>Ga0157373_10000037_pt1 | contig 121670 bp, 91 predicted proteins | sample C65metaG_FD_113460 | JGI IMG/M metagenome (GOLD analysis project Ga0157373, IMG submission 113460) | Corn rhizosphere microbial communities from Kellogg Biological Station, Michigan, USA - C6-5 metaG | ecosystem: Host-associated > Plants > Roots > Rhizosphere > Soil | place: USA: Michigan...
ATGCGCAACAGCCTCCAGTATCGCCAAAAGGTATCTGGAACCGTGTTGAGCAACGCCCATTAGAAGGTTTTGTATTTGCCATTACACCGTTCAATTTTACCGCTATCGCCGGTAACCTGCCAACCTCGGCAGCCATGATGGGCAACGTGGTGGTTTGGAAACCCGCGCCAACGCAGATATATGCCGCCAATGTGCTAATGGAAACTTTCCTCGAGGCCGGTGTGCCGCCGGGTGTGATCAATCTTATTTATGTTGATGGCCCGATGGCTGGCGATATCATTTTCAGTCACCCTGATTTTGCAGGTATCCACTTCACCGGTTCAACAGGTGTTTTCCAAAACATCTGGCAAACTATCGGTACCAATATTCATAAGTTTAAAACTTACCCACGCATTGTTGGTGAAACCGGTGGTAAAGATTTTGTGCTGGCCCACAGCAGTGCCAATGTTGATATATTGGTTGCTGCACTGATCCGTGGCGCATTTGAATATCAGGGACAAAAATGCTCAGCTGCTTCGCGTGCATATCTGCCAAAATCGTTATGGCCGCAGGTTAAAGAAAAGTTTTTAGCCGAGCTGGCCACTATTAAAGTGGGTCCGCCGGAGGACTTTGAAAACTTCGTGAATGCTGTTATTGATGAGCGCTCATTCAACAAGATCGCTAAATACATAGATAACGCTAAAAAAGATAAATCGGTCGAGATCATTGCCGGTGGTAATTACGATAACAGTAAAGGCTGGTTTATCGAACCTACGGTTATTTTGACTAAAGATCCACATTATGTTACCATGTGCGAAGAGATCTTTGGTCCGGTACTGACGGTTTATGTTTATGACGATCAGGATTTTGATCAAATTTTAGAAATCATCGATAAAACATCGATCTACGCCTTAACCGGATGTATCATTTCGCAGGATAGATATGCCATTGCGCAGGCCACTTACGCATTACGCAATGCGGCCGGTAATTTTTATGTGAACGATAAGCCGACGGGGGCCGTAGTTGGGCAGCAGCCATTCGGCGGCGCGCGCGGTTCGGGCACTAACGATAAAGCCGGTTCGATGGTCAACCTGTTACGCTGGGTATCACCGCGTACTATTAAGGAGACCTTCGATCATCCGAAAAGCTACCGTTACCCGTTTTTGGAGAAGGAAATATAACAATGTGCAGATGCGGGGATATGCAGATGAATTAAAAAGGCTGGTAAAACACCGGCCTTTTGCATAAAAAATGCGTTAGGGATAGTAGCGGATACCGGCCTGTGGCTAATGCCTTGTGCAGTATGAGCGGATAGCCCGGCCGCAGGCAACGCCCTGTTTATGAATTACTTAATTCTTTTTTATGTAGCTTTTTGATAGTAACCGGAATATATATCGGCACAAATAGGTAGGTAATGCAGGCATTCAATAAAGTCCCGGTGCCTTGTCCGGGCTTGCCGGCTGTAAAGCAAGTTATACCCTTATACACTTCATGTGGAAAGTATAACAGCAACAATATGCACAACACATAAAAGAAAATTCTGTACCGCATAAAAATGGATTCCATATTACCTTATCTTAAACACCTCGTCAACGTTCTGATTGTTGCTGAAACTTACTTTAAGATCTTTAATATAGCCGGTATTTAACGTATACACCCAACCATGTACATGCAGGTTCTTACCGTTTTTCCAGGCTTTTTGCACAATGGATGTGGCTGTAAGGTTGTTCACGTTCTCGATAACGTTCAGTTCAACCAAACGGTCGGCTTTTTGCTTTTGGTCGGTTATGGCGTCAAGCTCGGTGGCGTGTAAACGGTATACGTCTTTAATGTGGCGCAGCCAGTTGTCAACAATGCCATTCTCGTCGTTACCCAAAGCGGCTATAACGCCGCCGCAGCCGTAGTGGCCACAAACGATAACGTGCTGTACTTCAAGAATGTTCACCGCGTAATCCAGCACCGAAAGCATGTTCATGTCCGAGTGTACAACCATATTGGCAATATTGCGGTGTACAAACACCTCACCGGGCTTGGTATGGGTTATCTGGTTGGCAGGTACGCGGCTGTCCGCACAACCTATCCACAACACAGGAGGCTTTTGGCCCTGGGCCAGAGTTTCGAAATAAAGTGGATCGCGCTCCAGGGTTTCTTTAACAAAAGTACGGTTACCGGCTAAAAGTTGTTCGTAAAGTGGAAGAGCGGGCGATGAGGCGTCATCTTTTATAGCGCACATAAACTGAGGTATTGAAATATGCCGCAAATCTATACAATTTAAGCGATAACTTATTCACCGCTCACCACTCACTATTCACCATTAAATTTCATACTTTTAACCCACTAACAATTTATTATACCTACGTTGTGAATAAAAAACTGGATATTTTAAGGCAAAAACAAGAACAGGCACATTTAGGCGGCGGCAAGGCCCGTATCGATAGTCAGCATAAAAAAGGAAAATTAACAGCCCGCGAGCGTTTGCATTTTTTACTGGATGAAGGTTCGTTCCAGGAGATCGGGATGCTGGTTTCGCACCGGTCGACTGATTTTGGGATGGAGAAGGAAAAACACCCCGGCGATGGCGTAGTTACCGGTTACGGGACAGTAAGCGACAAATTGGTTTACGTTTTTTCGCAGGATTTTACAGTGTTTGGTGGTTCGTTGTCTGAAACCCACGCCGAAAAGATCTGTAAGATCATGGATCTGGCGATGAAGAATGGCGCGCCCGTGATTGGCCTTAACGATTCGGGTGGTGCCCGTATCCAGGAAGGTGTAGTATCTTTAGGCGGTTATGCCGATATTTTTTACCGCAATACTATGGCCAGCGGCGTTATCCCGCAGATATCAGCCATTATGGGGCCCTGTGCCGGTGGCGCGGTGTATTCGCCGGCCATCACCGATTTTATTTTGATGGTTGAGCATACTTCGTATATGTTCGTTACCGGCCCAAACGTAGTAAAAACCGTTACTCATGAGGTTGTGACCAGCGAAGAATTAGGTGGAGCGCAAACGCATGCTACCAAGTCGGGCGTAACCCATTTTGCCTGTGCTAACGAAATAGCGGCCATTCAGCATATCAAGAACTTACTTAGTTATATTCCACAAAATTGTGAAGAAAAAGCACCTTCCTTGCCTTATGAGGGTGGCGACGAGAAACGCATAAAGCTGAATGATATTTTACCCGAAAATGTATCCCAGCCCTATGATATCCGAGAAGTGATCGATGAGGTGATCGACGAAGGCTCATTCCTGGAAGTACATAAAGATTATGCCGAAAACATCGTAGTTGGCTTTGCTCGGTTAGCAGGCCGCAGCATTGGTATCGTAGCTAATCAACCTGCATTTTTAGCTGGTGTACTGGATATCAATTCATCCAAAAAAGGAGCAAGATTCATCCGTTTTTGTGATTGTTTTAATATCCCGCTGTTGGTATTTGAGGATGTGCCGGGCTTTTTACCGGGCACCGATCAGGAATGGAACGCCATCATCACTAACGGCGCCAAACTGCTTTATGCCTTTAGCGAGGCTACTGTGCCACGCGTTACCGTAATCACCCGTAAAGCTTATGGTGGCGCCTACGATGTAATGAACTCAAAACACATCGGTGCCGATATGAACTACGCCTGGCCATCTGCCGAGATCGCGGTAATGGGTGCCAAAGGCGCTGCCGAGATCATTTTTAAACGTGAGATCAGCTCGGCAGCTGACCCGGAAGCGAAATGGAAAGAAATGGAGCAGCAGTATGCCGATATCTTCGCCAACCCATATCGCGCTGCCGAACGTGGATTTATTGACGAGGTTATTGAACCTGCCGACACCCGTGCAAAACTGATCCAGGCTTTTAAAATGCTGGAGAATAAGGTGGTAAACAATCCACGTAAAAAGCACGGGAATATACCGTTGTAAGTCAAAATTTTAAAAATTCAGAAAATAGGGTTTGTGCGATTCCTTCCCATGGGGAGGGTGTAGGGAGGGGTTTATAAGTTTGCACATCACCGAAACCCCTTCCCGTGAGAGAAATTAGAAAACTGATATTATTTCCGGCACACTTCCGCGCAATGTGTGCAGGCTTCGGCGCAACGGCTGCAATGTTCTTCGGTGTGTTTATAACATTCGTCAGCACAGTTCTCGCATATACGGGCGCAAAGATCACACAAGTCTTCAGCAAACTTCGACTGGCGACTCATCCATTTGATGCACAGGTTGCAAATGTCGGCACAATCGCGGCAATTCTTGATACAATCGGCGTGGGTCTTTTCGCCCATTTCGATGCATTTGGTGGCGCATATCTCGCAAGCTTTCAAACAGTTAAGGCAAGCTTCAATGCATTCTTCTAAGGATTTCATAGCACGCACGTTTTACATATAACTACGAGGTGCAGCTTTTGTTGGTCAGGAAGGTAAAAATAAAAGAAGATTTATCAGCACTCCACCTGCTCGCACTTGTCGGTACTTAGTTCGGGTTCAAAGGTGCTGTGGGTAATTTCGAGGTGCTCAAGGCGGTGGCGCAGGTCGTGCTTCATCGCATCAAAGGTGGATATATAATCTTCCTCGATAACCAGGTGAGCAGTAAGCGCGTTTTCGGTGGTACTTAGCGCCCAAACGTGCATGTGGTGTACATCCGTAACACCTTTTACTTTCATCAGCTCGGTTTTAATCTTCTCGAGGTTCATTTCCTTCGGTACGCCGTCCATCGCAAGGCGCAGGCTGTCTTGCAGCAGGCTCCATGTGCCTTTCAGTATTACAATGGCTATGATTAAACTCACCACACTGTCAATCCAGTACAGATGCGTAAAATAGATAATAGCGCCCGATATTACTACGCCTAATGAAACAATGGCATCAACTGCCATGTGGATATAAGCGCCCTTTACGTTCAGATCTTTTTTACCGCTTTCGTCGCGGGTAAACAGCCATGCAGTAATACCATTAATGCCGATACCGACAAATGCCACCCAGGCAATAGTGCCGCCGTCAATACTTACCGGAGGGTTGATAAAGCGCATAACCGCCTCGTAAACAATAAAACCGATACCTACAATCAGAATAACCGCGTTTAGCAGTGATACAATAATGGTTGAGCTTTTATAACCGTAAGTATACTGTTTGTTTGATGCTACTTTGGTCAATTTAAAGGCCAATAAAGCCAGGGCAAGACTCGCCACATCGCTTAGATTATGCCCGGCGTCGGTTAGTAATGAAAGCGAATGCGTAATGATACCTGCTACAACTTCAATCAGTACAAAGGCCGAGTTCAAAATAATACCAATAATGAATGCCGTATTGATATGATCCAACTTTGGCGCGTGATCGTGGTGATGATGGCCGTGGCCGTGATGATGATGGTGGCTGTGATCGTGACCCATGCTGCAAAGATAATGCTTAGAGCATTAAAACAGTATTAATTGTGTATCAATGTTATTGATGATGGTAGGGTTCGCCCTTTAAAATGGTAAATGCCCGGTAAACCTGTTCTACAAAGAACAAGCGTACCATTTGATGCGAAAAAGTCATCCGCGAAAGAGAAAGTTTATCATTTGCTCGTTTATAAACATTGTTGTCAAAGCCATAAGGGCCGCCGATCACGAATACCAGGTTCTGCACCGAGGCGATCATCTTTTTGTTCAACATAACCGAAAATTGCACCGAGTTCATTTCCGCACCGTTTTCATCCAGTAAGATCAGGTAGTCAGTGGTCGTGATATTTTTAAAGATCAGCTCGGCTTCTTTAGCTTTTTGCTGTTCCTGGCTTAAGGCTTTGGTGTTTTTTAATTCAGGCAGCTCAATAATCTCGAATTTGATATAATGCTTCAAGCGCGACATATATTTACTGATGCCGTCCTTTAAATAACTATCCTCGGTTTTGCCAATGGCGAGCAGGGTTATCTTCATTGTTACAACAAAAGAACGAATATTTAAGGAGAAGCGTTTAATTTCAATTAATTTGCCCTCCAAATGGAACAGGATATCATTCAGCATTACACCCGCGAATCAGCAGCAGCGCAAAGCCAGGTTGATAAATTTAAGAGACTGGTTAATGTGTATTCGTTTATCAGGTTAGGAGTTTTTGTGCTGTTGTTGCTGTTTGTTGTATTCGCGGTGCAGCAGCAAAGTTATCTTATTTTTGGCGTAGCGTTTATTGTATTGGGTTGCTGTTTTGCCTGGCTGGTGCAGCGTCAAAGTATCTTTGAAGCACAGCGCGAATACTTCGAAAATTTAAAAAAGGTTAATGATAATGAGATAGATAGTATCATCAATCGTGGTAATATTTATGATAATGGCGCTGGCTTTGCCGATGAAAAGCATTATTATACATCCGATCTGGATATTTTTGGCCCGGCATCCTTGTTTCAACTGATCAACCGCGGGGCCACTACCCTGGGTAATAGTAAATTGGCTGCATGGCTTAGTACGGCATCAACCAAACCTGAAGTAGAAAGCACGCAACAGGCTGTAAAAGAACTATCTCAAAAATCATCATGGAAAACTGATTTTCAAGCCGCTATACTCTTCGCCCAGAAAGAAGATAAAAATCAGATCAGTCAATTATCGGCATACCTGCGCCTGCCCATCGATATACCCGGCGAAAACTGGCTCGGCGTTTACAGTAAGGTTGCCCCATTTATCCTGATTTTGTGCATTATTACCGGGTATTTCTATTCGCCATTTAATAACGTAGCGATATTGATCGGTTTGATCAACCTGGGTTTGGTTGGCTCGAAAGCCAAACAGATCAAAAAAACGGATATGATAGCCGGAAAAATCGGCCAGGTGCTTGGGATGTACGCCGCCGTTTTTGCCCGCATCGAAAACGAACAATGGCAATCAATATATTTGGTTGACCTTGCTTCGACGATTAAAAATGAAAAACCGGGCAGTACTTCGGCGCAGATCAAACAATTATCCCGGCTGATCGAAAAACTCAATTATCACTTAAATATCATCATCGGAGTTCTTCTTAACGTGTTTTTATTGTGGGATATTCGCCAGATTATCGCTATCGAAAACTGGAAACGCAATAACCAGCAAAATCTTGAACAGGCATTTGAGGTAGTAGGCGAAATGGAAGCTTTGCTCAGCTTAAGCAGCCTGGCTATCAATTATCCCGAGTGGTGCTTTCCCGATATTGCCGATGGCGAGGGTTATACCTTGTCGGCTAAAAATATTGCTCATCCGCTAATTAATATAAAAAACAGCGTTGATAATGATTTTGAACTGAATAATGAATTTAAGATCGATATCATTACCGGATCTAACATGGCTGGTAAAAGTACCTTTTTGCGCACCTTAGCTATTAATACAGTATTGGCTTTATGCGGCGCACCGGTTTGTGCTAAATCCATGAGTGTTTCAGTGGTCACCATCATCAGCTATATGCGCATTAAAGATTCGCTGAACGAAAGTACCTCGACTTTCAAAGCTGAACTTGACCGTCTGCAAATGCTGCTTGCTGCCATCGCAGGTGACGAAAAGATATATTTCCTGATCGACGAAATGCTGCGCGGTACAAACTCGGTTGATAAATATAAAGGTTCAAAAGCTGTGATCGAGCAACTGATCAAACAGAAAGGTGTGGGCTTGGTAGCTACACACGATTTGCAGATAGCCCGGTTAGAGCAAAAATATCCCGCCTATGTGCGCAATTTTTACTTCGATATACAGGTGGTTGATGGCGAGATGCTGTTCGATTATAAGATCAAACATGGCGAATGCAAAACCTTCAATGCTTCGTTATTGCTTAAACAGATTGGTATTGATGTGGATACGGTTTAACGTAATACCGTTACATACCCCGATTCTTTTAACGTGTCATCATTTAAAGTCACCGCGTCGATCACGTAGTAGTACGTCCCTATCGGAACAGGGTACCCCTGGTAAGTGCCTGGCCAGGCATTGGCAATATCATAACCATCAAAAAGCTTTGCCCCAAGGCGGTTAAATATGCTGATATGATAAGTTTTTAAGCTGGTGATCTTAACGTTAAACACATCGTTGATCCCATCCCCGTTAGGTGTAAAGGTATTGGGGATAAAGATGGCTACATCGTAGCGTACTATCAGTTTACCCTTGCTTACGCTGTTACTACACTGTCCCTGGCTGGTGGCTGTAAGCGTTACCGTAAAATCACCTTTGCTGCTATAGGTATGCACCGGATTAGTTAAGGTTGATGTGCTGCCATCCCCAAAATTCCATAAATAACTATCGGCCAGGGTTGAGGTATTGGTGAAGGTTACCGAGGTTAATATCGGAATCCTGGACGGAATGTTGGGGGCCGCCGTAAAGGAGGCGATGGGTATCGGGATGATTTGCGAAGCGTTGATCATTAACGTACCTGCATCGCTTGAGCAGGGGCCAACAGTAACTACCAAGCTGTATGTGCCGGCCGCCGCTGCTGTGGCTGGTACCTTTGCGATGGCCGATGTAGAGGTGAAACCGTTTGGCCCGGTCCATAAATAACTATCGGCTGTTGCCGTGGTGCTTAGTTTAATGATATCGCCCACGCAAAAAGTACCAACTGGATTTATAGTCGGCATCGTCGGTTTTTGGGGTACATTGATGGTTTTTGAAAGTACAGTGACACAGCCCTGGTCGCCTGTGGCAGTAAGGGTAATAATTTTTTGCCCATAGGTGCTGTAAGTAACATCCTGCGTATTAGCTCCGGTTTGCGTGGGCGTATTGGCCCCTGATCCGAAATCCCATTGTAAACTGGTATAATCGGTAGTATTATTGGTAATGGTAAAGCTTTGTTGTGGCGTACACAGGTTATTTGAGGTAACTGTAAAATCGTCAACAGGTTTTTTACCGATGGTTGATAATGTTACCGATGCAGGATCGCTGGTGCAACCGCTTTGAGTAACAGTTAAAGTATAAGTACCAACCATGTTGTACGAGGTAAGAGCCACTTTATTGGCGTAGTTAGTGCTGCTATAGCCGTTTGGCCCGCTCCATAAATAGGTATAGTTTTTATTGAATGCTGTTGATAAAATCATGGTATCGAGCAAGCAATAGCTCGATAAGGGCGAGATCGACGGTGTAGGGGGTTTGTTTACCACAGTAAATGTAGTATCGGCTATTACAGAACAGCCTTGTCCGCTGGTTACCATTAGTACAGCGGTTTTAATGCCAGGTGTGCTGTAGGTTACGCTAACATTTGCTGGCACGGTTGTGCCCGTCATAGTTGATGGTTTTGCACCTTCGCCAAAACTCCAGGTATATGCAACGTAATTACTGGCCTGACTGGTAAAGTTAAATGCCCGGCCCGGTACACAAGGTGCAGTGTCGGTTACGTTTATGGTAGCTTTAGGGCCAACAAATTCGCCGGTACCACCAAATGATATGGTAAAACCATTGTTACCGCTGGTAAAGTTATTAACCAGTAAGCCGTAATAATGACCGGCAACCATATCTATATATTTAACAAAGCCATTTTGACCTTGTCCGCAGCCGCCGGCTTCGCTGATATCCGTCTCGGTCATAGATAGGCCTGTTTTGTAATATAATGGCTCAGTCGGGCATCCGCTATTGTCAACCCCGTGCCCGGCGGCACACCGGATGGCATTTGCGCCCGAAATAGCACAGTTGTTGGCTGTGTCCAGATCAAATAATACCCAGTCGATATCGTCGGTATTGGTGGTCGGGGTAATGGTAAATGTTAGTGTGCCATTGTTACCAGCCTGCCATTTATACCAGGCGGTGTTCGAGTCGGATCCGGCTAAACATGTGCCCGCCGTTTCGTTGGTATTTGCACCTGCACCTACCACATTGGTTTGCGTAAATGATTCTTTACTGCATAAAAACGAAGCCGATGAACAATCCTGACCCGGAGCAAGAGGAGGCGTATAATTATCCAAACAAAGCCGGAACGTACCCGTACTGCTGTTTTCGGCGCTTACACGAATATAGTAGGTTTTGCCTATGGTTAAACCGCCTTTATAAAAACTGGTGATCGAACTTCCTTTCAATTGCATACCAACGACGTCCGTATCGCTGGTGAACGTAGCATCTGGCAGGTACAAAGCAATAAGCGGGTTGTGCAAGGTACCGCCTGTACTGCCGCCGCCGGTACTTGCACCCGTTACCGTAATATTAACATCACTATGGGTAGCGGTAAAGGCAAACCAAACATCGAGGCCCTGGTTGTTCCATCCGGTGGGTAAACCTGCGTTAACTAGGGTAGCGTTAACATTGGTGTATTGTGCATCGTTCGAACAGAAGTTTGAAGTTTGCGTTAGTACGATAGCGTTCTGAATAGAGTCGTTAACCGGCGCTTGTGCAAATGCCGTTATCGCGAAAATGGCCAACAGTACAAAAAGTATAAATGTTTTCAATACGCAGGTAATATCAGTGTATCAGTATAACGCCTAAAGCACAAATTTATGTTTTAGGAAGGTAGTATAGATATGTGGAAAACAAAAAAACCTCCCCGTGACATTCGGGGAGGTTTTTAATTATCTATATCGAAATTATTCTTTTTCCAGCGATTCGCCGGTCACTACCTCTTTTATCCGGTTCTCCAGTTCTTCTGCCAGCTCAGGATTATCCAGTATCAGTTGCTTAACAGCGTCACGGCCCTGGCCTAAACGGGTATCACCATAACTGAACCACGAACCTGATTTTTTGATGATCTCGTACTCAACACCCAGATCGATGATCTCGCCCGATTTAGAGATACCTTCGCCGAACATGATATCGAACTCGGCTATCCTGAAAGGAGGCGCTACTTTGTTCTTCACGATCTTAACCTTTACCCGGTTACCCGATACTTCGTCGGTATCCTTGATTTGTGATATGCGGCGGATATCCAAACGTACCGAGGCGTAAAATTTGAGAGCGTTACCACCGGTAGTAGTTTCAGGATTACCAAACATTACACCTATCTTATCGCGCAACTGGTTAATAAATATACAGCAGCATCCGGTTTTAGAGATGGTGCCGGTAAGCTTACGCAAAGCCTGCGACATTAAACGGGCCTGTAAGCCCATTTTTGAATCGCCCATCTCGCCCTCGATCTCGCCTTTAGGCACCAAAGCGGCAACCGAGTCGATCACGATGATATCGATAGCGCCCGAGCGGATCAGGTTATCGGCAATCTCTAAAGCCTGCTCACCATTGTCTGGCTGAGATATCAGCAGATTTTCTACATCCACACCTAATTTTTGGGCATAATATTTATCAAAAGCATGCTCTGCATCAATAAAAGCAGCGATACCACCTTTTTTCTGTGCTTCGGCAATAGCGTGGATAGCCAGTGTAGTTTTACCTGATGATTCCGGGCCGTAAACCTCGATCACCCGGCCTTTGGGCAAACCACCAACACCTAAAGCGATATCCAGGCCTAACGAGCCTGTCGAAATAACCTCTATCGGCTCGATAGCGGTATCTCCCAGCTTCATGATGGTTCCTTTTCCGTATGATTTTTCAAGCTTATCTAAAGTAAGCTGTAATGCTTTTAATTTTTCTGCGCTGCTCATATTCAAATTGTATGGAGTACAAACATACTAATATTTTTAGATTTAACTAATTTTTTTAGTATTTATTTTTATTTGTTGAGTAAACATAGCGAAGCCGCTTAAAACCGTCAAATATCTTTATCCACACTGCGTTTCTTAAGCTCTTTGCTGATGGTATCAAGCTTACGCTTTTTGGTTTTTTGTTCGGCTTTCTTCTTTTCGGCAGCTTCGGTCTTTTGCAGATAAGCCTCGGTATGAGTTTTTTCGTAATATTTGCAGAACCAGGTTAAGGGACATATCTCACATTTAGGATTACGTGCCACGCAAATATATCGCCCGTGCAAAATCAACCAGTGATGCGCGATGCCGATCACTTCCTGCGGCAGGTATTTTACCAATTGCTTTTCTGTGGCCAGAGGAGTAGTTGCATTGGTAGTAAGGCCTATGCGGTTGGATACCCTGAAAACATGTGTATCCACAGCCATGGCGGGCGCATCATAAATAACCGAGGCGATAACATTGGCGGTTTTACGGCCAACGCCGGGCATTTTCTGCAGATCATTAACTTCCGACGGCACTTCGCCGTGAAAATCATTTACCAGCATATTGGCCATGCCTACCAAATGCCTGGCTTTGTTATTAGGATAACTTACACTGCGGATATAGGTAAATACCTCGTCGGCCGATGACGCGGCCAGCGATTCGGGCGTAGGGAAGCGTTCAAAAAGTGCAGGAGTAACCTGGTTGATGCGTTTATCGGTACATTGCGCGGAGAGAATAACCGCGATCAGTAACTGAAACGGATTACCGTAATGCAGTTCGGTAACAGGCTTAGGTTGATGTTTCGAGAAATATTCGACGAAATGCTGATAACGTTCGGCTTTGAGCATACGCAAATATAGCAAGGTAATTGTTACCCTATGCTATCAGCCGGCGTAGTTGCGCGAATAGTGCAGGATGTTATCAATCGTCTCGGCCTTTGGCTTCATCTGTATCTGTTGCAGGTCGGCACGTATCGAGTTGTAGAACAACATCTCGTCGGTACCAACATTTTCTATAGCTTCAACTTCCTTCATCTCGTTATCGATAATAGGTGAATTCAAATCATTTGTAAATGTTTCCATCATACGCTTTGCAGTTAAATAACAGATATCAAACGCAAGCTAATTAAAATTATTTTACGAAAACTGATTTTTTTTCATCTAAATTTCATCTTCGTGTAGTATATGGAAAGTCGCGGATGAAAAAACGCGTCAGGAAGTGTAAATAATCAACATTTAGGTAACGGACAAAATTTCATTTAGGTATATCAAAGATGAAAAAATTATGAAATTTTGTTCCGGCTGAAAAAAAAGAATCCCGGTAAACTGGGTTAAGCATAACACAACTTACCGGGAACAAAAGAGTGAAACCGTAATATTAAGTACTTAGTTTTTTAGGCTGAGTTCTTTATTTTGCATCATTTTACGCAGGTTGTTCAGGGCGTAGCGCATACGGCCAAGCGCGGTATTGATGCTAACTTCGGTTATATCGGCAATTTCTTTAAAGCTCATATCGCCGTAGTGGCGCATAATCAGTACTTCTTTCTGCTCGGCAGGTAAAAGCTGGATCAGGGCTTTCAGATCTTTATAGGTTTGTTCGCGCACAAGGCGGTCTTCAATGCTTTCGTCGTACCGACCCAACACTTCAAAAATATCGAAGTCATCACCGTTATTGATAACCGGTGTGCGTTTTTCTTTACGGAAATGGTCGATCACCAGGTTATGCGCGATGCGGATAACCCAGGGTAAAAACTTACCTTCTTCGTTATAGCGGCCGGCTTTTAAGGTATTGATTACCTTAATAAACGCGTCCTGAAAAATATCTTCGGCCAGATATTCATCTTTAACGAGTAAATAAATGGAAGTATAGATTTTTGATTGGTAGCGGCGGATCAGTTCTTTTAAACCTGCCTCGTCACCGGCAACATACAGATGGATCAGCTCCTGGTCACTCTTCGATTGAAAATCCATAGAAATACAACTTTAAGTACTTATTGATATACGGTTATTATTTAAGTAGAGTTGCTTCTATATCTATGACCTTTAAATTAAAAATGGTTTAACTAATTCAAATGAAATAATAATTTGGACAAAAACAAAAATAAAATTTATAATTCCGGTCTCAACGGACAATTAAAGCTATATTTTTGCAGCCGTGATCTAAATTTAAGAATTATATTCTCTTTTTAAGAAAGTTCACAAAATTTTTTACATACGGATGAAGAACGAAACACTAACAGATTCGCAGAAAAATATACTGATTAAAGGGGCAAGGGTACACAATCTGAAAAATATGGATGTGGCCATACCCAAAAATAAACTGGTAGTAATAACGGGGATGTCGGGCTCAGGTAAATCGTCGCTGGCCTTTGATACCTTATACGCTGAGGGGCAGCGCCGTTATGTGGAAAGCCTATCATCTTACGCCCGCCAGTTTTTAGGCCGGATGAACAAACCCGAGGTTGATTATATTAAGGGCATTGCCCCGGCTATCGCTATCGAGCAAAAGGTGATCACCTCCAACCCTCGCTCAACCGTGGGTACCTCAACCGAGATTTACGATTACCTGAAACTGCTGTACAGCCGTATCGGTAAAACCATTTCGCCGGTATCGGGCCTTGTAGTTAAAAAGGATAACGTTACCGATGTGGTAAATTTTATCGGCAGTTTGCCCGATGAAACCACGGTAACCATTTTATGCCCGCTGCATCCGCATAACAACCGCAGCACAAAAGAAGAGTTGGCTGTTTTAATGCAGAAGGGCTTTGTGCGTGTTGAATACTCGGGTTCGCTGGCGAAGATTGAGGCTCTGCTGGAAGATGAAACCATCAATAACGATACCCTGGAGAACGGGCAGATCAGGATTGTGGTAGATCGTATCAACAAAAATAACGAGGACGAGACCTTGAGCCGTGCGGCCGACTCTGTACAGACTGCCTTTTTTGAAGGCAAAGGCGATTGCTTTGTACGATACAGCAACGAAGACGGAGAGCAGGAACGCTTTTTTTGTGATCGTTTTGAGCTTGACGGGATGCGTTTTGAAGAACCTACTCCCAATTTTTTCAGCTTTAATAACCCGTATGGCGCCTGCAAACGTTGCGAAGGCTATGGCAAGATCATCGGTATTGATGAAGACCTGGTGATCCCTGATAAAAGTAAAACCATTTACGAAGGCGCCATAGCCCCGTGGCGCGGCTAAAAAATGCGCGAATGGAACGATAAGCTGGTAAAAGCCGCCATTCAGTTCGACTTCCCGATCCATCGTCAGTATAGCCAATTGACCGAAAAACAACAGCAACTGTTGTGGACAGGTAATAAGTATTTTCGCGGGCTGGATGAGTTTTTTAAGGAGCTTGAAGAGCAAACTTATAAGATACAATATCGTGTAATCCTGTCGCGCTACCGCGGCAAAACCAATTGCCCCGACTGCAAGGGTAGCCGCTTGCGGCCTGATGCGGCTTATGTAAAGATCGATAGCAAATCGATCACTGATATCGTATTGATGCCGCTGGATAAAGCCTACGAATTTTTCCGCGACCTGAAACTGGATAAGCACGATGAGACCATCGCTAAACGGCTACTGATTGAGATCATCAACCGACTTGGTTTTTTGAATGATGTGGGCTTGGGGTATCTAACCTTGAACCGTTTATCAAACACCTTATCGGGCGGCGAATCACAGCGCATTAACCTAGCTACCTCGCTGGGCAGTAGTTTGGTTGGATCGATCTATGTGCTGGACGAGCCGAGCATTGGCCTGCACCCGCGCGATACGCAAAAGCTGATCAAAGTATTGAGATCATTGCGAGATGTGGGTAATACGGTGATCATTGTTGAGCACGAGGAGGAGATTATGGAGGCAGCCGATTATCTGATTGACATTGGCCCCGAGGCCGGTACCAACGGTGGGCAACTGATCTTTGAAGGTACTTATGATGAGATATTGAAAGATGAGCATAGTCTTACCGGCAAATACTTGAGCAGGAGGGAAGAAATAGCTATACCGGCGCATCGCCGTAAGTGGAATGATTTTATCGAGATAAAAGGCGCGCGCGAAAACAACCTGAATAATGTGAATGTGAAATTCCCGGTAGGGGTATTAACTGTAGTAACCGGTGTTTCGGGTTCGGGCAAGACCAGTTTGGTGAAACGGATTTTAGCGCCGGCTTTACAAAAAGCTTTGGGCAACTATAATGGCGAACAAACCGGCAGTTACGACAGCATTGATGGCGATTATCGCAAAATTGAGCAGGTTGAACTGGTGGATCAAAACCCAATCGGCCGTTCATCACGCTCAAACCCGGTAACTTATGTGAAGGCCTGGGACGAGATCCGTAACTTGTACGCCTCGCAGCCCGCTGCAAAAGGTACCGGTTTAAAGCCGTCGGCATTCTCATTTAATGTGGAGGGCGGCCGCTGCGATACCTGCCAGGGCGAAGGTGAAGTGAAGATAGAGATGCAGTTTATGGCCGATATATTTTTAACCTGCGATACCTGCGGCGGTAAGCGCTTTAAACAGCATGTGCTCGATGTAACTTACAACGAAAAAAACGTTGACGATGTGCTGAACATGACCATCGACGAGGCTATGGTGTTTTTCGCCAAAGAGCCTAAAATCATCGCCAAAATTAAACCTTTGGTAGATGTAGGTTTGGGCTATGTGCACATGGGGCAATCATCCAACACGCTATCAGGCGGCGAGGCGCAGCGTATCAAATTGGCATCCTTCCTGGTAAAGGGCAATAACGCGCATAAAACCTTGTTCATTTTTGATGAGCCAACCACCGGTTTGCATTTTCACGATATCAAAAAATTGCTCAAATCGTTCGATGCGCTGATCGATCATGGCAATACCATCATCGTAATCGAACACAATATGGACGTGATCAAATGTGCCGATTGGGTGATCGACATCGGCCCCGAAGGCGGCAACAATGGCGGTAATGTGATATTTGAAGGCGTACCCGAAGATCTGGTTAAACAGAAAGGTTCGTATACTGGGAAGTATTTGAAGGAGAGATTTTCTGAATAGAAACAAGATGCAAGAAGCAAGACACAAGTTATATAGTTCTTGCTTCCTGCTTCTATCTTCAGTGTTTCGCTATCTCTACGGCGTACACCTGCTCATTATCTACACCTTCAAAATTCGCGCGGAAGATGATCCATTTCTCATCGGGCGAGAAGTGTACATTGGGCTCCAGGTGATAGTGATGATTTTTCATGTTTACTAACTTTTCCGATTTAAAACGGTGGCCGTTGGGTTTAAACAGGTATATCCATTCGCCATCGGGCGCTTTGGCTACCTGGCCCGGGTCGCCGCCATCGCCGCAAAAGGTTTGTTCGTCTTTAGTCACGTTAAAGTGTATCGACCATTCGTTGCGATCCATTTCGTAAATACGGTCCTCTTTGCCGGTCTTCATATCAAAAGCCGCCAAAAAGAAAGTTTTGCTTTTAGGCTTTTGCAGGTCGAACCACTCGTGCTGCCCGCCAATACCGAAAAATTCATGTCCCGCAATTTCGTTTGGCATGGTGCGTACATGCATCAGCGTGTTTTTAAGGGTCTTGATGTTGATGTTCCAGATCCGGTCGTTCTTTTCCCAGGGGCCTTCGTGGCAGTAGGATAAAATGTCAGGGTCAACCGGCGAGAACAACAGGTGATTGGTCCATTCGTTTTCGCGATGTATCTCTTTCAATTCCCCGGTTTTTACGTTGAGGGTATAAAGCGTGTGCTCGATGTGTGCATCGTATATCCGGTTAAAATACTGGCTCTTTTCGGGATATTGCTTTAATATCTCACGTTCTTGTTCGCCGGTAGCTTTTACGCAAGCCAGGTAAGTGCCATCGGCATTCACAGTGCCTACACGGCCCTTGAAGGCAGGATCGAAGGCATAGATAAACCTGTTTTTGCCGGTTATGGCATTCACGGCCCAAACGCTATCACCGCTTTGGTAAAAGGCATCGTGCGTTTTGGGGCAAACCATTTCGCCAGCTATACGCGCATGGTGGGTTAATTGCTTTACCGCTAAAGTTTTAAGGTTGACGGTAAACAGTTGGTTGCCCATTTCCTTAGTGGTACTGCCTGAAAACACCATCAGGTCGCCCTCTTTTTCACCACGTGGCACAAAGCAATAATTGTTAAAATAAAAGCTACCGTTGGTAGCGCCGGGCCTGCGCACCAGGCGAATCACCTTGTGCCCTGTATCCTTATCTATCCATTCATCGGGCATGACTTTACCGCCAGTTTCCATTACCGGGAGTTGCTGCGCATTTGCCGTAAGCACCGCGGTCAGTTGCAGTCCGCATAAACTGGTGATGACAATTTTTTTGAGACTTTTCATTTTTTGGTATTGAGGTTAATTGGTTACTTGTTAAATACAGGTTTAATAGCCAATGCTTTATCCGGATTGATGTATTGTTGTAAATCGTGCATAGCAATCACTTTGTAATGATTATCTTTTAAATATTTTAGATACTGTTCAAACAATTCAGGCGGTGTATTTACCCAGGGATGTGCAATATCAGGCACACCATGCAGTGTTAGCACCACGATTTTGCCGTGGTTGGCTTTTGATAAGATATCATATACATCTTTGCTGTTATCGGCCGTAGTAGTTAAACCCGGCATCAGTAGCGGGTTATCGGTTAACGGATCGTAAGGTCGGTTTAATCCCTGCCTGGCAAAAACATATCCGGCGGCTTTTAAAATCGGCAGTGCTTTTGGGCTGGTATCATAACCTGGGTAAGCAAAACTGATAGATTTGGGGATATGATATGCGATGCATTTGTTTTCGATATATTTTAACTCGCTGGCAAAATGCAGGCTGTCCATTTTGTTAACATGCGTGTGGTTTTGGGTATGGTTGCCAATCTCGAAACCCATCTTATTCAGCTCTCCAATCTGCTCCCAGCTTAAGTATTTGGTTTTATCACTAAATGGCGGATCTCGAAACTCGCACACAAAAAAGGTAGCCCCGAAGCCGTACTTTTTAAGCAAAGGCGCAACTACGGTATACTGACTCACAATGGCGTCGTCGAACGTAAGTACCACCAGTTTATCAGGGATGGGTTTGTACAGTACCTGTGCATTAGTAATGATTGGCAGCAATATCAGCAGTAGCAATTGTATTTTTTTTAACCAAGTTGTCATTTCGAGCGAGCGCTGCGACGAGAGGTCTTCTGCTTCGTAATGGTTTATGGCAGAAGATCTCTCACTAGTGTTCGAGATGACATGGTTTTTAATTTTATTACCTCTTGATTCTTGCATCTTGACTCTTGATTCTCTTTTAATTCCCGTCCGGCTTTGCAAACATTGACGCTTTTAACGTTGGGCTCGGCGCGCTTACCGGCAGGCTAAACGTATTGGGATCATCCGGGTGCGAAGGATCAAATTTTGGCGCATCGATCAAATATTTCTCTAAACCCAAATGGTTGCTGCGGATGCCTTCAATCACACATTTAGCAATTTCGTAAGCGCCGTAGCTGTTAAAGTGCGTATTATCAGCTAAGGGTTTAGCGCCTTGTCCGGGCCAGGTATTGGCCGGGTAATGCACAAAAGCTTTGGTTGATGCTTCTTTACCCAGGGCATTGTAAAAATCGGCGGTCATGGCGTTCACATCAATCATAGCCACGCCTTCGTCCTGTGCTACTTTACGCGCGGCAGCCGGGAAATCGCCCAGGGTGTTTACCACTTTACCGGTGGTATCGCTAAATGCACGGCGACTGGTCGAAGTCACCACTACAGGTGTCATGCCCTTAGCTTTGGCTTGCTCGATAAAATATTTAAAACTTTCGGTATAGGCTTTCCAGGCGCCGGCGTTAGGGCCGCACTCTTTCTGGTCATTATGGCCGAATTCAATGAATAGATAATCACCCGGTTTGGCCGTGCTTAATACTTTATCCAGACGGTGTGAGCCTTTAAAGCTGGCCAGCGTGAGGCCTGATTCGGCATGATCGGCAATGGCAACACCGGGTTTAAAAAAACGTGGGATCATTTGCCCCCAGCTTGCCCAAGGTTCATCATCCTGATCAACAACAGTACTGTTACCGGCCAGGTAAACCGTTATCTGATCATCAGCTTTAGCTATTTCGACAGCTGAAACTGCGGGATGGGTATTGTTAAATTCGAGCGTTAGCTTATCATCCCAATCCAGTTTGGTTAACTCTCTGTCCTTTAAACTTACTTTGCCGCCGCCGTTTATCTGTGGTTTGCGAACGTTGACAATAAAAGTTTTGGTGACAAATTCGCCGGGTTTGGTCTCCACTTTCTCCAACATTAACCGGCGCGATTCGGCTCTTACTGTAGTAACCGTGGCCTGCTTGGCATCGCCCAAAGTAACCGTCACTTTATAATTACCCTCGGGTACATCCACCGAAAAATAAAATGGCTTGCCGCCGGTAAGGTTGCTTGCTTTCAACGGATCTTTACCGCCATTGTCTGCTACATCAACCGGATAACCGAAATCAATTCCGTAGCCCAAATCTTTGGTGTAGGTGGTTGCCGGGGTTACCGATGTGTATCCATCCTTAACTTTCTTGCCTGAACCTAGCTCGAATTTGAAATCAGTTTTTTGTGCCGATGCAGTGCCTGCCATTGCCAGGATGATCAGCGAAGCCGCTGTTAGTTTGTTGGATATATTCATGGTTGGTTTATTACACATTCTAAAAAAAGTTTCATTTCGAGCGAGCGTAGCGACGAGAAATCTTCTGCGCGATGCTTTTATACAGCAGAAGTTCTCTCACTATCGTTCGAGATGACATGGTATAGTATTTGATTACTTATTAATTATCTTTTCGCCCTCTTTCACCATCAAATTCAACCCACTATAATCCACGTTTTTAACATCCGTCATCTTTAGTCCCACTTGTGCCTCTATTTTACAGTCGATGAATTTTACATTATCGATAGGGCTACCTTTTAAACCCTGTAAGTTGCCACCCCGCTTAGCCGTGCCGTGAACATTGTATAATTCCACGTTTTTAACCACAGGTAAGGGGTTTGATGGCGGGGCCAGTACTCCATGCGAGCTTGTCCAATTCATATTAACCTCAAAAGCCTGGTTAACATTCTTGAGTTCGAAGTTTTTGAATACAATATTCTCAACCACACCGCCACGGCTCTGCTGCGATTTAAACCTTACCGGCGCCCAGTTACCTGCTTCGGCAACGCAATTAGTTACTAATACATTCTTTATGCCGCCCGAGGTTTCACTACCCATGGCTACGCCGCCGTGCCCGTAACCGAAACGTGTATTTTCGATGGTGATATCCTGGCAGATCAAATTGGGTACAGTATTAGTCTCCCGACCAGCCTTAATGGATATACAATCATCATTTACATCAATATCGCAGTGATTAACGATAACCCGTGTGCATTGATCGATATCTATCCCGTCGCTGCTGGGGATATTATGTTCGGCGGTAATGATCAAACCTTCGGCCACCACGTCGGTACATTTAAACAAATGGAGGCACCAAACTGCCTGATTATGCAGTTTCAGGCCAGATATATTGAAGCTGTTGCAATGATCAAAACATATCAACCGTGGTTTGCCGGGTTTGGGTTTGGCAGTGATGCTGCGATATACCGAAATATAGTCTTCACCCGAACCATCGATCATGCCTTCGCCATAAACTTTAAAGCCCGAAAGGTTTTGCGCGCTGATAAAAGCTGCCGTGTACATCTTGTCGACACCCTCAAAGCTGCTTTGTATCTGCGGATAATCATCCGGGTTGAGCGAACCTTTTAAAATGCCTTTGGCGTCTATCTGCAGATCCACATCTTTTTTCAGGAAGATGCTACCGCTGATGAACACGCCTTGCGGCACCTCAACCACGCCGCCACCTTCGGCCGAGCATTGATCGATAGTTTTTTGTATGGCGGTTGTATTAATGGTTTTACCATCGCCAATTGCGCCGAAATTGGTAATGGAATAATGCTTTTTATGGGGCTGGAAAGTTTGTTTAAATACAGGCCTGCTAAAGCCCATTGAATCCAATTTGAATTGCGCCAGAGCGTTTATCCCTTGCAAAAGGAATAGGATTAGAATAATGGTTTCGTATAAACTCCTTGTCATTTCTCTATTACGTCATTGCGAGGTGCAAAGCAAGCCCAAATAAGCAAAATCCGACCTGCCTATGTAAAGATTGCTTCGTCCCTCACAATGACGCTTATTTTATTTCATATTATATCTGACCACATTAACTGAATGTGGCATCAGTGTAACTTCACGGCCGTTAAGCGCTTTATCTACCGGGTATATTTTCTTCGGATCATCGAGCGTATTGATATCCAGTAAGTTGGCCGATGCTAGTTCCGTCCATTTACCTGTCGTGTTTACTTTGCCTGCAATGTCCAGATTTACCGGCATAGCTTTGGCCGATGTATTCACCAGCTTTACGATCAGCGTATTATTCTTTTTGTCGATCGAAGCGCTGCTGTATAAGCTGTCCTTACCGGCAACAACATTGCCATCTGCCAAAGCAGGCACAACATGTGTACCATTATTGGCCGCGAACAACTGCTGTACATAATAATTAGGCGTACCTACCGAGCGCAGGTTATCAAACCAGATCAGATCTGGCCGCCATTGCCAGGCATCCACATGTGCCAGTAAAGGTGCGTAGCTGGCCATTTGCACCACATCGGCATTACGCTCAAGGCCGGTCATAAAGGCGGCTTCGGCCAGGGCGCTTATCCAGCAGTTCATCGTTTCCGCTTCTTTGGCATTCTTCGCCTCTTTGACATGTGCGGCATACTCGCCGGCAAATATTTTGCTGCTATTACGGTCGTAATTGTCATAGCGGGAAGCATTTTGCATAAACCAATCGGGCGACTGATAATAATGCTCATCTAAAAAGTTAGCGTGCTGTCCGCGCAGTTCTTTTTGCAGATAATCAAATTTATCCCCGCTTGGCGACGGTCCCGAACTGGTAACCAGTTTAATGGTTGGGTATTTGGCCGCGAAAGCTTTAGCGAATAGTTTATATCTGTCCAGATATTGCACATCCCATTGCTCGTTGCCGATGCCCATCATCTTCAGGTTGAAAGGAGCGGGGTGCCCCATTGCGGCGCGAAGCTTACCCCATTTGGTAGTAACCGCGCCGTTGGCAAACTCAACAAGATCCAAAGCGTCCTGAATATATGGATCGAGTTGATCCAGCGGAGCAACTTCGGCAGAGTTATATTGGCAAGCCATGCCGCAGTTTAAGATGGGTAACGGCTCGGCGCCGATGTCTTCGGCCAGTTGGAAATACTCGAAGAAACCCAAGCCATAGCTTTGAAAATAATCAGGAGCGGAACGATAAGGGAACTCCGTGTTCCAGCGATTGATGATCAGCTCGCGGTCGTCAACGTTACCTACGGTTTTTTTCCATTGATAGCGGTTGGCCAGGTCGCGCCCTTCTACTATACAACCACCGGGGAATCGTACAAAGCCAGGGTGCAGGTCGGCCAATTTTTGAGCCAGATCGGCACGTAAACCACCAGGGCGGTTTTTCCAGGTATGCTGCGGAAATAGTGATACCATATCAATATCCAGCACGCCGGCGTTCTCGAATTGTATACTGAACTGGCCCTTGGGTTCGGTAGCATTAGCTGTTAACGACACTTTGTACTTAGCCCATTTGTCGGTGAAGTTTTGTAGCGAGGCTTCGCTCAGCACAGTTTTACCGTCGGCACTTAACAGTTGTATTTTGATTTTTATGTTGCCTTCGCCTTTGCGTGCAAGAATAGAAAAGTTGTATTGCTCATCCTTTTTAACACCCATCCCGCGGAAACCCTCGTTATTTAAACCGTAATAGCCAGTATTGTTTTTAACCGTAATGCGCGCGAAGCGTGGATTGTTGACGTTTTCGTTACCGCGATTAATGATCAATGTGCTGCCCGAGCCCCCATCGCCCCGTACTTCTTTCCAGCCCATTAAAGGTTTGGAGAATTCGAACGAACGGTTTTTGATGAGCTCGGCATACAAGCCGCCATCGGCCGAAAAATTGATATCCTCGAAAAATATGCCCCACATATTGGGCGATATTTTAGCGGTTGGTTTATTGATATCGATATTGATAGTTTTAGGCTGTTGCGCCCAAAGCATTGCCGGGAGGCCGAGCAATGCCAATACTGTAACTTGACGAATAATTCTCATTTTAATAGTGGTTTATAATTCATGTCAATATTACAATTATTTTTTAGCTATTTCTTAGCAATCACATAAAAGCGGGTTTCATGTGGTTTGAGTTTGATCTGGAAGCTAGTGTTTTCGCCCTGTTTAAAGGCTATTTCGTTGGTCATGTCTCCAGTCATGGCATCCCAGGCATATACAAAACCGTTTTGGGTGATGGTTGCCGTATTGGTTTGCTCTTCGGCGCTTTCGTTAAAAAGGAAATAGATATCGGCATCTTTAATTACCCTGTGTGTATATTTAATAGCCGGTGCTGCTTTTGCAAGCTTTACATCAAAATTGGTAATGTTGGCAAAATCGGTGGGGCCAATTTGCAGGCGGCACCACTTATAATTTGTTGGGCCATGCGCGGCATCGTGCGCTTTTAAAAACGAGCCTTTTGTCAATAGTTGCGGCAGCTTATCCATAAAAATAACCTGGCCGCCATCCTTGGCAAATGCCCTAAGGCGATGGATGGCATTTTCGCTCACCACTGTAGTTGCGGGTATAATCACGGTTTTGTAGGTTGTGCCCGATGAGGTTTTAAACTCGCCCTTACTTAGTTCAAGATCGGTTTCCAAAGCCTGCTCGCTCACAAAATCGAAATCGTGCTGGGTATTTAAAAGCTGTTCGGCTAAAGCGATCATGCTTTTATCAGTCTGTTTATCACCCATCCACAAGCTGGTGGTTGGCAGATAAACGGCTATTTGTGTGGCCGGCCGGCCAAGGCTTAGCAGGTAACAGGCCCGGTTGGTATATCTTACCAGGTCAGGAAAGCCAGGCTCTTCCATATAGCTTTGCGCACGGGCAGTACCGCTTGTGGCCGATGAGCCCATAAACATCATCTCGAACAGGTTAATCCCGCGCACCATCTGGTGGTCCAGTATCCATTTGGCATGTTCATCATCCAGTTTTGGGCGATAGGCCGCGAAGCTTTCGCTCAGGGCCCGTGGTTTGTTGTAAACGTGCGATACCGAGGAAGCAAATTTTGGGAAGTTAGCCACTGTGTCCCAGGCTATCTGGTGCCATATCACATCAATGCCAGGTATCTGCACATCTTTCATGTCCTTAAAAAAATCGCCGCCGCTGCGTACGAAGGGCTGCATATCATCGTCCTTATCCAGGTGCACCATGTATTCAACACCGTTAGCTTTGCACCAATCGCCCTGTGGCTTAAAAAAGTTTTCGCCGAACATATCCGACCATACATCATAAAAATCCGCTTTAGCTTTGATCTGCTCTAACGAAGGCTCTCTGATAAAGAATGATGCCAGGTAAGGCACAATATCGTATCCCTTTTTTTGTTTAAAGACCTCAGGCAATCTGGGCGACCATGGAGTGTACGAAAAAGCAGGCTCATCGCCACGGAAACCGAGTATGGTTTTACCAAACTCATCGCCCATGTATTTTTTGTATTGCTCTTCGGTATAGGCTAAAAATTGTTTAGTAGCTTCAGGATTCAGGTAATCTATCAACGAAGCGCTGCCATCTTTACCCCGGGTAGGGTTATTTGCCGAGCGGGTTGGCGAAGTTTTAAATTGATGCTGCACAATAGTAATATCCCAGCTTCCCGCCGGTACTGCAAAATGAAATTTGCCGTTAACGATCTCGATGTTCTTAGTGGTCTTATCGGTGGCATTTACAGCTATAGCGCTTAGGGCATCGGGGATGTCACGGTCGATGGTTTCACCTGCGTTGGCATGCAACCGAGCTGCGACGGTTAGGGCTTGCATACATAATTCCGGATGCTCCTGGCTAAATTTTCCTCCTGCAAAACCGCTGGGGTATTTGCCTTCGTCGATGATCCAGATGTACATGCCGCGTTTTTTGGCTTCTTCAACAGCAACTTTTATTGATTGAAACCAAGCTTCGCTTAAATATTTATCGGCCATATTATAGCCGGCTTCTATGGTTATCGCACGGAAGCCGAATCCATACAGTTTATCCAGATCGCGGCTGATCACTTCACGCGTCATGTTGCCGTCCCAACCCCAGGTAACTGTCGAACTATATTGCGATGGTGGATTTTTAAAATTAGCTTTAACATCGGTCAAAACGGGCATCGTTATTTTTTGCCAGTTGCTTTGTGCTAATGCAACCCGTGTACAGCATACGCCGATAGCCAATAATATAATTGCGCGTAATGACATTTTTGCTTTTTTAGGATATTGGTTTTTATCGTTTAACGAGTGTTGTTAAACGATAAACTAAAAGTATGACATGCGGTAACAATGCGCGTCCTGTGCTATCCTGAATTTATGGCTATGTAACCTGATTATTACTTTGGAGATTTCACCGATTTTTTGTGATTTCACTGATTGAGGATTAATGATTAACTTAGGGTATCAGATATTGATTATGAAACACTGTTTTTTGACTCTGATTTTTGCTGTTGTTGTTGGCCATGTTATGGCGCAGGCACCAGGCACTCCTAATAAGGATACGACCATTATCCATATATGCACGCCGAGCCGGGCTTCTATGCTGCCGCCGCCATTGTATATTGTATTTGTAAACGATAAGGTGTTATATAAATCGAATACCGCAATGGCTGATGTTGCGCCATCGGATATTAAATCGATAAATGTGTTAAAAGGTAATTCGGCCATCGAAAAATATGGCAGCGCGGCAGAACACGGCGTTGTGGAAATTTACCTGAAGAAAAAACCAAAGACTGATATTAAACCCTCGAAACCCGATACAACCCACAGGCGGGTGCGCATATAGTTTAGTTACCGGTATCGTATATGGTGTTTAATACCCCCGCTAAACGGATGCCGGCTTTGAGTATGCGCTGATGTACCAGCCCGATATGGTCGTTGTAATAATCCTCTTTAAAATCAGGGTTTTCGGCAGCTTCTTTATATAACTCACCGGCAATAATGTACGATTCGTATAACCACTTAATAACCGGGTCGGCCTGCCATTGTTTAATCTGTACAGGCGTTGCCGTGTCGTATTTTTCGGCCATTTGCTTATAGTTCAATTTTTCATGATCGATCAGCATATAATCCCAAAGGCCGTGCAGATTGCCGCCTTCATTTAAAAACTTGATACCGATATTATTTCCGCCCCTGTCTTCCTCATGACCTATGTGTAAGGGCTGGTGGCAATCGCCCACAAAATGTACCAACAGCTTTAAGGCGTAAGCTTTTTGCGTGCGGCTTTTGGCAACATCAGCTAGATCGCGTTCGCAATTTAAAATGATCGAATATAGATTGCCTTTATCAGCAGGCATTGATTTTATAGCTTGTGCAAATTGCTCGAAGGTATAACCCGACGGAAGATCGACAAAGTGCCAGGGCGCGGTATAACGCATGGCCGGGTTGCCTTTTATTTCGTCGGCATAATTGGCAACATCGGCAAGGTTATCGCTGCCCAAAAGTTTTTTTACGGCTTCCTGTGCTTTAGGGCTTAAATGGCTCTGGGCAATCTGGCCTATAGCGCTATGCCCTTTATCGCCCCACGAAATAAACATTACCGATACCAGCAGCAAGGCCGCTGTTGCAAAAAACTTCTTCATTTTCTTAATTTGGATGATAAAGATAAGTCTTTAATTGAAAAAATAGACTCAAGAACCAGGAATAGAAGCAAGAGAGAAGAATCAAGAAACAAGACAAAACAACTGATGCAAGGATTTCTTGCTTCCTGTCTCTTGCTTTCTGCTTCTACCTATTCCGAGAACAATCCGCCCGACATATACTTCATGCCCGAATCGCAAGCTACGGTAACCACATTATGGCCGGGGCCGAGTTGCCTGCCTATACGTATGGCAGCGTAAACATTCAAACCGGTTGATGTTCCACCTAAGATACCTTCTTTAGCGGCAAGCAACCGTGCCATTTTGCGCGCCTCGGCTTCATCTACCGTTTGGGCTTCGTTGTAATTGCAGTACTGCAGTAAAGGCGGTATAAAACCCGAAGCGATGCCGTCTACTGTATGCGTACCTTTAACGCCTTTACTTAACAACGGTGCCGATTCGGGTTCGAGCGCGATGATACGGGTGTTAGGGTTGGCGCGCTTTAATATCTGCGATGTGCCGCTTATCATGCCTGCCGTTCCCAGTGCTGCACAAAATACATCAACAGGCGCCTGTAACTGGTTTAATATCTCGTGGCCGAGGTTATTGTAACCCGTTAACGCATCGGTGTTTTCAAACTGCTTGGTCCAGTAATAGCCCGGTTGTTGGCTTAAAACCCGGGTGTGTTCTATCATGCGGGGCACCAGGTCGGGTGTGATCTTACCACCTTCACTCGGTATCAGTTCAACTTCGGCGCCAAATATTTGCAGGCTTTCACGCTTTTCTTTCGCGAAGGCATCAGATGTGATCGCTTTAAATTTATAGCCTTTAGCCGAGCATACCAAAGCCATGGCCAACCCGGTGCCGCCGGCTGTGCATTCAACTACCGTCATGCCGGGGCGTAGTTCGCCGCGTTTTTCGGCACCTTCAATAATGGCCAGCGCCATACGGTCCTTATAAGCGCCGGTAGGGTTAAAATACTCCAACTTTACATAAATATCGGCACAGTCCGCCGGTACAATATTTTGCAGTTTTACCAGTGGTGTATTGCCAACGGTGTCGGTTATCAGGTGCTTTTGCATAAGTTAAAAGTACAATATTTAAAACTTCGTTAAGAGAAATACCTTACACAAAACATAATTATAATTTTTTACACATTTAGTTGTAACAATTGGGGTATTTTTGCCTCCAAAGTACAAAATATTAAAAATGAAACGCTTTTACATTCTTGTAGCAATAATTTGTATCGCGATATCGGCCAAAGCGCAATTAGGCGGCGGCAGTACCATAGTTGGTAAAATATCGGGTACGGTTATCGATTCTGTTACCAAAAAACCATTGGATTATGCCACTGTAGCTGTGTTTCGCAGCGGCGGTAAAGTGCCTTTAAATGGTGTTTTAACAGACGAAAAAGGTAATTTTAAATTGAACGATATGAAGATCGGTAAGTATAAGGTTACCATCACCTTTATAGGTTATCCATCAAAAACTATCGATCCGGTGGTTACCACACCGCAAAAGCCCGACGCTAATATGGGCACTATTGTGGTTGCTCCAGCAGGTAAAACGCTTAACGCGGTAAATATTACCAGTGCCGGGCCGATCATCGAAACCAAGGTCGACCGGATTGTTTTCAACGCTGAAAAAGATATTACCAGCACAGGTGGCAATGCCAGCGACGTGTTACGTAAAGTGCCCTTGGTGAACGTTGATATCAACGGCAACGTATCGTTACGCGGCGACCAGAACGTAAAGGTTTTGATCAACGGTAAACCATCGGGCGCTATGGCCAATAACCTGGCCGATGTGCTTAAATCAATCCCTGCCGATCAGATCAAAAATGTTGAGGTGATCACTTCGCCATCGGCTAAATATGATGCTGAAGGTTCGGCCGGTATCATTAACATCGTTACCAAAAGCAATAAGGTATCGGGTGTAAGCGGTTCGGTAAGCGGTGGTGTAGGCACACGTCAAAATAATGGTAATGCTAACTTAAATATTAATCAGAACCGTTTAAGCGTTACCGGTAATTTTGGCGGCAATTTTACCTGGCCGCAAACCAGCGCCACAGTTTCGGGTACCGATTTTGATGCTAACAACTATACCCATTCCAACAGTTCAACGCGTATCGCGCGCTATGGTTATCGTGGTTCGGGCTCTTTGGGCTATGACTTTAACAGTTTCAACAGCTTTAACTCTAACATTGCTTTAAACCAGGGTGGTTTTAAAGCTGATGGAAGTTCAACAAGCACATTAAGCTCATTATTGGCTCCGGCTACCACTGCTACTGTAACTTCGTACATAAGCGAAAGCCATGCAAAAACCACCTTTGGAGGTTTTGACTGGAACAACGATTACGTGCATAAATTTAAGAAGGAAGGTCACCAGATCGATATCGCAGGCGAATGGAGCCACGGTATTACCGATTTTAACTCGACCTCGCTTTATTCAACAAAGAGACTGTCAGATCTGCGCTCTGCCAACAACGGCGCGAACAATGAGTACACCCTGCAAGCTGACTATACTTTGCCTGTTAACGACAAATTTAAATTTGAAGCCGGCGGTAAAACTATTATCCGCCGGATACAAAGTTTGTACGATAACTACAATGGTACATCAAATAATATAAACACCGATGCTAATCCTGATGCGTTTATTCATAACGATACCACATCAAACCATTATAACTATAATCAAAATATTTATGCAGCTTACGGTGTAGCAACATTTACGTTGCCAAAATCATATACACTACAGGTTGGTGCAAGGGTTGAAGATACGCGTATTAATGGTGCACCCATCGAGCCAACTCCACTGTTATCGCCGTATAGTAGCGGTTATACTGTTTTTATACCGACGTTGGCCTTTTCAAAAACCATCAAAAATTCAACATATAAGTTAACGTATACCAAGCGTATACAAAGGCCAAGTTTAACCTATTTGAACCCGTTCTTCAATAAGTCGAACCCAACCTCGTACAGTATTGGTAACCCGCAATTACAGCCTGAAATTTCGCAATACACCGAGTTTAACTACTCAACTTATATTGGTTCGTCAGTTATTAATGCATCGTTGTATTACAAATACACCAATAATTTAATTGAGGGCATTGCTTTGCCTTACGTTTTGCCTAACAATACCGAATCAAAAAGTATATTGTTAACCCAATACCAAAACATTGGTTCGAACAGCTCGTGGGGGGCCAGCTTTTTTGGCGCGATTAACCCGATCAGCATATTAACTATTCGTGGTAGTGTTAACGCTTATACCTACTCGCCAACACCCAATGGCTACTATTCAACCGTAGCAACAGATAATAATACCTATGTATCGGTTAACGCTTTCTTAAGTGGTTCGTTAAACTTAAAAGGCGGCTTTGCTGCCGAGTCGTTTGTTATTCTGAATACGCCTAAGCACACCATACAAGGTACAACCCCATCGTTCAGCTTATGGATCATCGGTGTTAAAAAAGAGTTTTGGAACAAACAAGCCAGCGTTGGTTTAAATACTTTCGACCCGTTTACCGAGAACAAAGCGTTTAACAGCAAAACAACCGGGCCTGGCTATACCCAGTTTAGTAATACTGAATTTCCGTTCCGCTCGTTCGGTATATCGTTTAGCTACAGGTTTGGTAAATTCAAGTTTGCCGATCCGAATGATCCGACCCAGCAAAAAAAGAAAGGTGTTAATAACGACGACCTGAAACAAGACCAGGGCAATGGTGGTCCGGGCAGGTAGGTAAGAGTCTATCCGGCATAAAATTAAATGTCATTTCGAGCGATAGCGAGAAATCTTCTACGATAGGTACGACGGTTTCTTCTAAGCTAGAAATGACATTTTTTGTTTTATAGAAAAATATAGTGATCTATTTGGGCGTTGCCTGCGGCCGGGCTATCCGTTACAAGTCCTCGTTCGCTGATAGAAGCCCACTCCGGGCTTTTCACTGCTATCCCTAACGCAAACACTGTTTATTTCTTTACTACCCGTTTTAACACCATCAAATTCTGGGCATTTACACCATATCCGCTGATATTGTTTTGATACATGTTCACCAGTTTATCGTAATATAAAACCACAACTGGCGCCTGCTCCATTACAATGTTATCCATCTGCCGGTACAGTTTAAAGCGCTCCTCGTTGCTTTTGGCATTATATGCTTTTTGAAACAAAGCATCGAAAGCCGGGTTGTTAAAGCCGGTATAGTTAGGACCGAAGGGGATCTTGTTCTTCGAGTAAAATACAGATAAATAGTTTTCGCCATCAGGGTAATCGGCTATCCAGGTGCCGCGGAAAAAGTTAACGCCGTTTTTCGATATCAGCTCGCGCAGGCTGGCGCCCTGAGTTATCTCAACGCGGGTTTTGATGCCTACCTTGCCCAGCTCGCCTTGTATGTATTCTATCAGGTCGCGTGTGGTGGTGGTGGCGCTCAATAGTATTTCGGGTAGGTTATTCCCGTTAGGGAAGCCGGCTTCGGCTAATAGTATACGTGCTTTTTCCGGATCGTATTGATATCCATGCACCTCATCCTTATTATAGCCCGGCATCCCTCGTGGTATAAAACCAGAATAGGCCGGTGTGCCGATGCTGTTACGCAGGTATTTCACCATTTTCTGTTTGTCGATAGCGTAGTTAATAGCCTGCCGTACTTTTTTAAAGCGCAATGGTGATGTTTTAACTATAGGTAAGGTACTGTCAATCAGCATGCCTAAGTATTCGGTACACAAATACGGGCGACTGACAAACTGAAATTTACCCTGATACTTTTGAGTGATATGCCCGGTTTTGGTGAGAATATCATCGCGATAGCTGCCATCGATATCATTAAAAAAATCAAGGTTCTTTTTAATGAATTCCATAAACGCCGTCTGTTTATCGTTGATGAACGTGGCGCGCACCGCATCCAGATAGGGTAGAGGCTTGCCATTGCTATCCCTTTCCCAATATTTTTCGTTTTTTAGCAATACCAGTTCTTCGCCCTCTTTCCAGAATTTGAACTTGAAAGGACCGGTACCTATAGGGTGATCACGAAAATCCTTGCCGTAAAATTCCACCACCTCTTTAGGCACTACCGAGCAATACTGAGCGGTAAGCATACTGATGAAAGGTGGAAACGGCTTGGTGAGTTTGATAGCTAATGTAGTATCATTGATGGCGATAAAGGCGTCTTTACCGGTTACTTTATCGCTGAATATCCATGAACCCGACGATGCTACCTTAGGATCTATCAACCGCGAAAAACTGTAAACAAAATCTGAGGCTACTGCTTTTCGGCCGATGCCGTTTTTAAAATGCGGGTCGTCATGAAAATACACATCATTACGCAAATGAAAGATATAAAACGTACCATCGGGTGATATGTCCCAGGTTTTGGCTATGCAAGGCTGTATATTCAGGCTATCATCAATCTGTACCAGGCCATTAAATACCTGGTTGGCCATCCACATGGCAAACTGATTGCGGCTAAAAGCAGGATCGAGCGAGGTTAACCCTTCGTCCAAATTGATATTATAAACCGTTTTATGCGCGTTCGGGGTATCGGTATGGCAGGCTGTAACTGTAAGCAATAAGGGCAGCAGATAGCAAAGCAGTTTCTTCATCAAGGCTAAATATATCAATTATTGTGATAATGCCTTAAAATAGCCCGTATCATTACATCATACTGACTGTGCTTTTGTTACTCTTCTTCCTTGCCAAACAGTTTTCTCAGTTTCTTTTTTGCTTTTTCCAGCGGGGCCTTCTGTCTCTTGCCTAGATTCTTTCCGGCCCGGTTTTCATAAAAGTTAAGCATGCTCATAGCGCTTTGAAAAGGAGAGGCCTTGCGTTTATGGCTGGCTTCGGCGGAGTGTTTGAGCGATGCGGCTATCTTATCCGGATCTTTCGATTTAAAGATGTCTTTCTCCAGATCGAGCGCGTCGCTTGTTTGCGTCACCTTTGCCGACCATTTGCGTACCGGCTTTTTGCGCGTTTGTGTTTTGGTAGTCATTACTTTTTATTCTTTTTTATCTGCGTACTATCTTTAGCTATGGCTGTGCCTCCCGAGCCGCCGTTATCTAAACCGGCATCGGCGCCGGGGGTATTTACTTTGCTGCTGTCTATGTTTGACGGCGTGTTGTAATGATGTTGCGCGGTATCGCGCCCCTGATTTGCCGGGTGGTCGCCGCGGCAGGCAGCCAGTGTGAGGAGTGATCCGAAGATCAGTATAATGTGTGCTTTCATTTTATTTAAACTATTTTAATTAACTAACAGTTAATGCGGTGATGGGTTTTTAGAAAGCTCAAAATACGCGGTGCTTACTGTGCAGGATGGCTACCTGAATTTAAATGCCTACTTTTAACACAATAAACCTTATAATGTATATGCGCAAACTCTACGCTATCACCATTATACTTTTTTTCTGTTCTCTGCACGTTTTTTCGCAGATAACCTGGCCAGCCATAACCAAACAAAGCAAACCTTGGGCGCGCTGGTGGTGGCAGGGCAGCGCGGTAAATAAACCCGATTTAACCACCAACCTGGAAACGTACAGTAAAGCCGGCCTGGGCGGTCTGGAGATAACACCTATTTACGGTGTAAAAGGGCAGGAGGATAAATTTGTCCAATACTTGTCGCCGCAATGGGTGGATATGCTGAGCCATACCCTGCACGAGGCTAAACGGCTGGACATGGGCATTGATATGGCCAACGCTACCGGCTGGCCTTTTGGCGGCCCATGGATAGATGTAGATAATGCCTCCAAAAACATGGTGCTGGAAAACTATAACGTAAAAGGCGGCGATAGCTTGAAAGAAGTTGTACGTTATATACAGCAACCGTTGGTAAGTGCCGAGGGTAAAGCGCCATCAATTAACGATTTGGTTTTGCCTATAGCGGCTAACAAAAACCTGCAGGCTTTGGCTTTAGATCAGGTTAGGTTTCAAATGGCCTTACCTTTACAGGTACTGATGGCTTACGGACCCAGTGGTGAAATATTAAACCTGACTGGTAAAGTAGATCCTAATACCAACAGGTTAAACTGGAAAGCCCCCGCCGGCCCCGATTGGACCTTGTGCGCCATTTTTATGGGCCTGCACGGCAAAATGGTTGAACGTGCCGCACCCGGTGGCGAAGGTTTTGTGATCGATCATTTTTCGCAGGATGCTTTGAAAGTTTATCTGGATAAATTCGATCAGGCTTTTAAGGGGAATGATGTGGCAGATATCCGCGCCTTTTTCAACGATTCGTACGAGGTGGATGACGCCCGTGGCCAATCAAACTTTACACCTAATTTTTTCGCTGAGTTTAAGAAACGGAGAGGGTATGATCTGTTGGATCAGTTACCCGCTTTGTTCAGCAAGGAAAATAAAAACAACGCCCGGGTGCTATGCGATTATCGCGAAACGATATCCGACCTGTTGCTGGATAATTTCACCAAACCATGGCATAGCTGGGCAAATGGCCGTGGGGCTTTAATACGCAACCAATCGCACGGCTCACCGTCAAATATCCTCGATCTTTACAGCGCTATCGATATCCCTGAGACCGAGGGTAATGAACCGCTACGTTATCGGTTTGCTACGTCGGCAGCGCATGTAAGCGGTAAAAAACTGGCCTCCTCCGAGTCGGCAACCTGGCTCAATGAGCATTTTACCTCATCGCTAGGACAGGTAAAACAAGCTATTGATAAACTGTTTTTGGGCGGGGTTAACCATGTGTTCTACCACGGTATCAGCTACTCGCCGCCATCGGCCCCATGGCCGGGATGGTTGTTTTACGCGGCAGTGCATTTTGTGCCCGATAATCCGCAATGGCATGATTTCCACGCGTTGAACGAATACATTGCCCGTTGCCAATCGTTTTTACAGGCTAGCCGCGCCGATAACGATGTATTGTTGTACTATCCAATTTTCGACAGCTTTATGGAACCCGGTCGCAATCTTTTGAAACATTATGACGGCATGCGCCCGGAGTTTACCGGTAGTTTATTTGAAGATAATGCCCAGAATTTGCTGGACAGGGGCTATACCTTTGATTATATATCTGACAAACAGATACAGGAAAGCGGCTTAAATGGCACAAGCATTAAAACATCAGGCGGTGGCAACTATAGAACCATTGTAGTACCGGGCTGTAAATATATGCCCCTGGCAACGTTTACACAGTTGATGAAACTGGCCGAAGGTGGTGCGCAGGTGATCATCTATAAAAATTTACCCATTGACGTGCCGGGTCTAGATAAAGATGGTGCTGGTAAAGCCTCATTAAGCGAGCTTATCGGTAAGCTAAATTTTAGAAACGGTGCCGGTGACATTAAAAAGGCAGCAATTGGTAAAGGGGCAGTATGGTTGGGCGATAAACTGGATAAGTTGTTAGAGGCTATAAAAGTGCGTCGTGAACGTTTGGTGGAAATTGGTTTGCAGTTTACACGTTGTAATTATGGCGCAGGCGAATATTATTTTATTGCGAATAAAAGTACCCGGGCTGTTGATGGCTGGGTGCCGCTATCAGGTAATGCGGCTTCAGTAATACTATTCGACCCGATGTTTAAGATCAGCGGATTGGCGCGCAGCCGTAAAGTACCAACTAACGGAACCGAAGTTTACCTGCAATTGCAGCCTGGCGAAAGCTGCATTTTGCAAACATCGGCAACAGCAATAAAAGGTAATCTGTATGCGTATTATAAACCTGCCGAACGGACTTATGACATTAAAGGCGAATGGACGATAACCTTTACCGAAGGCGGCCCCGAACTGCCTGCAACTGCCAAACAAACCACCCTCACATCATGGACGGAGCTTGATGGCCCTGAGGTAAAACGCTTTAGCGGTACGGCCAAATACAGTATCACATTTAACAAACCATTAGAAACAACCACTGCCTGGAGACTGGACCTGGGCAAGGTTTACGAGACCGCCGAAGTGTATTTAAACGGTACAAAACTGACCACATTGATCGGTCCGGATTTTTCATATAACATACCCACCACTTTGCTTAAACCTGTAAACACCCTGGAAGTAAATGTATCCAACCTGATGGCCAACCGGATAAGCGATATGGATAGGCGCCACATTCCGTACCGGGTATTCTACAATACCAACTTCCCCGCAAGGCTGCGCGATAATCGTGGCGAAGACGGTTTATTTACGGCCATTAAATGGGACCCAAAGCCATCGGGATTGGTAGGGCCGGTAAAACTGACTATGTTGGTGAAGGAATAAAAAGGAACTTTGAGTCTAAAGTCTGAAAGTAATATATAACATGATAAAGCAACATCTATTTCCTGATCTAAAAAGGCGGCCATATGATCTGTTGGGATATGCGGCTTTGCTACTGTTTTTGGATTCGTTTATTCCATCAACCAGAGATGCATTGGATATTAACCTGCACGACACTTATTTTGTGATAGCTAATTTGAGTTTATATCGTTTGTTTTCAGGTTTTCTGTTATTCTTATGGACCATCAATATGCTGGCACAACATATCGTTTATTCGTTAACATTGAGCTGGGTTTATGTTATTTGCATGCTGATAACTATAGCTTTATTCTTAATGCTGCCAACGCTAAATAAATTTTATGGAGTGCCTCGCAGGTATTATTCGTTCGATGAGTTCGAAAAAAGGCGATCTGTATACAATATCTACATCATATATGCTTGTGCATTTGTAGTCTTGGTTGCGGGCCAGTTACTTTTGATTATAAATGTTATTATCGGACTTGTTAAAGGCAAGAACCGTGCAGCTAAAGTTTCGTGAAAGGCAGGATTGTGCATGACAGTTTAATGCGATAACTGTACTACGTTTGTTACAAACCAATTGTAATACCTTATAGTCCCCCGTAAAGTATTACCACATATAGTGATCAAAAAAGGAAGTTAAAGCTTCGTGCTCTGCTTTGTTTGTGTATTGTTTTAATAAGTTTATGTAACAGGTAATTCTTACATGTCTGTAAATAACGCTCATAAGCCACTGAAGCATTTGCCTGATGCCGAACTGCTAGATTTGGTTAAGGGAGATAACATGGAAGCGTTCGAGGAGTTATATAACCGGCATTGGAAAAATCTGTATGCATTTGCCTATAAGCGGGTGCGTAGTAAAGAGGTAGCCGAAGAGATCGTGCAGGATTTCCTTGCAAATCTTTGGGCCGGGCGTAAAACGATGATGATTAAAACCTCATTCGAAGGGTATATTTACACAGCCATACGTAATCTGGTGTTTAACTATATCGCCAAAGAAACCCGCCGCAAAGCCTACAGCCATTTTCTCGAGTTGTTTAAAGTTGATGCTGATAACTCCACCGAAGAAATGATCACCACAAGGGATCTTCAGGAAAACATCGAAAAAGGCTTGGACAATCTGCCCGAAAAATGCCGTTCGGTGTTTGAATTGAGCCGTCACGAAAACAAATCGAATAAAGAGATCGCCGCTGAATTGGGCATATCCGAAAAAACGGTCGAAGGGCATCTTACCAAAGCTATCAAACGCCTGCGTGTTACGCTGAATAGCGCTTTGTTTATCTTGTAGCGTCCATAGTCGATGGACCGATGATCCATAGCCCAAGCACCATAATCCATAGTCTTCGATCATTAACCAAGAAGGTCCACAGCGAAATCGCTATGGACCATGGTCTATTGACTATCGACTGATTAAGAAAGCAACTCTTCGAGTTGGTTCAATCCAATAGTAAAGCCGCCTTCGAAACCCATCGCTACCAGTTGTTCCAGATCTGTAATCTCGTCAAAAGTTAAGGTTACGTTAACGATGGTTTTATCGCCTGCCTGTTTCATTTCAACATGCCAGTACATCGGCGGGAACCCCGGAGCTGCCACACCGTTCTCATCACTGAAAACGCATGTTGAATCAAACGTATTAGCACCCACCGCAGTAAACATAACATGACTCCAATGGGTTTCACCTGCAGGCCCAACCATCGAATATAACCATTGGCCGCCTGGCTTAAAATCCATTGTTTTGGTTACAGCGTTCCATGGTCTTGGTCCCCACCATTTGTCTAACAGTTCAGCTTCGGTCCAGGCGCGCCACACTTTTTCTACGGGCGCTTTAAATTCGCGCACCACGTGCAGTTGTTTTTTTACTAAATCTTTTACGATGGTAATCATTTGCTGTTGTTTTATATGTTATCTAATAAATTGTCTAATTGGTTAAACCGGTCGTCCCACATCTGGCGGAACTGTTCAATCCATGCGTCTACCTCTTTCATTTTTTTCGCGTTAAAGTGATAGTATATTTCACGGCCGGTTTGCTTTTGGTTTACTACATCGCATTCGGCCAGTATCTGTATGTGTTTTGAAATAGCCTGCCGGCTGGTATTAAAATGCTCGGCAATGGCATTGGGCGTCATAGCCTGCAGGGCTAATAAGCCAATAATAGCCCGGCGGGTAGGATCGGCGATAGCCTGGAAAATATCTCGTCTCATGTTTTAATTTGCAACTGATTGATTGCAAATATAAATGCAATCAATCAGTTGCGCAAATATTTTTTAATTTTTTTTGAGATGGAGCAAGGGTAATACGCAAGCTACATGTCATTACTTTATATAAGCCAAAATCAACCTTACTATACTTACTTAAATGAAATACCAGGTAACGCCCGAGTTATTGCATAAATATCTTGACGGAGAATGCACTCCGGAAGATGCTTTTTTGCTTTACCAATGGTATGATGCTTTTGAAAAGCAGGATAACCCGCTCGATACAATGAGCCCTATTGAGCAGGAAGCGTTAAAAATGCTGATGCTACAGAACTTTAGGAACAAGGTTTTAGGTGCTGATATTACCGATGAAGAACCTGTGAAGAAGGCTTTGTCGGTTAAATTACTGTATACCCTTAGCGGTATAGCTGCTATGTTACTGCTGGTTTGGGCCGGATTTAGTTTAACCCCAAAAAAAGATAGAGACACGGGAGGGGTTTTTACCACAGCTACAGAGCAGATGGAGGTAAACAATTTAACAAATAGCATTTATAAGCAAGTTTTAAGCGATGGCAGCATTGTATGGTTGAGCCCTAAAAGCAAGTTGCGCTATCCTAAAAAATTTGCAGGTGCATACAGGCAGGTTAAAATGACGGGAGAGGCCTTTTTTGAGGTAACTAAAGATCATGCCCATCCATTTATTATTTATAGTGGAGGGGTGATCACCCGTGTTTGGGGAACAAGTTTCAGGATACGTGCTGTACAAAATGCCAATACCGAGATTTCGGTAGTTACCGGTAAGGTATCGGTTAAGATACCTGATCATGGAGACTCGGAGGTGATGCTACTGCCAGCTCAAAAGGTAGTTTATCAGCAACAAAACAATTCGCTTAAAAGGGGAGTCGAAGCAAAAGAATCGGCTATGCGGATATGGCAGAAGGCAACTATCTCATTCGATAACGTTCCGCTTTCGAAAGTTTTAAGCACACTGGATCAGCAATATGGTATGCATATTCATACCGATGATAAAGAATTATCCAATTACCTGTTTAAGGCCGATTTTACCGGCCAAAACCTACCGGCTATATTGGATATGCTCGAAAATTCATTAAATGTATCGTACACAATGGATGATACGGACATTATACTTTATCGTAATAAACCCTCAACCAATTGATAAATAAACGCTAAAACCCCCACGAAGAAGATATGCAGAAATAAAAACCGGATCAACATAAAAAAACCGGAAGTGTCATCACCACTCCCGGCTTTTAAACTCAAGCCCCCGTTGGAGTGGCGTCTGTGTAACAGACGAAAGGGGATTAATTGTCTCATTTTTAAGCAAAACAAAACGAACGAATTTATGAATTTTTATTTACTCTCCTCAAAATATTGGTGGAAAATTATGAGAATCACGTTTAGTCAGCTGTTGATAGCGCTAATATTAAGTGGCGTCTCTTTTGCTAAGAACCTGGCCGCACAGGACGTATTGAAGCGGCCGGTAAATTTAACAGTAGCTAACTCAACTTTAGAGAATACCCTGAAAAAGCTCGAAAAAGATGCGAACATCAAATTTGTATACAGCAAAAGTTTGGTGCGCACCGAGCAAAAGGTAAGTTTCGCAGCCACAGGTTTAGATTTAAAGGATGTGCTGGATAAGTTGCTTACACCGCAAGGTATTTTGTACCGGGTGATAAGTGATCGTATTGTGTTAAATGTAAACCCGCAATACCTGGAAGCGAAACGCATCGAAGCTGAAAACATAGCCAAAGCCGAAGCAGCCATTAATGTATTTACCGTTAAAGGGATGGTAAGCGACGAAAACGGCGGCTTGCCAGGTGTAAATGTGCGATTAAAAGGTTCGAAAGCTACCGGTACAACAACCGATATTAACGGTAATTATACCATCGCTATTCCTGATGGTACAGGCACCCTGATTTTTAGTTTTGTTGGCTATGCCGATCAGGAAATAGCCGTAGGCGGCCGCAACGTAGTTAACGTAAGGCTCGAACCTAATGCCAAATCGCTTAACGAGGTTGTGGTAATTGGTTATGGTACGCAAAAAGCATCAAATGTTACCGGTGCAGTTGCCAAACTAAAAAACGAGAACCTGGATGAGCGGGCCATCAGCCGTGTCGATCAGGCTTTGGTAGGTCAGCTGGCAGGGGTTACGGTTAAGCAAACCACGGGCGTTCCGGGTAAGGCTTTCAGTATACAGGTACGCGGTTCGGGCTCTATCAGCGCCGGTAACGAACCATTATATGTTATTGATGGTTTTCCGTTAACTACAAACTCAAGCAACGTATCAAGCGGTAGTTTTTCAACTGGTAATCCGTTAGATAACATCAACCCGAATGATATCGAAAATATCGAGGTGTTAAAAGATGCCGCTGCCGCCGCTATTTATGGTTCGAGGGCATCAAACGGTGTTGTGCTGATCACTACAAAACGTGGCCACACCGGTAAAGCTAAAATTTCTTTCAGCAACTATATCGGTTATAACCAGGCCAGCAAGCACCTTGACATGTTGGATGATAACGAATGGATTGATCGTGCTACCGAAATTATTAATGCCACATATATAGCAAAATATGGTACTGCCGGCGCTTCGGTATCCGATAACTTTGCTACAAGGCAGGCGCGTGTTGGTTTAAGCGGTACACAGGTTAACACGGCATATATGCTTGATCCACGCTGGGCCATTCCGGGTCACCCGGGTTTGGAGTACGTAGATTGGCAAAGCGCTATCGAGCGTAAGGGCTTTATGCAAAACTCAGAAGTGTCGGCGGCCGGCGGAACTGATAATGTGAATTACTTTATTTCGGGCCAGTACCAAAACCAGGATGGCTTTGTGATGGGGCTGGGTTATAAGCAATACAGCGCGCGTGCTAATGTGGAGATCAATGCATCTAAAAAATTAAAATTTGGTTTGAATGTTGCGCCGACTTATTCTGTTACCCAGGACCCGGGTGTAGAAGGTAAGGACAACATCTTTCACCAGGCTTTAAGTATGAGCCCTGTGCAGGAAGATACCGTGGGTTTAATGGCCAATATCGGGAAAAACGCGCAGTATACCTGGAGCAACACAACAAACAGCCCCGTGGGTAAGCTCACCTATAATGTAGGTACCACCAAACGTTTCCGCACACTGGGTAGTGTTTATGGCGAGTATGAATTAATAAAAGGTTTAACTCTTCGCAGCTCTTTAAACCTCGACTATACAACAAGCAACGGTAATACCTATGTGCCTTACATTACTACCGGTTCGCTCACCAGCCGTACTTTTAACGGGTCAAATAACCTGCTGGCGGCCACATCGGGTACATATAGTAATTATACCCGCACCACTTTTGTAAACGAGAATACGCTGAACTACAACGTTACGCTTAATTCGATACATAGTTTAAGTGTACTGCTTGGCCAGTCATATAACTATGACAGGCTTGATCAGGTTGGTATAAAATCAAACGGTGGTTACACCAATGCATCCATACAAGCAATCAATGTAAATTCAGTTGCAGGTATCGTTCTTAATGGCACCAATGGCCCAACCCAGAACATTTTAGAGTCGTACTTTGCACGGGTGCAATATGGGTTTAAAGACAAATACCTGCTATCGGCAAGTATACGTTCAGATGGGTCTTCACGCTTTGGTGTAAACAACCAGTTTGGTGTTTTCCCTTCGGCATCAGTTGCCTGGCGTGTTATCCAGGAAAGTTTTATGAAAAAGGCGCCTGCCATCAGCGATCTGAAGCTACGTTTCTCTTACGGTGTTAATGGTAACAACAACATCGGCGATTATAGTGCCATCGCAACCCTGGGTACGGCCGGTTATGTATTCGGTAGTACAGCAGCTGCGGCTATCGGCCAGATACCTAACGTATTGGCCAATCCCGACTTGAAATGGGAAAAATCGCAAACATATGATGGTGGCCTTGATTTTGGATTGTTTAATAACCGTATCACCGGCTCATTTGATTATTATAATAAGCTCAGTACTCAGTTATTGTTGTTTGTGCAGGTGCCCGAAGCCACCGGCTTTCAAACTTACCTGAGCAATGTAGGCGGCGTGCGTAACATAGGAGAAGAATTGGAGTTAACTACCCGCAACCTGGTAGGTGCTTTTCAGTGGAACACTACTATTAATGTAAGCCACAACACCAATAAAATAACTGCATTGGCACCAGGCCAAACACAAATCATTATCCCGAACGGGTTTAACGTTTCTGATCAGATTTTACGTGTAGGCCAGCCGCTTAACAGTATCTACGCTTTAAAATATAATGGCTTTTTAACTGCTGCAGATATCGCCGCGCACTATCCAACTTATGGCCCTGCCGGCGCCGAGCAACCCGGCGATCCTAAATTTGAGGACACTAATGGCGATGGTACGATTACCGAAGCCGACAAGCAAATAGTTGGGCATCCAAACCCTGATTATACTTTCGGTTTAACCAACACTTTCCGCTACAAAAATTTTGATCTGAGTATATTGGTACAAGGTCAAACAGGTGGTTCTATCTATTCAGAGCTTGCCCGCGCGCTTGCACGTCCGGGTCAGGGTTCTACAGATAACACTCCCGAGAGCTTTGTTAACAGGTGGCGGTCAGAAAGTAATACCGGTGATGGCAGGTTTGGTAAAGCTTATTCAACTTATAACTCGCCGATTGCAGCAACTACAGATGCTGTATACTCGACCGATTATATACGTGTTCGCGATATCACTTTGGGTTATAATTTAAAAAGCGTAATCAAAGCGCCGTTTATCTCGGCTGCCAGGGTTTATGTAACGCTCGAAAACTTCTTCGGCGCCGATAAGTACAAAAACGGTTTAAACCCCGATGCTGCTAACACAACGGTTAGCTCAAATTCAAATGTTTACCCAGAAGCGGGTGACTACGGAGGTTTGCCATTGGCTAAATCATTTGTCTTTGGTGTAAACTTTACCTTTTGATCATTATAATTTGAATTAACATGAAGAAGATATTTTTATTACCCGCTATAGCATTGTTTACGCTGGCAACATCGTGCCGTAAGGATCTTAACCAGGTTCCTCTGTCAACGGCTACTTCGGCAACATTTTATAAACAGCCCAGCGATTTTATTCAAGGTGTTAACGCTATCTATAATTCATTACGCGGTTATCCCGACAGGCTTTTAAACCTAAGCGAGATACGATCGGATAATATTTACGGCGTTTCAGTATCTGGCCGTGATTGGGACCCGGTAAACGATTTCTCAAATAACCTTGCACCCAACACTTATGTCGAAGAAGGCTGGAATACTGATTTTAAAGGTGTATTCGCTGCCAATACAGTGCTCGATCAGATCAATACCAACGGTTCATACATCGCATCAGCTAGTTTACAAACCCGTTTAACTGCCGAATCGCGCTTTCTACGGGCATTCTTTTATTTTGATTTGGTGCGATATTATGGTAAAGTGCCTATCGTCGATCATCCGGTAACTGCTTTACAGGCATTAAGCATAGGCCGTAGTTCGGTTAGTGATGTTTACAAGTTTATTATCGCCGATCTGCAATATGCCATCGCTAACCTGCCTACTGGTTATACCGGTACCGATATTGGCCGCGCTACCAAGTATGCTGCCGAGGGTGAACTGGCCCTGGTGTATATGACCCGTTCGGGACCAACTTACGGTGTAGAAGGCCCGGGCATGGCAAGCAACGAATGGAATTTGGCTATGCCTTTGCTGCAGGATATCATTAACAGCGGCATGTTTGCATTTAATACAAATTATGCCAACATCTTCTCGTATACTAACCAGGTACCGGCTTATACAGGCTCAACCACAGCCAATTCCAATAAAGAGGCCGTGTTTGATGTAATGTACATGAGCGGCCAAAATCCAACCCTGGGTGCAACCTATGTTTGGGATTTGACGCCCCAAAACTATTTTAATTCATTAGGCACAAACACAAATGCGAACGGTAGTTTGGAGATCATCCCGGTATCAAATAACCTGTTAAACTCGTACGAGACAGGGGATGTGCGTAAAGCGCAAACAATCTATACTGCAGGTTACACCTACAGCGGTACTACTGAAACACGTCCGTTCTTTAAAAAGTATCTGGATATAACCAAGATACCTACTGCAAGCAGGTTTGATTGGGGTATAAACTTTATAGCGATCCGCTATACAGATATATTGATGCTTAAGGCAGAATGTATTTTGAATGGAGCAACCGGTGGTACCCAGGTTGATGTTGACGCTATTGTTAACCAGGTGCGCGCACGTGCAGGCTTATTGCCCAAAGTTGGTGTTACTTTGGCGCAACTGTTTGACGAGCGCCGCCGCGAGTTTGCTGACGAAGGCTCGCGTTGGTTTGATTTGGTGCGCAGCGGTAACGCGATTACCATTATGAACACCTGGATTGCTGCCGAGGATACACAACACCGTATTGCCAACGTGGTGTCTAACTATATTATTTATCCTGTGCCGCAAAGCCAGCTTGATGCTGCACCTGGTTTATACACACAAAATTCAGGGTATTAAAATATAAATTTTTGTTAGTGTATGAAGGCGGCCCTGCAGGCAGCATGGGTCGCCTTGTTTTTTCAATCCTTAAAACCGCAAAACATTTACCTAACCTTGCTAAACAGATATGGCCAATACTAACGTATCAGGTTTGGTGGCCGCTGTTGCACTACCGCGCCCGGCCCTGGTGCCCCAGTGGATGGCACAGCTCCATGTGCCGGCAGTAGGCATAGGTTTAGTGAGTGCCAACCGTACTGCCCGGATAAAAGTTTATGGCGAATTAAGTAAGGGAATACCGGCTCCGCAGAATACGGTATGGGGTAGCCGTGAACTGGGTGACGCTGTGGGTTTATTGTTAAATGAAAATAGTGAGGAGAGAAGCACTTTACACCTTGTTAATCTGTTTACCAAATTGGCGATGCCGGATACCGCCTTTGGCGATCCGATAGGCGTATTGAGCCGTATGGCCCGCCCGCATAACAAGCGCGACGGGATATATGTATTTAAACCTCACGATACAGAAAAGCATTTATTTACTACGGTAGGCGATTTCTGCAAGCTACTCACCTATATCAATAAAAGCGAAATAGTAACAACCGATTGGCCAAACGATTGGAAACAGTTAGCTGATCAGGAAAGAATAATTCATCGTGCTGCCGGTAATGGCGCCAGCCATACTATATTATTATTGCCTCAACAAAAACAAGCATTGGTAATATTTACTAACAGCGATGGCGGCGATAAAGTAGAGGAGCACATCCTGAATGCTATGGGTATTAACATTTTATAACAGTAATTATGATCTTTAGGAACGGTTGCTTTATTTTGAACCGTTCATTGGTGGTTTTTTTATTGTTGATATAACATTTATGTGTTTATTTAATAATTTAGCCGTACTAACTCCTAACCACCAATTTAATTCCTGTCATGAAAAAAAGATACTTCCTGCTGTGCCTTTTAACGGGCTTTGTATTTAACACGTTCGCCCAGAGAGGACGTGCCGTTTTAAACTTTGATAATAACTGGGTATTTAACCTGGGCGATGTAAACAACGGCCAGGCTACCGATGTTGACGATTCAAAGTGGCGTAAGCTTAATTTACCCCACGATTGGAGCATAGAAGGACAGTTTAGCAAAGATAACCCGGCTACACCCGAAGGAGGTGCCTTGCCCGGAGGTATCGGTTGGTATCGCAAAACCTTTGCAGTGCCCGCTGCAGATAAAGGTAAGCTGATTTACATAGCGTTTGATGGTGTATACCAAAAAAGCGATGTGTGGATCAATGGGCATCACCTTGGTTTCAGGCCCAATGGTTATATCTCGTTTCAATATGACCTGACGCCATACCTAAATTTCGGGCCTAAGAAGAACGTAATTGCCGTAAAGGTTGATAACTCTGTTCAGCCTAACTCGCGCTGGTATTCAGGCTCGGGTATATATCGCAATGTATGGTTAACAACCGTTAACAAAATAGCGGTTAAGCATTGGGGTACTTTTGTAACCACGCCCGAGGTTAGTAAAACATCAGCAACAGTAAGCCTGCAAACCAGTATACACAATTATACCGGCAAGCCCCAGCAAGTAAAAGTAGTTACCAGTATATTTAACGCAGCCGGTATCGAGGTAACCACCCAGGTGGCAACCGACATCACTTTACAGGATACCGTAGCAACTATCCACCAGGAGCTTAAGCTCACCAAACCTACTTTATGGTCGGTTGAGCATCCATACTTATATAAGATAGTCACCAAGATACTAAATAACCATGCGCTTGTTGATAATTACCAAACTCCGCTGGGTGTACGATATTTTAACTTTGATGTGGATAAAGGCTTTTCATTAAATGGTAAGCCGCTGAAAATATTAGGCGTATGTGATCACCACGACCTGGGCAGCTTGGGCGCAGCTATCAATACCCGCGCGCTTGAGCGTCAGCTGGAGATTTTAAAAGCGATGGGTTGCAATGCCATTCGTACATCGCATAACCCACCCGCGCCCGAACTGCTCGACCTGACCGACAAAATGGGCTTTATTGTGATGGACGAAGCTTTTGATTGCTGGGAGAAGGGTAAAGTGAAATACGATTATCACCTGTATTTTAAAGAATGGCATAAACGCGACCTGGAAGATCAGATCTTGCGCGACCGGAACCACCCGTCCGTAATAATGTGGAGCATCGGTAACGAGATCCCTCAACAGGCCGATACCAGCGGGTACCGCCTGGCGTTGGAGCTTGCCGGCATTGTACATAGTTTGGATGTTACCCGGCCAATAACCGCTGCCAATAACGACCCGGGGACACGTAACCAGATCATTAAATCGGGCGCCGTTGATTTAGTTGGGTACAATTATCACCATAACGAACTGGCCGCTTTTCACGATCGCTATCCTGGTAAAAAGTTTTTAGGTACCGAAACCACCTCGGCTTTGGAAACACGCGGTATATACGATATGCCTTCGGATAGTATACGCCGCTGGCCCGTTAAAAATGGTAAAATGAATGATGACTTCACGGTATCGGCTTACGATAACGTATCTGCAAGATGGGGTTCAACGCACGAAGAAACCTGGAAGATCATCAAAAAATATGATTTTCTTTCGGGCATGTTCATCTGGACTGGTTTTGATTACCTGGGCGAGCCTACGCCATACAGTTGGCCTGCCCGCAGCTCGTATTTCGGGATAGTAGATCTGGCCGGTTTCCCTAAGGATGTTTATTATATGTACCAAAGTGAGTGGACCAATACCCCGGTACTGCATTTATTACCACATTGGAACTGGCAGCCGGGTAAAATCGTCGACGTATGGGCCTATTATAATAATGCAGATGAGGTTGAACTATACCTGAATGGTAAATCGTTGGGAGTGAAAAGGAAGACTGGCGACGATCTGCACGTAATGTGGCGGGTTAATTATCAGCCAGGAACCTTAAAAGCCGTATCGCGCAAAAAAGGCAATACAGTTTTGACCACCGAAGTTAAAACTGCCGGACCTGCTGCTAAATTAGAGTTAGTGGCTGATCGCAGAACGATAACAGCCAACGGCGCCGATCTGTCCTTTGTTACCGTAAGGGTTTTAGATAAAGACGGTAATCTGGTACCCGATGCCGGAAACACTATAAACTTTAAGCTGGAAGGAGATGCATTTATTGCAGGAGTTGATAATGGCGACCCGGTTAATCATGATCCTTTTAAGGCAGACTATCGCAAGGCGTATAACGGTTTGGCATTAGCTGTTATACAGGCAAAGCAAAAAGCTGGTTTTGTAAAGCTTACGGCAACGTCAAACGGCTTACAGGCAGCATCGATACAAATCACCCTGAATAAGTAGTAATGATATGGCTGCTGAGGCAAAAAATTAATTAGAGGTAAACACCGATAACAAAAAAACGGCATCTTGTGCCGTTTTTTTGTTTTATCACCTATCCAACACGAGGCAGACAGCTACCATGCAGTAAAAAAACACTCCGGTGTTTAAGTGTAAAAATTACATTAATTACAGTTAAATGTTTATTTGACTGTAATTTTTTTAACACAAGTATTAAAAAACCATTAAATTCTAAATTCAGGATGGGACAGGATAGTTGTTGGAATTTTTGTGTATACTTTTAACAATGTAATAACACGGTGTTTGCACTTGTGGGCGCCAATTATAACTAACCAAAAACTAAATAAATTATGAAGAAACCTTTACGTATCCTACGTACGCTATCGTCGTATCAAAACTATTTTAAGTCGCAGTTACCTTGTTTTGAATAAGGGATAACATTTTCTCAGACTTTAAAGTTTCCATAAAGTTTAGTTGCTGAACTTTTATGCCGGAGCAACCCTCCGCCATAAAAGGACCAGTTAGTTAATGCTAAGTTACTTAGTTATAAGATATATAATTATTAAAAGAATATAAACAGTTAAATCATGTATAAATTTCTAAAAAATTTATTGTGCTTATCACTCATTGTGTTTGCTTTTTCGGCATGCCGGAAAAAAGCGCTTGATGATTTTTATGGCCGCCCGGCTTCTTTGGCGCAGCCGCTGTACCAGGTAATGCAATCCAGGGGCAACTTTACAAACTTTTTGGCTTGCGTTGATAAGGCAGGTTATACCAGTACTTTAAGCACCGCCGGTTACTGGACATTGTTCGCCCCGAACGACGATGCGTTTAAAAAGTACTTTACCGCGCATAACATAAGTAGCGTTAGCCAGATAGATGTGCCAACTGCAACAGCTATAGTAACCTATAGTTTAGTTTATAGCGGTTACACATCTATGGCCAATGGTAACCAATCCGGTGCCACATTAGATTATATTCAGCCCCCGGGAACCACTACGCAATTAGCGGCTTTTAAAAGAAAAACGGTTTATCACGAAGGTGTTTATAAAGATACTGTACCAAGTTTCGCAAACAGCAGTTTGGCTGGTCAGAAAATAAATATGATAGCCAATGACCGTAACGGCAACTACGATTACAAAGACTTCAACAATAAATACATCCCATACTTTACACAATACTATTTTCAAAGTATGGGCCTTTCGGCTTATGACTACAATTACTTTTATCCCAACACTGTTTTTACTAATAGTGAGGATAAATTTAATGTACTGGATGGTAACGTAGTTAACGCCAACATTGTTTGCGAAAACGGCGTAATGCACGAGATTAACACCGTGCCTGTACCGTTACCAAGCCTTGAGAAATATCTGTATACAAATTCAAATTATAGCCACTTTTATCAATTTATACAACGTTGGGGCAGCCTGGTTAACTATGTTCAGGATGTTAACGCTACACATCTAAATACAGTGGCTACCGGTTCAACAGACCCCGTATATGTGAAGGTATATTCAACTTTGCTTGCTTATAACCTGGCCAACGAAAACTTCTTAAGCCAGGCCGGAGGCTCGCTTGATCCTCAAGGTAACGGATGGACGATGTTTGCACCCAATAACACAGCTTTTGATGCTTATGTTAAAAATGTGTTGCTGGAACACTATAGTTCTGTTTCGGTACTGCCGCAGCAGATCATTGTCGATTTCATCAATGCGCATTTGGCCCAAAATACTATCTGGCCAAGTAAGTTTAACTCATCAGGTAGCCAAAACTATAATAAAGAAAATCCGCGCTTTGATCCTAACGCTGATGTTGTAGATAAAGTTGTGTGCAGTAATGGTCTGTTTTACGGAACAAGTAAAGTACAGGCAACAAACGTGTTCAGCACCGTTTTTGGCCGCCCATACCTTGACCCCGCATACAGCATGATGACACGCGAGTTGAGTTTCTTTAATTACAAGATCAATCTTTCCAACCCCACATTTAAATACACTATGTTGATGGTGCCTGATGCCTTATTGATGCGAATGGGCTTTGGGGTTAACATTACCTTACAAGGTGCTAATCCTGCACAATCGGGTATTACATATAATGGAGCGTCGGGTTCAACTGCTGATAATACTTTGTTGCGTGTATTGAATCTGGGTATCTATTTAACCCCTAATAATGAACTGAACAACATCGCTAGCAGTGGTATATATGCAACGGCCGGCCTTGGCGGTATGGTTCCGGAATACGTAAAATATGCAAACAATCAAATTGTTGCAGCTGGTAATCAGGATAACGGTACTGCTTTTATTGCTAATCCCAGCTATGTTACCACAAGTAACGGTATCGTATATTACACTGCCTCTACCAATAACACAACGTTAGCGTACACATCGGTTACCAATAGCGTTGGCCAGGATATTTTTAATAAAGGACAAGTTGCACCGGGTGCAAACGGTGTTGGTGGCGATCCATACTACTATTTCTATAAATATTTAAGTGGAAGCACATCGTTATGGAACTCGACCACAAAAGCGATCCTGGGCATTGATGTAGGTACCGACTATACCGTATTTATCCCCAGCAACGCCGCCATACTTGATGCTGTTAAAAATGGCTGGTTGCCAGGTACAGTTAACGGCAGTGTTGTAACGCCAAATTTTGCGCCTACTGTAGGAACGGATATTGCCCTGGTAGCAAATTTTATAAAGTATCATATTTTGAAGGGTGTACAGGTTGTACCTGATGGAAAAAAAACCGGAGCATTTACCACCCTGCTATATAACATTGATGGAAGTAGTGTTTCGCTTAATATTACCAATACTACAGCAGGTACCATGAAAATTACCGACGGGCAAGGCCGTATAGCCAATGTTGGCGCACCGGCTACCGCTACACTTGCCGATCACGCAGTGATTCAATCGATAGACACATACTTGCAATACCTCGACTATACAGGAACATCAGCAGCAAACCCTAATCCAGTAAAATACTAATAAACCTATCATAAACCATTGTATATGAGAAAAATACTTACACATATATGTTGTGTTCTTGCACTGTCAGTTTGTATTGGCAAATCAGTTCGGGCGCAAGAAAAAATCCTAATCAAGGGTAAGGTAATTGATGAGAACAAGCAAGGCATTATCGGTGCTTCTGTTATAGAGCAGGATGCTGATAAGCGTACTGTGACAGGTGTTGCCACTGATATTGATGGTAATTTTGCGTTGCCGGTCAAATCGGTAAATAATAAGATATCGTTTTCGTATATCGGTTATAAAACCCAGGTTAAGGCAATTGGCGCGCAGCGTACCTTCGTAGTCCAACTGGTATCAAACAACGTGATAAGCGAGGTGCAGATTACCAGTCAGAAAACAACCAACAATGGTACAGGATTAAACATTGATGTTCGCGACCAAACAACTGCCAATGCTACTATACAGGCTAAAGACCTGGAGGAGTTGCAGGCAACCTCGATAGATCAGGCTTTGCAAGGCCGTTTACCAGGTGTGGATATCGTTGCCAGTTCGGGCGATCCGGGTGCAGGTATGGCTATCCGTATTCGTGGTACCGCGAGTATCAATGGCGCTACCAACCCATTAATTGTGGTTGACGGTATGCCTTATGAAACTGCAATTCCAACCGATTTTAACTTCGCTACTGCTGATGAACAAGGCTACGCCAGTTTATTAAGTATCGCCCCATCGGATATCAAAGATATTACCGTGTTAAAGGATGCTGCCGCGACAGCTGTTTGGGGTCCGCGTGCATCAAATGGTGTATTGATCATCAATACCAAACGTGGTGCAATTGGCCCTCCTACTGTAAGCTACACCTTTAAGGGAGCGCTTTTTGCACAGCCATCGGCAATACCCATGTTAAATGGTAATCAATATTCGGAATTAATACCCGAAGAATACCAAAACGGCACGGGGTCACCGCTTAACTCGTATTTATATCCTGAGTTTCAGCACGATCCATCCAACCCTTATTATTATTACAATTATGGCCAAAATACCGATTGGTTGAAAGCGATTACCCGGACAGGTTATAGCTTTGATAACAACTTATCAATAACAGGTGGTGGCGAAAAAGCAAGATACTTTGCTTCGGTTGGCTATACTAATCAAACGGGTACAACACTAGGCACGGGTCTAAATCGTTTGAACGCGCGTTTAAATCTCGACTACGTAGTTTCGACCAGGATTCACTTCAAAACAGATATAGCCTATACGCATAGCGTTACTTTAGGTAATTATAGTGATGGAACAAAAGCTCCCAATATCAGGGCGGTTGCACAAAATAAGATGCCTACCATGAGTATTTATGAGTACAACGAATATGGGCAGCAGACTCCAAACTATTTTACGCCGCCTTCAAACGTACAGGGCCAATATGTTTCCAACGATCCTTCAAGTACTTACAATCCGGTTGCATTGTCAAAATTAGGCATTAATAATAGTTATGGTGATAGGGTAACCCCGCACTTTAGTTTAACCTATACCATAGCGCCCGAATTGCTGACCGCAACATCAGATATTCAGTTTGACATTAATACTAACAGACAACGTACTTTCCTGCCTGCGAGCGCTACCGGCCAGGCATCAAGCCTGGGTACTGCCAACAGGGCTTACGAGTTTGATACTGACGCGTTTGACGTGTTTACCAAAACCAACCTGATTTATACACCGCATATAGGTGATAACCAGGATTTCCAGGGCTTGTTATCAATTCAAACCGATGACAACAAATCAGTAAATCAATCATTAAACACAGCAAACACGGCGTCTGATATATTGCAGGATCCTTCGGCGCAATCTATTTATACTTCGAGCATCACTCAATTGGGAGTTGGCTCGGGCTTAACCGAAACCCGTACAGTTGCAGCTTTGCTAAGTGCACAATATAAATTGTTAGACAGATATATTCTGCACGTTGATTTGCGTGGTGACGGCAACTCAAGGTTTGGTACCGGTCATCGTTATGGTTTGTTCCCTTCGGCATCTGCACGCTATCGTTTTTCGGGCGAGCCTTTTATGAAGAAATTTACCTTCATAAACGATCTGAGCTTTAGGGGAAGTTACGGTGTAAGCGGCAACGCTCCAAGCAAAGATTATTTATTCTATTCTAATTATCTGGGTTATAATTACTCATACTTAGGGCAAACAGGCGTTACCCCGTCAAATATCGAATTGGATAACCTGCGTTTTGAAAAGGTTACCGGTAAAAACCTGGGCATGAACCTTATCATGTTTAATTATCGCCTTAACTTTGATCTGGAAGTTTATCAAAACCGCACTACTGACTTGTTCTTTAACACCAGCCTGCCTGCATACAGTGGTTATAGCGGTGTATACCTTAACGTAGGTACAATGGATAACCAAGGTTTTGAGATCAGTTTAAACACCATGCCGTTTAAATCAAAAGATTGGATCATTAACTTCGATTTTAATATCGCTCATAACGAAAACGTTATTCGCGCAATGTCGCCTTATGTAAATGCTAAAACAGGTACTGGGTTAAAAAATGGTGAGTACGTTCAAACACTACAGGTTGGTAACCCGCTCGGATCATTTTACGGATATATCTATCAGGGCGTTTATCCAACAGCAGCCTCAACAGTGGCTACTGATAAAGATGGCAATCCTATACGCGACGCGAACGGCGCCAAATACATGTTATTTAATTACCCAAGCGTAACGTACCAGTTTCAGGCCGGTGATGCCAAATATGCGGATATTAATCACGATGGTGTGATTGACCAGCGCGATATTGTTTATTTAGGTAATGGTAACCCCGCATTTACAGGTGGTTTTGGGCCGACCATTACCTTTAAACGCAACTGGAAACTTAACGCTTTCTTTAGCTATCGTACCGGTTTTCAAATCATTAATCAAACGGAGCTTAACACAACCAACATGATAGGTTATAACAACCAAAGTACAGCTGTGCTTAGGAGGTGGGAGAAACCAGGTGATATAACCGATATCCCACGCGCGTTGTATCGCACAGGTTATAACTCATTGGGGTCGTCCCGTTATGTATCTGATGGGTCGTACCTGCGTTGGACCTCGTTAACATTACGTTATAACATTGACCAGTTGCTGGCTAAAAAATTAGGTATAAAAAGCGCTTCGGTATATGTTACAGGCCAAAACTTCATAACCTGGACCCATTATCTAGGTCAGGATCCGGAGATTTCGCCGAGGGCCGGAGATATCTATCAGTTGCCGGTGGATCAATCTACAACGCCAGCCTCAAAAACATATACACTTGGTTTAACAGCCAGCTTTTAAACATTGCAAACGATTAAAAATAGATAAAGATGCATAAAAAAATTATTTATAAATCGGTATTGATACTAACGCTGGTGCTTAGCTGCTCGTGCAATAAGTATTTAACACTGTACCCGCAGGATGGAACAACCAGACAAGCTTATTGGCAAAATAAAGAACAGTTGCAGGCGGCCATTATCGGCATATATTCGTCACTTATTCAGGGAACTCCTTCAACATCAAATAAAGCGAGCTCGTCTCCGCAGATGGCTGAATCGTTATTTATCTGGGGCGAATTGAGGGCAGATAACGTAGCCGCAGGTAATAATGCTACTGCTGATGAGGTAAATATTTTAGATGAGAATATCCTCTCGACAAACGTATACACCAACTGGTCGTCGTTATATCGAACCATTAACTATTGCAACAACTTTTTAAAATATGCGCCAGATGTTTTATCGCTCGACGCAACATTAACTCAGGTTCAACTGAATAGCTACATGGCCGAAGCTTATGGGATACGTGCCCTAATGTACCTTTACCTGGTTAAAACATTTGGCGATGTGCCGCTTAAATTAACACCTACGGCTACGGATAACGATCTGTCTTTATTGCCTAAAACTCCTCAGAAGGATGTAATAACCCAAATATTCGCCGACCTTAAAGCTGCTGAAGCGACAGCATCGCGTACTTATGGTAGCCAGGCATCAGATAAAGGAAGGATTACATTGTATACCATTTACGCCATGGAGGCTGATACCTACTTGTGGACCTACGATTATGCCAACTGTATAGCTGCCTGTGATAAGATTATCAACTCGGGTAATTTTGGTTTAATAGCAGGCAACTCGAACTTTTTTAATACAATGTATGCCAACGGAAATTGTAACGAAAGTATTTTTGAGTTTCAATACGATGGCTCGACCACTCAGGATAACCCCTTTTATGGCCTGACGGGGGGCGCACCTAGTGCGCAATTAGTAGCACAACCTAATGTTACCGGCGATTTATTCCAATTGGACCCAATTAACGATAAAAACGTAGATATCCGTGCGGCTATAAATGTAAACTATAACCTGGGTGCAATATGGAAATATATTGGTACACCAAATTCGAGTGCCCAATTGACGGCTACAACTACTTTCAGGCATTGGATAGTTTACCGGTATGCCGAAATATTGATGATGAAAGCCGAAGCTTGCGCCTGGATAGGCGGAAGAGGAGCTGAAGCGATTCAGATAGTTCAGCAAATTAAACAGAGAGCAAATTTCATTTATATACAAGGTGCATCTATGGATGTTCCGAGCGACCCGACGGATGCTCTGGCAGTTACCAATTATATACTTGATGAGAAAGACCGCGAGTTTCTATACGAAGGTAAAAGGTGGTACGATTTGCTGAGAAATGCTAAACGGAACTTCCCCAATAATATCAGCATTCTTACTAACGCCATAGCGGCGGTAATTCCATCGGCATATCAACAAACAACGCTTGCAAAGTTCAGGGATATAAACGCGTTGTATATGCCGATTCCGAATTCTGACATTTTACTTGATCCTAATTTAGTTCAAAATCCATTTTACAAATAATAGTTACAGGTTATAAAACGGAATGATTATGAAAAAGATTTTATTGAAAAGCAGGCTTTTATGGGTTTTAGCCCTTTCCTGTGCTATTATGGCAAGTTTGCCTGGCTGCAAGAAAACACAGTATCCTTTGGTGCCTCTGAACCAAACCTTAAATATTACCAGTTATCTGGAAGCAAATCCTTCGCAGTTCTCGTTGTTTATTCAGGTTTTGCAACGCGCCACTGCTACAAACTATAACGCTTATGGTTTTTTGAACGCTTATGGCGCTTATACTGTATTTGTACCCAATAACGACGCGATTAACCTGTATCTGAAAAGCAAGGGTAAAACTTCGGTTAATGATATTAATGTAGATACGCTGCTGAATCTGGTAAAGTATCATATAATAGAGGCCGATACCATTTCATCCACCTATTTTATTGATGGTAAGGTTCGGCATCCCACAGATTTGAATCTGTTTTTAACAACATCGGTAAGTAACGACGGCGGCGTATCAAGCTATATCGTTAACAAGCAGGCGAAGATTTTGCAAACCAACATTACCTTAGGCAACGGTGTTGTGCATGTTATTGACCATGTGCTGACGCCACCCACCCGGACCTTGGCACAACTTATAGAGGCTAACCCTAAGTATGCCATATTTTCGGCAGCGCTTAAAGCAACCGGCTTTTACGATACGCTAAATGTTGCCGCTAGTCAGAATACTAACCAATCGCGTAACTTTTTTACGGTTTTCGCGCAAACAGACTCAGACTATAATGCTATGGGTATAACCACCCTGGCCCAATTACAAGCTAAATATGCTACCACTGGTACGGTACTACGTAATCCTAATGATGGTTTTTATCTGTACATGTCGTACCATATTATGCCCGAATATTCATTTCTGACGGATGTGTTAAGCAAACCATCACACGGAACTTTATCGCCCAACCAGGATTTGATAACCGACGTATTACAAGGGCAGAATATCCAGTTGGATTATGATTTTATCAATGGGGTGCAATATCCTGGCGTATCTGTTGACAGGCCCAACAGTGATATCTCATCAAACAACGGTGTGTTGCACCGTATTTTAGGCGACTTATACATTAAAATCTTCCCGCCAACCCGTGTCGATTTTGACTTTGGCGATCAGCCGGAGTTCCGTAAGCTCTCTTCAGTATTCCGCCGCGCCGGCCAAAGCAGCACAGGTTTAACCAGCCCAATGACGAACATAACCTGGAACCAGCCAACTTCGATAGTACAATACTTTTGTAACTCCACCACCTCTGGTACCTATTACTGGTGGAACGATGATATACAGCTGATTAACTTCAGGCCTACTGCCAGCCAAATGACTGATATCACCTTTACTACGCCAACCATTGTTAAAGGTAAATACAAAGTGTGGTTTGCTTACCAGCGCGCCAGTCAGCATGCCGGTATTCAATTCTTTTTTGATGGCCAGCCATTACAAAATGTGGTGCCGGATATGAATACCATTTATGGCGTGCCTACTGATTCGGGACCGGTAATGGAATCAAAAGGTTTTAAACGTTACACCGAAGCACCGGTTAGCACTACAACTAATAATATTTATAATACCGACCTGATGTTTTTGTGCGGGGTTGTTACCGTTCCAACAACTGATCACCATTACTTTAAATGCGTGGCCATAGGCGCTTCAACCGGTGGTTCGGGTATTCAAACCACGCTTGATATGATGCAATTTATTCCGTTTGATCAGGATCAGGAAACTCCGCGTTACTTTAGAAGAGACGGAAGTATTAACTAATTAACACACAATCCTAACTAAGCAGTAAATAATAAAACATAGTATGGTAATGAAAGCCAAATCAATTAAATATATCATCGTGCTTATGCTGGTGGCTGGAGTCTTTGCCGCATGCAAAAAACAATGGGACCAGCATGATCAGATTACCGACCCTTCGCTAACGGTTAATTTGCTACAGCAGATTAACAGCAATGCCGATCTGTCGACCTTTAGCCAGTATCTGGCCAAAAGCGGATTCGATAAAGTATTGGCATCATCAAAACAGTTTACTGTTTGGGCGCCTAATAATGCGGCTATGAAAAACGTAGATCCGACTATATTGACTGATTCGGCAAGGTTGAGCCAGTTTGTTAGTAATCACATTTCGTATCAGTTATATACTACTAATCTTCCGCAGCCAACCCTGCGCGTTAAAATGCTGAACGGTAAAAACGAAACATTTACCAAAACATCAATTGAGCAGGCCGGGATAATAAAGGCCGACCAGTATGCTTCGAATGGTATTTTCCATATCATTGACAGGGCCATAACGGTTAAATTGAATATATGGGACTATGTAACCAATACAGGTGCCGCGAACGGTAAGGGCATAACGGCCGACGCGCTTGCCGAGCAGGCCTATCTGCTATCGCAAAATTATTCGTACCAGGATACAAGTTTAGCAACTGTTATATCGATTGACCCTACGACCGGCAAGCCCATTTTAAAACCGGGTACCGGTATTGTAAACAAAAATCACTATACAGATAATACTGCTAATGTGGCGAATGAAGATAACCAATATACTTTCTTTGTGCTTACCGATGCCGGATTAAATACGCAGATTAGCGCCGAAAGCAAATATTTTGCAACCAGCAGTACCGATAGTACTTATAAATTTACCGCCTTTAATGTGCTTAAAGATTTAGCGGTTCCGGGTGTTTACTCAACCAAACATGAACCCGGCACCATTGCCATGCCCGATACTATCGTATCGCCGTTGGGCGTGAAGGTGCCCATCAAGATGTCGGATACGCTGCGTTCGTACAATGCGAGCAACGGGCGGGTATATATTATGAAGGCTATCAACTTCAGGTTGGTTGATAAGATAACACCATTGAAAATAGAAGGGGAGAGCGATCCGCCGGTTGGTACCCCTGGCAGTTGGTTTGGCCGTACTGACAGAGGCTCAAACACCTATTACCGTATCAAAAACGATCCTAATGGTGTGCAGTTTAAGGATATCTATGTTGAGGGTAATAGCACACAAAGTTTAACGGCCTTGTTTTATGCAGGTTATCCTATTAAAAGCATGTACAGCTGTACCTATAACGTTTATATCAGAGCCATTAACGATACCAAAACAGTTTACAACCAGCAAATAAATTTTGGAGCACCGAATGCCGCGTCGTTACCATATACTGCAGTTGCATTGAATAACTACGCCGAAGTATTGCTGGGTACTTATACTACAACTAAATATGGCTACAACTCGATGTTCCTGGTTAATGCCAATAGTACAACCAGCGGGTCGAATAGTATGACGATGGATTATGTTAGACTGGTTCCAATTTTACAATAACGATATTAAACTAAACCATGCATAATTTTACTAAATCATTATCCCTTACCACCGCGCTTTTGCTCGTGTCGGTTATGGGGTTTGCACAACAAAGTGATACCTCGGCGGCTAAGAAGGCTGATACCACTGTGGTTGTAAAAAATAAAATCAAAAGCGGTATTTATGCTACCGGTACCATATTGGATGCCACAACAGGCAAACCATTAGCTGGTATTAACGTAAGCGTTTTTGAATATTCGGCAGCTATAACCGACGATAAGGGATCGTTTTCTATCCAAGTGCCATCATACCTGGATGTGTTGCTTATTTCGGCACAAGGGTATCAGACTAAGGAAGTGCCCTTAAAAGGGCGTAAGACGGTTTCGGCCCTATTGTACGAAGATGGCTATACATCTGTATATAATGTAGCGAAGCTTCCGTTTGGTACACAGGCATTAAACACCGTACCTAATGCTGTTACTACCATTAACGTACAAGGTGCCTGGGAAACCAATAACGAAACACCCGACACCTACTTACAAGGCAAAGTAGTAGGGCTTAACGCCATCAGAAGATCGGGTACTCAACTGGAAGGCGCCGACTTATTTTTACGGGGATATTCTTCATTATACGCTACCAATAAGCCACTTATTGTGGTGGATGGAATGATTTATGATAACGCGCATTATGGCAGTTCGCTTATCGGAGGACATTTCAATAACCCTATGGCCCACATCGCCATGAACGACATCGATAACATCACCGTAATAAAAGATGGTACCTCTATGTACGGTACTAAAGGTGCAAATGGTGTTATTTTAATCACTACGGGCCATACAAACGACCTGGCTACCAAAATTGATTTTGGCGCTTACGCCGGTTATAACTTTAAGCCAACCAATATCCCGGTAATGCAGGCGGGCGATTTCAGAGTTTACCTAAGCGAAATGCTTAAATCGAGCGGTTTAACCGACAGCCAGATACAGGCAAAGCCTTACATGAACGATGCTGTGAACAGCGGTACGTATTATAATTATCATAATAACACTAACTGGCAAAACCAGGTTTTTCATAACAGTTTTAACCAGGATTATTACCTGCGTGTTTCGGGTGGGGATAACATTGCCAAATACACCCTTTCGATGGGATATGGTAACAATGGCTCAGTTACCGATAATAGCAGCACTGTAAAATACAATACCCGTTTTAACGCTGAGCTAAGGTTGACACAGAAGCTAAGCCTTGATGCCAACTTATCTTTCGACTATAACGAGCAAAACTTATTTAACCAGGGCGTATCGCCAAAAACAAACCCGATATACCTGGCATTGGTAAAATCGCCTCTCCTGCGTTTGCACCAAGTAAACGCCACCGGCGCAGAATCGCCCAACCTTGAGGGGCTGGATATTTTTGCAGTAGGTAACCCTGTTACTATTGTAGATACCGCTAAGGAGGTTGCTAAAAGCTACAGATTTGCCGGTTCGGTTAACTTTAAATATCAGTTTAATAAATATACCAGTTTACAAACCTTATTAGGGGTAACCTACGACAAGGTTCGCGAAAGCTATTTTGTGCCACGTTCAGGTACACAGCCCGATACCCTGGGCAATCCCTATATCATCGGCAATATTGGCGCTATCGCATATAGCCGTTTGGGCAGCCAGGTACAAAGGTTGTATAGCCTTACCGAAGATACGCATTTAACTTACGACAGGGTATTTGGCCGCATACACCACGTATCGGTTAATGTGGGCTCACGATTGATCAGCAGCGAAAGTCAGGATGATTACGCGAAAAGCTATAACTCGCCTACCGACCAGTTTTTGAGCGTGGGTACAGGTAATACTGCAGTAAGCACCGGCGGCGAGCTTGGCGACTGGTTGTGGTGGAACAACTACCTGGGGGTTAACTACGGTTTAAAGAACAGGTATTTCCTGTCATATAACATGGCTGTCGACGCTTCTTCCCGTTTTGGAACCCAGGTTCCCGGAGCCTTATCAATTGGTGGTTTAAATTATGCAGTTTTACCATCTGTTTCGGCAGGCTGGTTAATCTCGTCAGAACCATTTATGGCTAATATCAATTTTATTACTTTATTAAAACTTCGGGCAAGCTACGGCCTGAGCGGTAATGATGATATAGGTAACTACGCTGCCCGCCAATACTATGTATCGCAAAATTTCTTAACAGCCGAAGGCCTGGTTCGGGGTAATATTGGTAATCCGGCGCTGCAATGGGAAAGTGTTAAAAAGGCAGATATTGGGTTAGATGTTTCGTTGCTGAAAGAGCGTTTGGGACTAAGCTTTGACGTTTATCAAAATACAACTTCGCATATGCTGATCAACGAGCCGGCTTATGCTGCTTCAGGCTTTACTTATGTGGTTGCTAACGATGGCGGCATGCAAACCCAGGGTATTGAGCTGGCCGCAAATGGCCGTATCATCAATGGTACCAAATGGAAATGGGATGCAGGCTTTACCATTTCTAAATACCGTAATAAAGTTACCCAGATACCTAACGGCAGCATGACTACCAGTTATGCAGGTGCTACTATCTTAACACAGGTTGGTTTGCCAGCAAATCTTTTCTACGGGTACAAAACCAATGGTGTATATGTGTCTGATGACGAAGCAGCAAACTCGGGTATAAAGGAAGCCCAGGCAAATGGTTCCTTATTACAGCCTAAAGGCGGGGATGTTAGGTTTGTGGATGTAAACCACGATGGCATCATCGACTCGAAGGATGCACAGGTTATAGGCAACCCTAACCCTGATTTTACAGGCTCCATCAGCTCGACACTGGCCTATAAAAGAATATCAGTAAGCGCCTTGTTCACCTTTAGTAAAGGCAACCAGATATTTAACTATATGAGACAGCAATTGGAGGCACAAAGCGGTTTCCAAAACCAAACACTTGCCGTATTAAACAGGTGGAGGGTTAACGGACAGGTTACCGATGTGCCTAAGGCCACCTATGGCGACCCGATTGCAAACTCAAGATTTTCTGACCGTTGGATTGAAGACGGATCATACCTGCGTTTACGCACAGTGTCGGTAGTTTATAACGTACCAATTAAACAAAAGGCATTTAAATCGATAAAGGTATATGCTACCGGTAATAACCTGTTTACCCTAACCAAATACCTGGGTTACGATCCGGAGTTTAGCGCTACCGAAAGCGTATTTACTCAAGGTATAGATACCGGTTTAGAACCTCTGTTTAAATCGGTACAATTAGGCGTGCGTTTGGGCTTATAATTTTTGATTGCTATTTTAATTAATTATAAAATGATGAAGAAGAATTTAACAGGCAAAGTAGGCGTAGTGCTGGCAACAGCAAGCTTATGTGTGTTGTTTTCATGTAAAAAAACATTCGACCTGCAGCCAAAGTCTGTTGTTGACGTGAGCAACAATTACCGTAACGTTACCGATGCCAATGCAGCTGTTTTGGGGGTATATGGTAAGTTTATAGGGCTGGCAGAACAATACGTGGTTTTAAACGAGTTGCGTGCCGATTTAATGGATGTAACACCTAACGCTGATAAGTATCTGCGCGAAATAAGCCAGCATCACGTTACTATTGGTAATCCGTGGGCTGATCCACGTCCGTTTTATGCCGTTATTAACGATTGTAATGATGTTTTGGCCAACCTGAACATTATGTTGGCTAATAACCGCATAAGCTCGGCCGATTATTCATACCGCTACTCAGATGTTGGCGCCCTGCGCTCGTTTTTATACCTGCAATTAGGTATCCATTTCGGCTCAGTGCCTTATGTTACTGACCCTATCGCTAACATAAACGATTTGAAGGATGCAAGTAAATACCCTAAATTGGCGTTTAAAGATTTGTTGTCTAACCTTATAAGTTTTGTATCAAACCTGCCCTGGCAACAACCTTATCCAAGTATTATTACACTGATCAATGGTTCAACGGCTACAAATCCGCCTACCCCGGCAACTATTGACGGTTTTAACTTTAGTAATTATTTTATTAGCAAATATGTGCTGTTGGGCGATCTTTACCTCTGGCATGCCGCTTATGATCCGGGCGATTACGTAAAAGCTGCAAAAGCTTATAAATCGCAGCTTATGGCACCCACAAACATTCCCGGCGTACTAACCGGCTCAAACGGGATATTTCAGTTTTGGACAGAGCCCTATGCCGACGTTGTTACGCACAAGGATTTTGCTGTGGGATATACCCGTTGGCGTGATCAGGACATCAATTCGCTGGTTAGCAGCAATAGTTTAGGCTGGCGCTCGATGTTTGGCCGTCCGATGTATCCAACTTACGATCAGTTCCTGGATTCGCAGTGGATATGGCAAATTAACTTCCCGCAAAATACATTGCCTGTCGACCCGTTTGTTGATCTATTTTCGTCGGCAGGGGGCAGATACCTAGTACAGCCATCTCAAACCGCTATTAATAACTGGAACTCACAGGTTCAGGCAGTGCAAACAAGCGTGGGTTTCACTACCACCTTTTTCCAGGATGCGCGCGGACGTTTAACCTACTCCGATCCAACTAACAGCTACAGCACCTTTAACAATCAAAACGAGATTGAAAAATATCTATATACTTATGAAGACCCTACCGTGTCTCAATCAAATAAATACGGTCGTTGGTTTTTGTTCAGGGCTGCTGCGCTGCACCTGCGTTTTGCCGAGGCTGCCAATCGCGACGGACGCACCCGTTTGGCTTATGCATTGTTAAATACAGGTATAAATTATGTGTTCAATCCCTATAACTATTCACTTACACCAACCAATTATGGTAACGGGCCGGCTTTGCCAACTACTACAGCGTTGGGTACCATTCCAGGTGGCGACGTAACTAACATTGAGCAAACTTTCGATACCCCTCCGTATGATTTTGACGCCCGTAACGGAGCAACTCCTTACTACAGGGGGCTGTATTACCAGCAAGTTGGTCCACGTTCGGTCGCTAACTTAGTATCATATCCTATTAGCTACGCCGACCCTGCTAATATGTTGGCTATGGAAGATGCTTTGGTATTGGAAGATGGACTGGAGTTGGCTTATGAAGGTTACCGTTGGCCAGATCTGTTACGCATTGCCATCCGCAGAAACGACTTTACATATCTATCAAACAAAGTGTATGATAAGTTAAGTAAAGATGGCTATGCCGGTGCCGGTACTGCACAGTCAAAGCTGGCCGGTGGCGATGTGTACCTGCCATTTAACTGGTAATATATGCATTAAAAATATCTCAAAAATAGAGCTAAAACATAGCAGGTAATAATAAGGACTATTGTCCTTTCTCAAGGCTGTCCCCACAGAAATCGAGTACTAGCGAAAGCTATACAAGTTTTTGTCGGGACAGTTTTTTTTATGCGCTGATTATTACAAATCGAATAGTAAAACAGAGAAAGCCGAAAATCTGGAACAGAGTAGGCGTTATTTCAAGTAAAACTTATTTATGAAAAAGTTAATCCTTTTAAGTGTTTGTTTCATTTTGTTTGTTGCTTTCAAAAGTAAAGCCCAAACAACAACTTATTCAACGTTCCCCGATCAAACGTTATACGGGTATTGTTCCGTTTCTGCACCAAATCCATACAATAATCAAGAGAATGATGTCATCTATCCGGAGCCACCAAGTGGATTTTGGTGCGAAGGTACCAGCCTAACTATTACAGCTTATGGTGACTTAGGTGATGAAATTGATATAGAGAATGATTTTTCATACGGCGCAATAAACTTTTTATGGGATAGATCCGTATTGGATTCTTATCCAGGCGAATCTTTTACCCTGGTATATGGGTGGGAATGTGATTATACTGATGGAGTAAATCATTATATCTGCGGCGGCGGTTTTAATTGATTTTTGACGAGATTTGTAATAGTTTGAACATTCCAAGCTTTGAATAATTGCTTGGAATGTTTTTTATTTAGCCTATAATTAAAATTTAGCCAATGAAGAAAATAGGTTTTTTGTACCTCAGCCTAGTAGTATTACTTTCTAACGGCTTTGTCGTCAAAACAATAGATGCCGACCCTGAATGGGCCCGGCTTGCAGGTGCGCACGATGCTCCGTACAAAAAAACTATTTTTAAGGTATCGGCATACGGGGCAATAAATGATGGCACTACATTAAATACCAGGGCTATCCAAAAAGCCATAGATGCCTGTTCATCAAAAGGCGGCGGAATAGTAGTTTTTGATCCGGGGAAATACCTCACAGGCTCGCTTTTTTTAAAGGAAAATGTGCGTTTGGATATTGGGCCCGGAGTTGAGTTATTGGGTAGCCAACAGATTGAAGATTATCCGGAGATCGACACACGCGTAGCCGGCATTGAAATGAAATGGCCCGCAGCGTTAATCAATGTGATAAATAAAGGTAATGTAGCTATAACCGGGCAAGGAGTTATTAACGCACAAGGGAAGCCATTTTGGGATAAATATCGCGAGATGCGAAAAGACTATGAAGCCAAAGGCTTGCTGTGGGCGGCTGACTATGATGCCAAGAGGCCACGTACATTGTTAATTTCTGAATCGACCAATGTTTCGGTTAGGGGATTAACTTTACAACAAGCTGGTTTTTGGACAGTACAAATACTTTATTCGCGATTTATCACGGTTGATGCGGTTGCTATCCGGAACAATACTAACGGGCAGGGACCAGGTACCGATGGTGTAGATATCGATTCGTCATCGTATGTGTTGGTACAGAATTGTGATATAGATTGTAACGATGATAATATTTGTCTGAAAGCCGGACGTGACGCTGATGGTCTGAAAGTTAACCGCCCAACCGAATATATCGTGATTCGTAATTCAGTTGCACGGTCGGGCGATGGTTTGTTAACTATAGGCAGTGAAACTTCAGGAAGTATAAGGCATGTGCTTGCCACAAACCTGACTGGTAATGGTACCAGCAATGGATTGAATATCAAATCCGCAGTAACACGTGGTGGAACCATCGAGGATATTCATTTTCAGAACATTAACATCAACGGCGGCGAAACCGCTATTAAGATCAGTTTAAACTGGAACCCTGCCTATAGCTATGCTAAATTGCCGGATGGTTATGCCGGCAATGTACCGCCGCATTGGAAAAAATTATTAACCAAAGTTCAACCGGACAACGGCACCCCACATATACATGATGTATATATATCAAATGTTATAGCAAATGGTGTAAAAAAGGCAATCAGTGCCGTGGGTGTGAAGGGAAGTTTATTGACCGATTTTCAGTTGAGTAATATCACCATTAACGCAGCAACCGCCGGTGAGGTGAGTTTAGCTAACAATTGGATGGTTGAGAAAGTAAACATAACCACACAGGACGGGAGCAAAGTAACTATAAAGGATTCGGAAAGGGTGGCCTTATAACCTCAAATTCTTATTAAATTGTTACAAACCTACAATCAATAGTGCAATTACTGAATTAGATATTTGTGTAGTTGCAAGTAGTGAGTCTGCCTGCCGCATCGAGCACTGTTATTACCTGAAATGATGAAATATTTACAAGTCGATAAAAGACTTAGTCTGCTGATATCCTGCGTTTTAGTGATTGGCCAAAACCGCGTCTTCTCGCAGGAGTTATATCCGCTTAAATTAAGCGACAGCTTGTGGCACAATGAGCAGCGCACTTTACGCTACCATCCCGAAGGGAGCGACTTTGTGATAACCAATGGCAACCGCATGTTTACCCGTGCTTTATATGGCACCAACACCGCTTTTAGGGTCGAGGCTGGCGACAGACCGGAGTTTGGCCTGTATATGCCAGGCATGGGTGGCAATTTTAAATTCGGAATTGAAGCTGATGGGCAAAGTAAGTGGCTTACCAATGCGCAAACTATTGTAGCCCGGTACAGACCAGGGGCAATGTTATATACCATTACTGACCCAATGTTAGGTCATGGGCATTTGGATATTTATGTTTTGGCAATGGGCGATGCCGAAGGAATTGTGATAAGAACACGATTTGAAGGACTAGCCAAACCGGTAAACCTGCTGTGCGCGTTTGGCGGGGCCAGTGGTAAAAAGTTTAGCCGCGATGGTGATATGGGCGCCGACCCACCTGATGTTTTCGATCTGAAACCTGCCTATTGTGTAAATAACGCTTATGCCATAAACGGCAACGCTTTTATTTTAAAGTACGGAGCCGGCGTGCAAGTTGGGCAGGACGGACGTTATTTTGCTGAAGATCTGCAACAGTCATCCAAAGTATCAAAAGGCCAGGCTCTATCGGGAGCTTTCCCCCCAGGAATAGTATTGAAGATTGGCGATGTCACCAAACTGAGTTCGCCAACTGATCTGTATAATTCGACAGTGGATAAAGGCCCGGTATTGACAGGATCATTAAAAGTGGCGAATAACACCGATTATTACTTCGCGATACATAACCCGGCAACCAAACCGGCGCGGACTTATGCTGAACTCCCGCAAGTTTTTGAACAGGCAGAAGCTGCCCGCGTAAAATTGGCCGATAGGGTTAAGATCAACACTCCTGACCCATATATCAATACTATTGGCGGTGCTTTGGGCATTGCTGCGGATGCAATATGGGAGTCGCCTACATACATGCACGGCTCGATAGGCTGGCGTATGCGATTGAATGGCTGGCGGGGGCCCTATGTTGCGGATGAGTTAGGCTGGCATGATCGGGCTGAAACACATTTTGCAGCTTATGCTAAATCGCAATTAACAACACCCGCCAGTGGGCCGATAGTGGCAGATAGCGCTACGCACCTGGCCCGAAGCAAAGAAAAAATAGGCATAGGCATGTTTACCAGCGGTTACATTATGCGTAACCCAAATGGTGAAAAACCTTCGGCGCACCATTACGATATGAATATGCCTTATATCGATGAGTTGCTGAGGCATTACAACTGGACAGGGGATATCGGCTTTTTAAAGCAAACCTGGCCCGTAGTAAAACGACATCTGGAATGGGAAACCCGAAATTTTGATCCCGATCGTGACGGGCTTTACGATGCCTATGCGGCCATTTGGGCCAGCGACGCTTTGCAGTACAGCGGCGGCGGCGTGGCGCATTCATCGGCATATAATTATTATGCTTTTAAACAGGCTGCCGAAATTGCTGGTATTTTAGGCGAAGACCCAAAACCTTATCGTGCGGAAGCGGATAAGATACTAACCGCCATGAACAAGGTTTTATGGATGAACGATAAAGGCGCTTTTGCCGAATTTAAGGATGCTTTAGGCAACCGACTATTACATAGCCAGCCGGCAATATGGACGATCTACCATAGTATGGATTCGGAAACGATGAACCCGTTTCAGGCTTATCAAAGTATGCGATATATCGATAACGAGATACCGCATATCCCCGTAAGGGCAAAAGGGTTGGACGATAAGGGATATTATACCATCTCGACCACCAATTGGATGCCTTACACCTGGTCGTTAAATGATGTGGCGCTGGCAGAATCGATGCACACTGTTTTGGCCAATTACCAGGCCGGGCGTACTGATGAAGCTTTTAAACTATTTAAAAGTGAAGTACTGGCGTCAATGTATCTGGGTGGTAGCCCGGGCAATTTGGTACAGATATCATTTTACAGCGACAGAGAGCGTTACCGCGATTTTGCCGACCCGATCGGCATGTTCTCCCGCGCGTTGGTTGAAGGGCTTTTCGGTATTGTGCCTGATGCCTTGCATGGCAGTTTTACGGTTAGGCCGGGATTACCGGGCGAATGGAACAATGCTTCGTTCAGCACGCCGGATATCAGTTTCGATTTTAAACGGACCGGGCCAATAGATACTTATACATTGATACAAAGTTTCCCCAAAAAACTGAGTCTGAAGTTTGAAGCCATCGCTCAGGGCGAGCCAGGAAAAGTAACCGTGAACGGTAAACCGGCTCTGTGGAGAAACCAGCCCGATGCAGTTGGTAAACCGGTTATCGAGGTAGATGCGCCGGTTGCCGATAAGTATGTAATAGCTATTGAGTGGCAAGGTGAGAAACCCGAAGTGCCATCTCCCGAAAAAACTTATGCTGTAGGCGGCACCCTGACCGAGCATATTAAAGGCGCACGTATATTGAAGGTATATGATCCGCAACAGGTGTTGAGCGATATACAGACTACAACATCAAACTTTACAGCAAAAGTAATCAACCTGGGCAAGCATACCGCTTTTGTGCAACTGAGCCAGGGTGCGTTAAACTGGTGGATGCCTTTATGTTTTAAGGTTGAAGAACCCGTAACACTGTTGCCACGAAACGGGCCAAAGGAAAACAACGATGCCTTTACCTTGCAAAATAATACCAATACCGATATTAAAGCAAGCATCAAAGTGAATGGTTTTACTGCTGCTGTTAATATTGCACCGGGTAAAACATCCGAAGTAGTGACAGTGCCAAAGGATATGCTGGTAACCGGCACTAATGCCGTAAAGATCAGCCTGCCTAACGGGCTTGTACAAACTGAAAAGCTGCCTAACTGGAACGTAGATGCGCATAGCAAATTGGATAGAGTAAATCTTTCGGGATATTTTAATGATAAGGTTACCCAGATATTTAAGAACCGCTATTTGAGCCCGAGACCACAGGTTACCACCTTGCAGTTGCCATGGCAGGGCGTAGGCGAGTGGACGGGTTATGCCGAAACCCACGTGATTGACGACAGCGGCCTGCGCAAAAATGCCGGTGATAAAAATGTGATCACACTGCCGCAGGGGATCGGCTTTGCTACACCGGGCGCTGCAGATGCGAACAATATCCTATTTACTTCGCAGTGGGACAATTACCCGCACGAAAAAACGGTGCCGCTGCAGGGAAAGGCCAGTCATGCCTGGTTCTTGATGGCCGGATCAACCAACCCGATGCAAAGCAGGATAATAAACGGTGTATTGGACGTGGAATATACCGATGGAACGCATGATGTACTTGAACTAAGCAACCCCGATACCTGGTGGCCGATAGAGAAGGATTATTATGATGATGGCTTCGCCTTTTCGTTGAAAGGTGTGCGACCGGTACGTGTGCACCTGAAAACCGGTGAGATATTATCGGCAGAGCAGTCGAAAGCGAGATTTAATGGCAAGATACAATATATCGATGGTGGTGCGGCGACCGTGCTGGATATGCCGCTTGATAAGGCGAAAACGCTGAAAAGCATCACTTTGAAAACAATCGCCAACGATGTGGTGATCGGTTTGATGAGTATGACCTTGGCGCGCGATTAAGGTTTGCGCACTTCCAGGATATCCAGCGGGGGAAAAGTGGTGAGGTAATCGGCCGGATGTTTCCTGGTTTCAAATCCCAATGATTTGAAGTTTGCTTCGTATTCCTTCATGTGCCTGAAATCGGATATGATGGCTGCGCCTCCGGGTTTAAGTACCCGGCCAATTTCGCTGCAGGCTTTTTTACGGCCCTCTTTGTTGTAAATGTTATGGATGACTTGATTGGAAAGTATCACATCGAAGGTATTATCGGCAAAACTCATTTCCATCGCGTTCTCGCTCAATATTTCGATTTTATCAGCAACACCTTCAGCAATGGCATTATTGGTAACGTTTTGTAAGTTATTGCCGCTTAAATCTTCGGCATTCCAGATATCGATGCCGGTAGATTTGCCTGTTGTAAGTTTTTTAGCCGCGCCGATCATCAGCAAACCTTTACCGGCACCCACATCTAAAACCTGCTCTTTGCCTGTCCAATCGATATATTTTAACATACGATCGCGATGCCTGAATTTGCCGAACAAAGAGTAGATCAGCATCAAAATACCCCCCAGCATACACCCCCCTGCCGACCAGTAAAGGCCACGTGTTTCGATGATTACCGAACTAATTTTGATAACAGGGAAAAATATAGGTATGATGAGGATAGCGATACTTGTCAGGAACAAATTGCGAATAACTCCGGGTGCATCGATACCGTAATTGGGTTTAACAGTTGGTTGTTGCATAAAGGGTGAATATATAGAAAAATATTAGGCGCTGCCAACCAGCGGTTTCGATAATCAAACAGGACACCACAGGTTGCGCAACCAAAACATAAGCAGTAAAATAGGTGATTATTTAGCGGCCCTTGAACGCTGTCAATAAAACCAATTATAAATTATGCCCACTAAACAACCTTTATCGATTTGTTTTAGCGTTTTTTTGTTTGATTTGTCGAACTCATACATTAACAATTGATATCAAGGCATACCCATGAAACATTTTAAGAACTCATTTAAAACTAATTTTATCCGTTTCGCCACTGTTTTAACGCTATGTTTCGGCGTAACAATTTTGTTATCTGCTTTTGATACTATTGGCCCGAAAGTGATATCGCTGGCGGGCGAATGGCGTTTTCAGATCGATTCGCTGGATAAGGGCATCAGTGAGAGGTGGTACAGCAAAAAACTGACAGATCATGTCCATTTACCAGGTTCGATGGCCGGGAACCTGAAAGGGGACGACATCACTCTGAAAACTAAATGGACAGGCAGTATTTACGATAGCAGTTGGTATTACAACCCGCGCATGGCTAAATACCGCCAGCCGGGCAACATCAAAATACCGTTTTGGCTAACACCAGCCAAACATTATGTGGGTGTGGCCTGGTATCAAAAAGATGTTATAGTGCCCATAGGATGGAAAGGCGGTACTGTTACACTGAACCTGGAACGGGTGCACACCGAGTGCACCGTGTGGATGGACGGTATACAGATGGATATACAAAATACCATGGTGGTGCCACAGGAATTTTATCTGGGTACTGGTATAAAGCCCGGTAAACACACCATTACGTTAAGGATTGATAATCGCATAAAAGATATCAATGTTGGACAGGATTCGCACAGTTTAACCGATCATACACAAGGTAACTGGAATGGTGTTATCGGCAGGATGACTCTTAATAAGGTGCAGGATATCTATTTTTCGGATATACAGGTGTACCCCGACCTGAAAAAGAAAACCGCGCATATTACCCTGGCTATCCGATACGAGAACGGCAAAAAACCGGTGCTCGGTAAAGTGATACTATCGGCAAAAAGCTTTAACACCGCGCAACCGGTGCAACTACCTGCCATTACTAAAAATATACTGCTTACCGATGGTAAAACCGAGCTTGATGTAGATATGCCTATGGGCAGTAAGATGCAAACCTGGGACGAATTTAACCCCGCTTTGTATATGCTGAGTGCAAAGCTGGCTACCCCGGCAACACTCGATGAAAAGCAGGTACAATTTGGCATGCGCGAGTTTAAGGCTGTGGGTAAGCAATTGCAGATAAACGGGCGGGCGGTGTTTTTGCGCGGCACGGTAAATAATTGCGAGTTCCCGCTAACAGGTTATCCCTCTATGGATGTTGCGGCCTGGGACAGGATCTTCAGGATATGCAAAGAACATGGGTTGAACCACATGCGTTTCCATTCGTGGTGCCCGCCCGAGGCTGCTTTTATAGCTGCCGATAAAGCCGGGTTTTACCTGCATGTTGAGGGTCCGAGTTGGGCAAATCATGGTACATCTATCGGCGATAAAAAACCTATCGACCAGTTTATTTACGATGAGACGAACCGTATGGCCAAGGCTTATGGCAACTATGCGTCGTTTTGTATGATGGCCTACGGTAACGAGCCGCGCGGCAGGCAGGAAGAATACCTGGGCAAATTTGTAAATTACTGGAAGGCGAAAGACAGCCGGCGGATATACACAGGTGCTGCTGTAGGCGGTAGCTGGCCCGTAATTAAAGAGAACGAATATATGGCCCGCGCAGGCGCAGTTCGCGGTTTAAGCTGGAATGGTTTGCCGGAATCGGAATCGGATTTTAGAAAAGGGATTGAAAGTTTTAACGTGCCTTTCGTGGTTCACGAAATGGGGCAGTGGTGCGTATTTCCTGATTTTAAAGAGATCAAAAAATATACAGGCGTTTATAGAGCGAAGAATTTCGAGCTATTTCAGGAAGATCTGGCCGACCACGATATGGCCGATCAGGGCGAGCAATTTCTAATGGCTTCGGGTAAATTGCAGGCACTGTGCTATAAAATGGAGATCGAGAAGGAGTTGCGTACACCGGGCATGGGTGGTTTCCAGATGCTGTCGTTGAACGATTATCCCGGCCAGGGTACGGCATTAGTGGGTGTACTCAATGCCTTTTGGGATGAGAAAGGGTATATCACACCACAACAATTCAGCCGTTTTTGTAATGCCGTAGTGGCGTTGGCGCGTATCCCCAAATTTGTTTACAATAATAACGAAACATTTACCGCCAGTACCGAGCTGTACAATTACGGTCCGACTCCGCTAAAAGTGCCAATAACCTGGAAAATACGCGACGAGCAGGGTAAAGTACTGGCCGAAGGAAAAAATGATAACAAAGAATACCCTATAGGTAACTGCCTGCCTATAGGTAATGTAAGCTTTACATTGAGCAGTATTACTAAAGCCTCGAAGTTAAATTTAGAAGTAAGTGTAGAAGGAACGAAGTATGCCAACGATTGGGATTTCTGGGTTTATCCATCGGCACCACCTGCAAAAAAGACCGATATCTATTATACCACTACTTTGGATAAACAGGCCGAAGATGTGCTGAACAGCGGCGGTAAAGTGTTTTTAAATGCTGCGGGCAAAGTAGTAAAAGGCAAAGAAGTAGTGGAGTATTTTACTCCGGTTTTCTGGAATACATCCTGGTTTAAAATGCGTCCTCCACATACGTTAGGTGTTGTTTGTGATCCGAAGAGTGCTGCTTTTGCAGACTTTCCGACAGAATACCATAGTAATTTGCAATGGTTTGATGTGTTGAACAAATCGCAGGTAATGTTGCTGGAGGATTTCCCGAAAGGCTTTAAGCCGATTATTCAGCCGATAGATACCTGGTTTTTAAATCGTCGTTTAGCGTTGGTTTTCGAGGCTAACGTAGGCAAGGGTAGGCTCATTGTTTCGAGCACTAATTTATCGCCTGATGCTGATAGTAATCATCCTGCGTCAAAACAATTATTTATCAGCCTGGAGAATTATATGGATAGCGACAAGTTTAACCCGGCTTACAATATTCCGTTGGCTACAATTAAAGATATTTTTGAAACACCGACTAAGGAGCCTTTTAATACTTATACCAAAGATAGTCCGGATGAGTTAAAACCTAAGCCTAGAAAAGCGTCAGGCAGTAAGTAGGAGTTGCAGTAACAGAGAAGGGTGTCATGGTGAGCCTGTCGAACCATAGTGCGGGAGGCCTGCCCGTTTAACTTGAAAAGAGAAGAATCCAAATATGAAGACTAAACAGATACTATTACTAATCACAGCGGTTTTGACGTTGAACATCGCCAGGGCGCAGCGTCAAACTTCATCGTTTGATAAGGGCTGGTCGTTCGAGCAGAGCGATGCCAGCGGGGCCGATAAACCATCATTCGATGATTCGAAATGGAAGGTGGTGGATGTGCCGCACGACTGGAGCATCCTGGGTAATTATGATCATAATAACCCCACCGGCCGTGGTGGTGGTTACCTGCCATCGGGTATTGGCTGGTACCGCAAGCACTTTACCCTAAACGATGCCGATGCCCAAAAACGCGTATCCATAGAGTTTGACGGTGTAATGGCCAACAGCGATGTTTGGGTAAACGGTTATCATTTGGGCAAACGCCCTTATGGCTACATCAGCTTTAACTATGATTTGACCGGCCACGTAAACTTTGGGAAAGATAAACCAAACGTAATATCAGTACGTGCGGATAACTCGGTGCAACCTGCTTCAAGGTATTACACCGGCGCGGGTATTTACCGCCATGTGCGTTTAACTGTTGCCGACCCGGTGCATGTGGATACCTGGGGCGTTTTTGTAACCACGCCGCAGGTTTCGGAAGCAAAAGCTACCGTGCATGTAAAAACTACGGTGTTAAATTCGGATAAAGCAGCCAAGAAAGTTGTTTTGCAAACCAGTTTGGTTGGGCAGGACGGCTCATCAGGTTATTCAGCCGAAAGCAGCCAGCAGATCGCCGCTGGTAAAACTTACACTTTCGAGCAGGACATTACCGTGCCTAAACCTACACTCTGGGACGTAGATAAGCCATTTATGTACAAGGCCCAAACCTATGTTAATATAGATTATAAAACCATCGATAAGGTTTCAACGCCGTTTGGTATCCGCGACATTAAGTTCACCGCTGACCAGGGCTTTTTGCTGAATGGTAAAAAAGTGATGATCAAAGGAGTGTGCCTGCACCACGATGGTGGCGCGGTTGGCGCCGCAGTGCCACTGCGTGTTTGGGAACGTCGTTTGCAGATGCTGAAAAATATCGGTGTGAATGGCATCCGTACCTCACACAACCCTGTTGCGCCTGAGTTTTTGGATTTGTGCGATAAACTGGGTTTTTTGGTGATGAACGAAAACCTCGACACCTGGGAAGCCAATAAACAACATGGCGAAGGCGGTTACAATCGCTTTTTTAAAGAGTGGGGCTTGATTGATACCCGCGACCAGGTAGTGCGCGACCATAATCACCCATCAATAGTGATCTACAGCGTAGGTAACGAGATACATGATAACCTGAACGATTCGACCGGTTTTAAAAAATACCGCGATCTGCAAAATACCGTGCACCAGTATGATGGCACAAGGCCGGTTACGATGGCGTTGTTCCGCCCGAATATTTCGAAAGTTTACAGCAATGGTTTTGTGGAAAAGATGGATGTGGTTGGGCAGAACTATCGTGAAAACGAACTGGTTGCCGAACACGAAGCGCATCCAAATCTGAAAGTTATAGGCACTGAAAACGGGCATACCCAGCAAGCATGGCTTGCTCTGCGCGATAACAAGTATATGGCCGGTCAGTTTTTATGGGTAGGTGTTGATTATTTGGGCGAGGCCGACTGGCCGAATGTAGTGAACGGGCAAGGCGTGTTCGACCGTACGATGGGTACACGGCCGCTGACTTTGCAGCGCGAAAGCTGGTGGAGCAACAAACCGGTGGTGCACATAGTACGTCACCAGGAGAACGCTGGTGTTGGCCCAATGGTTGCCGACTGGACACCATCAGACTTTGATACTTACGATGATGCGCATATACAAGTGTATACCAATTGCGATGAGGTTGAATTGTTTTTAAATGGTAAATCAATCGGTGTAAAACCCAAAAATGCAAATGACTCGCCGGTTGAGTTTGCTACCAGCTTTGCCAAGGGTACCTTGAAAGCAGTTGGCCGTAATAAAGGTAAAGAGGTAATTTCCGAAGAACTTCAAACCGCCGGCGAACCTGCTAGGATCATCTTATCGGCAGATAAATCGAAAATTGCCAATAGCTGGGACGATGTGAGCTATGTAACGGCTATCGTAGTTGATGCTAACGGTGTGCCATGCCCGCAGGCAGATAAGATCATCACCTTCAGCGCTGATGGCGCGGGTGTGGTTTCGGTAACGGATAATGGTGATTTGGCTAACCAGGAGAATTATACCTCGCCGGTAAGACATAGCTACAAAGGCAAATGTATCGCTATTATCAAAGCTAATGCACCTTCGGGTAAAATAACAGTCAAAGCTACATCGCCGGGATTGGGCGATGGTAGTGTGACGATTGAAGTGGGTAAATAAGTCGGGAGCCTTGAGTTTTTTAGTCCAGAGTTGGAATATCGGAAGAAATCAATAAATAAAAATGTCATTGCGAGCGATAGCGTGGCAATCTCAGATGCAAATCACCCTTGCCAGTCCTTAGAGATTGCTTCGTCCTCCACAATGACATAAAGTAAACTAATCATGAAAAAATACATCATTTCCATCTGTGCTATTGCGGTGATTGCCATGGCATTCAGGTATCAGCAAAAGCCGACATTGTATCTCATCGGCGATTCGACAACACATAATAACGATAAGGACATGTGGGGCTGGGGTTCGCTGATAGGGCAATACCTCGATCTGGACAGGATTAATCTGGTAAATGCTGCCACGGCAGGCCGCAGCACCCGAACTTTTGTAAAGGAAGGCCGTTGGGATAAGATTTACAATAACCTGAAGCCGGGCGATTATGTGATCATGGTGTTCGGGCATAACGAAGGCGCAAAACCGGATACTACCAAGGCTGGCTACCGTGGTGTGTTTAAGGGTACAGGTCAGGATTCGATTGTATTAAACTGGAAAGACGGTACGCAAGAAGTAGTACATAGCTATGGCTGGTACCTGCGCAAATTTGTGCGCGATACCAAGGCTAAAGGTGCTACGCCAATTATTCTGTCGATGATACCTCGCCGCGAATGGGATAAAGATGGCAAGATCGTTCGCGCGGATAAAGATTATGGCAAATGGGCCAAGGATGTTGCCGACCAGGAAGGTGTAGCATTTATCGATATGAACGGCATTACCGCTGCTAAATATGATCAGATGCCCCACGATTCGGTTTACGCGCTTTTCCCGCATGAGCATACGCATACCAATAAAAAAGGTGCTGATATTAATGCGCAATCGGTTATTGAAGGTCTGAAAATGCAGCCAAATATTACCTTGAATAATTACGTGAAAAAATAGAATCAAGAAGCAAGAGTCAAGAATTAAGACAAAATGAATTATCATGTCATTGCGAGGTACGAAGCAATCTCACATGCAAATCAAAGCAGATTGTCCTGAGAGATTGCCACGCTATCGCTCGCAATGACATAAAGGTTTAAAACATGAAAAAGTACATTTTAACATTGGCAGCAATTGCCGGACTGGCAATTGCATTCAAACCCCAAAACAAACCAACCTTGTTTTTGATAGGCGATTCGACGGTTAAGAACGGCCGGGATGACGGGCAGCATAAAGGCGCATTAGGCCAATGGGGCTGGGGGCACTTTTTAGGTGATTATTTTGATACTACACGTATAACCGTTGAAGATGATGCCCTGGGCGGTACTAGTAGCCGTACTTTCATGACCAACCCGAAACTTTGGCCGGTAGTTCTATCTAAAATTAAACCGGGTGATTATGTAATGATGCAGTTCGGCGCTAATGACAGCAGCCCGATCAATGATACATCACGTGCACGCGGAACTTTTAGAAACAATAGCGACACCGGTGCTTTGATCCACAATATGCTTACCCACCAGGACGAAGTGGTGCATAGCTATGGCTGGTACATCCGCAAGTTTATCAGCGATACCAAAGCTAAAGGCGGTACGGCCATTGTTTGCTCGCTGATACCACGCAATAATTTTAAGGATGGTAAAGTAGCCCGGGCCGATAAAAGCTACGGTTTATGGGCCAAACAAGCTGCCGAACAAGGTGGCGCATCGTTTTTACCGTTGAATGATATCATTGCCGACGATTACGACAAAGAGGGACATGATGCCGTCACCGCGAAATATTTTACCGCTCCCGAAACATTGCACACCAACGAAGGTGGCGCTAAGTTTAACGCTACGGCCGTGGTGCAGGGTATTAAAGGGTTAACTGATAGCGATTTGAAGAAATATTTGAAGAATTAAGTCAGGAAGTCCGCAAGTCGGAAAAGTCCGGAAGATAATACAGATGTGATAACTTTTTTCCTTCGGACTTACAGACTTACCGACTTACGGACTCTCTTTTAGTATACTTGTGCAGATGTCATCATCATCATACTTTCTATCTTCTATGAAATATAAAAAACTTTGCCTGGCATTGATTGCCGGGTTTTTCCATTTTACAGGCTCGGCACAGCATATCGACCGCAAGGCACTGGTTGAAAGGCACACGGTTGTTAATACTCAGGCTGACTCATTAGGATCGCTATCAGTAGGTAACGGTCGTTTTGCTTTTACGGTTGATGTTACCGGTTTGCAAAGCTTCCCGCAATTTTATGCCAAAGGTGTACCGCTGGGTACCCAAAGCGAATGGGGCTGGCACAGTTTTGTTGATAGCGTTGGTTACAAATTTGATGAGACACTAAAAACTTATACTATTCATGGCAGGCCGGTTACTTATTCGGTGCAGGTAAGCTCGCCTAAAAGAAATAAGGATGCCGATGACTGGTTCAGGCAAAATGTACATCGTTTGCAATTGGGTAACCTGGGTTTCGAGATTATCAGAAAAGATGGCTCGGTAGCTAACATTTCAGATATCCAGAACATCCGCCAGGAGCTGAATATGTGGAGGGGGGAAATTGTCAGCAATTTTTCGGTCGAAGGTGTTCCCGTTAAGGTTGTAACCTATTGTCACCAGGATAAGGATGTTATCGCGGCTAAAGTGACTTCGCCTTTGCTTACCGAAGGCAGGTTGAGGGTAACGTTAAAGTTCCCGTTCCCGACCAATGAGTTTGCCGATATGGCGGTGAACTATCAGCATCCTGAGAAGCATAAGTCGAGCATCGTAGTTGATAAAGGTACGCAGGCCATCATCTGCCACCAATTGGATACCACTAAATATTTTGTGACCCTCACCTGGGGCAGTGCAGCCACTATCACCAATCCCGAAACACACCAATTTGTACTGTCTCCTGCGAAGGGAAGCGATCAGTTTGAGGTGAGTTGTTTATTCGGGAAGAAAGTCGGCGGGACGATGGATATACTACGCTTTGGCGATGTACAAGACAATAGCATTGCCGAATGGCCAAAATTCTGGATGCGTGGTGGAGTGGTCGACCTTTCGGGAAGCAAGGATAAACGCGCCGATGAGTTGGAGCGCAGGATAGTTACTTCGCAATACCTCACCAAAATACAATGCGCGGGCAAATATCCGCCACAGGAAACCGGCCTGACCTATAACAGTTGGTACGGTAAACCGCACCTGGAGATGCACTGGTGGCATGGTATCCACTTTGCGCTGTGGGGCAGGCCCGACTTGCTGGAAAACAGCATGAGTTGGTATAGCGGCAGCGTAGAACAAAAAGCCAAAGCTTTGGCGACAAGGCAAGGCTATAAAGGCGCGCGTTGGCAAAAAATGACTGATCCGGAGGGTAACGAAAGTCCATCTTCGGTAGGGGCGTTTCTGATATGGCAGCAGCCGCATTTTATTTATTTTGCCGAACTGGATTACCGGGCGCATCCTACCATGGCTACACTAATGAAGTACAAAGAGCAGGTTTTTGCTACGGCCGAGTTTATGGCCTCGTATGCCTACTTCGATAAGGCGAAAGGCCGATATATACTTGGCCCGGGTTTGATACCTTCGCAGGAAGTGCATAGCCAGGCCACCACCTTTAACCCACCGTACGAATTAACCTATTGGCATTGGGCGTTGAACGTTGCGCAGCGATGGCGCGAGCGCTTAAAAATGAGCCGCGATAAACAATGGGACGACGTGGTGAGTAAACTATCGCCATTACCGCAGCAAAATGGCGTTTACCTGGAAGCCGAAAGTGCGCCGGATTCATATACTAATCCGAAAGATATTACCGACCATCCGTCGACATTAGCCGCTTATGGCATGTTGCCTTATACGCCAATGATGGATACGGTAGTGATGAAAAACACGTTAAACCTGATATGGAAAGTGTGGGACTGGCCCAAAACCTGGGGTTGGGATTTCCCGATGACAGCGATGACGGCCACGCGTTTAAACATGCCCGAAAAAGCCATCGATGCGTTGTTTATGCCAATCACTACAAACACTTATCTGCCTAACGGCCACAATTACCAGGACAAACGCCTTACCTTGTATTTACCAGGAAATGGCGGTTTGCTGACCGCGGTGGCTATGATGTGTGCCGGCTGGGATGGCTGCAAAGTAAAAAATCCCGGCTTCCCGAAAAACGGGCAGTGGAATGTAAAATGGGAAGGCTTACAAAAAATGCCGTAAACTTGCAGGACGCAACAGGATACTTATATAAATAAATAGGGCTAACATCGTAATTGAATTACTATCCTACAGTAAAGTGCCCAATTAATAAACAAAAAATATAAACATGAACAGATATGCCTTAAAGTTAAACGCGTTAACATTAAGCGTTTTGATGATGATAAACTGCCTGCCGGGCAAGGCGCAACAATTGCCGGCCAAGAAAAAGATCATTGCCGATATGGAGCTGGCCAACGCTTATTTTATGAATAAGTGGCCCGATCCGGGCGCTACCGTAACGGTTAAAAACCCGGCAGGTGTACCGGTTACCCGTACCAGCGAATTATGGACGCGCGCTGTTTATTATGAAGGCCTGATGGCTTTGTATGGAGTTGATCCGCAAAAGAAATTTGTAGATTACGCAATCGACTGGGGCGAAAAACACAACTGGCGCCCGCGTGGCTCAATCGAAACTAAGGACGCGGATAATTATTGTTGCGGACAGACTTATATCGATCTGTATAACCTGGATCCAAAGCCCGACCGTATCGAGAGCATTAAAAAATGTATGGACCTGATCATCGCTAATGATGGCGACGGCGCCTGGACATGGATTGATGCCATACAAATGGGTATGCCTGTGTTTGCCAAGTTAGGCGCTATCTATAAAGACGATCCGAAATACTACGAAAAAATGTACGCCATGTACAACCACACCAAAACGGTTGAAGGTGGCGGTTTGTACAATACTACCGAACATTTGTGGTGGAGAGATAAAGCTTTTGTGCCGCCATATAAGGAACCGAATGGCGCCAATTGCTACTGGAGCCGTGGTAATGGTTGGGTATATGCTGCTTTGGTGCGGGTGTTGTCTGTCATTCCTAAAAATGCGCCACATCGCGATGAGTACCTGAAGACCTATATGGAAATGACAAAAGCCCTGGCACTGTTACAGCGCGAAGATGGTTATTGGAATGTGAGCCTGAAAGACCCATCTCATTTTGGTGGTAAAGAACTAACCGGTACCGCACTATTTGTATATGGTATGGCCTGGGGTATGAACAACGGTTTGCTGGATAAAAAGATCTATAAACCTATAGTAACTAAAGCCTGGAATGCGATGATCGCTAACTCGTTGCACCCTGAAGGCTTTTTAGGCTTTGTGCAAGGTACCGGCAAAGAGCCGAAGGACAGTCAGCCGGTGAGCTATACTAATATCCCCGATTTCGAGGATTACGGTTTGGGATGCTTTTTGCTTGCAGGTAGTGAGCTAGTGAAAATGTGATTTCGAGTCTGGAACCGTTAGTCCTGGGTCGAAAAGAAAATTGTTAAGGATAAAAAAAAGTCATTTCTTCGTAACTCGTAATGATATATAGTGAAATATGAAGAAAACACTTTTAATCCTCTCTGTTTTGTTTCTGGCGACCAGCACCTTTGCGCAGCAAAAGGAGGTGTATATGTTCTGCTATTTTAAAAATAACGGGCAGGATGGCTTGCACCTGGCTTATAGCGAAGATGGGTACAAATGGCAGGCTTTAAAGGGAGATAGCTCATTTTTAAAGCCGATGGTATCCAAGGATAAGATCATGCGTGACCCGTGTATCATTCGCGGCGCCGATGGCCTGTTCCACATGGTGTGGACGGATAGCTGGACCGACCGTGGGATAGGCTATGCCAGTTCGAAAGATCTGGTGCATTGGAGCGAACAGCAGCAATTGATGGTGATGGATAAAGAGCCAACGGCACAAAACTGCTGGGCTCCCGAGATTATTTATGATCCAACCAGCAAGGAGTATATGATCTATTGGTCGACCACCATACCGGGTCGCTTTCCTCAGGCCGATACCTCTGCCGAAGGCAAAAAGTATAACCACCGTTTTTATTATCAGATCACCAAAGACTTTAAAACTTTTAGCGAAACCAAAGTGCTGTATGATCCGGGTTTTAATTGCATCGATGCCACGATAGTAAGGGATGGCAAGCGGTTTATTATGTTTTTTAAAAACGAGACCAAACTGCCTGTCGAAAAGAACTTACGCATTGCTTATGCCGATAAACTGACCGGACCATACAGCAAAGCCAGCGCGCCAATCACCGGTAATTATTGGGCCGAAGGGCCAACCACACTGAAGAACGACAACCAGTGGATCGTTTATTTTGATAAGTACACCCAGCGCAAGTACGGAGCCATCACCTCAACCGACCTGAAAAACTGGACCGAAGTAAGCGATCAGTTGGTTTTGCCCAAAGGTATCAGGCATGGCAGTGTGTTTAAGATCACCAGGGAAGAATTAGCTGCCCTGAAATAGGATCAAGATTTAAAACTATTTAAGACAATTGATGCATTTACTTAATTTTGTGTCCGAAAATACGGAGGGCTTGACAACACAGGAATTTATTGCCGCGGCATTGCGCGAAGACGTAGGCAGTGGCGATTATTCTACACTGGCATCCATACCAGCAGATGCGAAAGGTAAGGCAGTACTTAAAATAAAGGAAGATGGTATACTGGCAGGCGTGCAGCTGGCGCAGGACATTTTCCATCATCTGGAAGAGGATGCAAAATTCACCCTCTATAAAAAAGATGGCGATGCTATAAATAATGGCGAAACCGCCTTTACCGTTGAAGCCAGCGTGCATACCATATTAAAAGCAGAAAGACTGGTGCTTAACTGCATGCAGCGCATGAGCGGCATCGCAACGCTTACCAATAAGTACGCCGATAAAATAAAAGACTACAAAACCAAAATACTCGATACCCGCAAAACCACGCCGCTGTTCCGCGAATACGAAAGGCAGGCAGTGCGCATTGGTGGCGGTTACAACCTTCGCATGGGCTTGTATGATATGATTATGCTGAAAGACAACCATATCGATTTTTGTGGCGGCATAGAGCAGGCCATACAGAAAACCAACGAGTACCTTGCGGCCAACAACCTCAACCTGAAAATTGAGATCGAGACCCGTAACCTTGATGATGTGCGCCGTGTGCTTGCTGTAGGTAATGTACACCGCATCATGATCGATAACTGCTCGCCGGAAGTATTGGAAGAAGCAATCGGGCTGATTGGCGGTAAGTACGAGACCGAGGCCTCGGGCGGTATCAATCTCGATAACATTATTTCATATGCCCGTACCGGTGTCGATTACGTCTCACTCGGCGCTATCACCAATCGTGTTGCGAGCCTGGACCTTAGTTTAAAAGCACACAAAATATAGAGCAGATATTATCACTGTTGTTATTATCTTGCTGTCATTATATAAATTTTACGCGAACATCGCTGTAAGCACAAATAAAATAATCACACAAAGCATAAAACTTGCCCAATAGGAGAGAGAGATACCAACCATTTTAGTGATGGTGCGGAATCGTGTGCGTTTGTAGATAGTGCGCAACGAGCGGTAGACATACCAAATGACAGTGAAGAATGATAACAGACCGATAATCTCGCTTATCGAGTGCCAACTATTGGGCAATATCATTTGGATGAGTATGATAATGGTTGAGAACAGAAATACGAAACAATGAAGATGGAACGAGTAGATGAGGTGCTCCACATAGTATTTGTGATTTTTACGGAAAGCGATCTTTAAAAACCAGGCAAATAACGGCAGCAGCAAAAACATCATCTTGGGGAAGTTGTGTTTGAAGCTTTCTACAATAGCTTCGTTAGGTGTCTGACCGCGGGCCTTCCACTCGTAAAATTTTTTGTTAATGTAACGGTCCACAAAGTCATCACGCTTGTCAGCAGGTAACTTTTGCTGCTTTTGCAGATATTGTTGATATGTGCCCAACCTGTCGCTATCAAACACAATACTGCCAAACGGGCCTATCGTTGCGGTGTTCTTTTGGTTAGCTTTTATTTTTTTACCTATGGCAAAGCGGCCGGTTTGCTGCTGCAGAGCTTGTTTTTGCGCAGGCGTTAATCCTTGATAATCATTAATAGCGCGGTTTACGCTGTCAACTACATGTTCGGTTGTTGCCTGCTTTTGCTCCGCGCGCTTCTCATCATTGTTGTGGCTGAACAGGAGGATAAAGTAAACCAAACTGATAAAAATGTACATGCGGATAGGGTGCAGGTACTGGGTGCGCTTGCCGGCCATGTAATCCACCGTAAGTTTGCCTGGTTGAAAAAGCAGGGGTTTAAGGGTATGAAAAAACTTTTCGTCGAAATGAAAATAATCGCCAACGGCATGTACCATCAGATGGCCAAAATCTTCCTTTAGCTCCAGGTTTTCCTGGCCGCAATTGTTACAGAAATGGCCCTCGAAAGCATTGCCACAGTTAAGGCAGTTATTTTCGGTACGGTAATGCTTTTTCATTTAAATGTTTATGGCAGTTCAATTTACATTTAAATTTTTGAAAATGAGTACTTAAGCTAACATATAAACAACCTGATAAATAATCTCGTAACTAATACCAAACGCGATTGACAGGCAAATACCCAACGTTATCATTTTGCGGATGGTAAGCCATGACGGCCGTTGGTAAACAACACGTAAGGAAGTATAAGCGTACCAAAGAATAGCAGCGTAACACAGCCAGTTGAATATCCACGAGTCGTTAAAAATGAAGTGATTTATGGGTACGGTAACTATCTCGAAAATAAAAAACGCGATAAAAAAGTGGATGGTGAAAACGATGTGCTCCACGTAGTATCGATGATTTTTACGGAAGTTGAGCATCAGGAAAAACGCAAATAACGGCATCAGGATAAAGTACAGTTTAGGCTGATAATGCTCGATCTCTTTATCCATGCTCCACTCTTTGTTGGTGCGTTGCTTGATCTCGATATCGCGGCGTTTTTTAAAACGATCAAAAAAACCATCCCGTTCATCTTCGGGCAATTTAGCCTGGCGTTTAAGATACGATTGATACGTACTGTCGTTGCGGGCTATATAGGTTTCGGTATGATCGCTGATGGCCTCCTCTAAACTATCGCTGGGATGGATGTTATTTATAGCCTTTAAACTGTCCAACACCGCTGTTTGGCGGGCGAAAGGTAAAGCATCAAAGCCTTTATTGTTAGCTTTGGCGATTGCTCGGTCCATACCTTTTAATGCGGCTTTGCGCGCCTTATCGGGCATGGGGGTGTTCATAATCACAGCCTTGGCTTTGCGCAGAGAGTCGGCCTTGCCTGTGGTTTTTTGTGCAGTTACTATGGCAGGAATATCGTCATCATCTTTATCGGCTTTATGCTGCAGGTGCGGTACTACCAAAAAGTAGATGATGGACACGAAGATATACATGCTTACCGGCTGCAGATATTTGGTGCGTTTACCTTCCAGGTAAGCCAGCGTTAACTCGCCGGGACGGGTAAGCAGCGGGGTAAGGGTATTGAAAAACTTTTCGTCGAAATGAAAGTAGTGACTAATGCTATGACCGAGAAAATGCCAGAAGGGTTCTTTGATGGTCAGGTTCTCCTGCCCGCAAACATGACAAAAATGTCCCTGTAATTCGGCGCCGCAGTTCAGGCAGTCGTTTTCATGTCGGTGATGGTGTTTCATCGGCGATTAATTGTGTTGAGGTCGTCCTAAGATAACAAAACACTGTAAATTAATCTCAGCAAAATAAAAAAGGAGTTTATCGTAAACAAAAAAAGCCAGTTGCCTGGCTTTTTTTATCATAATGGCGAGTCGAGGCCGCCTTTCATCGGCGGATGGGCATCGCGTATGGTATGTGCCAGGGCTAAATTGTGCTTGTATTTAAAGGCAAACGGGAATATAACAGCGATAGTTAAAGCGTAAGCAGCAAATGCCAGCCAGATACCGTGCCAGTCTTTTTGCCCGTTATGGGTGAAGAAATTGTCGATCAACAGCCCGCTGCCTATGCTGCCGAAGAAAGCACCAAAACCATTTACCATCATCATAAACATACCCTGCGCGCTGCCGCGTATTTCGGGGGCTGCCTGGGTTTCGACAAACAGTGAGCCCGAAATATTGAAAAAATCGAACGCCATACCGTAAACGATACATGAAGCGATGATCATCCATAAGCCATCGTCGGGGTTACCAAAAGCGAACAGGCCGAAACGAAGTACCCATGCCAGCATACTGAACAGCATTACGTATTTAATACCAAACCGGCGTAAAAAGAAAGGTATCGCCAAAATAAACAGGGTTTCAGACACCTGTGAGATCGACATGATAACGGCAGGGTATTTTACCGCTATCAGGTTTTTATAAGCCGGTATGTTTTGAAAATCGTGTAAAAAAGTATCGCCATAGGCATTAGTTAACTGTAACGCTGCGCCCAAAAGCAACGAGAACATGAAGAATATGGCAAAACGAGGGCTTTTGAAAAGCGAGAAAGCATTTAAACCCAGTTTTTCGACAAGCGATTTATCCTGGCTGCTGGTTAGCATCGGCGGGCATTTGGGCAGGCTGAATGCGAATATGCCGAGCAGCAAAGCTACTGCTGATGCGATATAAAACTGATTTGCTGAGGTTTCGTTGTGGGTGAGACTCACTGTCCATAAAGCGGCAATGAAACCTATAGTACCAAATGTACGGATAGGAGGATAATCCTTAACTACATCACCGCCCTCTCTTTTTAAAGCCGAATAACCTACTGTTATCGAAAGTGATAGGGTAGGCATATAAAAAACCATATTCAACAGTATTACCCAAAAAAATGCTGAGGGATTGGTAACCATAGGGATGCAGGCCAGAGTTATGGCGCCTAAAATGTGCATAATTCCGTATAGTCTTTCGGCATTGATGTATTTATCGGCGATAATACCGGTTAAGGCAGGCATAAAAATGGCCGAGATACCCATGGTTGAAAATATCGCCCCAAATTGCGCGCCCGACCAGCCTTTATTTTGAAACCAGTAAGCACCAACTGTAAGCAGCCATGCTCCCCATATAAAAAATTGCAGAAAGTTCATCACAATGAGGCGAAACTTGATGTTCATACAGTACCTGGTTTTTAATGATCGTTATAATTGAAAAACGGAAAGTAAAGATTTTTTTGGAAAAAGAAACTATTGTGCAAAAATAATGCACCTTAACTGAAGAAAATGCAGTAAAATAAGTTGTGTAAAAATGATTTTGCAGATATAAATATGTTGCAGTGCCGCATTTGCAGTATATCGGTTACTGCTAAAACAATAGCCCAAGCGCAACACCAATCATAATAATAAACGGCGTTTTTATTTTAGTGAATTTTAGCAACAGGAAAGTACCTATTACTACAGCAAACGCTAAAGGATTAAAACCCAGTGGCCGCGTAAGCAAAATTAAGGCGGTTGCCATAAAGCCAACAGCCACGGCATTGATGCCGCTCAGAGAATTTTTGATACGGGTTATTTTGCGCAGATCGTTCCAGAAGGGAACGATGAAAAGAATTAGTATCAGCCCCGGCATATTAATACCGATAACGGCCACGACAGAGCCAATGATCTGGCCGCCGATGCCATAGCCCTGGTTGCCCATACTCATGCCGCCTACAAACGAGGTGAAAGAAAATGTTGGCCCGGGCAGGGCCTGCTGTAAAGCATAGCCCGAAAGAAACTCGCTTGCGCCCAGGTAATGTTTTAGTTCGACAAATTCGGTATACATCAGCGGTACCAACACCTGCCCGCCACCGAAAATAAGGATACCGTTGCGGTAAAAATTCTCAAACAAACGGATCGGTAAACTAAAAGGCGAGGTACGGTTAATTAAAGCGCCCAAAGCCGCGAAGAAGAGCAGGATGCCAATAAAATAGCCAACCTTTTTAGGGTTTACATTGGTGAAAAGGCTTAGCCTGATTTCATTTTCGGCAGGCTGGGTTTCCATGGCCGATGAAATAATACCGCCCATCATGATCAGGATAGGGAAAGCGTAGGGGTTTTGAAGGATAAGTGTGGTAATAAGCGAACCTATGGCCAGCATACTGCTTACCCGTGTTTTTAAAAATTTATAGGCAAAGGTATAGGTGGCGTAGGCTACAATGCCGATAGCCATGGGCTGGATGAAGCGTAATATCTCCACAAACTTGCCATGCTCGGCAAACATTTTAAAGCTGATGGCAGCCATACACATCACAGTAGCTGATGGGAGTAACCAGATGAGGAAGGTAATAAGCGCAAGGCGTAAGCCGCCCACTTTCCATGCTATGCCTACTAAGGTTTGGGTGGATGACGGGCCGGGTAATATCTGTGCCAGAGCATTCAGTTCCATCAGTTCGTCTTCTTTAATATACCCGCGTTTTTCCACAAACTCCCGCATCAGCACGGCAATATGTGCCTGCGGCCCCCCGAATGAAGTGATAGTATAGAGTATTACATCGCGGATAAATAAGAATTTAACCCCCCAGCCCCCTGAAGGGGGAGCTTTTTGAGAATCAATATCGGGGTTAACTTGGGTCATTAGTTTTTAATTTATCACAAGGTTTGCGTATTAACGTGCGCATCGTTCCCCCTTCAGGGGGTTAGGGGGTTAATCGTCGTCATCATCAAAACCCTTCAGCTCCATATATACAGCCTGCAGTTCGCCCAGGGCGTGGTTATCGCGAGCCTCTTTGGCTATCAGCATACCCTTTTCGTACACGGCTATGGCATCATCGGTGCGGTTTAATGCTTCGTACAGTTTGCCTAAATGGTAGTAAGTGCCCACGTAATGTGGATGGTTGTTTACCAGGTCTTCGTAATAAAAAAGCGCTTTATCGGTGTCGTTAGCGCTCAGATACTCGGTAGCGAGGGCGTATTTCAGGAACTCATCGTTGGGTTCATTTTTAAAAAACTCCAAAAGCTTTTCCAATCGTGTATTCTGCATTTTAATCTGTGTCTTTTTTAATCTAAATTTGTGCCACGCTAAGTTTTGATAAGGCCTGTCACTTTACTTCCCCACATCGCTGATAAACCTTATCGGGATTTTTACGTTTTGATAAAACCAATTTACAAATGATGAAGATATTAGTTTGTATTAGCAACGTACCCGATACGACCACAAAAATAACTTTTACCGATAATAACACGCAATTTAATACAGCCGGAGTTCAGTTTATATTGAACCCTTATGACGAGATAGCCCTGGCACGCGCTGTTGAACTTGCCGAAGGCGGCAAAGGAACTATTACGGTGATTAACGTGGGCGAAGCAAGCACCGAACCTACTATACGCAAAGCGTTAGCTATCGGTGCTGATGATGCGGTACGTATTAACGCCAAGCCACACGACGCTTATTTTGTAGCTTATCAGGTGGCTCAATATGCTAAAGAAAACGCTTTCGACCTGATTTTAACCGGCCGCGAATCGATAGATTATAACGGCGCCAAGGTTGCCGGTATGATTGGCGAACTATTGGATATCCCATCGGTATCCATCATCAAAAAACTGGATGTGGATGGTACTACCGCTACTGTAGAGCGCGAGATTGAAGGTGGGAAAGAAGTGCTGACCGTACCGTTCCCGCTGGTAGCGGGTACTGCCGAGGGTGCAGCCGAACCCAAAATACCGAATATGCGCGGTATCATGTCGGCACGTACCAAACCGCTGAAAGTGGTTGAGCCTGCCGATGTAAAACCATTATCAGAAATTTTAAGTTACGAAACACCCGCGCCACGCGGCCAGGTTAAACTGGTACCGGCAGAAGATGCGGCCAAGCTTGTAGAATTGCTGCATAGTGAGGCACGGGTTATATAATTTACAGTATCAAGTAGCAAGTATCAGGTAGCAAGACCAATGTCGACCGATACAACAGGTACTTGATACTCGATACTAAATACTTGATACTAAAATAAAAAAACATGTCAGTTTTAATATATGCAGAGAATGCCGATGGCAAATTCAAGAAATCAATTTTCGAAGCGGTATCCTACGCCAAAGCTATAGCTGCACAAAATAATACCCAGGTTGTTGCCTTATCAATTGGCAATGTTGATGCTGCCGAATTAGTCAGTTTAGGCAAATACGGCGCTGATAAGGTATTGAATGTTAGCAGCGATCAGCTTAAAACATTTGTGAACCAGGCTTATGCTTCGGTTATTGCCGAGGCTGCCAAAAAGGAAGGCGCTAATATTGTGGTGCTTTCAAATTCGTTTTCGGGTAAAGGTTTGGCGCCACGTATAGGTGTTAAGCTAAACGCCGGGATTGCTGATGGCGCGGTAAGCTTACCCGAACAAAATGGCGGCAAATTTACCGTAAAGAAAACAGCTTTCTCGGGCAAGGCATTTGCCGTGGTTGAGCTGACCTCCGAAAATAAGGTGATCTCGCTTACGCCGAACTCATACAAAGTGGTTGAAAGCGCTGCTGCCGGTACAGTTGAAGATTTTAAATCAGAAGTAAAGGACAGCGACTTTAAAACTATTGTTAAAGATATTGTAAAGGCTACCGATAAGGTTTCGTTACCGGATGCTGAGATCGTGGTATCGGGCGGACGTGGCCTGAAAGGCCCGGAGAATTGGGGGATGATCGAAGAATTGGCATCATTACTAGGCGCGGCCACTGCCTGCTCAAAACCGGTATCGGATGCCGGATGGCGCCCGCACAGCGAACACGTTGGCCAAACCGGTATAGCTGTGAGCCCGAATTTGTACATTGCGATAGGTATTTCGGGCGCGATACAACATTTGGCTGGCGTAAGCTCATCAAAAGTTATTGTGGTGATAAACAAAGATCCCGAAGCACCGTTTTTCAAAGTAGCTGATTATGGCATTGTTGGCGATGCCTTTGAAGTGGTACCTAAATTAATTGAGGCAGTTAAAAGTTATAAAGCATCGGCCTAAGCGGCCAAAATTGATGTGGACGAGATGGGTAACAGCATGAAAAAGATCAAGCTCGATATTGTAGGCTTATCATACAGTCAAACACAATCGGGTGCCTACGCGTTGGTGTTGGGCGAAGTTAACGGTCGCAGGCGCCTGCCAATTATTATCGGCAGTTTTGAGGCGCAGGCTATAGCCATTGAAATTGAAAAGATGACACCGAGTCGCCCGCTAACGCACGATTTGTTTAAGAGCTTTGCACAGGCCTACCACATCAATATACAGGAGATCATCATCTACAACCTGGTAGATGGTATATTTTATGCCAAACTGGTATGTTCGGACGGTAAAAAGGTAGTTGAGATCGACGCCCGTACATCCGATGCTATTGCCATGGCCGTACGTTTTGAATGCCCCATCTATACTTACGAGTTTATCCTGTCCAGCGCGGGTATTGTGATTGAGGGTAACGATTTTGTTTACCTGGAAAACATGAACGAGCCGGGAGAGGAAAAAGCGGCGGTTTCGCAAGGAAGTAATTTCGCATCGTTAAGTAATGATGAGCTGAAATCGAAACTAAACGAAGCCATTGCCGAAGAATCATACGAAAAAGCGGCTAAAATACGCGATGAGTTGAACAGGCGCAGGGCATCGTGATAATGATTATTTGCTAAACTAAACCTCTTTCTTTCGTGTCTCCATTTTTTATTGTTTGCAGCTGTTTTAGCACCAGTTTGTTGTAGCGATGTATTTAACCGGCTGAAATGAATAGATCTTTTATTTCAGGGCAGGATAAATATAAAAAACAATGATATTTCTAATTATTAGAACATTAAATTTACTAATACGACTATTTGAATATTACTGAAACCGAGATTGAAAAAGCTCGTATACGGATATATGTCAAATAAATTTACAATACGATTAGTAGTGATAGCCATTATCGGCTGCCTTTATGCCATCAACGCCAATGCTTCAACCGGCGAAACATCAGGCTCGTCGTCGAAGATTACCATAGCGGTAATATTGGGCTTGGTATTTATAGTCGGGTTTAAGGTAGTATCACTAAAACTGAAAAAGGTAGGTAAGGATCTTGAAGAAAACTTTGGCGAAAAGGTTTTGCCTTAATCTCAGGCAATCTATAAGTGCTCCAGTACTTCCAGTACCTGTTTTACACTTTTAAAATTTTCGTGCTCAAAATGGGTATCTACCACTTCGTGCGCCCAGGTAGTGTGGTAGGGGATATGGATGCCATGCCCTCCGATTTTGATCACCGGCAGCACGTCTGATTTTAACGAATTACCGATCATCAAAAACTCTTCGGGTTTAATATCAAGGTGCCTGATAAGTTTGATGTAATCAGCTTCGCCTTTTTCGGACATGATCTCGATATGATGGAAGTAATGCGTAAGGCCTGATTTGCGCAATTTACGTTCCTGGTCCAATAAATCGCCCTTGGTGGCCACTACCAGCCGGTATTTGGGTTTCAATGCAGATAGTACGGTTTCTACATCTTCCAGTAGTTCGATGGGTTCTTCCAATAATTCTTTACCCATCTGGATAATTCGTTCAACAATTTCGGCGCTGATGTTTTTGTCGGATACCTTTAGCGCGGTTTCGATCATCGACAGGATAAAGCCCTTTACACCGTAGCCGTATAAAATCAAATTATCGATCTCGGTTTTCAGTAGTTCGCGCTCAAGATTATGTGTAGTGAGATATCCTTCAAGCAGAGCGTAAAAACGTTCTTCGGTTTTTCTGAAATAAGGCTCGTTAACCCAAAGGGTATCATCAGCATCAAATGCAATTACTTTTATTTCCATCGCGAAGCTAAGTTAGGTATTTGCGATTATGCAGATTAAAAATTAACCTGTTTTTTATACAATAAAGCTCTCTTCTGATAGCTGTAGTGAAAACCGCCGGCTAAAAACCTTCGTATATTTGCTTAAAAACTTCAAGTTGTTGACAATATGGACATTAATCCAAGGCGTATTTATAACCCAATCCAAAAAGATTCAGTAGTTTTTTTAAAAACATCTGCAGAGACCAGGGGTGAATACACTCTGGTTGAAGTTGAACTTGCCGACGGAGGTGGAGTCGGACTACATTATCATAAAACCTACAGCGAAAAATTTGAGTGCCTTGAAGGCGAGGTACAGATAGTTTTGGGAAAGCGGATACATAAGCTGGCGCCGGGGCAGGCCGCAACAGCCGAAACCAATATAAACCATTTGTTCAGGAACCAGAGCGGTAAGCCCTGCAAATTCAGGGTCGAATTGAGGCCTGCCAGTAAAGGCTTTGAGCAATCGTTACAAATAGGTTATGGGCTTGCCAATGATGGCCTGTGCGACAAAAAAGGCCTGCCTAAAAACAAGCTTGCATTGGCCTGGTTGTTTGATATCAGCGAAAGCAACTTGCCAGGATGGATGAGCATTTTTGAGTTTATCTTACGCAAACAAGCAAAAAAAGCGCTTGCCAAAGGGATAGATAAACAACTTACCGCAAAGTATGTGCGCTTTTAGTAAAACAACATTCAAATTACGAATCAAAACTTTTAAAGTTTAAAACGGCGGATCGTCGTCCAGATCGTTCATGCGCGATGGGCGGATGATGACGTTGCTTGGCTTTTCGAAATCCTGATTAGGCATCAACCCACTGAACGGACTTGCTGACGCGCCGCCACCCGGAGGACCGAAGTTATCGAGATTATCTTCCAGATCGGCAAATTTAACGTACTTACCGATGAATCTCAATCTTACCCGACCTGTTTCGCCGTTACGGTGCTTGGCAATAATTACCTCGCCTACTCCCTGCGTTGGGTTATTGTCTTCATCCACCTCAAGACCGTAATACTCGGGGCGGTAAAGGAACAATACCATATCGGCATCCTGCTCAATCGAACCCGATTCGCGCAAGTCGCTCAGCATCGGGCGTTTAGCGCCACCCGGCCTGCTTTCAACCGCCCGGCTTAACTGCGACAGGGCGATAACAGGTACGTTCAGCTCTTTAGCTACCGATTTTAAGGCACGCGATATACTACCGATCTCCTGCTCGCGGTTACCGTTTTTGCCATCGGCCTTGCCATGCATCAGCTGCAGGTAGTCGATGATGATCAACTGGATATCGTGCTGCGATTTTAAACGGCGGCATTTGGCCCTGAACTCGAATATATTGAGGCCCGGGGTATCATCGATAATGAGCGGAGCGGCCTCCAAACGACCAATCTTGCTGTGTATCTGTTCCCATTCCCACTGTTCCAGTCTGCCTTTACGGATCTTTTCCTGCTCTATCTCGGTTTCGCCGGATATCAAACGGTTAACTAACTGAACTGACGACATCTCGAGCGAGAACACTACTACCGGTTTGTTAAAATCCACAGCGGCGTTACGGGCGCAACTTAATACGAAGGCCGTTTTACCCATCGCCGGGCGGGCCGCGATGATCACCAGATCGGATTTTTGCCAGCCCGAAGTGATACGATCAAGGTCGGTAAAGCCCGAAGCTACACCGGTCAAACCATCTTTTTTATCACGGAGGGCCTCAATTTCGGCCAGCGATTCGCGTACGATATCATCCATCTTGCGCGAATCACGGCGCAGGTTATTCTGCGCGATATCGAACAGGTTCTTTTCGGCTTTATCCAACAGATCGAGCACGTCAGTAGTATCCTCATAAGCGCTGTTGATCACCTCGGTCGAGATGCGGATCAGTTCGCGTTGCAAATATTTTTGGATGATGATACGGCTATGGTACTCTATATTAGCTGCCGAAGCCACCCGGTTGGTGAGCTCGGTGATGTAATATGCGCCACCAATCATTTCAAGTTCGCCTTGCAAACGTAATTGGGCGGTAACGGTCAGAATATCTACCGGTGACGTTTTCTCGAACAAAACACGGATGGCCTGGAAGATCTTCTGGTGCGCATCGCGATAAAAAACCTCCGGTTTGAGGATATCGATAACCGATGAAAGCGCATCTTTCTCCAGCATCAGGGCGCCCAAAACAGCCTCTTCAAGGTCAACCGCCTGTGGGGGCAGTTTACCTAAGCCACTGGTTGGGGTGGTGCTGAATCTGTTGCGCCTGTCGGCAGATGTTCCGGTTCTTCCGGTGGGGTTATCGTTCTCAAAAATCATACACTACAAAAATATACAAAAAAGATCCGGCGCAATCCACAGGAGTAATTTACTTCAAAAGAAAATCGTTGAAAATGACTTTTTTACCCCCGATTATTTTAAACAGCAATTGTTGATATTATGTTAGTAAAAATTAATTTGCGTTGTTAATCAGTAGGTTAAATGCTGTGTTAACAAAGTTTTTCGCTGTTAAGTATTTTTTCAAAACTTAAATTATGTTATGTTGTAAGGGTTAAAATCGTAAGTGGAAAGTCTAACTTAAACGTCATGAAAATTATGGCTTTGATAAATTTTTACTTCGAAAGTTCGTCTGTCAACGGTTCAGCTGCTGTGAAATTGCGTTTTCCTAAAAACAACATTTTTTACTCTTAAGAAAGTTGGAGCGGTGTGTGTACCAACCTGCTATTTGCACTCACAATAGTCATCATTAAATTAATTTATTGCATTAATATTGGCAAACCCAACAAATTTTAACTAATATTGTACTTAACGTTATAATTAGATTGTAATTGCACTTTAAGCCCCCAATTTTGTGCTGATTAAAATAAACCATAACGAAAAACGCTTGCAGGTTTTAGCCCTATCGGCGCTATACTTGTTCATGTCGCTTACAGTCATGTTTTTTTTGCCTAAGGCGGCGTATCGTTATGGGCATATCTTTAGCAAGGTTAAAACCCATGCCCAGTTCAGTAAAAATCATTTTCAGAATTTTTTAAGGCGTACCGATAAGATATCATCATCTTACAACAGGAGATTTTTTACCCGCGACAGACTATCGGAACCCCGATTGCTTATTCACGCGCGGGGCATTAAAGCAGATGCTATTCCCTTTAAACTACTAAGTGCTTACAATTTAAAAGCAAGGCAGGCCCTGTATCACCATTGCTCGGTTAATTGCTGTTGGCGTATCTGATTTTCATTTACATCACCTATGATGTTTTTTCGATTTTTTTAATTGCTGTAAACGCACGACTTAATTATACCGCGTTCTGTATGCATGATTTTTTGAATTGATATCCCCTGAATGAAATGGAGAAACCTGGATTTAAACTTATATTCAATATAATATTAGCGATCAGTATCCTGATCCTCATTATATCTCTTGCATCGTGTAAAACCAATTCGGGCACGCCGAATTATCCGGTAACCGAGGAAGACGCGGCCGAGTTGATATCAAACGCTGTGTTGCCGCAGTATGGAGGATTGATCAGTCACATTGATAATGGCGTTCAATTTATACAGCGCCCTGTTTGTGGCATTACCTGCGATACCACTACTGTATTGAGCGGGCAAATGCAACCGGTAAGTACACCCTTAACTGCAAAGTACAGTTTGCAATGGCATTACCGGTTAAACTGCACTGATGGGTCGTTTAATGGTACTTACAGCGGTATTATTAATTACAGCGGGGCGCATTTTTCGGCCGATAATACCTGTACCGGTACCTTAACCTATATGCCGCAGTTAAGCGGTTATAAGGTAGGCCTAAACTTTACTATAGATGGCACTGACGCGAAGAAGGCGGTTGATGCAAATAGCCTGAAAACCAACATCACCATTCAGAGCACCGAAATATTGGTTGATAAAACTACAGGGCAGATTACTTCTGGCCAGTTGCAGGTTGCCATTCACATTTCATATTACGATTACACGGGCACGTTTAAATTTTTAGGCAATCATACCGCCAGCCTTGTGCTTAACAGCGGCAAAGCCTATAATTTAAGTCTGTAACACCCGTTTCCCAAAAATAACTCCTATGAAACTATCCTTAACTATGGATCTGCAACAGATTTATAGCCTATATACCAAAATAATCGAACGAAAAGTATACCACGCAGAAGCGGATTATCATTTTGACGTTTTGTTTATCTTATCGAAAAATAGAGGAATGATTACCCGCAGAAAGCTGGCAAAGCAATTGCGGATTAGCCAGGCACAGGTAAATGCCATTATTTACGCCCTGCATGCCGAAAACTTTATTTATCTGTTACCCAATAATACGCGTGTTACCGAAAGTTACATTGCACTTACACCCAAAGGCGATGAAAACGTGGTACAGATACAGCATGAAGTTGCCCTGCTGAATGCGAAGATAACTACCGGTATCGCCGACGACAAGCTAGAGAATTTTATCGAGATAGTAGAGACGCTTAAAACCAACCTGAAACGTGAATCGGCGCTGGTATTATCGTTAAGATCATCTTGAATGCTTTAAACAAGCAGCCTGCTTGGGCAATCGATAATATTGGCTAATTTTGGCAGCTTATTCAGCGTAATAATATGAGCTATAACGATCGCCCCAAAAGAGAAAGTAACCAGATGGTATTTGGCATCCGTGCCGTAATGGAAGCTATACGATCGGGTAAGGAGATCGAATCGTTATACATACAGCGTGGGCTGGGCGGCCCCCTGTTTTTGGAACTGAAGGAACTGCTGGCCGAATACCGCATTGAAGGCCAGCATGTGCCTGTTGAAAAGCTGAACCGGGTTACCCCGAAAAACCACCAGGGTGTTATCGCCATTATTTCGCCGATAACTTACCAGCGGATTGAGGATATCATACCGATGGTGTTTGAGAAAGGAGAGACGCCGCTTGTATTGATTTTGGATGGAATTACCGATGTGCGCAACATCGGCGCCATTGCCCGCACGGCCGAGTGCGCCGGTGTACATGCTATTGTGGTGCCGGCCAAAGGTTCGGCACAGATCAATGCTGATGCTATTAAGACTTCGGCAGGGGCGCTGTACAACATCCCGGTATGTCGTGAAAATAGTCTGCTGCAAACAGCGCGTTTTTTACAGGCATCGGGCCTGCAACTGGTTTGCTGTACCGAAAAAACGAATGATTTTATCTATAAGCCCGATTATACTGCACCCACGGCCATTATTATGGGTTCGGAAGATGAAGGTATAGGCAACGAGCTTATCCGGATATCCGACCACCTGGCCAAAATACCGATGTTCGGCGAAATCGAATCGCTCAACGTTTCGGTATCAACAGGAGTAATTTTGTATGAAGCGATAAGGCAACGCGGAAAATAGTTTACAGTTGTCGGTAATCAGTTGTCAGTTTTAAAATAAACATCATTTTTAACTGACAACCAATAACTGACAACAGACAACTTAAATATACTTCGTTCCGAACTTTTGCTTCACGTCGGCTACGATTTGCTTAACGCCTTGTTCCTGGTCGCGCGGGCTGATAAGCAGGGTGTTGTTTGATTCGACCACGATAAAATCGTGCAGGCCTTTTAATATCACAAGCTTACCTTCGGGCACGTTCACCATACAGTTTGATGAATCGTACATGATCACCCTGTCGGCAGGGATAACGGCATTGCCTACGTAATCCTTTTCGGCAAGTTGGTAAATAGAAGCCCAGGTGCCCAGATCGCTCCAGCCAAACTCAGACGGTAGTACGTAAACGTTATCAGCCTTTTCCATAATGCCATAATCGATAGAGATATTGGTGCATTGCTGGTAAGCATTGTGGATATAGCTTTTTTCGTTTTCGGTATTATAAACCGGGCGTGCGTCGCCAAAAATATCATTGATCTCGGGTAAGTACTTGCCGAAGGCATCTAAAATGGCTTTGGCGCTCCATATAAAAATACCAGCGTTCCATAGAAAGTCGCCACTTTGAATAAAGGTCTTCGCAATCTCTAGTGATGGTTTTTCGGTAAAGGTTTTCACTTTGTGGAACTCGCCATCCAGCACAGTATCGGTAAACTGAATATACCCGTAGCCGGTATCGGGGCGCGATGGTTTGATCCCCAGGGTTACCAGGCAGCCATGTTTGGTTGCCGTGGCCAGCGAACGCTCGATAACGTTTACAAAACCCGGTTCGTCCAGTATCAGGTGATCGCTTGGGGCAACTACTATGGCCGCGTCGGGGTTAAGGCTCTGTATCTTAAAGCAGCCGTAAGCGATGCAGGGCGCGGTATTGCGCATAACCGGTTCGGTGAGTATCTGGTTGTCCGTCATATCTGGCAATTGCTTTTTTACCAGGTCGGTATAAATTTCGTTGGTAACAACGTAGATGTTCTCTTTGGGGCAAATGGTTAAAAAGCGGTTGTAAGTTTGCTGGATCAGAGTTTTTCCGGTACCCAGAATGTCAATAAACTGTTTGGGATGAGCAGTGCGGCTGATGGGCCAAAACCTGCTTCCGATACCGCCGGCCATAATAATGGCATAATTATTACTGTTCATGATGTACTTTAATTTTTAGATCCGATTTGCGGACGTGAAATTGTGCAAATAATTTGATTCTGCTGATATAATCTTGAAAAAATATTCGTTAAAAGGTGCATAGATATCAAAAATTAATCGTACATTATTCCTAATTATCACAGCTATCTAAAAAAACAAACTTTAGGCGTATTTTCTTTGAAAATTTTTGTTATTTTGAGTTTTATTTTTAACACATACCCTTGAGTAAAACATATAGTAATGATTGAAACGAAGAAATCACTTTTCGATAATCTTCAGAATTTTTTTGGATTTGACAATTTCAAAGGCGAGCAGGAAGCGATAATTACCAACATACTTTCGGGTAACGATACTTTCGTGATCATGCCCACCGGCGGAGGTAAATCCATGTGCTACCAGCTGCCTGCCTTAATGACCGATGGAATGGCTATCGTGATCTCCCCACTGATAGCTCTGATGAAAAACCAGGTTGATCAATTGAGAGCTTTCGGCGGATCAGACAGCATCGCCCACTTTTTAAACTCATCACTTAATAAATCAGAAATTACCCGCGTTAAGGAAGATGTACTGGCCGGCCGTACCAAATTATTGTACGTAGCGCCGGAATCGCTCACCAAGCAGGAGAATATCGATTTTTTGCGTCTCAACAACGTATCGTTCGTTGCTGTTGACGAAGCACACTGTATATCCGAGTGGGGGCACGATTTTCGCCCCGAGTACCGCAAGATACGCCAGGTGATCAGCAACATCGGCGAGAACATCCCGATCATCGCCCTTACCGCTACGGCTACGCCGAAGGTTCAGCAGGATATTCAGAAAAACCTGCAGATGAATAATGCTACGGTTTATAAGTCGTCGTTCAACCGTGGTAACCTGTACTACGAGGTGCGTGCCAAACGCAGCGTTTTAAAAGAGATCGTTCGTTTTGTAAAGCAGCACCCGGGCAAATCGGGCATTGTATATTGCCTGAGCCGTAAAAAGGTGGAAGAGGTTGCCGAGGCGCTTAATCTTAACGGTATTAAAGCCTTGCCATACCATGCAGGTTTGGATGCCAAAGTACGCGCCGAAACACAAGACAAGTTTTTGATGGAAGATGTTGAGGTAATTGTGGCAACTATCGCTTTCGGTATGGGTATCGATAAACCCGATGTGCGTTACGTTATCCACCACGATATGCCTAAAAGCATGGAAGGCTACTACCAGGAAACCGGCCGTGCCGGCCGTGACGGCGGCGAAGGTGTGTGCCTGTCCTTCTACTCGGAAAAGGATATCGATAAACTGCAAAAGTTTATGAAAGATAAACCTGTTTCTGAACGTGAGATAGGTACCCAGATATTAAAAGAAGTGATTGATTATGCCGAGTCGGCCGTGTGCCGCCGCAAGCAGATATTACACTACTTTGGCGAAAACTTTAACGAGGCTGGCTGTAATTGCATGTGCGACAACTGTGCCGCGCAAAAACAATATTTTGACGCCGAAGCGCCTTTACACAAGCTGCTGACGATGATGAAACACCTGGGCGAAAAGTTCGACGATCATCACCTCATTAGTGTACTGATGGGCGTTGATAATCCGCAGGTACATAACTACGAGCATCACCTCGATCCGGTTTTCGGTTCGGGTAAGGAGGATGGCGAAATGCTGTGGAAATCGCTGCTGCGTCAGGCATTGCTTAACAACTTTATCTCGAAGGATATCGACCAGTATGGTGTGCTGCACCTTACCAAAACAGGCAATGCGTTTATCGATAATCCATACAGCATCAGGTTTATTATGAACAGGCCTATGGGCGCTACCGACGACAGCGATGATAGTGAAGAGGGCGGTAAAGCCGGAGGGGGTGCTTTAGATACGACGCTGCTGCAAATGCTGCGCGATCTGCGTAAAAAGATTGCCAAGCAGAAAAACCTGCCGCCGTTCGTGATCTTTCAGGATCCGTCGCTTGAAGAAATGTGCACGCATTACCCCATCACGATCGATGAATTGAAGCAGATCTCGGGTGTGGGTGCCGGCAAGGCCATGAAATTCGGTGCGCCATTTATCGACCTGATCAGTAAATATGTAGAAGAACACGATATTGATCGCCCGGTGGATATGGTGATTAAAAGCGCGGCCAATAAATCGGCCATGAAGGTGTATATCATTCAGAACATCGACCGTCATTTGTCGCTCGAAGATATTGCCGCTTCTAAAGGTTTAAGTTTAGAAGAAGTGATCCATGAGGTTGAATCCATCGTTAACTCGGGTACCAAACTTAACCTGAACTATTATATCGACGAGGTGATCGACGAAGATAAACAGGACGAAGTATTTGATTACTTCCGTACTGCCGAAGATGATTCGGTAGAACATGCCCTTGCCGAACTTGGCGCCGGCGACTATACCATGGAAGAGGTACAGTTGATGCGCATCAAGTTTATGAGCGAGATGGGGAATTAAACTCCATTGCTTAAAATGTCATTGCATATAGCGATGGGTTTCAAACCCATCGCTATGAAGAAGCCCTGCGTTAGCGATAGCGGATACCGGCCCTGTGACTAAGGCCTGTGCAGGAGCGTAAAGCGCGGCCGCAGGCAACGCCCATAAAAGAATCAAGAGACAAGAATCGGGAATCAAGACATTTAAAAATAGCCCGTTGACCGACTTCCATTTTTAATACTATTTGAATAACCACCCGGAGAAACTTATTCGCTCAAACATTCGTTTTGTAATCTCCTGTCAAACAGCTATCTTTACAAAAAAAAACGACAATGCTTTTCCTCATCAACCTGAACAAACACGTCATGTGGCCCATTGGGACGCATCAGGGGAATATTGCATTCGTTTCCTCCAACGCTGTATAGTGTAGCGCTATAACAGACCCTTACACCATTTTTTTTTATTATTTATGCTATTTGCCCTTTGGGCCGAAGCTATTTTACAATATTTTTTATGGAGACTTATTATACAATAGAAGAGAAATACTTGCAGGCGGTAGATGAGATGTGCTATGGTAAAACTCCTGTAGCGCTGATGCTGCTTAACCAGATATTGGCCGAAGATCCGTTGTTTGTTCGTGCTCACTACCAGATAGGTAAACTTTATTATTATGATTTGAACGACTATAATTCGGCAGGTTATCATTTTAAGCTATGTACCGAGCTGGAGCCGGCTTTCCCGGATGTATATTTTCACTATGTTAACCTGTTGCTGTTCCTGAATATGGAACGCCAGCTAAACCTGGTGGCCGAAAAAGCCATTACTGTGCCGGGCGTTAACGTGGCTGCTATTTACAACATGCAGGGGCTTTGCGCCGAAAAGAACCGCAAGCTGGAAACAGCTTTGGTTTTTTACCGTGAGGGCCTGATGCTGGTTACCAGTAACGATAAAAAGAGCGAGCTGGAAGAGAACATCAGCCGCATCCGTTTTAAAGCAGAAAAAAGCAAGACATACAATTATCACTTCTCAAATTGAACAGGGCGCCGGTGGGCGCCTTGTTTGTTTTTTGTCACTCTGCATCCCAAATTACAAACACCAGTGATTTGTCTATATTGGTATATACAATAGTCCGGTTCTTCTCCGTTCCCCAGATACAAAGTACAACAGGTACAAATATGCCTGTTGGTGGGTGCGTGGCATATCTGGTCAAATCATCTTTCGATGCAGCATGCAGTTCGTACTTACGACCCTTGATGAGCTCATCGAATTGTTTAGGATCTACAGACAAGTAATACTCCGCCCTGAAACTGCTTACACCTTCATCGCCATAATCCAGTATTTCTAAGCTGGCAGGTAGTTGGTTGATGTTAAGCGCCTTTTTCAATGTCGATTGGCGTGAGTAGCGCGTTAAAAAGAAACCGCCAATAGTAAATATCACCACCGCGATAATTCCTGCTATTATGAGCGTGCTTCGTTTCATTATTTATGTACCAAATACTTTGTCGCTTTGTTTGCATCACGCCCTTTATAAGTCAACAACACGCGCCAGATATCCTTACCATCCCAGCTATGTTTCAAGCCCTGATCCTCGGGCGAATCCAGCACAATTTTATCTTTTGAAGCTGTCCAAGCCGAGGCATCATAGTCAAGGTACACCTTGCTGTGATTAGGCAGAGTGAAGGAAATTTTGCCCGGCGTATTGATATCCGCATCGCATACCGTCATCAACGATTGTGTAAGGCTGTTCACCGCACCAGTGGTTTCAAAGCTATCATCTACTTCAATGCCTTTAGCTTTATCCATCTTTACCACACGCCGCCAGCTTTTAATGCCGGTTTCGGCAGGGTAAGCTTTGGCGATGTTCATACTTAACGCACTAACCGGGCCATTCTGACTGTATTTTACGTCGGTAGCTTCAAATTTCAAACCAGCGCCTTGTTCGTGCCCGTTAATGGTAGGCAGGTTATGGAAAGGCGAAGTATTGAACCAAAGCTTATAGCGATCCTTACCAAAGGTGCGGGCGGTATACGTGCCCGAACCTACATCGATGATCACCGGATAGCCGTCGGCATAAACAGTAAAATCGCCTACGTCGTTGTGGTTATGGCTCTCGCCGTTGGTGCCGCCATGTGCCGATACAAACAGCCCGTTGTTTGATCTCGAGGCCATCAGTTGTACATCGCTATACCACATATCGGCTACGTCGCTTTCCTTAGGCACGGATGCCGAAACGGTTTTAATAGCCGTCATGTTGTACAAGCCACGGGTGCGATGAAACTGCTCGTAACTCACATCTTCACCCGCAAAACTATGGTAGGCCCAACTGCCGAAGTTCATCATCGGCTCGTAATTCATGTCCTTGCCGAAGCGGTAGATCATCAGTCCGTCGGGTTTAAGGGTGGGGTGGGCATCGGCCACATTAATAAAGTATTCGCCGGCTATATGTGTTTTGTAGATATATGAACCCATCTTTTCGATAAAAGGATCTTTGTAGATATTGGTTTTACCGCCTGTGACATCATAAAGTTCGTTCAGTACATCGTATACGCAACCACCCGCGGCCGTCCAGTAACTCGGGCCTTCCTCGCAGCCGCCATCAACACCGAGTCCGTCAATATACTGATCGGTAATTTTAATGGCACGTTGTACAGCATCCAGGCGCTTGGTTTCATCTTTTTCAATCAATAAAGCTGATATCAAATAGTTGGAGGCTATCCATGGCGCCCAGTTGTTCAGTTTTGCTTCCGGATCATGGCCACCCATCCAGCCGTATTTGGCAGTGGTCATCGGTATCAATGTGCGACGCTCTATTTCATAAGCAATACGCGGGCGGATCAACTTGCTTACCTTCTCCAGTTTCGGTCCAACGAAATAATCCGTCCAGGCCATTACCGCGCTGGTTTCAGCGTCAAACAGGTCTACTATCGGGTCCTGCACATCAGGCAAGCCTGCGCCTGCTTTTTGCGCGCCTACATGCGCGCTGATGCCCCAAAAGCTTTCCTCGCTTATCGACCATATCCCATCTACGATCTTATCCATAAAGCGGCCTTTGCCTTCAACCGACTCGGCCAGTACCAAATCCCACAGTTGGTTGCGTTTAGCAAACGATAACTTTTCGTAATCGGTACGATTGCCATTACGCACAAACTCCAGCATTACGGTTGCTGGTATACCTTTAAAATCGAGCTTTAGTGCAGCTTCACCACGTTTGATCAGCTTGGCGATCACCGAATCGGGTAAGATGGCCTTCCAGCCATCGGACGTTTGGGGAAAGGGTTTGAACTGGTTTTGCGAGATGAGCGTTTGTTTAAGTTGCACAGAAGCTTTCTGTAATAACTCACGGTGGATGAGTTGGGCGTTGGCGGTAATGCAGTCAACCGAAAAACATAGAATGAGGGTGAATGTAATAAGAGTTTTATTGAATTTGTGTTTCATAGTTAAAGGCCGGCAGGTGGTGGTAATATATCGCTGTTTTTGTAGTATGGAAAATCTGTTAAAAGGGTAGGAAAGTAAAGTGATAGCTTATCATTGTATATCGATCCCTTGCGCCCCTGGTCTGTATTGTCGACCCAATTTCCGCAGATGCTTTTGAACGAACCGTCATCATTGTAGTTAAACCATAACACCCACATTTCGTCAGGATTATCAAAAAGATATTTGTCAGTCGATTTTGCGATAGGAAGTTTTGATGCGAGGTCATAGTCCTGTGAGCATATCAGGTTCCCCGATGTGTCGTACAATTCTTTGAACAGAAAGGTTAACTCACGGGCTACGTTATATCCGCTGGATTCTTCGAGTGTATAATCATCGACGACAGACCTTGTTACGATATCTACATCCAAGCCATCAAACATTGCCAAAACTGAATTGGTGGTCTCGTTCCCGCCCAGGTAATAAGTTATATGGTAAACACAGTCATGGTTGATGCGTTCTATCTTTTTTACCAGGCCAGTTTCAGTATAAACGATGCATTTGTTGTCTAATGCATCAAATTCTTCCTTGTTCACAGGTTCCTGCAAATAATTTGTATAGGTAATGCTGCTGGTCATATCCATTTAAATCAGATCAGATAAGAGCGTTTGTTTAGAAACGGTGGATAGGTTTTTATGGTTTATTATTAGAGCGTCATTGTGAGGGATGAAGCAATCCCCGACTTACAGAGCGGCTCTGCCTATTTGGGATTGCTTCATCCCTCGCAATGACGTTTGTAAACAAAGGATAACGGTTAAATTATTGGCTCAGCAAGATAATCAACTTAATTCAATTTATAATTTAAACCATCCGGCAAAATTTTGTTCAAAAGATAAAACAGCAAAACAACCTTCGCCATGACCGAAGTTAAATCAAATCCGCTAAATCCGTTCCGCGTCCTGCGGATCAGCATTGGCGTAATTTACCTTTGGTTTGGCGTGTTAAAGTTTTTTTATGGCCTTAGCCCGGCCGAGCAGGTGGCCTCGCAAACTATCCATCAGCTTACCTTCGGTTTATTGCCCGATCATCTTGCCATCCAAACCCTTGCCGTTTGGGAATGCCTGCTAGGCGTTTTATTGATCAGCTGCCGTTTTATGAAAACCGTTTTACTGTTGATGTTTGTGCATATGGCCTTTACTTTTACCCCATTTGTTTTCTTCCCACAGCAAACCTTTAGCCATATGGGCTTCACGCTGTTAGGGCAATATATCATGAAGAACATCATTATCATCAGCGGCGGTATGGTGCTTTGGCAACGCTATGTGCGCAATACGCCGATGCCTTATATGCGGCCTTTTAGCGAAATCGGGGAGTAGTTCAAAATCTTCAACTATCTTTCCAAATCAAAAGTTCATCTGTTTTTCATCGTTTTGCAGAGTTCGATATAAGCTGTCGTTTAAAACTACTTTTGGGAAATTAAATTTTGATGCTTTTGATTATTCTTTATTTTAAAGAATTTAATTCTTTTTATATATAAATAATTGAACTTATGTTTTGTAATTTTAATGTAATTCAAAATAATTATTAAAAACTGATTAAACCTGCGTCGCCAATTCCTGTCTTAACTATAAAACAAACAATAACGCAGATTGCAAAGGTGCAGCAGAAAGAGAGAAGGCATACCGCATCTGTAAACTAAAAATTTAACACCATGAAAAAGTTCATCATTTTATCAGCAATGGCAGTTAGCGGTTTAATAGCTCAGTCGGCTAAGGCCCAGATAGGTTTTCATATCAGCTTGCACTTAGGCGGTTCGCCGGTGTATGTAGCCCCTCAACCCGCACCGGTTTGTACCGATGATTATTATTACCTGCCTGATGTAGAGGCTTATTATTCGGTTCCCGAAAACTGCTATTACTATAACGACGGTTATAATTGGGTATCGGCCGCTTATTTGCCAGGCGCTTACCGCAACTACGACTGGCACACTGCCCGCCGTATTGAGATCAGAGAGGCACGACCATACCTGCATAGTGAAGTTTACCGCTCGCGTTATAACGGTATTGAACACCGCGACTGGAACTATCGTGGCGACCAAAGAATGTATGCCGACCGGGATTACCGCGATCATGGTTTCGAAAACCATGGTTATGCACGCCCCAATGATCATTTCGACCATAATAATTATGATCGTATGAGAGAGTCGCAACGCGACGACCATAACTTTAACCGTGGTAACGCATGGGGCAATCACGATCAGCAACAAAACTACGATCATGGTAACGGCTGGGGTAACCGCGGTCAACAACAAACCCAACCCCAACAAAATAACGACCATGGCAATGGCTGGGGTAACCGTGGCCAACAACAAGCACAACCACAACAAAACAATAACCGCGGCGGCTTTGATAATGGCAGCCAGCACTTTGCTCAAAACAATACAAACGAGCACTCACGCCCGACAAGATTTTAACTGTTGATTGTTTGTTTTCCATGATAACCATCCCGGCGCGATACCGGGGTGGTTTTTTTGTTTTATTTGACTACCAATTGCCATTGCGTGCTCGATAGATGGCCATCCATATCACTACCTTCCATAATTACTGTGTAAGTTCCGGGTTTATCGGCAGTATAAAATGATACCGATGCCTTGCCGTTTTTATCGGTTACTACGTTAGGGTTCCAATAAATGGTCGACCGTGTATCAGGCAAGGTATGGTTTGTTTTGACGGTATATTTTGGTGAGTAAAATTGCTTAGGGATGCTAAAACCTAAAGGCCGGTATACATAAACATCGGGCGTTCTTTGTGCAAATGGCCCTTTGCCCGAATAGGTAGTCACCTCGATAAAAGCAAAATCAGCAGGATCGGCAAAAGGGTTATTCACAAAAAACGAGAAATATTTAGCAACAAACCTGGTTGTTTCCATCACCTCAATGCCTTTAATATCTTCGGCATAGATACCCTGGGTTACTTCCCGGAAGTATTCGTTCCATGGAATGTTCCATGGTTTGGATAAGGTTACATTTATGCCATCCATAATCAGCATCACAAACTGGGTGTTAATTTGATAGTAGGGGATAAATATCTTTTTAGGTGGGTTGCCAACCCATCTTCCACCAGGCTTGAAACCTTTTACTTTTTGAAAAAGCAGATCGTACAAGGTTGTTTTTCCAGCTTTTTGCATGTCCTGTTCATTAAGGGTAAAATCGGCCTCGCCATCGCCGTTCAGGTTTTTCGAGCCTTTCACCACTTTTTTATCTATAATCTTTACCTCTTTCAATTCGTTAACACCGGATAATTTATACTGCTCCAATTTATAACCGGTGCCGGTATTTACCGTGGTTAAGGCCGCACTGTCGATGTTCACATTCCAGGGTATCATGCGCTTTTTCGATTGATCTTTAAAAACAGGCGGTTTAAACTCATCAACATCAACCCCCACATTAAAGCTTTTGCCATTTCGGTTACGGGCCTGCACGGTATAAACCGTGGTATCTTCCGGGTATAATCTGTCGAATTTAAATTCGCCGTTTTTATTGGTAACCGTGTCTTTAAGCAGCAACGGATTTTTTGACAGCAGTATTACCCCGGCATTTTCAACCGGTTTATTAAAAGCGTTGGTAACCTTGCCTTTTACTGTAAATGTTTTTTCGGCATCGTAGGTTGTCGGCCGCTTTTCCTTCAAAACCTCGTCCCAGCTATTTCCTATCCAGCCCTGCGTAAGCAATAACTCATCAAGCTGGGCTGTTTTCTCTTCCGTCGCCCCGTCGAAGTAATAATCCGGGTCTTCTACATTGCCTTTCAGGTCAGTAGTTAACAGCAGGTTGCTAAGTATATTGCCGTTTTTAAAAGTATTGGTCTTTGCCCGGCTGTCATCCGTAACCGATATCGAAAAGCTTGCAGAAACCGGGTCGCCGTTTTTATCGCTGGCTTTAATAGCCATGGCTACGCTATCCTTTGGCGTATAAATCTTTTTATGTGTGCTGATGCTTGTCTGCAGGTAATCATGCCGGTCGATAAAAACTATGCGCTCGTTAACCGGCTGTTTGCCTTCGTTTAGCAAAGTAAATCTGGCTATGCCGGTAGGGAAGCGTGATTTGCTGACCCTGATCGTTTTCGTCTGCGCGACAGGTTTAAAAGTGGCCGCGTAACAGGTAACACCCCTGGCCTGGCCAAGCAGGTAATAACTGCCGCCGTTCTGCATATCCATACTTGCCGAAATGCTAAGGGTTAACGAGTCGCTTTGCGTAGGATTAACAATGTTCAGGCTCATTCCCGAAGCCTTTACCACAGGTAATGGATAAGATATACTCCGGCCATCTGGCAGTTTTACAACAGCGGTATAATGCTCGCCGGTTAGCGGCAATAAATCAAATGATCCCATACCCAGATGCCGGCTGCTAAATCGGGCTATCTCATGTTGTTGGCCGTCAACAATTGTGCCTGATATGCTGGTGCTATTACCATCCTCGGCAATAGATTTAAATGCCACACGTGTTTTTATCCCGGCCACCAGGTCGCCGCCTTCGGGCATAAACTGCAGGTCGATATACTCTTTTCTGTTAAATAGTATGGGTACAACAACATCGTTAGCCTGATCATCTTTTGACGGATCCTTAACAGCCAGCACCAGTTGATTGCCCTTTGCCTTTTCCGGCAACTCAAAATTAACATTCAGGTGTCCGTCTACCGAGGTCGTCGCTTTATCTTTAAACAGCGTCCGCGTGCCGTTCATCATTCTTAATTGCAGTTGCTGGGCAACCAGGGGCAAGCCGTTTACCTTATTAAACCATAGGCGTACAGTAGCATTCTGTTTATCACCCTGGCTGGTAATATGGTATTGCGAGTTGATCAGCCAGTTTTGGTCATTATTGGTTTGAATTAACAATTGTTTTTTAAAGATGTAATGCTCGTCAAAATTGCGCATCCAGTTGGTGTAGGCTCGCAGGGTATAATAGCCGGGCCTGTATTCCTCTTCACTAAGCGCTATGTTACCACAGCCCAAACCCAGGTATAGCGGCACCATGATGCGTTTTACTACAAGGTTGTTTGCGTCTGCTATCTCCAGATAAAACAACCCGCTTTTATCTGTGCTGCGTAAATATGGGGCATTAAAAACGTAAGCCTTAAACCAGATAGTATCGCCGGGGTTATAGGTGTTTTTATCGGTTTGGATGTATAGTTTTTCCGCTGGTGTACCTGTGTTAAAAGCCGTTACTGAATTGGCTATCTTCTCAACTTCTGTTCGCGGATCGGTTTGTGCCGAAACAGCTATTGGTAAGCACAAAAGCAGTAAAAACAAAATAGAGCGCGTTTTTATCCGTGGTCCGCAATAGGTAATCATCATTCGGTAATGGGCTTTTGGTTTAGGCAAATTACAAATGATGGGGGTATGATCAACCTGATCGGATTAGCTTATTATTATGATATATTGGCTTTAGGGGCGGATTGCATCTACACGGCCTTCTTCTTCAATCTGATGTAAAAAGTAGTGCCTTCGCCCGGCTCACTTTCAAACCATATTTCGCCTCCATGGCTCTCAATGATTTGTTTACTGATCGACAGTCCCAGGCCGAACGAAGGCTCGCCGGCAGTGCCCACGCGCTTGGCTGGGGTAAACATGTTAAATACCTGGTTCTTAATATTATCAGGTATGCCGATGCCATGGTCGTTTACCGAAATGCGGATATTATCATCCTCGTTCACCACCTTTACATAAATATCCGATCCCTGCGGACTAAACTTAATGGCATTACTGATGAGGTTGCTCATTACCCGCCATATTTTTTCACGACTGATGAAAAGCTCCTCGGGGGTTTCCAGCATCTCGAGCATAATTTGCTGATTTTTCTCTGCGGCCTTAAAGCGCAATAATTCAATACTATTGCTCAATAGGGTATTGATGTCGACCAACTGTTTTTTATTCGGGTTGAGCGAGGTATTGCCGGTAACCTCCAATATCTCGTTGATCAGTTCCAGCGAGTTGTTGGTAGCGCTTTGTATCAACTCTATAAGTTCCTTTCGTTCAGTATCCATTTCATCCATCAGCATCAGCGATGTTAATGATGCTATACCACCAATCGGGTTCCGCAGATCGTGTGCAACAGCGCGTAGTATCCGATCTTTTTCCTTATCGGCTACTTCCAGTTCCTTAAAAGCCAACTCTAAAATATCCTTTTGCTGCAATACCTGTGCGTTAAGCCGGCTTAAGTCTTTCACGTTGGCTTTTGATCGTCGCCAGTTTAAAAATATCAAGAGGATGATCACCAGCGCCATTACCGAGTAGATCAAGGCGATGGTAAGGTAGTTCTGCTTTACCCGGTTATCTATTTTAAGGTTGCTGATAGTTGATTGGTTCTCCAGGTCCTTAAATTGTTGGTTAACATCCGTTTCTTTCAGTTTTTGTGTGGTCTTCGCTACCGAATCCTTTAAAAAATCGTATTTATTAAAATAAGCGATCGCTTTCTTCAAGTCGTTGCGTTTTTCAAAGTAAGTGGCCATCTGGTGGTTCCATCCCACTTCAGCATCAGGGTTTTTTACACTGTCCAGTTGGGCGCGTATATCGTTAAGCAGCTTGAAAAGTTTGGTGTTACCATTGCGCGAATAAATACTGGCCAGCTTTAATTCGCTTAGTTGTGCATCGCGGTTATCGTTACCCTTTCTTAAATTAATGGCGATGCTTTTTCTAAGCAATTGCTCAGCGGTTGCATCCTCGCCCCGGGCCATATATAACTGTGCCTGGTTACCATAAACTACGGCCCTGCCCACATCAATCAAATCTGCCCGCTCTTTATATTTTGACCCTTCTTTTTCAAGATAAGCCAGTGTTTTTTCGAAGTAGATGCGCGCGCTGTCAGCCAAACCAGCTTTGCTGTAGCTGATAGCCGCATTGTCCAGCAGTTCCTGGTTTCGGTAAAAAGTTACAAAATTCGCAACACAGGGAGCACCTTCGGCAAAGCTTTGCTTAAAATAACTGGCTGCTATACTAAAGTGCGCCTGTTTGTACATGATCATCCCCATACGGTAGCTGTAATCGCTTAGGGTGCAATTGTCGAAATTGTTTTTGCCGGTTACTTTGCCCAGGTAATAATTCTGGTAAGCCTCGGGATAATGGTTGGTATCGAAGTAAATATCACCTTTTGAAAAATAGGCTATACCCAGTTGCTTGCCGTATATCTTAATGTTACCGCTGTTTTGTATAACTTTAAGCATGCTATCAGCATACAGCAAAGCTTTATTATAATTAGCATGTTTACGATAGTAGGTACAATAAAGCTCGTAGGCTTCAAACAGGTTGGCCGTGCCGATGTTTTTGTGCTCTGCTAAAAGCGAATCCAGATAATGAATGCCCTTATCCGGATTGTTGTTGTATAGGTCTCGTGCTTTGTCTATCTCCCTGGCATAGGCGTTTGTTGCTGCAGCGCCGTCGTTTTTGGGTTGATTGCAAGCCGTTACAAACATAGCCATCACGCAACAGATAAGATAAAAAAATATCTTACGCCTATTTTGAGTAATATGCGTTACACGAGTAGACATATATCGGGTTCACCGGTAATTTGCTACCAAATATAGTTAAAATATTTGCCTCTGATTGTATAAGTGCGCGTTTGCGACTCTTTTGTATTAAAAAATAGTCGATTTAATTTAATTGTGTGATATACATGCTAATATTACTTAAAAGCATCCTCGCCTGTGATATCCATGCCTGTTATCAGCAGATGGATATCATGTGTGCCCTCATACGTAATTACCGATTCGAGGTTCATCATGTGCCGCATAATCGAATATTCGCCTGTGATGCCCATACCGCCAAGCATCTGGCGCGCTTCGCGGGCAATATTAACAGCAATTTCAACACTGTTACGTTTAGCCATGGATATCTGCGCGGCTGTGGCCCGGTTCTCACTTTTTAAAACGCCCAGGCGCCAAACCAGCAATTGCGCCTTGGTGATCTCGGTGATCATTTCGGCCAATTTTTTTTGTTGTAGTTGAAAACCTGCGATAGGTTTGCCAAATTGCACGCGTTGTTTCGAGTAGCGCAGAGCGGTATCGTAACAATCCATAGCCGCGCCAATAGCGCCCCAGGCTATACCGTACCTTGCCTGGTTCAAACAGCCCAGCGGGCCTTTTAATCCCAGTGCACCGGGAAGCAGGTTTGCTTTCGGCACCTTTACATTATCGAACACCAACTCGCCGGTAGCCGATGCCCTTAACGACCATTTATTATGTGTTTCCGGGGTGCTGAAACCTTCCATGCCCCGCTCCACAATTAACCCTTGTATCTTACCTGCTTCGTTTTTGCCCCATACCACGGCAATATGCGCGAATGGCGCATTCGATATCCACATCTTGGCGCCGTTCAGCAAATAATGGTCGCCGGCATCTTTAAAATTAGTGGTCATGCCGCCCGGGTTCGAACCATGATCAGGCTCGGTAAGGCCAAAGCAGCCCATCAGTTCGCCGCTGGCCAGTTTAGGCAGATATTTCTTTTTCTGCTCTTCACTTCCATAAGCATAAATCGGGTACATCACCAGCGAACCCTGTACCGAAGCGGTTGACCGTATGCCCGAGTCGCCACGCTCCAGTTCCTGCATTAAAATGCCGTAGGCGATATAGTCCAAACCCGCGCCGCCATATTCTTCAGGTATTGTTGGGCCGAAAGCGCCTATACCAGCCAAGCCCTTAATTACCTGTTTCGGAAACTCGGCCCGCTGAGCATAATCTTCAATGATCGGGCTCAACTCGCGTTTTACCCAATCGCGCGCGCTGGCGCGAATCAGCTTATGCTCTTCGCTTAACAGTTCATCCAACAGGTAGTAATCGGGCGCTTCGTACAGATCGGTTTTAGCCATAACAGTATAATGATGTGTTGCTAATTTCGGCAAATAAGCCGCATTTGGCAATAGCGTTTAAATGAGCTAAAGTAAGAAATGGCTAAAAAGGGCAAAGGTGAAAGACGGAAAGGTGGGGATTTAGTTGGATTGGAAATTTTTAGAACCTAAATAAAGCGGCTCAATTTATCCGGATCCTGACGATTATCGAATATGACAAGGATTCGAATATAGTCAAGATATTTTTTGAAGTAAATTGTGTTTGGTCAAACGCATTTCCTGATCTGTTTTGCTTTGTTTGCGAAAGGATAAATATCTGGGGTTTCGCTATCGGGGCAACGCCCAAATAATCCTTATCTTTCATTTAATAATGCTGACCAAATACACCTTCAAGTATTAATTTTAACATTACAATACCGCCAGCCCAATCCATTTAACCTGATAAACTCAATCAACCATTCACCTAATCAACCAAATCCCTACCTTTGCCCTATGGTTAAAGTAGCATTGCAGGGCGTGCATTTTTTTGCGTATCACGGCTTTTATCCCGAAGAGCAGGTGCTGGGCAATAAATTTGTGGTGGATGTTGAAGTGGAGTTTCTGCAGCAGCAACACTTTGACCACGATGAAATAGCACATACCGTAAATTACGAGCAACTTTACAAGGTTGTAGCCGCGCACATGCAAAAGCCACGTAAACTACTCGAAACCGTTGTGCAAGCTATTATTGACGAACTAAAAGATACTTACCCATTTGCCGAAACTATCCAGGTTGGGCTAAAAAAACTGAACCCGCCTTTACCCGGACTAGTTGATTCCTCATTTATTGAAATTACCTATCATAAACCTGATGACTTATAACAACATTACCGAAGCTGTGCTTGCGCAGATTAAAACCATAGTTGGCGAAAATCTGGTATATACCAGCAAAGATGACCTTGAAAAATACAGTCATGACGAAACCGAAGACCTGCATTACTACCCGCAGGTTGCGGTACGCGCACAAAATACACAGCAGGTATCGGCTTTAATGAAACTGTGTAATGAGCACCGCATCCCCGTTACTCCGCGCGGTGCGGGTACTGGCTTAGCGGGTGGCGCCTTGCCGGTACACGGCGGCTTAATGATCTCGATGGAGAATTTTAACCGTATTATAGAAATCGACGAGCGCAATCTGCAAGCTACTGTAGAGCCGGGTGTGATTACCGAGGTATTTATGAACGCGGTAGAAGAGAAGGGGTTGCTCTATCCTGTCGACCCGGCCAGTAAGGGCAGTTGCTTCATCGGCGGCAATATGGCTAATTGCAGCGGCGGTCCAAGGGTAGTAAAATATGGCACCATTCGCGAATATGTGCTGAACTTTGAAGTGGTTTTGCCCAACGGCGATGTGATATGGACAGGTGCCAACACCTTAAAGTATGCATCAGGGTATAATTTAACACAGCTGCTGATAGGCTCAGAAGGTACTTTGGGCATCATCACCAAAATAGTTGTTAAGCTGATACCAAAGCCCACACAAAATGTGCTGATGCTTGCTTCATTTACCAGTAACGAACAGGCTTGCGGCGCTGTTTCGGCTATCTTCAGGGCTGGGGTTGTGCCATCGGCACTGGAATTTATGGAGCGCAGAGGGGTGGAGTGGGTTGTGGAACACGATGGTATCAATTTTGATATCAAACCCGGCATCGAAGCTTATCTGTTGATCGAGGTTGATGGTACCAACACCGATGTCATCTTCGGCGAATGTGAAAAGATCAATATGGTTTTAGAAGAGTTTGACTGCCAGGATGTGCTTTTTGCCGATTCGTCGGCGCAAAAAGAAGAATTGTGGACCATGCGCCGCACTATGGCCGTATCGGTAAAATCAAACTCGGTTTATAAGGAAGAGGATACCGTAGTTCCCCGTGCCGAATTGCCTAAGCTGATTAAAGGCATTAAAGAAACCGGTGCCAAATACGGCTTCGAATCCGTTTGCTATGGCCACGCCGGGGATGGTAACCTGCACGTTAACATTATCAAGGCAGGCATGAGCGACGAGGATTGGAACCATAAACTTAAAGATGGTATTACCGAGATATTTGAACTTACGGTAGCCTTAGGCGGCACCATCAGCGGCGAGCACGGCATTGGCCTGGTACAAAAAGATTATATGCCTTTAAAATATTCGGACATTAACCTCAATCTGATGCGGGGTATAAAAGCCGTGTTCGACCCGAATGGGATTTTGAATCCGGGGAAGATATTTTGATCGAAGGAGACTCAAGAATCAAGAGCCAAGAATCAAGATTTGAATTAAAGCAAAGTCTTGCTTCCTGATTCTTGACTCTTGATTCTATTCTCAAATATTCATAATCAGCCTCGGCTCGTCATAACTGATCATCGCGTCGCGTTGCTTTTCAGGTATCGGGCTTGATTTTCCTGCTTTGTAATCATAGCTGATGCAAACGGTTTTGCCGGTGGTGCAAATCTCCTCTTTATCGTCTTTCAGGCGCACCAGTATATATTCAATGTCAAAGCTGCTGTTGCCTACGCGCGAGGTGCGTACATAACATTTGATCTGGTCATCCAGTGTGATCGGTTTTTTATAGTCGATCTCCGACCGGCCCAGGATGATGCCCATCTCGTTCCAGTCCCATTTAATAATATTGCGCCAGTAGTCACCGCGCGCTATTTCAAAATAGGTTAGGTATACGGCGTTGTTTACATGCCCGAAGGCGTCCATATCCGAAAAGCGGATGTGTATCGGGGTGAAATATTTGAAGTTGGCGATGTTTGGCGTCATTTATATGTCAGATTGTCTGCCTAAAAATATTTAATCCGTCAATTTGTCTGCTTGTGTTGCGGTTTCTCTGCCGGATCAGCGTAAAATACCCAATTGGTATGCACATTGAATATATGCTGACGAAGTTAATAAAAAACAAAAAATAAGGAGAATATAAAAATGACACTTGTAAAATTTGCAAACGGACACAAAAATGGTTTTAACCCATTATTTTCAGATGTATTTGATTCGATTTTGAACGATACATTTATAAGCGACAAACTGGTTGCTAAAACCCCGGCCGTAAACATTGCCGAAAGCGAAAGCGGTTACGATATCGAACTGGCTGTTCCGGGTTTAAAGAAAGAAGATTTTAAGATCAGCGTTGATAAGAATGTGTTAAGCATAGCCGTTGAAAAGAAAGCCGAAAACGTAGAAGAAACCAAAAAATACAGCAAACGCGAGTATAGCTATGCTTCTTTTGTAAGAAACTTTACCTTACCACAAGCTGCTGATCAGGCTAATATCAGCGCCGCCTATGTTGATGGTATATTAACTGTTAACGTAGCTAAAAAAGAAGAAGCTAAAATTCAAACACGTGAAATTGAGGTTAAGTAATTTGTAAATGTGCAGATGTGCAGATACGTAAAATGTGCAAATGACTAGTGTTAAAAAGCAATCTGCATTATTTACAAACCTAAAAAAGAGTGTTTTTCATATATAGGTTGTTAGTTTAGTTGAAACGGGGCGTTGCGTGAGCAGTGCCCCGTTTTTTATTGCAACCTGTCGGTCACATCGTATGATTTTACGTATTTCACCGGCGTGGGCAGTTCGTTAAACGCCGAATACAAAAGATATTTCTTGTTTTTTGTAATACCCGGTATAAAGCGCTCGATGACTTTGCGAAGGGCTATGTTTTCTTTTCCTAAAGCTGCAGTATCTTTCAGGTTAATGTTCGATTGATAGTAAACTGCCGGGTAAGTACCACCGGGTATGCTTTGATTAACTACCCGTATAATGAGCGGAGTAGTTGGTATGGCATTTACTGCTATAGGGAAATGGCATTTGGCTGTCGAGGTTTCAATAGTTTTTACATAAAAGTCGCTCATTTCTTTTTCATTGCTGTATTGCCAATACATGCTTGGGCTTGTACATTTTGTGGCAAGGTCCATTGTATTCAGCGCGTCGGTATAGTACCCTTGATTATACTCCGCTTTAGCCTGCTGATATAATTGTGGGGCTGTTTGGCCGTTTACGGTGTATTGTTCAAGGCCTATCGAAGTTACACGCCATCCATATTTGTACTTGCTGTAAACTACCGAGATCATGTATTGATCATCGCCGCCTTTAGGTAAAAAAAAGGCCATGTACATTTCCTCGGTTACAGCTATGTAGTCAAGGCTGTATTGAGTACTTACCTGCGTGTGTTGGTGTCCCTGGTATTTGTGTACGATGTAGTATTCGTCGAGCAAGCTATAATTCTGCGTTTTTAAATAATAGGCCACCTTATCCGCATTATAATTGCCGGCCAGCATCTCGGCCGAAAGCATCAGGTCTACTTCTTTTTCATGGCCCGATAGAACGGCATTGAACAATTGCTTGTTCAGGTCGTGAAAATCGTTGCGCTTCCCCTCGGGTATATTGTTGTTTTTATAAACTCCCGGACCGGGGGGTAAGCAACTTTGTAACCCAACAACCAGCACCAATGTTGCCAGCAGGTATATTTGTAGTTTTTTGTAAGGGTTTACCATAGCTTAATTGGGCTAGTTTAGGGTAAGACTACTTTGTTAATGCGATCGTTTAATTGCGCATATTGATATATTGCAGCGGCTGGCCAAAATCCTCGCCGCGGCACAGGCTTATTACGGCCTGCAGATCATCTATCTTTTTAGCAGTAACCCGCACCTGGTCGTCCATAATAGATGCCTGCACCTTCAGGCTACTGTCTTTGATCTTCTTAACCACCTTTTTTGCGGCCTCTTTATCCAGCCCTTCCTTGATCCTGATCTCCTTACGGATCATATTGCCCGATGCATATTGCTCCTCTCCAAAATCAAGCGCTTTAGGGTCAAGGTTTTGTTTGATCATCCGGCTGATGATCGATCCTTCAATCGCTTTCAGGCGCATATCGTCTTCGGTGACAATAGTTACTGCGTTGGTTTTTTTATCCAGTTCGATGGTGCTTTTTGATCCGTGAAAATCATACCGGTTCAAAATTTCTTTTTTGGCGTTATTGATCGCGTTATCAAGCGTTTGCGCGTCAATTTTACTAACAATATCAAATGAAGGCATAATAAGTTGTTGGGTTTATGTACTACAAACTTATTCTATTTATTTATTTAAATAAACAGCAAAGCGGCCGATTTTATTTAACTTTATATAGTACAAAACAATATTCTCACAATTGGTATTTATTTCAATTCAATCATCACAATTAATTATGAAAGATCCCGATAAAAAAACTGCTAAAAAACAACTGGAAACCAGTATTACCGAAAAATTTAAAGCCGCCATTAACGAACTTGGACATGATGCCGATAAGTTGAAACGGGAGATTAAAAAGGCGAGCAAATTTGTGGCTAAAAAAATCGAACGCAAGTTTAAAGAGGTAAAGAAGGCTGTTGAGGATAGGGTTGGATCTGAACCGGTAAAAACAGCTGTAAAAAAAGCCGGAGGTTCGGCCGTCAAAGCTAAAAAGGATGTTGCCAAAAAAGCGGTTAAGGTTGAAAAGGTAATAGCCAAAGCTACCAAAGTTGCCGAAAAGCGCATCAGCAAACCGGTTGAGAAAGCCGCCAAAAAAGTAGAAGCGGTTGCCGCCGACGCTAAAACAGCTGTAAAAAAAGTGGCTGCTAAGGCTGTAGTTAAAGTTGAAAATGCAATAGCCGATACCACAGCTGCTGCTGCTGCGCCTGCTAAAAAAGTTGCCACGAAACCTGCACTTGCACCTAAAGCCAAGGCTACTGCTGCGCCAAAAGCAAAGGCACCTGCTGCACCTAAGGCTAACTCTGCTGTTAAGACAGAAAACGGTACTAAGTAAAAGTCAACATTAATTAATTTGTTAACATAACATTAACATTAAAATAGGCAGATTTGCGGTCTCCGGGCTTTCGTCCGGAGGCTTTTTCATTATATGGATATTAAACGCATCCCGCTAATTAACAGGGAAATAAGCTGGCTTTACTTTAACGACAGGGTTTTGCAGGAAGCTGCCGACCCCACCGTCCCGCTCATCGACCGGATAAAGTTTTTAGCCATCTTTTCGTCAAACCTCGACGAATTTTACCGGGTGCGCGTGGCTACGCTTAGCCGTTTAAGTAACCTGAACGAAAAAGCCAAGCAGGTATTTGGTTACAATCCTAAAAAACTGCTTAACCAGATACGCAACCTGGTGGTAAAGCAGGAGCGTAAGTTTAACAATCTGTACGAGAATATTATTGTTAAGCAACTGGCCGAAGAAAAGATCTTTATCCTGAATGATAAGCAGTTAAACGTTACCCGCGGAGCCTTCGTTAAAAACTACTTCCGCGAAAATATATTGGCTACGCTGGTGCCTATCATGCTGAATGATAACGAACCACTACCCGAACTGCGCGACCGGGGTATCTACTTTTTTGTAAAGCTTGCCAAAAACAATAAAACCAGGCTGGCACTGATCGAGATACCCGAAAATCTGTCGCGCTTTGTTGTTCTGCCGCAAACCAACGACCTGAAGTTTATCATTTTGGTAGACGATATCATCCGCTATAACCTCGAGGATATTTTTTTCATTTTCGATCACGATAACATCGAGGCCTATTCTATACAGCTTACCCGCGATGCCGAGCTCGACCTGGATAAGGAAGTGAGCGATAAGTTTATCGAGTCGCTTTCGCGCAGTTTGCTCAAACGCAAAAAGGGCAGGCCAATGCGTTTGCTGTACGATACCGAAATGCCGATGGATATGCTGGCGTACCTGGTGGCCAAAATGGGTGTTAATTCCGAAAGCTTGATCCCCGGCAACCGCTATCATAACTTTAAGGATTTTATTGCTTTCC
>Ga0157373_10000038_pt1 | contig 121372 bp, 115 predicted proteins | sample C65metaG_FD_113460 | JGI IMG/M metagenome (GOLD analysis project Ga0157373, IMG submission 113460) | Corn rhizosphere microbial communities from Kellogg Biological Station, Michigan, USA - C6-5 metaG | ecosystem: Host-associated > Plants > Roots > Rhizosphere > Soil | place: USA: Michigan...
GCAGCGTCAGCTTTTTTACAAGATACAACAGTTAAAACAGCAACAACAGCTAAACTTAAAAATACTTTTTTCATCTTACTTTATTATAAAAGGTTAATTATTAATTCGTGGCAAAGATATAAATTTTTTAATATGTAAAATATTTTTTCACTTTTTTTTTAAAATATTTTCCTTACTCACGATTATCTTATTTATCAAATAATATGCCAAATTAATAAAAATAAATTATATTATTGTATGTTTTGTCTAATTTATTTTTTGTTGAAAATTCTATCGCTCTTTTGGCTCTTTTAATTGCGTTTGTTATGGTTTATTTTGTTTTTTAAGGATTATTCTGTTTGGTAAATTATACTTAAAATATGTTTTTATGGGTTTAATTATCATAAAATAGATATGATCGCGACCAATTTTGGAATAAAAACAATTACGAAATGGTTTTTATAATAGTTTCTGTGGCTCCTTTATTATCTTGAATAAACGATTTGCAAATGCTACTCTTTTTTGTAAATAATTCATTATCAGATAGTAATTGATCCAAAGTCTTTTTTAATTCAGCAGTATTAGAAATTACCATGCATCCTTGCAATTCTACAAGCGAAACGGCTTCTGCAAAATTAGAATAGTTAGGACCTATAACAATAGGAATTCCAAATGTTGCTGGTTCTAAAATATTATGAATTCCAGGATTACCAAATCCGCCGCCCACATAAGCAATTGTGCCGTAGCTGTATATTTTAGTTAAAAGCCCAATGGTGTCGATTATAAACACATCGTATTTTGATAAATCCTTATTTTCTTTTTCAGAAAATAAAATCGTTGATTTTGTAATTTGTGCTTTAAGCTCAGCGATTTGATCTGCTTTTATATTGTGAGGAGCAATGATGAATTTTACATTTTCTGGTGCTTGATTGATATATTCGGCAATTAAAACTTCATCTTTTGGCCAAGAACTTCCAAAAACAATTATTGGCTGATTATTTTTGAAATTTTCAATATAACCAAGTTTGTTATCTCTTTCTAAAATTGCAGCAACACGGTCAAAACGAGTATCGCCGGAAACAATAACATTAGTAAATCCGATTGATTCTATTTTTTGTTTGGAACTTTCATTCTGAACAAAAAAGAAAGTAAATGCTTCTAATGCTTTTCTATAAAATCCGCCATACCATTTAAAGAACATTTGATTGTCTCTGAAAATTCCAGAAATCAAATAAGTCGGAGTTTTGCTTTTTTCTAATTCTTTTAAATAGTTGAGCCAAAACTCATATTTAATAAAGAACGCCAATTCGGGATGAACTAATTTTAAAAACTTTTTAGCGTTGCTTTTTGTGTCCAAAGGCAGATAGATAGTGACATCGGCAACGGTATTGTTTTTGCGTACTTCATATCCTGAAGGTGAAAAAAAAGTAACAATAATTTTGTGTGAAGGATATTTTTCTTTGATTTTCTCTATTACAGGAAGTCCCTGTTCGTATTCGCCTAATGAAGCTGAATGAAACCATACGGTCTTGTCATCTGCTTTGATTTTTTCTTCTAAAATAGAAAACACATTTTTTCGGCCTTCAACAAAAAGCTTAATTTTCGGACTAAAAAGAGCGACTATTTTAAGAAAAAACGCTGCTAAAGAAACGGCTAAATTATATAAAAAAAGCATGTAGTAATTTTTGCAGCTAAATTACATTTCTTTCGTTTATTTTCATTGGTTTGAAGGTATTAATAACTATTTTTGTTCCTTCTTTCTGGCATTCTGGTTTAATAGAAAGGCTTTTTAAATAAAATATCGAAAATGAAAAAAATACAAATGGTTGACTTAAAAAGTCAATACGAAAAAATAAAATCTACTGTAGATGCTTCAATTCAAGAGGTTTTAGATACAAATACTTATATTAACGGACCTTTGGTTCATCAGTTTCAAAAAAATCTTGAAGACTATTTAGGAGCTAAACATGTAATTCCATGTGCAAATGGAACAGATGCTCTTCAAATAGCTATGATGGGGTTAGATTTAAAACCGGGAGATGAAGTTATTACTGCCGATTTTACTTTTGCCGCAACTGTTGAGGTTATTGCTTTGCTGCAATTAACTCCGGTTTTAGTTGATGTTGATTTACATAATATGAACATCGATATCGAAGCAGTTAAAAAAGCGATTACTCCAAAAACTAAAGCAATTGTTCCAGTGCATTTATTTGGACGCGCTGCCAACATGGATGCTATCATGGAAATTGCAGCGGAACATAATTTATATGTAATTGAAGATAATGCGCAGGCTATTGGTGCTGATTATGTTTCTAAATCTGGAACAAAATCAAAAGTGGGAACAATTGGTCATGTTGCTGCGACTTCATTCTTTCCTTCTAAAAACTTAGGTTGTTATGGAGATGGTGGAGCAATTTTTACCAACGATGATAAATTAGCGCACATCATCCGAGGAATTGTAAATCACGGAATGTACGAACGTTACCATCACGATGTTGTGGGTGTAAATTCACGTTTAGATAGTATTCAGGCCGGAGTTTTAAATGCAAAACTACCTTTGTTAGACGAGTACAATAAAGCACGTCGTTTAGCGGCTTCAAAATATAATGCAGCTTTCGCTGGAAATGCACATATCATTACGCCAGATTTTGCTGCAAACGAAAATGATCACGTTTTTCATCAATATGTATTAAGAATTTTAGATGCAGATAGAAATGCTCTAATGCAGCATTTATTAGATAAAGGAATTCCATGTGCAATTTATTATCCAATTCCATTGCATTCGCAAAAAGCATATGTAGATCCTCGTTATAAAGAAGAGCAATTTCCAGTTACAAACCAATTAGTGAAGGAAGTAATTGCTTTACCTATGCATACAGAACTTGATGACGAGCAGATTAAATTTATAACCGATTCTGTTTTAGAATTTCTGAATAAATAAATTATGAAGAAATTAAGCCTTTTAATTTTGATGATTCTTGTTCAGTATTCGGTTTTTGCTCAAAAAACAAATGCTAAAGAAGAAAATGCTGTTAGTACTCAAGTTGAAATTTTGCGTCAGGCAATGATTGATGCTGATGGTGCAAAATTGAAAGCATTAACTTCAGATAAGTTAAATTATGTCCACTCAAATGGTAATTTTCAAAATCAAACGGAATTTATTGACGGAATAGTTAGCGGGAAATCTGATTTTGTATCTATCGATTTTCAGAATCAGACTATAACTGTTCAAGGTGATGTTGCTATAGTTCGACATGTCCTGGCAGCTTATACCAAAGATGATGGCATTGATAGAGATATTAAAATAGGAATAATGCTTGTTTGGCAAAAGCAAAAAAATAAATGGATCCTTATTGCAAGGCAGGCTTACAAATTAACTACATAAAAACAACCACAAAATGAAAGTATTAGTAACAGGAGGATTAGGGTTTATTGGTTCTCACACGGTAGTCGAATTGCAAAATGAAGGCTTCGAAGTTGTGATAATCGATAATCTTTCGAATTCTTCAGAAGATGTTTTAAAAGGAATTACCGCGATAACAGGAAAAACGCCTTTATTCGAAAAAATTGATTTAAGAGAAAAAAGTGCCGTTCGGGATTTCTTTAAAAAACATAACGATGTTACTGGAGTTATTCATTTTGCAGCTTCAAAAGCAGTTGGTGAAAGTGTTGAGCAGCCTTTGTTGTATTATGAAAACAACATTAGCAGTTTAGTGTATCTTTTACAGGAATTAAAGGAAAAACCTGAAGCAAGTTTTATATTCAGTTCGTCTTGTACAGTTTACGGGCAAGCCGAAAAAATGCCAATTACAGAAGATGCTCCTGTGCAGACAGCAATGTCTCCTTATGGAAACACGAAACAAATTGGAGAAGAGATTATTACAGATACTGCGAAAGTAACTAATATAAGCGCTATATTATTGCGTTATTTTAACCCAGTTGGAGCACATTCTTCAACTGAAATTGGGGAATTGCCATTAGGAGTTCCTCAAAACCTGGTTCCTTTTATTACACAGACAGGAGTAGGATTGCGTCAGGAATTATCGGTTTTTGGAAATGATTATCCAACTCCAGATGGAACAGCTGTTCGTGATTACATTCACGTGGTAGACTTGGCAAAAGCACACGTTATTGCGTTAAAGCGTTTGTTCGACAAAAAGAATTTGGCGAAAGTTGAAACTTTTAATTTAGGAACAGGAAAAGGAAGTTCAGTTCTAGAAGTAATTCACAGCTTCGAAAAAGTAAGCGATAAAAAATTGCCATACGTAATTAAACCGCGCCGCGAAGGTGATATCACTGAAGCTTACGCAAACACAGATAAAGCAAACAATGTTTTAGGCTGGAAAGCAGAATTAAGCTTAGACGAAGCAATGGCTAGCGCTTGGAAATGGGAACAGAAAGTTCGTTCTTAGTTTTCGGTCTCAGTTTTCAGTTTTCTGACTATATAAGTAAATTCGACAAATATATTCTGTAGAGACGCACTGCAGTGCGTCTAACAATAAGTGAAAAATCCCAAATAATCAATTTAGATTATTTGGGATTTTTATTTTGTTCCGATTTATTTTGTAAATTTGTAAGATTAAAAATGTAGGAATTATGGACTCGGAAGAAGAAAATAAAAAAAACAATAAGGTTGAAGAACCCAGAGTTGAATACGAAGTTCAGAAGCATAAGTTTAAAGGAATAGATCGAGAGACTTTTGATTTTGATGCCGAGTTTGCAAAAGGATTAACGCCAGAGGAATTTAAAGCTGAAATGTATAAGAGAATAAAAGTATACCCTTGGAAAAAATAATTTTTGAAAATTCTGTTCTTGAATATTTTGATAATTTATTTTTTGCGCTTTTTGAAGAGGAATATTTCGGTTTTCCTGAGTCAGCTCAGAATTATATTGATAAAATAGTTGGTTTTGTTATTTCAAGTATTTCAAGTTTTCCTCATAAGAAAACTCCAAAATCACTTCAGTATTTAGGTTTAAATTATATTTTTTATAAACACAATACCAGAACAACTTGGTACGTGTTTTTTGAAAAAAGAGATCAAAGTTATTTAATAACATCAATTATAAATAATAATAGTTTAGAAGTTAGTGAGCTATAGAAAAAATAAAATCCTCATAAATTAAATATTTATGAGGATTTTTTATAAGTATAGTTTCAAACTGAAAACTGAAAACCGAGACTGAATACTTAAAAATTAAGCATTCGCAGTAACAGCTTCTTTATCAATTTTATTAATCAAACCAGCTAATACTTTTCCTGGGCCAACTTCAGTGAATAAAGTAGCGCCGTCAGCGATCATTTGTTGCACAGATTGTGTCCATTTTACAGGAGCAGTCAATTGTATAATTAAGTTCTTTTTAATTTCATTTGCATCCGAAACAGCATTTGCAGTTACGTTTTGGTAAACCGGACAAATTGGAGTAGAGAAAGTAGTCGCTTCAATTGCAGCGGCTAATTCTTCTCTTGCCGGTTCCATCATTGGCGAGTGAAAAGCTCCTCCAACAGGTAAGATTAAAGCACGTTTTGCTCCCGCAGCTTTCATTGCTTCACAAGCTTTTTCAACCGCTGAAGTTTCACCAGAAATTACCAATTGCCCTGGGCAGTTATAATTTGCGGCAACCACAACTCCGTCGATAGAAGCGCAAACTTCTTCCACAACATTATCAGCTAAGCCTAAAACAGCAGCCATCGTAGATGGTGTAATTTCGCAGGCTTTTTGCATTGCAAGAGCACGTTGAGAAACTAATTTCAAACCGTCTTCAAAAGATAAAGTTCCGTTGGCAACCAAAGCTGAAAATTCTCCTAAAGAATGTCCTGCAACCATTTCTGGTTTAAAATCTTCGCCCAAAGTTTTAGCTAAAATAACAGAGTGTAAAAATACAGCCGGCTGTGTAACTTTAGTTTCTTTTAGTTGTTCGGCAGTGCCTTCAAACATAATATCAGTAATTCTAAAACCTAAAATTTCGTTAGCTTTTTCGAATAATTCTTTGGCTAAAGCCGAGTTTTCATATAAGTCTTTGCCCATTCCTGTAAACTGTGCGCCCTGACCTGGAAATACGTATGCTTTCATTTGTCTAATTTAATTTTTACTTTTTTTTAAAATTGAAAATTAGTTTCAATTGGAAGGCAAAAATAGTATTTTTTTAGCTCGTATAGTCCTTAAACATATAAATCCATGCTAATCTTGAAAATCGCAGGTTGAAAGAAGTAAGCAAAGTAATAACAATTGCAATAATCGGAATGATTCTTAAATCGAAATTTGTTTCAAAGAAAAACTGTGCAACACAATAGGTTGCAATACCTTGAGCGACTGTTAATCCGTAGTTTACATACATAGCGCCAAAGAAATAGCCAGGTTCTTTTTGGAATTTATAATGGCAGTGACTGCAGTATTCATTCATTTTTGGAAGTCCAAAAGTCAAAAATATATTTTTGTCTGTAAATACTTTTCCTTTATGACAAACAGGACATTCGTTACTTAAAATATGAGTTAATGCATTTGACATGATCTTGTTGTTTTTTATTTATACAAAGGTAATATAGAGCAGGATAAAAGTCTTTTTTATATCTTCGCTACTTATAGCACAATAAAGACATTTTGTTTGAGTTTTCAAATTCCAAATTCCAAATTCCAAATTCCAAAATCTGCAATCTACAATCTAAAATTTAATAGCGCATGAAGAAATATCCAATTTATAGTGTTCAGAATTTTAGCTGTAATGATGTTCACCGAGATTTTTATGTGAATACTTTTAAAGAGCATCTAAAAAGTCACAGTTTTGTCGAAGAACCACACCGTCACGATTCCTATTTAATGGTATTTTTTACGAAAGGTTCAGGATTGCACGAGATCGATTTTGATCAATTTGAAATCAAAAGAGGAAGTCTTTTTGTGCTGCAGCCAGGACAAATGCATCATTGGAGTTTATCTGAAGATATTGAAGGTTTTGTGATTATCTTTTCGCAGGAATTGTACAATTTATACTTCAGACAGAAAAATATAAACGAATATAATTTTTATCATTCTATTCATAATCGACCAGAAATGGTTTTTGAAGAAAATGAAATTCCGAAAATCCAGCCTTATTTTGATCTGCTTATACAGGAAAATAATGAGAATTTAAAGTATCAGCTCGACAAAATGTTGAATTTGTTGGATTCGATTCATATCGAAATTGCTCGCAAATACGGTGAAACCTATTCGCACCAGACTCATTCTTACAATATCAAAATCAATAAATTTGAATCGCTTTTAGAGAAATATTTCAGAACGGAAAAACTGCCATCTTTTTATGCAGAAAAATTAAATATCACCCTGAAACATTTAAACAGAATCTGTAATGAAATCCTCCAAAAAACCGCCACAGAAGTGATTACAGACCGCGTAATTTTGGAAATAAAAAGAATGTTGATCGATAAACAATTAGCTGTAAACGAAGTTGCCTTTAAAGTCGGATACGAAGATTATTCGTATTTCTCCAGGTTTTTCAAAAAACAAACTGGAATGTCCCCAACAGAATTTAGAAATACAGTGCGCTGATTTTTTTTTCGCCACGAATTGCACAAATTTCCACAGATTTGTTCTCTCTAAAGGTGAAATATTTTTGCCACAGATTAAAAAGATTTTCACAGATTTATAATCCTAATAAACCTTTTAATCTGTGGCAAACCTAAAAAAAAAAAGCCTGCACTCCCGAGAAAAGGTGCAGGCTTCTTAACCAACCAAATTAAAACCTATTATAAAGTATTAAGCTTGTTTTACAAATTGTAATTCAATGTTTAAACGAACTTCTTCGCCTACTAAAACACCACCAGTTTCAAGAGCTGAGTTCCAGTTTAAACCCCAATCTTTACGATTAATTTTTCCTTCTATGCTTAAACCTACTTTTGTATTTCCCCAAGGATCAGTCAAGATTCCGCTGTATTCTACAGGAAAAGTTACGCTTTTAGAAACACCTTTAATGTTTAAATCTCCAGTAATTTCATAGCTTCCTTCATTGATTTTTTTGAAAGATGTTGCCTTGAAAGTTAATTTTGGATGATTTTCAGCATCAAAGAAATCGCCGCTTCTTAAATGTCCGTCTCTGTCTGCATTTGCAGTATCGACAGAAGCGATATCAGCAGAAAATTCAATTGCTGCATTTTCGAAATTGTCTCCTTCTGTAGTAATTGTAGCGTCGTATGTTCCAAATTTTCCTGAAACATTTGTAAACATCATGTGTTTAACTTTAAAACCAATTTCTGAGTGAGTTGGGTCAATTGACCATTTTGTAGTTGCCATAATTTTATTTTTTAAATAATTAATTTCATTTTGATAGGACAAAGTTACGGTGAGAGTATTCTTTGAGCACTTAACCTAGATTAAGAAATAAAAAATGAGGTAATTTCTTTTACGAAAATCTAGGTTGAGATATAAGTTTTTCTCACAGATAAAATCTGCAAAATCTGCGGGAGACTTTTTTCTTTATTTATTGAAATTACAAAAAAAAGAAACGATAACAATCTGATTTATAGATTTATTATCGTTTCCAAGTACAGGTATTAATTGTTTTTTGTTTGAATTAATAGTTCATCGGAATATCCATCAATAAAAATTCAGCATCTGTATTGGCTTGAATTTTTAAAATGTCAGTTCCTGAAATTCCAACTGCATCACGAGTGTTTAATTCCTGACCGTTGATGGTGACGCTTCCTTTTAAAACAAAAGCATAAACGCCATTTCCTTCTTTTTTAATTGTGTATTCAGTGGATACGCCTGAGTCAAAATTACCCATATTGAACCAAGCATCCTGGTGAATCCAAACTCCCTCGTCATCTGCATTTGGAGATAAAATCTGAGAAAGTTTATTATGTCTGTCCGCAACATCTAAAGTAATTTGCTGATAACGAGGTGAAACGTTTCTTTTATTCGGAAACAACCAGATTTGCAACAATTTAGTCTGTTGATCTGCATTTGGATTAAACTCACTGTGCTGCACTCCAGTTCCGGCACTCATTACCTGAATATCACCATTTTTGATGATTTCAGTATTTCCCATACTGTCTTTGTGCGCCAAATCTCCTTCTAACGGAATCGTAATGATTTCCATATTATCATGAGGATGTGTTCCAAAACCCATTCTGCCCGCAATTGTATCGTCATTCAAAACACGAAGTGCTCCAAACTGAATTCTATCTGGATTGTACCAGCTTGCAAAACTAAAACTATGATAAGCGTTAAGCCATCCGTGATTTGCGTTTCCTCTTGTTTCTGCTTTATGTAATACTATATTTTCCATGACCTATGTGTTTTGTTATTTTTATAGTACAAAGATACCGCCAAGGCCAAGGAAAAGCACTTAACCTAGATTAAGAAAGATTTTTGGGGTTTTGAGGTTTTTAGATTTTAGGTGCAAAGGCTCAAAGTTGCAGAGGTTCAAAGGTTTTAAGGTAGAGGCGCACAGTAGTGCGTCTAACACACAGTTTGTCATCACGACGAAGGAGAGATCACACAAGTGGCTCGACAAAGATTGAAGATTATAGGATAGGAGTTTCTAGTGAGATCTCTCCTTCGTCGAGATGACAAGGTTGTGAGAAGATATTTTTAGGTAATTGTATTCAAAGTGAAATAAAACTTTGCGACTTCGCGTCTTTGCGAGATTTTAAAAAAAACTCCTATTACTTAATTTTGATCAATTTCCCTTTTCCAACCACCTCATCAAGATAATTAGCAGCAGAACTTTTCTTATCATGCATGAAAAATTCAATAGTATCTTTTTTGATTTGATCTTTTGGGATACTTATAATTAAATCAGTATTGATGAAATTGTCTAATAATATTGTATTGCCATAAGAAATTTTCCCCTTTGGCATAAACTTGTTATCAAAGACAAAAACACTATCCTTAAAAGTAATTTTATCCTTTTGAATATAGACATTGTTGTTTTCAATTAAATAATTATAACGTCCGGTAAGTTTGTCTGTCTTCTGATTGAAGCTAATAAGAAACAGTGTTATTGTTAAAGCAAAATATTTCATAACGTTCTAACTATATTGATTAATAAACTGCTGTACAACAAAATCTGTGTTGTCATGGCGTTTTTTCATTTCCAGGGCAATCGGCGGTGCAGCTCTTTCGAGACAGTTTTTGACATCACAAGTTTCACAAGTGACTCCAACAATTCGCTTAATAAGTGGCTTTCCTTCAATGAATTTAAATTTCTTTTTCATCGTCGGATTAATTAAAATTCCAACTGAAATGCTTCTAATATTATTCTCTACAAAAGGGTCTTTTGTTGCCGATGAAAAGACTAAATATTCATTCCCGCTATGCACATAACTCGAAATTTGAGCATCAAAAAAATGCGGTTTATTTTGTCTGATGGCTTCATTTATGGTTTTTACCGAAACCCATCTTCTACAATAATGCTCATTGGTTTCGTTGGCGTGCGGTTCTTGCTGATTCGTAATGTGAAGTTCTTTTTTTATCTGATAAACATCGGATCCAATTGGATGTGACATTCTTAAAAAGAATAAATTTTTCAACTGAAAATCTTTCGGTAATAAATTCGTTAAGCGCTGATAAAATGATTCTGGCGAAACTTCGAAACTTTCAATTAAAGAAACAAATTCTTCTGGATTTGGCTTTTCATTATTTAGGAAATTATTGATTTTGTCTACAACCAATTTTCTCGGCAATAACAAAGCGCCCGCGAAATACGAAGCATAAAAATTATTCAAAACCTGATCGAAATTTTCAAATTTAATCCAGCTGAATGTCAATAATCGATCTGAAATTTTTAAATAATTATAAGCAATTTCTTTAGCTAAAATAAAAGCTTTCTGCGGAGCGTCAAGTTCTGTTGAAAGTAGTAAAGTTCTGCTTTTCGGAACATAAATCGAACGCAAATCGCCCAAAGCTTCCTGATCGGTAAAAGCAATTTCTTTTATATTATATTCGTATTCTTCTTTTAAAATCGCTTCTAATTCTTCAATAGTAATTTTTGAATCGAGATTGATCTGAAACGACTTAGAAAACGCAATTACTCTCTCTTCTAAATCTTCAAAATAATTACTATGCGCTTCCTGATACGATCGTAAAGCGGCTAAAAAGAAACTTTCACGGCTTAAATTATAATGCTGTGCAATTTCTATAATGGTACTAATAAACGCATTGACTTTGGCTGGAGCATTAGCAATAATATCTATTAAATCCGCTTCCTGAATTCCGAAAAGATCTAGCGGAATCTCTTTTAAAATTCCAGATTTTAAAATTTCACCGATTGGGGCGAGGTTGTTATCGAGTTTTAAAGATACCATTTGGTCGTAAGTCACATCCAAATGTTTGCATAAAAGTAAAATTTTATCTGCTTTAGGATATTTTTTTCCCTTTTCAATTTCGTTTAAATACGATTTTGAAAGATTTGTCAATTTGGCTAAGCCAAAAAGAGAAAGATTTTTTTGTGTTCTGACTTGCTTGAGTTTAAGCCCAAATATCAGCTTTATATAGTCTTTTTCGATATCCATAATATCAAATGTAACTGATTTACAAATAATCGCCAAAAAAATATTTTTAAATTTTAGCGAACGTTCGCTATTTTTATAAAAAACTTTTTGTAACATTGTAGTATAAAATCTATTAGCTATGAAAAACCAATTAGAAATTACCGAAAAGGCGATGGAGTTTTTAGCCAAAAAGAAACTTCGTTATCCAAAGATCTGGACAGAAGAAGCGATTGCTTTTATAACTAAACTGCATAGAAAATTCGAATCACAGCGAAAACTATTGCTTTTGCAGCGCGAGCAAAAACAAGTCACTTTTGATCAGGGAATTATGCCGGTTTTTATTCCGGAAACGAAAAGTATCAGAGAAGGCAATTGGACAGCAGGTGAAATTCCGAAAGATTTGTTGGATCGAAGAGTAGAAATCACCGGACCCGTTGATCGTAAAATGATTATCAACGCTTTGAACTCGGGAGCAAAAACTTTTATGGCCGATTTTGAAGACAGCACTTCGCCAACCTGGCAAAATTTGATGGAAGGTCAGCTGAATTTAATCGATGCGGTAAATAAAACAATTACCCATACCGATTTGGTGAAACAGAAGTCCTATCATTTAAATGAAAAAACGGCAACGTTAATTGTGCGTCCAAGAGGTTTGCATCTGCCGGAAAAACATCTTTTAATTGAAGGAAAAGAAGTTTCGGGTTCGTTGGTAGATTTTGGATTGTATGTTTTTCATAATCATAAACGACTTTTAGAAAATCATTCTGGACCTTATTTCTACATTCCGAAATTAGAGCACTATCTGGAAGCACGCTGGTGGAACAATGTAATTGATTTTACCGAGGATTATTTGAAGCTGAAAAGAGGAACGATAAAAGTGACGGTTTTAATTGAAACCATTACAGCAAGTTTTCAGCTTGATGAAATTATTTACGAATTAAAAGAACATATCGTTGGCTTAAACTGTGGGCGCTGGGACTATATTTTTTCTTATATCAAAAAGTTTAGAAAAAATCCAAAGTTCATTGTTCCAGACCGCGATCAGGTAAATATGACTTCGCCTTTTATGAATGCGTATTCCAATTTGGTGATTCAAAGATGTCATAAAAGAGGCATTCATGCAATCGGCGGAATGGCAGCGCAGATTCCGATTCGAAATAATGAAGAAGCTAACGCTCTCGCTTTCGCGAAAGTGAAAACCGATAAAGAACGCGAAGTTCGAAATGGTCACGACGGAACATGGGTAGCACATCCGGATTTGGTTTCTCTGGCAAAAGAAATTTTTGATAAAGGAATGCCAACTCCCAACCAGATTCATATTAAAAGAGAACATCGAAAAATCACAGAAGCAGATTTGATTGAACCACCAATCGGAATAATCACTGAAAACGGCGTTCGCAAAAACATCAACGTAGGAGTTTTGTATCTGGCTTCATGGCTGAACGGTCAAGGCGCGGCAGCTTTGCATAATTTGATGGAAGATGCCGCAACCGCAGAAATTTCGAGATCGCAATTATGGCAATGGCTTCAGAATAAAGTGGTTTTGGATAATGGACGAAAATTAGATTTGGCTTATTATCACGAATTGGCTTTAGATGAATTCAGAAAAATCAAAGAGGAATTAGGAGAAGAAAATCACGAAAAACAACAATTTCCATTGGCTGAAAAAGTACTGGAAAGATTAGTTGTAAATGCTGATTTCGTTGATTTCTTGACTATTCCATGCTACAAATATTTATAAAGAATTAAAAATTGAGAATTAAAAATTAAAAATGTTTCGCGCAGATTTAGCAGATAACACAGATTTTTAATTTTTAATTCAAAATTTTTAATTGAATAAAATGCTTTACTAACCACTTTAACTAAACTATTTATGAAAACAACAGAAGACAGAATTCAGGAATTGATTAACGATTGGATTACGAACCCGAGATGGAAAGGTGTTGAACGTCCTTATACTGCTGCAGAAGTAGTTACGCTTCAGGGATCTTATCAAATTGAGCATTCTATTGCCAAAATGGGAGCGCAAAAATTATGGAGAAAGTTAAAAAATCAAGATTATGTTGCGGGGTTGGGCGCGTTAACTGGAAATCAGGCGATTCAGGAAGTCGATGCGGGTTTAGAAGCGATTTATTTGAGCGGCTGGCAGGTTGCAGCAGATGCAAATCTGGCGGGAGAAATGTACCCAGACCAGTCGCTTTATCCCGTAAACAGCGTTCCTATGGTGGTAAAAAAAATCAATAACGCTTTATTACGCGCCGACCAAATTCAGACGGTAAATGAAGTTGAAGATAAAAAAGACTATTTGGTTCCGATTGTGGCTGATGCCGAAGCGGGTTTTGGCGGAAACTTAAATGCTTTCGAATTAATGAAATCTATGATTGAAGCTGGAGCTTCTGGAGTGCATTTTGAAGATCAGCTTAGTTCTGCTAAAAAGTGCGGACACTTGGGCGGAAAAGTTTTGGTGCCAACTCAGGAAGCGATTAATAAATTAATTGCAGCACGTTTGGCTTCGGATGTTATGGGCGTTTCAACTTTAATTGTAGCAAGAACCGATGCTGATGCGGCAAATTTATTAACAAGCGATGCAGACCCAAGAGACAGGAAATTTTTAACAGGTGAAAAAACTGCCGAAGGTTTCTTCTACGTTAAAAACGGAATTGATCAGGGAATTGCAAGAGGTTTGAGCTACGCGCCTTACGCTGATTTAATTTGGATGGAAACCAGCAATCCGGATTTGGATTATGCGAGAAAGTTTGCGACGGCTATGAAAAAAGAATTTCCAGATAAAATGCTGGCTTACAATTGTTCTCCTTCTTTCAACTGGGCTGCAAAATTATCAGTTGCGGAAATGGAAACGTTCAGGGAAGATTTGGCTGCAATGGGTTATAAATTCCAATTTATTACTTTGGCAGGATTCCATGCTTTGAACACTAGTATGTTTGAATTGTCTAAAGCGTATAAAGAACGCGGCATGGCAGGATATTCTGAATTGCAGGAACGCGAATTCGCTTTACAGAAAAACGGATTCAGAGCGGTAAAACATCAGGCTTTTGTTGGAACTTCTTATTTTGATGCGGTTCAAAATACCGTAATGATAGGAAAATCAACAATAACAGCGATGAAACATTCTACAGAGGTTGAGCAATTTTAATTCAAAGGCCAGTTCAATGAACTGGTCTTATTTTTAGCCACAGATTTACAGATTAAAAGGATTTCTTTTTGCCACGAATTACACAAATTTCCACGAATTTTATTTCAATTTTAAAGCAATTTAATTAGTGGAAATTTGTGTAATTCGTGGCCAAAAGAAAATTATTTCTTCAAAAGTCTCGCTTTCATTTTGCTGAAAAATTCAGGCGTTACTCCAATAAAAGACGCAATTTGTTTTTGGGGAACTTTGTGAATTAAGGTCCCGTATTTTTTACTGAATTTTTCGAAACGCTCTTCCGCAGGTAAACTTAAATTATCCATTAATCTTTGCTGATTGGCAACTAATGAATTTTCAATTAGAATTCTGAAAAAGCGTTCCAGTTTTGGAATTTCAAGATACAATTGTTCCTGATTTTCTTTGGATAATGAAACCACTTCTGCTTCTTCCAAAACTTCAATAAAAAGCTGTCCTGGTTTCTGTGAAAAATAACTGTACATATCGCTCATCCACCAGCCTTCGCAGGCAAATGAAAGTACATGCTCCACAATATTATCGTTGATATTAAAACTTCGTAAAATACCCGAATTAACGAAATAAGAGTGTTTGCAAACTTCGCCGGCATTCAATAAAATTGTTTTAGGTTTATAAGTATTCGTTTCTAGCTTAGATAAAAAAAGTGCCTGCTCTTCTGGTGTCAAAGAAACATGTTTAGCAATATTTTCGAGTATTAATGCCATTATTTTTTATCATCTATTAAGGTGAATGAAGTCGCTTTAAATCTATCGTTTACAATTTCTCCTGTAACAGAAGCTTTTCTAACGGCATTGCAAAAACCTTTTTCAGAGTGTGCGTCACCGTGATCGTGAATAGTTGTTCCGTCAACAAAATAGGATTTGCCGTCAATTCGAAGAGCCAAATCACAGCTCTTACCTTTCATTCCGAACTGGCATTCTCCGCACGAAGCTTCTACTATTGTTGGTTTGTCAAATTTCTTTTTGGTTTGAGCTTGTGCTGTAATCCCGATAAACAGGAAAAGCATGAATATAATTTTTTTCATTTCTTAAGAATTTACAGTTATTAATTTTGCCGTTTCTTTGGCGCGTTCTGTTACTTTTTCGATTGGAGTTATTAATGAATCATTCGCTAAAACAACGCCCATTCGGCGGTAGGGTCTTGAAGTTGGTTTTCCAAAAATCCTGAAATCAGTTTTTGGCAAAGCAGCGACTTTTTCGATTCCGCTGAAAGTCGGATTTGTAGAATCTTCTGATGCTAAGATTACGGCGCTTGCTCCAGCTTTTTCTAAAGTAATCTCGAAAATTGGAAGACTTAAAATCGCACGTAAATGCAATTCAAATTCATTGAAATTCTGCGTTCCGGCCAAAGTTACCATTCCGGTATCATGCGGGCGAGGAGAAAGTTCAGAGAAATAAACGCCTTCGCTGGTTAAGAAAAATTCAACACCAAAAAGACCTGCTCCGCCAAGAGCTTCGGTAATTTTTTCGGCCATATCCTGTGCTTCGTACAAATCAGCTTCAGAAACTAAAGCCGGCTGCCAGCTTTCCTGATAATCGCCGCGTTCTTGTCGGTGTCCAATTGGTGCGCAAAATAAAGTTGGATTTCCATTTTGAGTTATCGTCAAAAGCGTAATCTCAGAATGAAAATCAACAAAAGCTTCTACAATTACTTCGATAACATCGCCACGTGAACCTGCAACGGCATATTGCCATGCTTTCTCGATATCGCTTTCTGTTTTTATAGTCGATTGCCCTTTTCCTGATGACGACATCAAAGGTTTTACCACGCACGGAATTCCAACTTCCTGAACGGCTTTTTGTAATTCTTCTGCAGATGTTGCGTATTGATATTTGGCTGTTTTTAAACCTAATTCTTTTGCGGCTAAATCACGGATTGCCTTACGGTTCATGGTAAAGTTTGCCGCTTTCGCTGAAGGAACAACCGTAATTCCCTGCTTTTCGTAATCATAAAAACGTTCGGTGCGAATGGCTTCTATTTCTGGAACTATAAAATCGGGTTTGTGTTTGGCTACGATTCGGTCTAAAGCTTCGCCGTCAAGCATATTGATGACTTCAAATCCGTGAGCAACTTGCATTGCCGGCGCATTTTCGTAACTGTCAACTGCGATTATGGTTTGTCCGATTCGTTGTGCGGCAATGACAAATTCTTTGCCTAATTCGCCTGAACCTAGGAGTAGTATTTTCATTTTGGAGTGTTGTATTGTTTGAGTAGTAAAAGTACAGAAAAATGCTTTTAACCGCAAAGTTCGCAAAGAATTACGCGAAGAACGCAAAGTTTTTGTTTTTAAGTTAAAATAAGGTTCATAGAGGTTTCACGCAGATTTTGCGGATCGAGCAGATTTTTATTAATTTGAAATTTAATTTTTAGGTAAAGTAACCGTATAGTTTGTCATTTCGAGGAACGAGAAATCTCCGCAAGTAACTCCGTTCCAATAAGCTAATCTTTGTCGAGCTTCATGCGGAGATTTCTCCTCCGTCGAAATGACAAGATTGTGAGAAATTATAAATATAGAAGTTCTTGTTAATTCGTTTGCGTGAGGGATAGAAGTGGAAAGCCCACAGCCTGACGAAGGAAGTGCGAGGACTTGTAACGGATAGCCCGACCCGGAGGGGCACGCCCAAAATAAAAAACCGATACTTCTTTTAAAGAGTATCGGTTTGTATATTAATGAAAATGATCTTCTTCAATCTCAAATTCAGCATCCTTTTCCCAGATTTCCATTTCACAAGGTTTGCAGTTGAATTTTAGTTTGTACTCTAATTCACCTTGCTTTAGTACTAATGGTTCTTTTACCTTAACACCAACTATATCTTTTTGATGTATCGGACATTTTTTTAATTCGTATTTGATGCAGTATTTGGTTGTCATTACACGGGATTTTCCTGGATCCCATTGTAATTCAAATGCTTTTTCGATTTCGGTAACACCGTGACGTTCGTAGAATTTACGAGCGGTTTTGTTTGAAACATTGTACATGAAATCTAATTTTGTTTCAGGATACGGATGTGACGTTTTTACCAATTGGTGTTCTTCGCGTTTGTAGTTCGCCAAACGAATTTCAGTTAACTGATCGTAAACAGTTCTTCGCATTTCGTTGATTTTTGAAATAGGAAGGAACCAGTTTTGAGAAAACATAATATTGATTTCATCAGCAGTGTAAGGTGTGAAACCTGTTTTTGCCAATTGTGTTTTTATATTTTCTTCAATTGATTCGCCAGTTTTAGTCTGTTCTTTTGGGTGTTCTAAAGTAACGGTGCTTACATTTCCGTCTTCATCGGTTGCGATTAATTCGAAACCAGTTTCTGTTTCAGTAAGTAATAAAGTGGTACTTAATTTACGAACCGCACTGTCTTCTCTTTCTACAATTTTGATGAAAGCGGCGTCGTTATTTCTATAAATGAAAGTTCCGTCTTTAACTTCTTTTAGAACGTTTGGATATATTTTGCCGTTTTCGGCTTTGTTTACATAGATTCCGTCGGCTTCATTGTTTTCATTGATGAAACAAAGTCCGTCACCGTTATTTAGCAATTCGCCGTTTTCGATTTCGTAAGCGTTTCCAACAGTTCGAATTAATTTACCAATATACTGCCCTTTTGATTTTGGACTTTCCCAAGAACCAATCGAGCTGTGTCTGTCGTTTACGAAATAATCAGTATAACCACGGTTGAAAGTTCTGCTTAGAGAAGAATCAAAAGTGTAGGTACAAGTTCCCGAAGAAGCTTTCATGTATTTTTCGCTTCCAGCTCCTTCTAAAAAGCTATCTAGTTTTTGACGTAAGTAAGAAACGTTGTTTTTAACATAAACAACATCTTTTAATCTTCCTTCAATTTTAAAAGAAACAATTCCGGCTTCAATCAAATTCGGAATTTGTTCTGAAATATCTAAATCTTTTATCGAAAGTAAGTGACTGTTTCTAATTAAAGTTTCTCCGTTTCCGTCGATTAAATTATACGGTAAACGACAGTTTTGAGCGCAAGAACCACGGTTGGCGCTGCGTTCTCCGTTGGCTACACTCATATAGCAATTCCCGCTGAATGAAACACATAAAGCTCCAGTTACGAAAAATTCTAATTCAACATCAGCATGGTCATAGATTGTTTTAATTTGATGAAGGTTCAATTCACGTGCTAAAACCACACGTTTGATTCCGGCATCTTTAAGGAATTTAATTTTATCGGCATCACGATTATTGGCTTGTGTGCTGGCGTGAAGTACGATCGGAGGTAAGTCCATTTCCATAATCGCCATATCCTGAATAATCAGGGCATCGACACCAATATCGTATAATTCCCAAATCATTGAGCGACACGTTTCCAGTTCGTTATCGTACAATATGGTATTCATTACAACAAAAACCTGAGCATTAAATAAATGCGCATATTGTACCAAAGCCGCCACATCTTCAATAGAATTGTTGGCGTTAGAACGCGCACCAAACTGCGGTGCACCAATATAAACTGCATCGGCGCCACTGTTTATGGCGGCCATTCCTCCAATTAAATCTTTAGCAGGAGCTAATATTTCAATTTTCTTCTTCATTTGTAGAACTTTAGGCTTTTGTGGTATTCACGGAAAAAAGTTTGCAAAGTTCTTATAAATATTTCGAGTTTGCTAATGATGAAGGGATTTTTTTGAAATTGTTAACTTAATATGGGATAATGATTACTTAATCCCTTATTTATTGATGTGACTGATTGTATATTTGTCTTTCGCGTTCAGAAAAATAAAACTTAAATCCGGTTTGTTTTATATCTGTACCAAAATCTCTTCTGATTGAAAAACTTGTTTCAAAAACTGTTGCAAATAAGATTTCAATTCCTAATAATAGTGTCGCAATTAAGTAGATACTAATAATTAGTTTTTTCTTTAATTTTATTTTAAAAATAAATTTGTTTATCGAAAATAGAAAGGCAGATACTATTGTGAAATAAACAAGAAAATCAATGAAAAGCTCCATTACAAAATATTGCTGTGCCATTGAAGTATGAAATGCTGGTGATTTATATATTAGAGGAAATCCATACATTACATAATCTGGTCCGTCTGTAATAAATGCAATCCACCATTTTGTAAAAAGAATAAACAAGATTACAGTTATAGGACAAGCTAAAATTAGGAGTTTCTTTGCATTTGTCATTTTGCTGTCTTTTATGTTTAAAATTAATTTAACGAAAAATATATCCAACTATAAATATCCGCATTGTTTGTGATGAAAATAATATTTATTTTTCAGTTTTAAAACAAAAAAAACCGCCCGATCCTAAAACCGAGCAGTTTTCAAAAAAAAAAGCATGAATCGATCGATCGATTAATTCGCTCTCATTTTAATTTGTGATAATGTGTTTTGAATACTGTTTAATTGTTTTGAAACAACTGAAACTTGGCTGTATTCAAGATGGTTTTCTTCGAGTGCCATTTTGTATTTTTCAATTGCAGCTTCTTCACCTGTAACGCAAGCATTAATGATAGCTTCTGTATCTCCTCCTGTAAATGATGATTTAATATCAATCCATGCACGATGTAAGGCTCCTAATGGTCCACCGCCAGAAGTATCTGTTGATTTTCCTAATTTATTGATCTCGTCTTGTAATTCAACAATAAATAAAGCTCTTTCTCTAGCATATTCTAGAAAGTCAGTTTTCATTGCTGGATTTTCTACGTGCTCTGCAGCGTTGGTATATCCTAATTTTCCGTCTTCAAGAATTGAAATTAATCCTTCTAAAGTTTTAACTGCTTCTTTTGTGGTTTCATCTGTATGTATCATGACTAATAGTTTTTAAATTAATACATTACAAAGTTGGGAAAATATAAAGCGTCTGTTTTACAGGATTATAGCTGAGGTTTTACAATATTGTGGAATGGGAATTTTGAAAGTTATATTTTTTCAATTTTTACAAATTAGCAGATGTTGTAACCAAAAAATGACTTACGTCGTCAAAAGGTTATCAATCATTAATCAATAAAAAAATGAAATCATTATTACAATACGTTCTCGCTTTATTTTTAGTTTTCAGTTCGAGTGTTTTTTCTCAAAAACTAGAGGCTAAAATTGATAGTATTATAACTGCAAAATTTAAACCTGAAATTCCCGGAGCTGTTTTTTTGGCTGCAAAAAACGGAAAAGTGGTATACAGAAAAGCATTTGGAATGGCAGATTTGGAACTGAATGTTAAAATGAAACCAGAGTTTATTTTTGAAATAGGTTCAATTACTAAACAGTTTACAGCCATTTCTGTTTTAATGCTGGCGGAGCAAGGGAAACTCAATTTGAACGATGAAATCACAAAATTTATTCCAGATTATCCAACAAATGGAAATGTAATTAAAATACATCATTTGCTTACTCATACATCTGGAATTAAAGATTTTACAAGTATGAAATCTATAAAAAATATTGCCAGAGAAGATTTGTCCCCAAAAGAATTGGTAGACTTTTTTAAAGATGAACCAATTGATTTTAAGCCTGGAGAACAATATAAGTATTGCAATTCTGGATATGTCCTTTTAGGTTATATTATCGAAATTGTATCGGGACAAACATATCCTGATTTTATAAGTGAACGCATTTTCAGGAAAATAGGAATGAATAATACTTTATATGCTAGTCATGAGAGAATAATTAAAAACAGGGTTTCAGGTTACCGTGATAAACAAGGTTATGTAAATAAAAATTATATTAGTTTTTCTATTCCTTATGCAACGGGTGCAATAATGTCTAATGTAGATGATATGCTAAAATGGCAAAATGCTCTTAATAAGAATGTATTACTAAGTTCTGAATTTACTGAAAAAGCTTTTACTAATTATCAATTAAATGATGGGACAAAGATTGATTATGGATATGGCTGGCACTTAGAAAAAATAAAAGATAAAGTCGTGCGCGAACATGGAGGAAGTATTTTTGGTTTTAAATCAATGGGGATTTACGAACCTTCTGAACAAATTTATGTTATTGGTTTGAGTAATTGTGAATGTAATTCTCCAACTTTAATTACAACAGCTGTTGCTTCACTTTTAATAGATTAAAATTAAAAAGGGTATTTTTTTAAAATACCCTTTTTAATTTTTTTACTTATGAGAAAGTATATTAAGCAGTCAAAGCTTCTTTGATTCTGCGTAATGCTTCTTTTAAAATGTCGTCGCTTGTTGCGTAAGAGAAACGAATACAATTTGGATTTCCGAAAGCGTCTCCTGTAACAGTTGCCACGTTTGCTTCTGCTAAAAGATACATCGAAACATCGTTTGCATCTTTAATCTCAGTTCCTTTTAATGTTTTTCCGAAGAAAGAAGAAACATCTGGGAAAACGTAGAATGCACCTTCTGGAACGTTGATTTTAATTCCTGGAATTTCTTTAAGCAACCCAACAACTAAATCTCTACGTGTGTGGAAAGCTTGAACCATGTGGTTTAATACACTTGGATCTGCGTCTACAGCTGTAATTGTAGCACGTTGAGCCACAGAATTTGCTCCTGATGTTACTTGCCCCTGAATTTTTGTACAGGCTTTTGCAATGAATTCTGGGGCACCTATGTAACCAATTCTGTAACCTGTCATAGCAAATGCTTTTGCTACTCCGTTTACAGTAATTGTTCTGTCTAACATTCCTGGAATTGAACCGATACTGCAGAAAGTTCCTGAGAAATTGATGTGCTCATAAATCTCATCGGCAACTACATATATATTTGGGTGTTTTTCTAAAACTTTTGCTAGAGCTGTTAATTCTTCTCTGCTGTAAACAGATCCTGAAGGGTTACAAGGAGAAGAGAACCACATCATTTTTGTTTTTGGTGTGATAGCAGCTTCTAATTGCTCTGGTGTAATTTTGAAATCTGTTTCTACAGATGTTGGAACTTCAACTGGAACTCCGCCAGAAAGTTTTACGATTTCGAAATAAGAAACCCAGTATGGTGCTGGTAAAATAACTTCGTCACCATCATTTAACATTACTTGTGCAATGTTATATAAAGATTGTTTTGCTCCTGTAGAAACTACGATTTGAGTTGGTTTATAATCTAATCCGTTGTCTCTTTTGAATTTTCTGCAGATTGCTTCTCTCAATTCTAAATAACCTTCTACTGGAGAATATGTGCTGTAATTTTCGTCGACTGCCTTTTTTACTGCTTCTTTAATGAAGTCTGGTGTATTAAAGTCAGGTTCACCTAAACTTAAACTGATAATGTCTTTTCCCTGCGCTTTTAATTCGCGTGCCAAAGCAGCCATTGCTAAAGTTTGTGATGTCGCAAGGTTGTTAATTCTGTCTGAAAGAATATGGTTCATTATAAAAATTTTGAATGTCCTTAATTTCAACTTTAATTAAGGAAGGTTAATTATTAATAGATTTTTTAGTTTAAACAGATAATTCAGGCTTCATTCCTAATTCACGTAAATGCTTAAAGTGAGCTACAATAGCACTTCGCATTGTTTTGTACTCATAATAAGGCAGGTTGCATTCTTTTGCAGTTTCCTTTACGATTTTTGCAATTTTACCATAGTGAATGTGACTGATATTCGGAAAAATATGATGTTCGATTTGGTGATTTAATCCACCTGTGTACCAGTTTACAATTGCATTTTTTGGTGCAAAATTAGTTGTAGTATACAATTGGTGAACAGCCCAAGTATTGTCCATTTCGCCCAATTCATTTGGAGAAGGATTTGTTGTATGGTCTACAACGTGCGCCAATTGAAACACAACACTAAGAATTAATCCAGCTGTATAATGCATTATAAAAAAGCCAATTAGCACTTTCCACCAAGTAATTCCAATTACCATTGGTAAAACAATCCAAATTGAAATATAAATAAGTTTAGTGATGATCAAAGTTGTCCAAAGAATTTTTGGGCTTTTTGGTTCTCCGTAAGATAATTTTCTTTTCAGATAATTTCTCATTTGCTTAAAATCGGTTGTGATTGCCCAATTGAAAGTCAATAAACCGTATAAGAAAACAGAATAATAATGTTGAAAACGGTGAAAACTATGCCATTCTGCATGTTCTGTAAAACGAATAATTCTTCCAGCGTCTAAATCTTCGTCGTGTCCAGGTATGTTTGTGTAAGTATGGTGAAGTACATTATGTTGTACCTGCCAGTTGTAAACATTTCCAGCAAGAACATAAATGGTTCCTCCCATAAATTTATTGATCCAGCTTTTATTCGAATAGGAACCGTGATTTCCATCGTGCATTACATTCATTCCAACTCCAGCCATTCCGATACCAATTACGATTGATAAAAGAAGCATTACCCAAAAAGGCATGTCTAATGTAAGGATTAAAAAATACGGAGTTAAAAAAACTGCGAATAGAATAACGGCTTTTAAGTGTAACTTCCAGTTTCCAGTTTTCTGAATGTTGTTTTCCTTAAAGTAATTGTTTACCCGTGAGTTAAGTGTCCTGAAAAATTTCAGATTGTCTTGCCTTGCAAATGTAGGTGCAGTGTTATTCATAATTATTTTAAATAGTTTTCAAAGGTAATTATTATAAATTCTCAATTTGCAAAATTGAGTTAAATATTTCAATCGTAAAGTAGTACTTTTGTTAAAAATTTACAGCAATGGATGAGATATTGAAATATTTTCCAAATTTGACCGATCTTCAAATCGAACAATTTCAAAAATTAGACTTTTTATACCACGATTGGAATGAGAAAATCAATGTGATTTCTCGTAAAGATATTGATTCATTATATACAAAACATATTTTGCATTCGTTAGGAATTGCAAAAATTATGAAGTTTGAACCTGGGGCAACTGTTCTTGATGTTGGAACTGGCGGTGGTTTTCCTGGAATTCCGTTAGCGATCCTTTTTCCTGAAACTCGTTTTTATTTAATAGATGTTATCGCTAAAAAGATAAAAGTAGTTCAAGTTGTTGTTGATGCATTAGAATTGAAAAATGTAAAAGCAGAACAAAAACGTGCCGAATTGGTAAAGGGAGATTTCGATTTTATAGTGAGCCGAGCGGTAACTAATATGCCGGATTTTGTTTCTTGGATAAAAGATAAAATTAAGAAACAGCATAAACACACTTTAAAAAATGGAATTCTATATTTAAAAGGCGGTGATTTAGCCGAAGAATTAAAAGATTTTCCAAATGCAACTTTATACGATTTGGCTGCAATATTTGATGATGAATTTTTTGAAACCAAAAAGGTGGTGCATCTTCCTTTAAAATTCAAACCATAAATGAATAAAAAACAATAACCCGCAAAGAATTCTTTACGGGTTATTTTTTGAATTAATAGTTGTTACTACTAAGATGCTTTTCTAGAAAAATCTAAAAAAGGATTTGCTTTAAGATCTAGGTTATCTATAAAATTATGAATTGCATTTTCTGATGCTTCATTGCTATATTTAAATTCTGAATCAAAGAAAAACTCACGAGAGATTACTGGCTCATTTGATGAATTGTATACAGCTTCATCTGTTTCGTCCAAAGCTGTATTTCTGTAACTGCAAGGATGGGTATTCATTAATGTTGTTATGGTTTGACTGAACCATTTATCAAATTTTTTCTTTTTTGGAGTAATATGGCGTGCCAGTAAAACTAGACCTACAAGTTCATTTTGTAAAAAGTATGACCCTTTTCTATATCTCACATCAATCATTCTTACGTTCATAAGTGCAATCCATAGAGCACCATTTACTGCACCTGTGGCTGAAATTTCCAAATCTGTATCAAACAATAAAGGATTAGTTTGCTCACGATTGCTTATAGAACACCAAAGAGCTTCAATACGCTTCTGTGTATCACATGTTGCTTGAGTGTAACCTGTAAAACGCCAATAAACCCATTCTAATAATGCAGCAGTCAATCCGATTGAACCTTTATGATTAATTTGCATTAATGTATTTTCTAAATCTTCATTTCCTTTAATTGGATCTAATAACTGATCGATTTTCTTTTTTGTCCATTTAAAATCAATAGGATGTCCAATACTTTTTGAGTCCATTATTACTTTAGGAACATTGTTTAAATTTCTCATATCTTTTTTTTCTTTTACTTAAACTTGAATTTATTGGGACAAATTTAAAGGGGTCGGTATTTAAAAAAAGGCACAAGAAGTTTTAAAAGTATTAAAATAAGCTTTTTACAATCACTACTTTGTTGAAAATCAACATTATAAGAAAAGTACTACAAAATATAATTGTAAGTCAATTGTGAACATCCTAACTAAAAAAACAAAAGCTGAACCATTTAAAAATGTTCAGCTTTTGGTAATATTTAAATATAAGATTTATTATCCTAAGAATGGGTATCTGTAATCTTCTGGAGTTACAAAAGTTTCTTTGATAGTTCGTGGAGAAGCCCAACGTAATAAGTTCAATGCAGAACCTGCTTTATCGTTAGTTCCAGATGCTCTTGCACCTCCAAAAGGCTGCATTCCTACAACAGCTCCAGTTGGTTTATCATTAATGTAGAAGTTACCAGCAGCATTTTGCAATTTCGTTGTTGCTACTTCAATAGCATAACGATCTTGGCTAAATACAGCTCCAGTTAAAGCATATTCAGAAGTAGTATCAACTAATTCTAAAGTCTCTTCCCATTTTGCATCTTCGTAAACATAGATCGTAATTACTGGTCCGAATAATTCGGTTTCCATTGTAGTATATTTTGGATTTGTAGTTACAATAACAGTTGGTTCAATAAAGTATCCAACAGATTTATCGTAATTTCCACCAACAATGATTTCAGCGTCAGCATCTTTTTTAGCTTGGTCGATATAACTAGCTAATTTATCAAAAGAACCTTCGTGAATAACTGCTGTAATGAAGTTTCCAAAATCTTCTGGAGATCCCATTTTCATAGATTTTACGTCAGCAATTAATTGTTCTTTTACAGCTGGCCATAAACTTTGCGGAATATAAGCTCTTGAAGCTGCAGAACATTTTTGACCTTGGAATTCAAATGCACCACGAGTAATTCCTGTAGCAACTTGTTTTACGTTTGCGCTTGGGTGTGCAATGATGAAATCTTTACCACCTGTTTCACCAACGATTCTTGGGTAAGTTTTATAATTTTGGATGTTTGCGCCAATTTTAGCCCAAATATCTTTAAATACATGAGTAGATCCTGTAAAGTGAACACCAGCAAAATCACGGCTAGCTAAAACAGTATCTGTAATCATTAGAGCATCTCCAAAAACTACGTTGATAACTCCGTCAGGAACACCAGCTTCTTTGAAAACATCGATGATGATTTTTGCAGAAAACACCTGGCTGTCACTTGGTTTCCAAACGACAACGTTGCCCATCATTGCAGCACTTGCCGGAAGGTTTGCAGCAATAGCAGTAAAGTTAAAAGGAGTAATTGCATAAATAAAACCTTCTAAAGGTCTGTATTCTACACGGTTCCAAACAGTAGAATCTGATTTTGGCTGATCGTTGTAGATTTGAGTCATAAACTCAACATTGTAACGTAAAAAGTCAATTAATTCGCAAGATGCGTCGATTTCTGCTTGGTGAATATTTTTAGATTGACCAATCATTGTAGCTGCATTGATACGAGCTCTGTATGGTCCTGCGATAAGTTCTGCAGCTTTTAAGAAAATAGCAGCACGTTGCTCCCATGCCATGTTTGCCCAAGCATGTCTTGCTTCAAGAGCATTTGCAATCGCTTTTTCTATATGTTGTTTTTCAGCTAAATGATATTTTCCAACGATGTGTTTGTGATCATGTGGCGCTGTGATATTTTTTGTGTTTCCAGTTCTGATTTCTTCGCTTCCAATATATAAAGGAACGTCAATTTGAGAATTCCACAATGTGGTATACGCAGCTTGAACAGCTGCCTTTTCTGGCGAGTTCGGTGCGTATCCTTTTACAGGCTCGTTTACCGCTTTTGGTACATGAAAAAATCCTTTAAGCATGTTATTTAAAATTAGATTATTAGATAATTTAAGTTAGACGATTTGAGTTTTGTTACGAATAATCTAACGCTGCACAAAAGTACAAAGGATAAATTAATAAATTGATAATTTTATGATTAAGATAACGATAAAAAAGACAGAAGTAAAGTATGTCTTAATTTAGAGCAAAAGGAGCACACATTCTAAAAGTAGGAACTATTACTTTAAATGTTTTTGTAGTAGTAAAATTGATCATATTAAAATGACCTTTCATTGCACCATAAGGAGATGATAATAAACAGCCTGAGCTATAAGTATGGTTTTCGCCTGGTTTTAAAACAGGTTTTTTGCCAATTACACCTTCACCATCTACAACTTCTAGATCGTTTAGAGAATCAAAAATTTCCCAGTGACGTGAAGTTAATTGTACCGAATCTTTACTGTGATTTTCGATTGTAACTACATAACTAAAGGCAAAGTGAATCTTATAGTTTTTGAAGTAAGTACCTTCAAAACTAGTTAAAACCGATATTTTTATGCCTCGTGTTATTTGAGAAACCATACTAACCTAGTAAATCTGTGTGCGTTATAGGTACAAAGCTACGAAAAAAATTTATGAATCCTAAAACCTTAACAATGTTTTAATTAACGATGTTTATTGAGTTTGCGTTTCCTTTTCCAATAACTCGCTGGTAACGATCTGTTGCTTCTTTATAATAAACCAGAATTGTGTACTCGTTTTCAGTTTGATAAAAGTTTCCGTCTATAGCATTTTCATAATCGATAACACCCTTTTTATCAGCAACCGTATATTGAAAATTAGTAAATCCCTGCTTGATCATAACAGCTTTTTCAAAAACGCCTTTATCAGTATTATAATCCATTTTATATTCTGGAGAAAGACTATAATTATTAAACATTCCAGTAATATAGATGTCTTTGTTTAGTCGAAAGGCAGGTGCAGAAAGTGAGAAATAAACCCAGGCATAATCTGCTTCAATGTCATTATTAGAACCATTAATGTTCTTAACAACAAAATTTCCGTTTACATCTTCATAATTGGTGTAAATCTGGTTTCCTCGTGCTTGATTCGTATACAAATAGGCATTATAAATATCATTATTGGCACCTACACGACCCACATTATTATTTGCGGCACGAATATCTTTGTTTTCAAAATATAAAAATTCATTCCCACCCCAAAATTGAGTTTCGGCATCATATTTATAAACCAATTGATTTCCAATTGTGTATTGCGGAACGATATTTTTAATGGACGTATTGAAATTTCCATTCTGTAATAAAAGTACTTTTACATTTTGTGTTGGAGTTTGAAAAGTAATGTCATTTGAAGCAATAGAAAAATCGAGATTTTGTTTGTAATCAATATTGCTTAGGTTTCTACTTCTTTTTACTTGAGCGGCCACAGTACAATGCGAATCGTATAAAATAAATTTTCTCGAAAAAACAACTTCTTTATCTTCATTTAAAATCTTCAAAATATAATTTCCCGACAAGCGTATTTGTGTTGTAAATTGATTAGGGAAGGGAAGACGGTAATGAGAATAAACCTGAAGCGTATTAAAAGAATTTGAATAATCTGTAATTCTTTGATTGTCAAAACCGCGAATATAATCTGTTTTAGGAATATCAGTTGGTTTCCAATTATAATCGCAATGCGTAACTTCAAAATAATAATTGGCTTCATTTCCAAACAAATCATCAAATTGAAATTCAAATGTCGATCCTAATTCAAAAATCGGAACTACATTACTGCCATTTTGGACAAAAGTAACCGTTTTAATATTATAAGGAGGAACGACTTCAGTTTGTGTTTCCTGTGCTTTCGCGAATGTAAAAATAAAAAGCGCAATTAAGCTTTGATATAAAAATTTTGGCATCTTATTACGTTGTAAGATTGTAAATATAAGAATTTTATTAAACGTAAGAAGATGCCATTTATTGGATTGAGAATTTTAAGAATTCAGAATGTAATCTAAATTAGCTTCAATTTCATCGTTAATATAACTTTCTTCCAAAAGGGAATCAGACAACAGTTTTTTGTTTTCCTGTAGTTTGATTATTTTTTCTTCAACTGTATTTTTCGAAATAAATCGAATCACATTTACTTTATTCAACTGCCCGATACGATGCGCTCTGCCGACTCCCTGCTTTTCAGCAAAAGGATTCCACCAAGGATCTAAGAATAAAACATAAGAAGCTTTCGTAATATTTAAACCAACACCTCCGGCTTTCAGCGAGATGAAAAACAATAATGGATTTTCTTTTTCCTGAAATAAATTGACCTGCTGTTCTCTTTTACTCGCAGGAGTTTCGCCTGTAATTTCACAATAATCTATTTTGTTTTCTTTGCACCAATCAGTATAAAAACTCAAATTGGTAACAAACGAACTGAAAATGATTACTTTTTGTTTTGCTTTTACTAAATTTTCCAGATAATTGGTAGCCGCAATATATTTTCCAGAATCGATCTCCGAGTCTTTATCTACCATTTTTGGATGATTGCTCAGCTGTCTCAACTTCATCAATGTATTGATAATGCTGATTTTATCTGGACTTGATCCATCTGTTTTTAGTAAAAAATTACGCGCTTTAGATTTCTCTTTTTCGTATAATTTTTCCTGTTCAGGATCCATATCACAGTAATAAATCTGCTCAGATAATTCTGGTAAATCCTTTAAAACTTGTTCTTTGGTTCGTCTCAAAATGTAAGGCTGAACGAGATTTTTCAATTCAGATAAAACTTCTTCATTTTGTTTTTTCTCAATCGGGATTTTAAAATTTTCTGCGAAAAAATTATAAGATCCCAAAATATCTGGATTTATAAACTGCATCTGAGACCATAAATCGTCAAGCGAATTTTCGATAGGAGTACCGCTTAATGCAATTTTGTGCGCCGTGCTTATTTTGTTTATCGCTTTAAAAATTTTAGAGTTTTTGTTTTTAATGTATTGACTTTCGTCTAAAATTAAATAACGGAAATCGTATTTCTCTAAAATTGAAATATCGCGATGGATGATGCTGTAACTTGTAAAAATTAAATCGGTTGAGGCAAGTCTGCTCGCCAATTGTTTTCTGTCATTACCAACATACTGCATTTTTGAAAAATGCGGTGTAAATTTTCCCGCTTCATTGTACCAGTTAAAAACCAATGAAGAAGGTAAAACGATAAGAGTTTTTAGCGGTTCTCTTTCGATTGTCGTTTCGTTGGCAAATAAATCAAAATTCGTAGTTTTTGTGGTAAATCCTAATTGCTCTTGCACAGCAACCAAAACGGCTAAAGTCTGTAAAGTCTTTCCAAGTCCCATATCATCGGCTAGGCAGGCGCCTAAATTCGAATTGAAATGCCCCAAAAGCCATTTTACTCCCTCAATTTGATACGGTCTTAAAGTTGCCTTTAACAAATCTGAAGATTTATATTCAGCCTTGTAAGTCACATCGTCTTTAATTTCTGGAATTGCATCCAAAGCAGTAAAATTACTTTTACGTAAAAGAAGATTTCCATTTTCTGTTTTAGCCAATTTAGCCAGCGAACTGTATTTGCTGAACCATTCTAAAGGAATCAGAAAATAATTTCCGTCGGGTAGTAAAAAGAGTCTTTCTTTGCTTTTTATATTTGGAATAATTTCGCTGAAATTGATCTTATAATTCCCGATTGTAATGATTATTTTGATGTCAAACCAATCTCCATTTATATCTTTAGATGCCGAAACAATATGGTTTTCTGTAATGATTTCTTTGCTTTCGACTTTTAAATTCTGAATTGTAAATCCGAGATTTTCAAGTTCTTCTTTATGATCGATAACAAATTGAATATTCAGAAAAGGATCCGGATTTTCGATTTCTGAATTCAATCCGTAGAATTCATTTTTAATTACACTTAAACCGAGTTCTTCTAATTTTTTGGTATAAAAAGTCTCTTCTGTACTTCTTTTAAATTGAATAATTTTTGGCTGATTGGCTATGCTAAAATCAACAAACGAATGTGATTTTTTTGTTTTAGAAGCATCAAAACAATAACCGTCATAATCAAAATAAAGATTAAGATAATAACAGTTTTTAAAGAAGTCATGAACGGGCTGCATCGTGCACGAAATAATTTTATCGCGATTTTCGACTTCAAAACCAGTTGCTTCAATATCTATTTTTTTAGCTATTTCTGGAATAAAACTTTTAAAGTAATCGTCAACTAATTTTGATGGAATTTCAATTGAATTTTTCTTTAAAAAAGGCATTAGTTTTTTAGCATTAAGCTCTTTTAACTGCCCCAGTTTTTTATTGACAACCAACCAGCCCGGCTCGTCCAAAAGAATATCAATATTGTTATTCATTGGTAAAAAAGCCGTTTCGTTTTCTTTTAAAGAAAGGGTATAAGTAATGCCTTCAGCATGTTTATCGAATTGAATTTGTGGTTCGAAAAACAACGGATTAACAGCAACCCGTGAGCGATAAAAATCCTTTTCAGGCCCAATGTTAAGCGACAACGGAAATTGTTCTTGAACTATCAGATTGTAAAATGAACTTAAATGGAATTTTAAATGCTGACGAATCGCAAAATCAATTTTAGAATCTTTTTGCAGATCAGCAATTGTCTTTGCGGATTTGATTTTGGCGCTAAATTTTTTGAAGATGAATTCAGGTTTTAAAGATTCGCAGGCTGTAAGGATCTTTTTGGTATTAGAATCTAAATCTTCAAAAGCAATTCCGAAGCTTTCTATAACTCCAGTGGTCGCTTTCTTGTTTAAATATTTGATTTCATCGGTATCTTCAACGATATAAGCTGTTGGAAGAAATGTATTCAGATTTTTTTCAAAGCTGATGTCAAAGCAAAATTGAAATGATTTTGTAGGTTTCAAGATTTCAGGTTTGGTTGGGTTGTATTTTTGTAAAGGCTTATAAAAGTAAAAAGTTTTCAAATTATTGCTATTTTGAAAACTTTTTAAATGAACTTATGTCAGTTGTATGTTGAAAAACGGTTTAGTTTTCAGGTTTAAAACAAAGGGGAATAATTTCACCTTTTGCTAAACAATATTTTTCAACCAATTCTGGTGCAATTTTATTGGTGTAATCTTCTTCAATTACGATAAAGCCAATGCTTCTTAATTTGTCGAAATAATCGCGTCCGTAAATACGAACGTGATCGTATTGGCCAAATATTCTAGCGCGTTCTTTTTGATCTGTAATCGAATCATCTGCAAAAGTAACTTCACGGTTTAAATCTTGCGGAATTTGTAAAATCGCCATTCCGCCTGGTTTTAAAACGCGGAATAATTCCTGCATCGCTTTTGTATCATCTGGAATATGTTCTAAAACGTGGTTACATAAAATCACATCATATTCGTTGTCTTTAAAAGGAAGGTTACAGATATCTGCTTTTACATCTGCAAGAGGCGAAAACAAATCAGTTGTGGTATAATCCAGATTTTTCTGCTTGCGGAATAATTTATAAAAAGCCTGTTCTGGAGCAAAATGAAGCACTTTTTTTGGTGCTGTAAAAAAATCAGTCTGATCGTTTAAATATAACCACAGCAAACGATGTCTTTCTAACGAAAGTGTGCTTGGCGAAAGCACATTATTACGTTGTTTCCCATATCCGTAAGGCAAAAAAGATTTAAAGCTTCTGCCGTCAATTGGATCTGTAAATTTATCTCCTCTTAAAGAGAAAGCTAAAATAGGACGCGCCACATAACTCAAACGAATTAATAATGGTCGTGGAATGGTATTAAGTACTAATTTGAAAAGTTTTTTCACAGTTAAATAAATTTGAACACGAATTTCACAAATTAACACGGATTAATACTGTGGTGAAATTTCACGAACTTTTGATTTGGGTTTAAAGTATTATTCTTTTGTATTTAAGGCTGTCTTCTCCAAAATTAATTAGTAAACCTAATTTGTTTTTCGAAGCAGCTAAGTAATTTAATGTTTGTTTAATTTCACTTGTTGTTAAAGCTGTGATTGCTTTTAGTTCTAAAATAATTTCATCAAAAATGACAAAGTCAGCAAAATAATAACTAGGTAATATAATGTCTTTGTACGCGATGTTATATCTTAATTCACGATTATAAGGAATTTTGTTTCTTTGAAACTCATATTCGAGAGCATCTCCATATACTTTTTCACTATGTCCTTTTCCTAAAATTTTATGGACTTCCATACAGATTCCTATAATTTTATAAGACTCCTCTCTTAAATATAACTCACTCATCATTCATTCAATACAATAATTTCAGTGAAATTAACACACAAAACTAATTCGTGTTAATTCGTGAAATCCGTGTTATAATATCAACGGCACTTGTCTAAATTCATCTTCTTCGTTGCTCTCAATTCCTAAAGCTTTATAGATGTATTGAAAAGTCGATAATAATTCTGGTTTTCCATCAATTAAAGCTACGTCGTGCTCGAAATGCGCACTTGGTTTTCCGTCAGCAGTCAGGATTGTCCAGCCGTCTTTTAATTGTTTGATGTTTCTTGTTCCCATGTTGATCATCGGTTCAATGGCAACAACCATTCCTTCAACAAAAAGTTTACCGCGGCCGCGTTTTCCGTAATTTGGCATTTCTGGCTCTTCGTGCATTTTTTGACCAACACCATGTCCAACCAATTCGCGAACAACTCCGTAACCGTGAGCTTCTGTATATTTTTGAATCGCATTTCCAACATCTTCGACGCGATTTCCAGCTTTAAATTCTCTAATTCCAACATAAAGAGATTCTTTAGTAACTCTTAAAAGTTTTTTTACTTCTGGAGCAACTTCACCAATCTCAAAACTGTATGCATGATCTCCGTGAAAACCGTTTTTAAAAGCACCGCAGTCAACCGAAATTACATCACCATTTTTTAGCGGAACATTATTAGGAATACCGTGAACAACCTGAGCATTTGGACTCATACAAAGAGAATTCGGGAAATCATACAGTCCCAAAAAGCTTGGAACAGCACCGTGATCGCGAATAAATTCTTCGGCTAATTTGTCAAGATATAATGTAGTAACTCCTTCTTTAATTTCAGAAGCAATCATTCCTAATGTTTTTGATACGATTAATGCACTTTCGCGCATTAATTCGATTTCCTCCCTTGTTTTTTGGATAATCATATTTTTCCCATTTTCAGTTCGCAAAAGTACAATTTTTAATATTATTTTTTAAGTAAAATTTTTCGCTTAAAATTAAGCTTTCTAGCAAGATTTGTTTTTTTTTTCGCCGCCAATTTCACCAATTTCTACTAATTGAATATTGTTCAATAATTCAGTCAAATTATAATTCGTGTTAATTCGTGCAATTCGCGGCAGACTTTTTTACTTTAATATCTCGCTAAAAAGCCCTAAATTAGTAGTAAAAACGTTTTGTAATCATGGAAACTACTATAGATCAAGATATATCCAAAGTAAAGGCTCTCAAAAGAATGAAGAAAAACGCTTTGTCGCTTTTAGGAGTCGCAGTTTTATTATTTATAATTGCGATTTACTTTAAAATTCCGATGCTGCAGGCTTTTAGTGAAGCAGCAATGGTAGGCGGAATCGCCGATTGGTTTGCTGTTGTAGCATTATTTCGTCATCCATTAGGAATTCCGATTTGGCATACGGCAATTATTCCGACTAAGAAAAACGAGATAGGGGAAAATCTAGGAAATTTTGTTTCAGAAGAATTTTTAAATCGTGAAAAGTTAGAAATCAAACTAGATGAATTCAATTTTGCGACAAAAGCATCAGACTGGCTTTCACAGCATGAAAATGCAGACAAAATTGCGAATGCGGTTGCAGTAAATATTATTCCTGGCATTTTAAGGACAATAAAAGACGAAGACGTCAGGAGGTTTATTCAAGTTCAGTTTAGAGAAAAAATTGAAGGAATAAACTTTGGAAACTGGGTTGCTGTCGCATTAGAGCCTTTGCAGAAGGGAGATTTGAAAAATCAAATGCTTACCAATCTTCTTGAAGTAATGAGCAGCGAATTGACTAATAATAAAGACTTAATAAGACAGAAAGTAAAAGCTTCAACGCCACTTTTAAGTTTCGGATTGGCTGATAAAAGTATTACAGAAGGTGTCTTTAATGGTTTACAGGATTTTTTAAATGAAGCTAAGAAACCTGAAAGTGCAGTTCGCTTAAAGATTGATGAGTATATTTTTGACTTTTTAGAAAAGGTAAAAAACTCAGAAGAAATGAGAGTGAAAATAAACGATATGATTTTGGGTTTTGTTGGAAAAAAAGAAGTCCAAGACTATATCAATGGAATTTGGGATGAAATAAAACTCTCCATAACAAACGATTTAAACAGAGGAGATGAATCTTCTATAAAGAACAGCATTTCAAGTTTAATTCAAACCTTCGGAAACGGAATCAAAGAAGATCCTGTAATGATTGATAAAATCAATAACTTTATTAAAAACGATTTGCTTTCAATTCTTTTGAACAATAAAAAGGTAATAGGAGATTTAATTTCGTCAACAGTAAAATCCTGGGACGGAAAAGAAGTTTCGGAAAAATTGGAACTAGAAATCGGTAAAGATCTACAATACATCAGAATCAACGGAACTTTAGTCGGTGGAATTATTGGATTAATAATTTATGGTGTTGAGCAATTGTATCATTATTTTATTGTCTAAGATTATCAAGAAGTGTGCACAGTTTTGTCAATTCGATACCGAAGCCTCGGGATCGAATTGACAAAAAATGCATAAAAATAAAATAGGCGAATTCTTTAGAATTCGCCTATTTTTATATAAAGAAAAATATTTTCTACAACAATGAATGACAAGTCATAGCATTTGGCTGCTGAATCCCCATTAATTCTAAAATAGTAGGAGCGATGTCACCTAAAACACCATCTTGAATGCTTTTTAATTGTTTGTCAACCAAAATAATCGGCACTGGGTTTGTTGTGTGTGCTGTATTTGGAGATCCGTCAGGGTTAATCATAGTCTCACAGTTTCCGTGGTCGGCAATTACGATTGTAGTGTAATCGTTAGCAAGAGCAGCTTCGATAACTTTTTTAGCGCAAGCGTCTACAGCTTCACAAGCTTTAATAGCTGCCTCCATAATTCCGGTATGTCCAACCATGTCACCATTTGCAAAGTTCAAGCATACGAAATCAACTTCGCCTTTGTTTAATTCAGGAACAAGTGCATCTGCAAGTTCATAAGCACTCATTTCTGGCTGTAAATCGTAAGTGGCAACTTTTGGAGAATTTCTTAAAATTCTAGATTCACCTTCAAAAGGAGTTTCTCTACCACCAGAAAAGAAAAATGTTACGTGCGGATATTTTTCTGTTTCAGCAATTCTGATTTGTTTTTTACCTGCTTTTTCTAAAACTTCACCTAGTGTTTCGGTAATATTATCTTTATTGTAAACTACTTTTACGTTTTGGTACGTCTCGTCGTAGTTTGTCAATGTTACATAATACAAGTTTAGTTTGTGCATGTTTTGCTCGTGAAAATCTTGCTGCGAAAGAGCTTCTGTAAGTTCACGGCCTCTGTCTGTTCTAAAATTAAAGAAAATTACAACATCACCTTCAACAATTGTAGCTAGAGGTTTTTGCTCTTCATCAACGATTACAACTGGAGCAATAAACTCGTCTGTAACTTCATGTGCATAACTGTCAAGAACACTTGCTACAGCATTTGTAGACGGAATTCCTACTCCGTTAACTACTAAATCATAAGCTAGTTTTACACGCTCCCAACGTTTGTCGCGGTCCATTGCATAATAACGTCCAATAATAGAAGCAATTTTTACCGGAGTATCTTTTATATAATCTTCTAAATCGTGAATGTATTTTGCTCCAGATTTAGGATCCACGTCACGCCCGTCAGTAAAAGCGTGAACATACACTTGATCTAAGCCATATTCTTGAGAAGCATCGATTAAGCCGCGAAGGTGTGAAGTATGTGAGTGAACACCACCATCTGAAACTAATCCTAAAAAGTGTACTTTTTTATTGTTGTTTTTAGCATAAGTAAAAGCGTCAATTAAAACTTGTTCTTTTGCTAATGTTTTATGTTCTACGGCTAAGTTTATTTTAGCTAAATCCTGATATACAATTCTTCCGGCACCAAGATTCATATGTCCAACCTCGCTGTTTCCCATTTGGCCATCAGGTAAACCAACATTTAAGCCGTCAGTTCTAAGTTGTGCACTTGGGTAATTTTTGTAAAGACTGTTTATAAAAGGAACATTTGCATTGTCTATTGCAGATACTTTAGGGTCAGGAGATTTTCCCCAACCATCTAAAATCATAAGGATAACTTTTTTGTTCATTACTTTTTTGTTTTCTACAAAGATAAGTCATTTCTAAAATTGGCAAGAAAGCTTTGTTACATTTATGTTTAATAAAATGAAGCTTCATAAAAAATATTAATTTAATTATAGAAGTCTTTATTTTTTAAAATTAATTCACCCTAAGCTCTCATTCTAGCTTTATTTTTGACAGCATTATAGTCACTAAATATTTTGTACTTATCTAAAAAGGTGTTTTTTAAAGTATTAATTGTTTAGAAAATCAATTAATCCTAAAAGTTAAACAAAATATTTTTAGAAGACTAAATCTTCATATTTCTCCAAATGTTATACTTAAATTTTATTAATTTATATAATTACAATTTTTATAAAGATGCTTTTTGATTATTTGTAGGTAAATACGCGATAAAAATGAATATTTTTTGAAATTCTCCTAATTATTTACTTATAAATTGTTAAAGTTTAAACAAAAAGCGCTTGATAACCTGTGTTTTATTTTGTCAGCAATATATTTTTAATACTTTTGCCTTACCCAAGTTTTTGTTTAACCTAAAGAAATTCAATGATTTACAAAATTTATCCTTTATTTGTGTTTTTGCTATTATCTTTTGGAAAAGATTCAAAAAGCACTGCCGATCTTAAAACGAACGCCGCTGTAAGAACGATTGCTAAAGTCGAAAAAGTTACAGTTGATTCTAAAATCGAAAGCGTTTATAACACTTTAAATTCTAATAACTTTAAAATGCCGGAACTTAAAACTTTCTCGGAAGCTTTAAAAGGATTTTATTTGTTGAAAGAAAAAGGAGTTATCAAGAAAAATATATTAACGCTTATCGATTTCAGTTTATCATCAAACACAAAACGTTTGTGGGTAATCGATTTGACGACTAATAAAATCTTGTTTAATTCACTTGTAGCTCACGGAAGAAATACGGGAGAAGAATTTGCTTCAGCATTTTCAAATCTTAATTCTTCATTCAAAAGCAGTTTAGGCTTTTATGCTACAGGCGAAATCTATCAAGGAAAACATGGTGCTTCTTTACGCTTAGATGGTTTAGAAAATGGTGTAAATGACAATGCCCGCGAAAGAGGTGTTGTTATGCATGGAGCAGATTATGTTTCTGAATCATTTATTAGAGATCACAAAAGATTAGGCAGAAGCCAAGGTTGTCCTGCAGTTCCTGTTGAAATGACAAATGAAATAATTCAATTAATAAAAGACAAATCGTGTTTATATATCTATCATCCATCTAGAAGTTTCGCGATGGAAGAAAGGCTAATTTCTTAATTTAGCATATAAGTCCGAGTCCAAATCATAAATATCAGCTCTAAACAGGAGCTGATTTTTTTTGCTCCATGCTGTCCAGTACCATTGATACAAAGCATATTTTTTTGTGATTTTGAAACTCATTGTTTTTTTAGAGGCAATAATAGTATCAATTCTATCTTGCGGCCAGTTTCCATCTTCGTCCAAAATATGTTTAGCCAATTCTAGCGGATTTTCAACACGGACACAGCCAGAACTCATAGAACGATTGTTTCGTCCGAAAATATTACGGTGATTAGTGTCGTGCAGGTAAACACTATGATGATTAGGAAATAAAATTTTCATTAATCCTAATGAATTAGAGTATCCAGGGCTTTGAACATAACGATATCTATTAGGTTTGTTTTCATTCCACGCGATTGGATCGACAACATTTCCTGACGAATCATATATGGTAATATTTTTTTTAGCTAGATAATTTCGGTTTCGTTTCATCGCAGGAACAACATCTTCTTTTAGAATTGTAGGAGGTACGGTCCATGTCGGATTAAAAACAACTGTTTTTAAATACGAAGTAATAACAGGAGTTCTTCTTTTGCTTGTTCCAACAACAACATTTCTAACTAAAGTAGTGTCTTGATTTTCGACAACATTCAAACTGTAATCAGGAATATTAATGATAAAATAGTTTTCGGCTAATTCGTTTGGATACCATCTCCAGCGTTCCAAATTGGCAATGATTTGTTTTTTCCTTCTTTCTTTAGAATAATTTAAAGCACTAATTGTTCCTGCACCAATAACTCCGTCTGCAGCAAGACCGTGTCTTTCTTGGAATTTTTTAACTGCTTCGAAAGTCTTTTTGTTGTAAATGCTTGTAATGCTGTCTTTACCAGTCATGTCATTCCAGTATAAAAGTCTTTTTTTAATGTTTATTAAAGCAGGATTAGTGTCGTTTAAAGTGATTTTTTCAGCAGATTCAATATTTTTTATATCCTCATCTGGAAAAGTATTTATAATTTCAAGTGCTTTTAAAAGCTGTTTATAGGTTTGCGTTTTAGGCTGAATGTTTTCAACAATACTATCAAGTTTGTTTCTGTTGAAAGCCTTTATTAAAACAGAGTTTATATCAAATACCTTTTCATCCAAATCCCAATTGGTGTAAAGTTTTTTGGGATCTAGCTTTCCTTTGTGTAAATGATTCAGGTATTTTTCAAAATTATAAGTCAGTAAAATATCATAAGTAGCTAAATCAGTATCACTTAGAGAGCTGATTTTGCTTTCGAATTTTTTTAATTGAGATGCTTTGTAATCTTCTGGATCTAAGCCTAATTTATCAGATTTTTCTAGTTGAGATAAAACATAAGTTCTTTTTTCTAGATTTCCCCAAACCGTTTTATTTTCAGATGCGATATAAAATTGTTTCAGGGTTTCGCTTTTAAAAGTGCTTATTACAGCGGTATCTATTTCAACTTTTCTCTCGTCGGTAAGTATGATTGCTGGCACCGTTTTTTTGATGACAGGATTGGGTTTTGGAGTATCTTTTTTACACCCCATAAAAATGCATATTACTACTAAAGAGTAAAATTTCTTCATATTATAATTTTTTAAACATCAAATAATGTTCGCCAACATCTTTAATATCAAATGGTTTACCTAGGGGGTGATAATTCATTTTTTGATAAAAACCAACAGCAGCTGTTCTGGCGTTAAACCAAATCAAATCAACTTTGTTTTCATTGCAGTAGGTTTCACAATGTCTAACCAAAGCTTCGCCAAATCCCATTTTTTGATGCGTTTCTAAAACGGCCATCCCTCGAATTTGTGCTTGATTTTGTTCGGCAAATATAGTGTTGATTTTCTTAAACAAGGAAATAATTCCTATTAAATTTTCATTATCAAATAGTCCGAAATGATGTGTAGTCTCAAGGTCATCTCCGTCAAAGATGCAGCTTTCTATAGGTTTTCCTTTTCTTAAAACGGGTTGACGTACTGCATAAGTTTCTTTTGATGTAATTTCTTTAATTGTAATCATGATTTTTTTTAAAAATATTGGATTTATAACTTTTTAATTTTAAATCAGTTATAAATAATTGTTGATTTTTATTGATTTTTTTTGCGAAAAAGCTTGTTTTGAACTGAACTTTCTTTTTATATTTGCACCACCAATGCGAAAGTAGCTCAGTTGGTAGAGCTCCAGCCTTCCAAGCTGGTTGTCGCGAGTTCGAGCCTCGTCTTTCGCTCTAAAAAAACAGAATCTTTTAGATTTCGTTTTTTTTGTCAAAAGTAAATAATTTTTGATTTTAGTTTTTTTTAAAGATTAAATTATTTATATTTGCACCCTGTTATGCGAAAGTAGCTCAGTTGGTAGAGCTCCAGCCTTCCAAGCTGGTTGTCGCGAGTTCGAGCCTCGTCTTTCGCTCTTCAAAAGCCTCAAACATTGTTTGAGGCTTTTTTGTTTTTAGGCAATTACGCAAATTGCAATGTTTTAAATTCTAAATTCCAAGTTTAAAAAGAGACAAATGCTAAATATTTGGAATTTGAAATTTAAATATTGGAATTTTATTTTAAGTTGCTCAAATCACTTTCGGTTTCTAATTCCTGTGGTGTTTCGTTTTTCTTGAAAAGTCTCGCTTTCAAATCGCCTTTTAGGGTAATTTTTTCTCCCTTAACTTCCAGCCAGCTTCCTTCTCTTAATCCTAAAACCGGAATCGAATTGAACGTATGAAATTCTTTAATTCTTGTTTCGCGAGTTTCTCCCATGTGTTTAGATTGTAAATCGGCATCTAAATAATGCGGATTTAAATTGAAAGGAACTAATCCTAAAGTCTGGAAACTTGGCGGGTAAATAATAGGCATATCGTTTGTAGTCTGCATTGATAAACCGCAAATGTTACTTCCGGCGCTTGAGCCTAAATATGGAGTTCCGTTTTTTACAGTTTCAGAGAGTAACTGCATGATATTGTTTTTGTACAACTGAGTAACTAGTAAAAAAGTATTCCCTCCGCCAGTAAATATTCCTTCTGCATTTTTTACAGCATCTTGCGGATTTTCAAATTCATGAATCCCTTTAACCTCAATATTAATTGATGCAAATGCTTCGGCAGCTTTTTGCGTGTATTCTTCATGTGTAATGCCACCAGGTCGTGCGTAAGGAATAAATAAAATTGTTTTGCAGTCTTTAAAATGCTCTTTTAAAGCAGGTAAAAGATATTCTAAGTATTTGCCTCCGTGTAGAGTAGATGTGCTGGCAATAATAATGCTTTTCATGATTTTTTAAACTCAAATTTTGTTTGCTAAAGGTATTAAAAACTCTCTTTTCGTATAATTTTTTATGATTTTAATTAACATATATTTACCAAGTCGTTAATACTAAATTTGGAGGATATTAAGATATTTTTACCTTTTAAGAATATTTTTAATTTATTTCATTTTGTTTCAGAAAATTACTTGTTTTTTAATTGTTGTGATGGTAGGGCAGGCGTGCTTGTCTCAAGTCCAAGATCGTTCTGTTTTTAATGGTAAAATAGCCTCTAATACCTCAGATTTAGAAGGCGTTCATGTGATTAATGCTCAGACAGAAGAAACAGTAACAACAGATGCCTCTGGATCTTTTTCAATTTTGGCAAAAGCCGATGATGTGTTGGTGTTTTCTTCCATAAGTTTTAAAGAAAAAAGAATTATGCTGAAACCTGAGGATTTTACCAATCTTAATTTTTCGGTTAAGCTTAGTATGGTAATGTATCAGCTACAAGAAGTTGTGATAAAACGATATGATAATATTAATGCAGAAAGTTTAGGAATAATTCCTGAAGGCCAAAAAAAATATACAGCAGCCGAGCGAAAACTAAAAACAGCAACCGCTTTGAATGCTACAGCAAATGCTGGAACAATGGCTGGCGGATCTATTTCTGCAGATCCGCTGTTAAATTTCTTCTCGGGAAGAACGGCAATGCTTAAAAAAGAAGTGGCAGTAGAGAAAAAAGAATTTTTTATGAAACTTCTGGAGAATATGTTTAGTTTGGATCATTTTATTGACCGCTTAAAAATTCCAGCAGAATATGTAAAAGGTTTTGAATATTATGCTGTGGAAAATGAAAAATTTACCGTCATTTTGAATTCTAAAAATAAAACTTCTACCGAATTTCTTTTAGGGGAATTAGCGGCAAAGTATAAAGAAATAATTGCGAGTGAAAATAAGTAAAAAAATAACTGTTATAATGCTTTTGATTTTTGTTCAGATTGGTTTTGGGCAAAAAAACAATTCTAAAGAGTTGTTAGGTAGAATAATGGAACAATCAACGCCGATTGAGGGAGTAAATATTATTAACAATACAACTCAGGTTGCAACAATTTCAGATTCTGATGGTAATTTTTCGATTGCAGTAAGAGAAGGAGATGTTTTGGTCTTTTCTGCTGTGAATTTAGATCCGCTTAAACGAAGGATTACAACAGAGGATTTGGCGTCTAATTTACTGGTTGTTAAAATGACCGCAAAAGAGGTGGAGCTGAGAGAGGTTGTTGTGAATGAAAATGCCAATATTACTGCCGAAAATTTAGGTATTATTCCGTATGGACAGAAAAAATATACGCCTGCAGAACGAAAAGTTTATACTGCAAATTCGACTTCTGTCGATAAGCTTTTAAATGCAATTTCCGGGCGGACTGCAATGTTGAAAAAAGAGGTAAATGTTGAGAAAAAAGAAGCCCTTTTTAGAAAATTAGAATACCTTTTTGACGAGAATTATTATACCGAAAGATTGAAAATACCTGTGGATTATATAAAAGGATTTCAATTATTTTGTGTGGAAGATGCTGAATTTGCTGTATCTTTGAATACTAAAAACAAAACAATGAGTATGTTTTTAATCACAGATCTAGCAAGAAAATATCTTACAATTCTCGAAAATGAAAAATAAATTAGGAGTACTCGTTGTCTGCTTATTTTGTCAAATTGTATTAGGGCAAAACGGTTCAAGAAAGCCATTGCATGGTCAAGTAATAAATGATTTTCTAGCGATAGAAAGTGGCTATGTAATGAATATTAATGCAAATGTAAGAACATTTATCGGTGCAGGTGGTTTATTTGATATTATTGCTCGCCCAAAAGACACTTTGTTGTTTTCTGGTTTGGCATTTCAATCCAAAAAAATTGTTCTGACAGAAAAAGATTGTGCCGAGGTTCTTTTTAAAATAAAACTTGATTTGGTGAATAATCAGCTTAAAGAAGTTGTTGTTCACAAAGAATTAAAAGTAAAATCATTGCAAGGTGGTTCACAGGGAATAGTGGATATGCAGTTTGAAGATGACAAGCAATCGACAGCCAAAAACACAGCAATGCTCTCTGATCAAACCATTAAATATGGAATGGACTTTGTTCGAATTTTTAAAGATGTTAAAAAGCTTTTAAGCAAAAAAGAAGATGTAAAAGAAGAAGAGGTTACGGATATTGCTTTTGTAGAATATGCTAAAGATAATTTTACAAAAGATTTCTATACCAAAACTCTCGGACTTAAAGAAGATGAAATAGAATTGTTTTTGATGTATTGCTCTAATGATGCAGCTTCGAAACAATTTTTAGAGCCTGATGAAAAATTCCAGTTAATGGATTTTATGGTGAATAAGAATAAAGAATTTAAGAAAGCTGCTGCTGTTCAAAAATGAAAAATAAATTAGTTTACTGTCTGCTGGCAGTTTTGTTTGTATTATCATCTGCATTTACTTTTCATAAATTTTATGTTGGGGTTTTTCAAGTAAATTATGCTGCCGAAAAAAAAATGCTGCAGATTACTTCCCGCATTTTTATTGATGATTTGAACAATGCAATGGAAAAGAAGTATCACAAAAAAACATTTGTAGGCACAAGCAAAGAAACGCAGGCAGATATTGACTTATTAAAAAAATATCTCTCAGAAAATTTTTTGATCAAAGTAAATGGGCAGCCAAAAGCAATAACTTTTTTATCTAAAGAAGTAGAAGCAGATGATGTTTTAGTTTGTTACTCAAGGATTAAAGATGTAGAGAAGTTTAAAACATTAGAAATTTCAAACACTCTTTTAGTAGATTGGAATGCAGAACAACAAAACATTACACATATTTCAGCTTTTGATACTAAAAGAAGTGTTCTTTTTACAGAATCTTCAAGAAAAGAAGTGTTAAAGTATTAATGGATTTCTAGAATTATTATTTTAATTGCTATTTTCACAGCCTGATAAATTACCATTAGATTTTTATGAAAAAACTTTCATTATTATTACTTTTTCCTGCAATGTTAGTTGCACAGGAAAAAGCAACAACCACGCCTGTTAGACAGCAGGGAAAATACGATACCAATAAATTTAGCCAGATGTACGATTTGCTGGCAACTCCAAATATGTTTCGTACAGCTTCTGGAGCTCCAGGACCAGCTTATTATCAACAGCAGGCCGATTATAAAATTGATGTTGAATTAGACGATAAAAATTCAAGATTAAGCGGATCTGAAACTATAACTTATTCGAATAATTCGCCAGATAGTTTAGAGTATTTATGGGTGCAGTTGGATCAAAATCAAGCAAGAGCCAATGGTCAGACTTCATTAGCAGAAGGTGAAAAAATAAATCAGGTTTTACCTCTTGACGGTTTTTCTTCTAAATATCTGAAAAAAGATTTAGAGCGCGGTTTTAATATTGAGCAAGTTAAAGATGCTAAAGGAAATGCATTGTCATATACCATCAACGAAACAATGATGCGTATTAATTTGTCTTCACCTTTAAAACCAGGAGAAAAAATCTCTTTCTCAATAAAATGGTGGTACAATATCAATAATTATAGAAAAGAAGGCGGTCGTTCTGGATATGAGCTATTCGAAAAAGAAGGAAACAAGCTGTATGTAATTGCTCAATTCTATCCAAGAATGGCAGTTTATAATGATGTTGAAGGCTGGCAGAATATGCAGTTTTGGGGAAGCGGAGAGTTTGCTCTTCCTTTTGGGAACTTTGATGTAAATATTACGGTTCCTGCAGATCACGTAATAGATGCTACAGGAGAATTAATGAACAGAAGCGAAGTATTTACGGCAGAACAAGTAAAAAGATACGAGCAGGCTCAAAAATCATTTGATAAACCAGTGGTTATTGTAACGCAGGCAGAAGCGGAAGCTGCTGAAAAAGGTTTTTCTGAAAAGAAAAAAACTTGGAAATTTAGTGCTAAAAATGTTCGTGATTTTGGAATTGCTTCTTCAAGAAAATTCATTTATGATGCAATGGCTGTAAAAATTGGCAACAGAACTGTTATGGCAGAATCTGTTTATCCAAAAGAAGCAAATCCACTTTGGGGAGAAACTTCTACAATGGTTGTAGCTCATACTTTAAAAAGTTATTCATCTCATACTTTTGATTATCCTTATCCAAAAGCAGTTTCAGTTTCTGCGGAAGATCAAGGAATGGAATATCCAATGATTTGCTGGAACTACGGTCGTCCTGACGAAAATGGCGTAACAAGCAGAGAAGTTAAAAACGGAATGATTGGTGTTATTATTCACGAAGTTGGACATACTTTCTTTCCAATGATTGTAAATTCTGATGAACGTCAGTGGACATGGATGGATGAAGGTTTAAATTCATTTTTAGAGTATTTAGCTGAGCAGGAATTAGATCCAAATTTCCCTTCTAGAAGAGGACCAGCAAAAAATATTGTTCCTTACATGAGTGGAGATCAAAAGTTTTTGGAGCCAATTATGTCGAATTCAGAGACAATTCACCAATTTGGAAATAATGCTTACGGAAAACCAGCAACGGGTCTTAATATTTTAAGAGAAGTGGTTATGGGAAGAGAATTGTTTGATCATGCTTTTAAAACGTATGCAAACAGATGGAAATTCAAACACCCAACGCCTGAAGATTTCTTTAGAACTATGGAAGATGCTTCGGCAGTCGATCTTGACTGGTTCTTTAGAGGATGGTTTTATTCAACAGATTTTGTAGATATCGGAATTAAAGATGTAAAACAATATTATGTTTCAGATACTCCAACTGCAGATATTAAGGATGTCAAAGTAAGAAAAGGACGTTTTGGATATGAAAAAGGACCTTTTGTTTATTTAGTTTCTGGAGATAATGCAGAAGTTAATCAATCAAAGAAAAAAGCTTTAAAAATTGAAGATTTCAAGCCTTTGGCAGATTATGTAGATCAGACTTTTACTGCTGAAGAAAAAGCTAGTATCAAATCGCCTAAATACTTCTACGAAGTTGAATTCAACAAACCAGGCGGAATGATTATGCCTATTTTAGTTGAGATTACTTATGAAGACGGTTCTAAAGATAGTTACCAATATCCAGCACAAATCTGGAGAAAAAGTAACGAAACGGCTAAAAAAGTGTATGCTACAACAAAAGCAATTAAGAGTATTCAAGTCGATCCAAAACTGTTAACAGCAGATATCGATGTTACTAATAATTCTTGGCCAAAAGTTGAGACAAAGTCAAAATTTGACTAAACTAATAAATGATAATTAAAAGTTCATCATGTTTGTAAAAGCTTGATGAACTTTTTCTTTTTTATTAAAATACATTTTAAAGGACTTTTTAAGTTAATTTTAAAACTCTACGCTGCAAAATTTAATATCTTTGCGACAACAAAAATAAAAGTTATGTTTGGTATAGGAGGAGGAGAATTAGTTTTTATACTGTTTATTGTACTAATGCTTTTTGGTTCTGATAAAGTACCAGAAATTGCACGCACGATGGGTAAAGCTATGGCTCAATTAAAAAATGCGACTAATGATATTAAAAGTGAAATTCAAAAGGGAGCAGAGGCTAATGGTCTTGACTCTAAATCTTTGACGGATATTACTGGAAATATTAATGCAGAAATTAATAATGCAAAATCTAATATACTTGGAGAAAATGGAAGTCTCTTAGGAGATACAGCCAATGAAATCGACAAAGTAAAAGAAGATATTGATACCATTTCCGGACCTATTAAACGCCAAAGATAATGCTTGAAAAAATACAGGAATTAGATACAAATCTATTAATATATCTTAATGGACTTGGTTCTGAAACATACGATAAATTTTGGCTTTTCATTACCGATCAGTTGCATTGGACGCCAGTTTTTTTATTGTTTTTTTATCTTATTTATAAAAAAATAGGTGGCAAACAAACTTTGTATCTATTGCTGTTTGTAGCAATTTTGATTGCTTTTACAGATCAAACCTGTAATTTATTCAAACATACTTTTCAACGCTTACGTCCTTGTAATAATCCAGATTTAGCTTCGATTATTCGAATTGTACAGGTTAGAAAATCATATAGTTTTTTCTCTGGGCATGCGGCAAATACAATGGCTGTTGCGACTTTCTTGTTTTTAGTTTTAAAACGTCACTTCAAATATTTTGGGTTGCTATTTTTATGGCCTTTAGTTTTCGCTTACAGCCGTATTTATTTAGGATTGCATTATCCTGGTGATATTCTAGCAGGGTATTTCTTCGGAGTGCTTTTTGGATCTTTACTTTATTTAGTGTATAGAAAATTAAAACCGCAATATTTCCCAGGATAGTTTTTTTAAGATGCTAAGTTTCTAAGTTTCTGAGTTTCTAAGATTTTAAAGATATATTAAAAAAAACCTCCAGCTTAGCTGGAGGTTTTTTTATGGGCAAATAAAAGGCCTTAGCCTCCTTTAGCATTAAAAAAACTAAGAGTCTTAGTTATCTCAGAAACTTAGCATCTTAAAAATCTATAACACTCTCGAAACCGTCAATCCATCACGAATTGGCAGTAAAACTGTTTCAACTCTTGGATCATCTTTTAAGAGTTGATTATATTCCAAAAGAACTTTTGTACTTACATCATTTGGATGAACAGGTTCGAGGATTTTTCCGCTCCATAAAACGTTATCAGACAAAATAATGCCGCCTTTATTCATTTTTGGAACAATCATTTTCCAGTAGTTGAGGTAATTTTCCTTATCAGCATCAATAAAGACCAAATCAAATTTTACATCTAAATCTGGAATAATATTTACAGCTTCGCCTAAATGCTGGAAAATTTGTTTTCCCCAAGGAGATGCATCAAAGTATTTTCGTTGAAAATCAACCAATTCTTCTTTAATATCAATGGTATGTAATTGTCCGTTTTCCTGCATGCCTTCACATAAGCATAAGGCAGCATAACCTGTGTAAGTTCCAATTTCAAGAATATTTACCGGACGAATCAATTTAGACAACATGCTTAAAACACGTCCTTGAAAATGACCGCTTAACATTCTCGGTAAAAGTATTTTTTGGTAAGTTTCTTTATTGAGTTTGGCTAACAATTCTGGTTCATTTTCAGAATGCTGTTCGATATAATCTTCTAATTCTTGTGATATGAAATGCATGTTGTAATATCTTGTAATTTTGAAGCAAAAGTACAAAAAATATCGGCGTAGTTTTTTGCATAAAAAAACCATCCGCTTTGGCAGATGGTTTCAATTTAGATTTAGATGAAATTTATTTTTTCAAAGCTTCATTTACTTCTTTTGCTGTTTTTACAGTTCCGTCTTTCGCTGCTTTTGCTGCGTTTTCAACTTTCTCTGCACCTTTTTTAGTAGCGTCTTTTACATCAGTTGCTGTCTTTTTTGCAGCATTCTCAACATCATTTGCAGCTTTTTTAGTTGCATCTTTTACGTCGCTTGCTGCATTTTCTGTTGCATCTTTCGCTTTTGCAGCAGCGCTTTCGGCTTTACTAACTGAAGTGTCTGTTACTTCTTTAATATCTGTTGTTAATGAATCAACCTTGTTTCCAAGTGTTAATTCTTCTTCTGCTGGTTTAGGCTCTTTTTTCTCACAAGATTGAACACCAAATGCTAGTAAAGCTACAACAGCTAAGCTTAAAATTTGTTTTTTCATAATTACATTTTTTTTAGGTTGATAAAACTTAAAGGTTATATGGCTGAAAAATAAAAGTACAAATTTTAAAATGATTGAGCTCTTTGTAAGATTATTTTTCTTTTGAGAGCAAAACAATTCTTGTGCCAAATTTTGACTTTTTAGCTTGGCGTTCGATTTTTTTTTGGCAAAAAAATTTTAGTCGTTATAAATTTTATATTAAAGAATGAAGAGTTTAATTATACTTGAATTTGCCCTTATTTTCTTCACTGTTTTTGAGGTCTTGTTAAGAATGCACTAAAAAGCGGTAAAAAATGACAAAAGTGATTAACTTTGCAGCATGCAAATGGAGAAAAAAGACATACGAGCCTTATCAAAAGAGCAGCTTCGCGATTTTTTTGTTGAAAATGGAGATAAAGCTTTTCGCGGAAATCAGGTTTATGAATGGCTGTGGAGCAAAGGTGCTCACAGTTTTGAAGATATGACAAATGTAGCAAAGACTACAAGATCTATGCTTGAAAACAGTTTTGTGATCAATCATATCAAAGTGGATACGATGCAGAAAAGTAGCGACGGAACTGTAAAAAATGCCGTACGCCTTCATGACGGTCTTGTCGTAGAATCTGTTTTAATTCCAACAGATACTAGAACCACAGCTTGTGTTTCTAGTCAAGTAGGTTGCAGTTTAGATTGTAATTTCTGTGCTACAGCAAGATTAAAAAGAATGCGAAATCTGGAACCAGGCGAAATTTACGACCAGGTCCTGGCTATTGATAAAGAAAGCCGTTTGTATTATAATCATCCACTTTCGAATATCGTTTTTATGGGAATGGGAGAGCCTTTAATGAATTACAACAATGTCATTAAAGCAATCGATATGATTACTTCTGAAGAAGGTTTAGGAATGTCTCCAAAACGAATTATGGTTTCGACTTCTGGAATTCCGAAAATGATCAAAAAAATGGCAGATGATGACGTGAAGTTTAAATTAGCAGTTTCACTACATTCTGCAATTGACGAAACTCGCGCGAGAATTATGCCGTTTAGTAAAAATTTCCCTTTAAAAGATTTACGTGAAGCTTTAGAATATTGGTACAGAAAAACCAAAAGCAAAGTTTCGTATGAATATGTAGTGTGGAAAGGAATTAACGACGATAAAGCTTCAGTTGATGCATTAGTAAAGTTCTGTAAATATGTGCCTTGCAAAGTCAATTTGATTGAGTATAACCCAATTGATGACGGCGAATTCCAGCAAGCTTCAGAAGAATCTATTGCTGCTTATATTAAAGCATTAGAGAATATCGGAATAGTTGTAAAAGTTAGACGAAGCAGAGGTAAAGACATAGACGCCGCATGCGGCCAGCTAGCCAATAAAGAAGCAGAATAAATATTAGCCAGAATATATTACGTTAGAAATATCTGATTGGTAGAAAAAAGTATTAGAGTAAATATTCGCTGAAAATATTATTCCGTTAGGAATATTTCATTGCTCAAAAAACAGAAACCAATATACTCCGTAGGAGTATCTCATCGGTAGAAAAAAAATAATGACAATGAAAATATGTTCCGTAGGAACATTTGAAAAATAACACAAATAAAAAAAGCATTAAAAACAAGGATCAATCTTGTTCTTAATGCTTTTTTTTCGGGCAAAAAGGATTTTATTTTTTCAAATCTATTTCTTCTGTAACGCCATCTTTAGTTACTGTTGCAAGAGTATCACATTCTCCGCTTCCATAATCTATAGTTGCGGAAGCGCCGTTTTTAGTAATTGAAACAATTCCTTTTACAGCAAAAGATTTTCTACACAAAGCATTAAACTCTAAAGGAGTAGTAATTTCTGCCGAGTAAGTATCTCCGTTAGGAAAAGTTGTTGTACCGCTTCCTGTAACCACAAACACGTTATCATCCCAATCAAACCAAGTATCGTAACCAGAAGTCATTTCTTTTATCAAAGTTCCTTTTCTGGTGTAAACGCCTCCGTCATCAAAAGTAATAGTCAAATCAATTGAAGCTGTAGAAACAGGATGAGCTGTCACTAATAAATTAGTTTCTTTAATTGTTCTCACAATACTTTTACTTCCCTGAAGTTTTCGTCCGTTATGGTAAAATCCTTCAAAAGTGTAACTAATAGTTTGAGTAGACGAACTAAAATCATTAGAAAAAGAAACAATCATTTTTCCTTTAACCGTGTTTCCGTTATTCAAAGTACAGCCTTCAACACCAAAATCTACTGTTTTTGTCCAAGTATTATTGGTTAAAACTGTTGTTATGGTAGCGCAGCTTGGCATAAAGTTTTTAATAGGTCCGCCAGGTTTTGCGTTAATATTAATTTGTGAGCTAAATTGATCTTCGGCAATATTGGTAACATCTTCTACAGAAGCATCGATTTTAGAATTTGTGATAATTTCTTCGTTTGTAATCGCTGCTCCAGATCCATCATTTGTTTTTTCATCAGAGTTACAGCCGATAAAAAAAGACATAGTAATACAAGTGCTAAGTAATAAAAATTTTGTTTTCATAAATAAATAGTTTTGGGTTCTTCTTTTAAATTAATGAATTCAAATCAGTATTAGTTAGAGCTATTTTTGGTGGGAATTTTTAGATTAAGACATAAAATATTAAAATCCTAACCTAAAATACACAACGTATTTTTATTAAAAATAGTATATTTGAAGTCTAAATGAATATTACGTCTCAAATAAAGCAGCCTATTTTTAACGAGATGGAACTTTTCGAAAAAAAGTTCCATGAATCGATGACCTCGAAGGTTGCTTTGCTAAACAGAATCACTTATTATATCGTAAACCGTAAGGGAAAACAAATGCGTCCGATGTTTGTTTTTCTTACTGCAAAAATGGTTTCTGGCGGTATTGTAAACGAAAGAACGTATCGCGGAGCTTCAGTAATTGAGCTGATTCATACCGCAACTTTAGTACACGACGATGTTGTGGATGATAGTAATCGCCGTCGTGGATTTTTCTCTATCAATGCGCTTTGGAAAAATAAAATTGCGGTTTTGGTTGGAGATTATTTATTGTCTAAAGGACTGCTGCTTTCTATTGACAATGGTGATTTTGATTTGTTAAGAATTATTTCTGTTGCCGTTCGCGAAATGAGCGAAGGAGAATTACTTCAAATAGAAAAAGCCCGCAGACTCGATATTACCGAAGATGTTTACTACGAGATCATCCGAAAGAAAACCGCAACACTTATTGCAGCTTGTTGTGCACTTGGCGCGAAAGCTGTAATCGAAGATGATGTTCAGGTAGAAAACATGCGCAAATTCGGTGAGCTGATTGGAATGGCTTTTCAAATCAAAGACGATTTATTCGATTACAGCGAAGAAGCAATAGGTAAACCAACCGGGATCGATATTAAAGAGCAAAAAATGACATTGCCTTTAATTCACGTTTTAAATACTTGTACTCCGCAGGAAAAAAAGTGGCTGATAAACTCCATCAAAAACCACAACAAAGACAAGAAACGTGTAAAAGAAGTTATTGCCTTTGTAAAAAACAACAATGGTTTGGCTTATGCCGAAGACAAAATGGTGCAATTCCAGCAAGAAGCGCTTTCTCTGCTTCAAAACTTCGAAGATTCTGAGTATAAAGAGGCGCTGACTTTGATGGTGAACTACGTCATCGAAAGAAAAAAATAATTAGAAAATTAGAGAATTTATTAATAAGATAATTGATTTACTTTGTTGTAAATCAGTTGTGTATTGCTATGTGTTGGAATTTGGAATTTTAAAAAATTGAATTTTTTTTACAGTTCATGCAACCATTTCAAATCGACAATCGTCTATGCTAATAGAAGTCTGTTTCTAAAACCAAAAACCAAAAGCTTATAAATGAAAATTATTCATTTACATCAAGAAGAAACCAAAATCATAAAGTTGGCTGTCGAAAACAATCGTCAGGCCCAACAGCAGATTTACAGTAAGTTTTCTTCAAAAATGTTAAGTGTATGTCGTCAATATATAAAAGACATTCAATTGGCAGAAGATGTAATGATAACAGCATTTATGAAAGTGTTTACGAATTTAAAAAACTTTGAACACAAAGGAAGTTTTGAAGGCTGGATCCGCCGAATTATGGTTAATGAATGCATTTCGTATTTGAGAGTTCAGAAAAAAGTAAAATTTGCCGAAGATGAGTTTTTTATTGAAGAAAGTTTTAATGAAATCGACAGCCAGTTTACCGTAGAACAGATTCAGTATTTAATTGACGCTTTGCCCGACGGCTATAAAATGGTTTTCAATTTATACGCAATCGAAGGTTACAAACACAATGAAATTGCCAAGATGTTAGGAATTAATGAAGGAACATCAAAATCGCAATTATCGCACGCTAGAAAAATGCTGCAAACACAAATTAGTATTTTAAAAAAACAAGATAATGGAACCGAATAATTTTGAAAAGGATTTCCGTGATAAGCTCAACGACCGAAAAATTGAACCAAGCAATAAAGCCTGGGATCGATTGGATGCAATGTTGAGTGTAGCAGAAGAGAAGAAACCAATTACGATTGACTCAAATAAAAAATCGAAAAGAAAATGGTTGTACATCGCAGCCAGCTTTATCGGATTTCTATTGGTGGGAACTCTGTTTTTCAATCAAAATAAAAACGCAGTTGAAGTTCCAAAAACTGTAGTGGTTGAAAAGGAAATCCAAAAAGAATCAGTTACAAAACCAGCTATAAATAATATAGATTCAATTAAAACTGAAAATGCAATTGCTGAAAAAACTTCAGAACAAGTTTCAGAACAAGCTTCAGCAAAACAAGAAAAAGTGAACAATCAAATTTCAAATAAAACCAATAAAAATGAATCAAATCAAATAGCGGAGTCTTCAGTCATCATCAAAAACAATCAAGAAAAACAATCAGCCAGCAATCAAGTCTTAATTACAGAGAATGCTAAAAATTCCAATGTAGATCAGTTATTAGAAACTGCAGAAAATAAAGTTTTAGCCGAAAGTTCTACTAAAAAGGCAAAAGTAAAAATCAATGCCAGCGATTTACTGAATCAGGTAGACGGTGAATTAGAGCTTTCTTTTAGAGAAAAAATGATTACCAAAGTAAACAAGAACTTTCAAGATGTCAAAGTCGCTTTATCGAATAGAAATCAAAAAGAGTAGAGGCAATGACAATGGCAATTTCAACATCAAATTCATATCAAAAATTAACCATTAACAATCAACAATTAATAATTAAAAATCAATCATCAATCATTTTTAAAATCAATCAATCATGAAAAATATTACTATTTATTTCATTCTATTCTTTTTCTTACTGATAAGCAAAGTAATGGGGCAGGAAACTTTTGAATCTGAAGCGAAAAGAATCGCTAATAAAATTGAGAAAATTACTAAAGAAGAGAAAGAAGCTCTAAAAGAAGAAGTTGAAGCTGTAAATGTTCAATTATCTGAAGGTAAAATTACGCAGGAACAGGCTGATAAACGCAAAAAAGAACTTGCAGAAGCTCGAGCTGTAATTATTGAAGAAAAAATTACTTTGGCACAAAATGAATTAAATGATTTGGTGCAGAAAAAAGTAGATGGAAAGATAAAAGAAGATTCTTCTAAAGTCTATATGATTCGCTGGAAATCTCATAAAGACACCAAAGATTCTATCCACGGCGAAAAAAGAACCACTTCTCAATTTGTATTTGCAATGGGATTGAATAATATGATGGTCGATGGAAAGCTTCAGGATTCCAATTACAGTTTTATTGGTTCGCATTTTTACGAATGGGGGTTTACGTATAACTCAAGATTATTGAAAAATGATAATCTGCTTCATGCCAAATACGGACTTTCATTAATGTACAACAATATCCGTCCGACAGACAACAGGAGTTTTGTTGTAAATGGCGATCAGACTAATCTGGAAGTGAATTCGGTTAATTTAAATGAATCTCGTTTTAGAAATGTCTATTTGGTTGCACCTGTACATTTAGAGTTTGATTTTTCAAGACCAGTAGAAAGCAACGGAAAAACTTATTTTAAAACACATAGAAGTTTCCGTTTTGGAATTGGAGGCTATGCGGGAATCAATGTAAAGTCAAAACAGATTTTAAAATTTGAAGACGAAGATTTAAAATATAAAACCACTATAAAAGGGGATTACAATGTAAATAATTTTATTTACGGTCTGAGTTCGTATATCGGTTATAGAGAATTGAGTTTATATTTTAAATACGATTTAAATCCATTATTTCAGAATAATTTAGTCAAAGAGAATAACATTTCGTTAGGACTTAGAGTAGATTTAAACTAAAAGAATTGGTCGTTTAGTTAGTAAAAAAAGCATCTCAAACGAGATGCTTTTTTGTTTTAAAAATGATTAAAATTCAAATAGGATTTCCGTATTTTTACAAGCTCTCAACTTTAAAAATATATTAGACTTTGATTTCACAAAATACCATAGATTCTGTTTTTGAAACTGCTCGAGTAGAGGAGGTTATCGGCGATTTTGTGAATTTAAAACGTGCAGGGAGTAACTTCAAAGGCTTGAGTCCGTTCTCAGATGAGCGCTCTCCTTCGTTTATGGTGTCGCCGGCAAAAGGGATTTGGAAAGATTTTAGTACGGGAAAAGGCGGTAACTCTGTTAAATTTTTGATGGAACATTCGCAGTTTACCTATCCAGAAGCCATTCGATATTTAGCCAGAAAGTACAATATCGAAATTGAAGAAACAGAACAATCAGAAGCAGAAAAAGCAAATACAGACATCCGCGAAAGTATGTATTTGGTTTCTGAATTTGCGGCCAAATATTTTCAGGATGTTCTCCTCAATAGTGAAGAAGGAAAAGCAATTGGTTTGTCTTATTTTAAAGAAAGAGGTTTTACCAATGAAACGATTAAAAAGTTCAACTTAGGATACTCTCCAGAAACTTGGGATGCTTTGACGAAAGAAGCTCTTGGTAAAGGATATAAATTAGAATTTTTAGAAAGTACAGGATTAACAATTGCCCGAGAAGACCGTCCTTTTGATCGTTTTAAAGGACGTGTAATGTTTCCGATTCAAAGTATGTCGGGACGTGTTTTAGGATTCGGCGGACGTATTTTAACCAATGATAAAAAGGCGGCAAAATACCTAAATTCGCCAGAAAGTGATATTTACCATAAGAGTAAAGTCCTTTACGGAATTTATCATGCCAAGCAATCTATAGCCAAACAAAACAATTGTTATTTGGTTGAAGGTTATACCGATGTAATTCAGTTTCATCAAGCAGGAATTGAAAACGTTGTGGCTTCTTCAGGAACAGCTTTAACGCCAGACCAGATTCGTTTGATAAATCGTCTGACTAGAAATATTACAGTACTTTTTGATGGAGATGCTGCAGGTTTAAGAGCGTCAATTCGAGGAATCGATTTGATTTTGGAAGAAGGAATGAATGTTAGGGTTTGTTCTTTTCCTGACGGAGAAGATCCAGACAGTTTTGCGCGTAAAAATTCGCATGATGCATTAGTTGCTTATTTAGAAGAAAACAGTAAAGACTTTATACAGTTTAAAGCTTCGATCTTGATGGGTGAAGCTAAAAATGATCCAATCAAAAAAGCCGACCTGATTCGTGATATGGTTACGAGTATTTCTAAAATACCAGACCGTATTCAGCGAGAAGTATATATTCAGGAATGTGCACGAATAATGGATATTTCGGAGCAGGTTTTGGTAAGTACGCTGGCGCAGTTAATTCAAAAGGATATTGCAGAGGCGAACAAAAAACAAAAACAGGATCAAAAGCCTTTTGAAGTTCATAGAAATCAGCCTCCAAAAAATGCAGGATTTTCAGGAGGTGATCCAGAAGACCCAAGAACCGGACCGCCAGATGATTATCCTGGAGAACCGGGTTATTATCCAGAAGCACCAGCAGAAAAGGTAAATATTTTATACGGCTTTGAAAGAAAAATTATTGAAATTCTTCTTTTGTACGGAAGTGTGGTCGAAAATTTCGAAGATGTTTTCTTAAAGACAGATGAAGAAGGAAACATAAAAGAGGTTTCTGAAAAAAGAGAATATAAAGTATTTGAAAAAGTGTATTTAAGTCTACAAGAAGATGAGGTAGAATTGTCGAATACATTATTTCAAAATATTTACAACAATATAATTGATTTCTACAATCAAAATGAGACTTTTAGTTTAGATAAATATTTGATGCATTTACAGCCCGAATTTGCTCAGGAAGTAACCAATATTTTAATGGAAGACGAAAGAGTTACCATTCATAATTGGGAAGGGCAGAATATTTATCCAAAACATAAAAGCGAAACCATAGAACAAAATGTTTCTGAAACTATTTTTTCAATGCGATGGTATTTGGTATCTGGAATTATTGCAGAATTGAAAAATTCTCTTTTGACAAATCCGCAGGAAGATAATTCTGAAGTTTTGAGTATGGTTGTGGATTATTCTAAATTATTAAATAATTTTTCTAAGAAATTAGGGCGAGTAGTAGTGCCATATCATTAAAAGAAAAAAACTCTATCTAATGATGAATCAAAAGATAGAGTTTTTATAAAGATTTCCGATTTACTTAAAAAATAAAAATTAAGATCTTCGATTTGTAATTAAATAATTTCTAAAGTCTTCGCTTTATTTACTAAGTCAACTAAATTAGTAACATTTAATTTAGTCAATAATCTCAGTTTGTAAGTACTGATCGTTTTTTCGTTCAGGTTTAAGATTTTAGAGATTTCATTGTTTTTCTTTCCATCACTTAAGTAACGCAAAACTTCGATCTCGCGATTTGAAAGTTTTCTGTACAGACGCTCGCTTTTGCTTTGTTTCGCAATAAGGGCCATGTTTTTGCGTACTGTTTCGTTGATGATAATTTTTCCTTCGTGTACTTTGATAATAGAATGTCCTAGTGTTTCTAGTTTTTCTGTTTTGTGTACATACCCGGAAACTCCTGCTTTAATTGCATTTGGAGCATACATTTGCTCAGCAAGATCACTGAAAATAACAATTTTTGTTTTTGGGAAATTTTTTAGGATAGATTTAATTTCAAAGATGCTTGAAAGACCTTCTAATTCTAAATCTAAAATTAAAATGTCGATCTCCTTCGTTTGAAGAATGTCTCTAACCATTGAAAAATTGCCTACGTTGGCAACAATTGAAATTTGATCGTGGTCTTTAAAATAAGACTTAACGCCAAAGTGCGTCACAGGATGATTGTCTGCTAGACATACTTTAATCATAATTTTTACCTTTTTTAGAATTGTTCATGTTTTTGGAACTGTAAAATTAATAAATAAATTCTGTAATTAATTGCAGACAAATGTTAAAAAAAATTATTTTAACGTTTTTGGTATAGTACACACCGGAATTGGGTCCATTTTATGCTTGTTGCTGGTGTTTAATCTTTTATAAATTTCAAAGACAGATTTTTCTCTCCCCTCGAAGTCATCCGCCGTTTTTCCTGACTCCGCGGCTAACATTGCCCATTCGAGTTCATCATAACTTGCTCCTAATTGATCTTCATCGGTACGATTGTCACCAAATAATCCATCTGTAGGTGCTGCTGTTAAAATTGACTGCGGAATTTCTAAAAATTCTCCTAATGCATAAACATCAGATTTCATTAAATCGGCAATCGGACTTAAATCTACGCCGCCATCTCCATATTTAGTGTAAAAACCTACTCCAAAATCTTCTACTTTATTACCAGTTCCAGCAACTAGTAAACCGTGAAGACCAGCTAAGTAATACAAAGAAGTCATTCTGATACGAGCGCGTGTATTGGCCAATGCTAAACTTACTTTTGCATCATCATCTGTTTTGGGAACAGCATTTTTAAAAGATTCAAAAGTTTCAGTCAAATCAGTTTGAACATCAGAAACATTTGGGAAACGCTTTTTTAGCTGTTCAATATGTTCTTTTGCTCTGCTTACTTGACTTTCTGCCTGATGAATAGGCATTTCTACACACAATACTTTCAGTCCTGTCTGCGCGCATAAAGTTGAAGTTACCGCAGAGTCTACACCGCCAGAGATTCCGATTACAAAACCGTTTACTTTTGCGTTATTGGCATAATTTTTTAACCACTCTACAATATGCGTATTTACTTTTTCTGTCTGAATTGTACTTTTTTTAGCCATAATAGTTTAAGTTTTAAAATGCAGGGATGTATATTTGCAGAATTATTTCAAAGTATACATTTACTTTAAATTCTGGTAACACAAATCTAATTAAAATAAAATGAAAATTTATCGCTTTGCAGTGGTTCTGTGCCTGTTTTTTTTGTCTTGCGATCAAAAATCTAAGGTTGAAAAAGAAGTAGAAGAAATTCCCGTTGATATAAAAGTAGAACGTTTTGATAAGGTATTTTTTGAGACCAAACCTCAAGATCTTGCAAAGGTGAAAAAACAATATCCTTTTTTCTTTCCTGCCGGCAATGATGACAATATTTGGCTGCAGAAAATGAACGATCCGATCTGGAAGGAAGTTTATGAAGAGGTACAAAAAAAATACAGCAATTTTGAACCAGTTCGTAAAGAGTTTGATGCTCTTTTTCAACACGTAAAATATTATTTCCCTAAAACTAAAATTCCAAAAGTCATTACAGTTATTGGTGAGATGGATTATAGTGCAAAAGCAATTTATGCAGATAGCCTTGTAATCGTAGCTTTAGAACTCTATCTGGGGAAAGATCATAAGTTTTATGAATTTCCAAACTATTTAAAACAGAATTTTGAGGAAAGACAGATTATGCCAGATGTAGTTTCGAGTTTTTCTTACCGAAATATCCCAAATTTACCAGACAGGAGTTTAGTGGCTCAAATGGTTTTTGAAGGAAAACAGCTTTATGCAAAAGACCTGCTTCTTCCAGATTATACAGATGCAGAAAAAATGGGTTATGCACCAGAGCAGATTAAATGGTGTGAAGAAAATGAAGCCTATATGTGGCGTTATTTTATAGAAAATGAAATGCTGTACAGCGATGATCCAAAATTGACGACGCGATTTATGACACCAGCTCCTTTTTCTAAATTTTATTTGGAAATAGACAACGATTCTCCAGGCCGTGTAGGTGCTTGGATTGGGTGGCAGATGGTGCGTTCTTATATGAAAAATAATAATGTTTCTTTAGCTGAATTATTTAAAGTTCAGCCCAAAGAAATTTTCGAAAAATCAAAATATAAACCTAAGAAATAATGGCAGACACAATAAATTCAGAGATTAAATTCAACGTAGAATTAGACGAAAACCGCGTTCCCGAAAAATTAACTTGGAGCGCTCAAGATGGCGGAGTTAACGCTGAAGAAGCAAAAGCTATAATGTTGTCTATTTGGGACAGTAAAGCAAAAGAAACAATGCGTATCGATTTATGGACAAAAGATATGCCGGTAGACGAAATGAAGATTTTCTTCCACCAGACTCTAGTAGCAATGTCAGATACTTTTAAACGTGCTACAGACGATGAAAAAATGTCTGACACCATGAAAGATTTCTGTGATTATTTCGCTGAAAAATTGGAGCTGACAAAACAATAAAAATTCTAATAAAAAAAAGAAATCCCAAATGCCAAGCTTTAAAAATTGGAATTTGGGATTTTTTATTTCCTCTTTAAGGGATCTTCTTTCGCTTTTAAAATAAAATTAATCAAAAATTTTAAGGAGGTTTATTTTTATAGATTACTTTAGTAAGGTAAAATTAGATTGTATGCTGTTCCCATTTCTAGTAAGTCTTGTCGGATTATTTTTTTTGTTGTTAAATAGCATTCTTTTTTATACGACGCGAAAAAACAAAGATGTCCAGTATTTTATAATTACGGTTTATCTGATGTTTTTATTTGTGCAGGAATTGTGCTGTAATATTATTGGGTTTTATAGACCGGGATCAAATTTTTTCCTTTCCCATTACTACTTTATTTTTCAATTTATTACTTTAAGTATATTCTTCTGGAGTTTGTTTACAAATGTTAGGTTGAAAAATACAGTACTTTTTTTTCTTGTACTGGTTTTAATTTTATTGGCGATACAATATTACAGAAAACCAGATCTTTACTGGAAGTTTAATTTGTTTGAAATTGGTGTTACCTCAGTGTTACTGATTGTATATGCACTTACTTTTGTGATACAAAATATTCGAATTGCTAAACTAGATTATTTGTATTTCTCTAATGGATTGATAATTTATCTTATCAGCAGTTTAAGTATTTTTTTGAGTGGTAATACCGATTCAGTAATTTTTACTGAACCATTTGTACTTGATTTTTGGTTTTTTAATTCTTTGTTTTACATCTTGTATCAATTCTTAATATTTAAAGAATGGAAAGTTTTAAGATATAAAAGGAATGCTAAGGAATTCAAGTTGAAAGATATTCTCTAATTTTCTAAAACTGATGACTAATAATAAAAAAACTCCAAATTCCATTTTTAATACTTTGGAATTTGGAGTTTAAATATTTAGAATTGATGTTTTAAATAGAATTTAAAAATCCGCTGTTGTTTTTAAAAACTTCTTGGTTTACTTCATCAATGTAAGACAAAAGTTCTTCTTTTCCGATTGATTCTGTAGATGAGGTTACGAAATATTGCGGCATTTCAGCCCAGTTGTTGGCGTACATTTGTTTTTTGTAAGCAGCAATATGAGAGTCTACTTTTACTTTACTGATTTTATCAGCTTTAGTGAAAATAATACAAAACGGAATTTCGCTTTCTCCCATATAAGACATAAATTCAATGTCTATTTTTTGGGCTTCGTGGCGAATATCAATCAAAACAAAAGCACAAACAAGTTGTTCTCTGTTTTCAAAATAATCAGTAATAAACTGCTGAAAAACAGATTTAGTTTTTTTTGAAACTTTAGCATAACCGTAACCTGGTAAATCGACTAAAAACCAATTATTGTTGATTTTAAAGTGATTTATTAATTGAGTTTTTCCTGGTCTTCCAGATGTTTTTGCTAAATTTTTATGGTTGGTAATCATGTTTATCAACGATGATTTACCTACGTTTGATCGGCCTATAAATGCGTATTCCGGCAGAAACTCAGCTGGGCATTTTGAAGCATCAGAATTACTGATAATAAATTCGGCGCTATTAATTTTCATGTATTTTGTTTTTTAAAACCTTCTTAAAATCGAAAGTCAGAGGCTATAATTTCTGCTCAGTGAGCCATTTCTCTAGAATTTCATTAAATTCATCAGGATGTTCCATCATAGCGGCGTGTCCACATTTGTCAATCCAATATAAAGTTGAATTTGGCAATAATTTATCAAATTCTTCTGCAACATTTGGCGGCGTTACAGAGTCGTTTTTACCCCAAATAATGCAGGTTTCTACATCCATTTTTGGTAAATCTTTAGCCATATTATGACGAATTGCACTTTTAGCAATCGTTAAAGTTTTAATTAATTTGATGCGGTCATTAGCGGTTGCGTAAACTTCATCAATAAGTTCAGGAGTTGCAATTTTTGGGTCATAAAATACATCTTCAGCTTTCTTCCTGATGTATTCGTAATCGCCTCTTCTAGGGTAACTGTCTCCCATTGCACTCTCGTAAAGACCAGAACTTCCAGTGATTACAAGTCCAGCAACTTTTTCGGGATAAAGCTTTGTGTGGTACAATGCGATATGTCCTCCTAAAGAATTTCCCAGAAGAATTACTTTGTCAAATCCTTTAAAAGTAATAAAATCTTTTACGTACTTGGCAAAACTTTTTACGTTAGTTTTTAAAATACTTTGAGTATATATTGGCAAATCCGGGATAACAACTTTATACCCTTTTGTTGGGAAATATTGTGCTACACCATCAAAGTTACTAAGACCTCCCATTAACCCATGCAGAATAACGATAGGTGTACCTTCTCCAGCTTCAAAATAGCTGTATTTGCCTTCTTTTTTGTAGTGTTTGTCCATCTAATCTAATGCCAATTTCAATTTCGACAAATATAGGGTTAAATAAATAAAAATGAATTTTTGCTGCCATTTTTTAACTAGATAATTTCGGTAGAATTTCTAATCCGTTAAAAACCAGTAATTAATGCATGTTTTGTTAAAATCTTAAAATGTTAATAAATCTGCACTATAATCAATTTTTTAAGAAAATTAGCGCATTATTTTTTCGAATGAATAACGTATTTATTAATCTGTTAATTAATAGTTAATGTATTGATTGTTTGTTAATTATAGAAAGTGGTAGCAATGTGGTTAAACTTATTAACAAAGTGGTATAAAGTGGTAAAATGTGCTAATATTTTTTATATTTTTGCTGTATAACATGTTAACTAGTTTTTTTTGAACACAATTGTTGGAACATATGAATGTAAAGTCGATGCTAAAGGGAGGCTAATGATGCCTGCACCTTTGAAAAAGCAATTGACGGCTTCTCTTCAAAGCGGGTTTGTTTTGAAGCGTTCTGTTTTTCAGCCATGTTTAGAATTGTATCCAATGGAAGAATGGGATGCGATGATGAAAAAAATAAACAAGCTTAATCGCTTTGTAAAAAAGAATAACGATTTCATTAGGAGGTTTACTGCTGGTGTTAAAGTGGTTGAGGTTGATGCATTAGGAAGACTGCTTATTCCAAAAGATTTGGTAACGTTTGCTAGTATTTCTAAAGATGTGGTTTTTTCATCTGCGGTTAATATTGTGGAGATTTGGGATAAAGATTTATACGAAAAATCAATAAGCGGCGAAGATATGGATTTTGCAGATTTAGCCGAAGAAGTAATGGGAAATATTAATGACGACGACAATGGAATATCATAATCCGGTTTTGCTTCATCCAACAGTAGATGGTTTAAATATTAAACCTGATGGTGTGTATGTAGATGTTACGTTTGGAGGCGGTGGTCATTCAAAAGAGATTTTAAAAAGATTAGGGCCAAACGGAAGGCTGTTTGCATTTGATCAAGACGAAGATGCACTTGCAAATGCATTGCCAGACGAAAGGTTTACCTTGATAAATGAGAATTTTAGGTTTTTAAAAAGATTTTTACGTTTTCACGGAGTAAAATCGGTAGACGGAATCTTGGCAGATTTGGGAGTTTCGTCACATCAGTTCGATGTTCCAGAAAGAGGTTTTTCAACCAGATTTGATGCCGAACTAGATATGCGGATGAGTCAAAAAAATGATTTGAATGCTTATCGGGTGGTTAACGAATATGAAGAACAGGATTTACGTCGTGTTTTTTTTGATTATGGGGAGTTGAAGAATGCACCGGTTTTAGCAAGAACAATTGTAGAGGCAAGAAGAGATTATCCGATCAAAACGACAGACGAATTAAAAGATGTTTTGAAGAAATATTTACCAGAGAAAGTTCGAAATAAAATATTGGCCCAGATTTATCAGGCTATTCGAATTGAGGTAAATCAGGAAATGGATGTTTTGAAAGAATTCATCGAGCAGTCATTGGAGGTTTTAAAACCAGGAGGAAGATTTTCTGTAATCTCTTATCATTCTTTAGAAGATCGTCTGGTAAAAAGATTTATCAAAAACGGAATGTTTGAAGGAGAACCAGAAAGAGATTTTTTTGGAAATTTTTCAGTTCCATTTAAAACAATAGGAAAATTGATTGTTCCAGATAATGAGGAAATCAAAATCAATAATAGAGCAAGAAGTGCCAAATTAAGAGTTGCTGAAAAGATATAATATATATTAAGGTAGGAAAAAATGAAAAGCGGCGTGTTTAGCATATTAAAAGCAAGATTTCTGATACATGATGATGCGGTAAAAAATTGGCGTTTTATTGTTTTTATAATCCTGCTGGCCATTTTGATGATTGCAAATACACAGCGATATGAGCAAAAGGTTTTTGAAATTGCGAAATTAAGCAATGAAGTAAAAGAATTGAGATCTGAATTTGTAGATCGACGTTCAGAATTAATGAAATTAAAAATGGAGTCAACGATCTCTGATAAAATGAAGGAAAAACAAATTTTTCCTTCTACAGTTCCTCCAGTTAAAATAGAAGTTACAAAAGAAGAAGAAAAAAATTTCTTTAAAAGAATATGGCAGTAGAAGATAAACATATATCCTACAGAATTTACCTCGTAGCAGTTTTCATCTTTTTGATGGCAATTGCTATTGTAGTTAAGTTAACCAATATTCAGTGGGTTGAAGGAGATTATTATAGAAAACTGGCTAAACAGCGTACAGTTAGAAATTTTGTAATTCCGGCAAACAAAGGAAATATTTATTCTGCTGATGGAAGTTTATTGGCAACCTCAATTCCGAACTATGAAATTCGTTTTGATGCAAAAGCGCCAAAAAAAGAAACTTTTGAGAAGTATGTAAAGCAATTAGCAGATTCTTTAGAAACTGTTTTAGACAGACCATCAGGTTATTACGAAAAAGAATTAAGAAAAGCGCGCGAAAATAAAAACCGTTATTATTTGATTGCCCGCAATTTAAGTTATACCGAATATGTGAAAATTAAAGGTTTTCCCTTATTTAATTTAGGCGCTTTTAAAGGTGGGATTATAGTTGAACAAGAAACCGTTAGAAAACATCCAATTGGAAAAATTGCAGAAAGAACAATTGGTTACGATCGGGTTGATCCTGCAACTGGTGTAGAAGTTGGAAAAGGAATTGAGTGGGCTTTTAAGAGTTATTTGAACGGGAAAGACGGTAAAATTCTAAAACAAAAAATTGCAAAAGGGCAGTGGAAACCAATTCGTGATTTGAATGAAGTAGATCCAATTGATGGTTATGATGTTATTTCGACTATAGACGTTTTTATTCAGGATATTGCGCATCATGCTTTGCTGAAACAATTGCAAGATTATGAAGCAGATCACGGCTGTGTTGTAGTTATGGAAACACAAACAGGCCATGTGAAAGCAATTTCAAATTTAGGAAGAGCAGAGGACGGATCGTATTACGAAACAACAAATTACGCAATTGCCGAATCTCATGAACCGGGATCAACTTTCAAGTTGGTTGATTTAATGGCAATTTTGGATGATAAAGTAGCTGATACAAGTACAGTTTATGACAGCCATAACGGTGTAGTTAAATATTATGGAAGATCGGTTCGTGACTCGCACAACGGAGGTTATGGAAAGGTTTCATTAGCACGTGGATTTGAACTTTCATCAAATACTGTAATGGTTCAAGCGGTTTATGAAAATTACAAAAATAACCCATCTAAGTTTGTAAATCATGTCAATAGTTATGGCTTAAATAAGACGCTGGGATTGCATTTCAAAGGAGAAGGAAGACCATATATACCACAGCCAGGAGACAAACATTGGTCAGGAGTTTCGCTTCCTTGGATGGCATTTGGATATGGAGTTTCAGTTACACCAATGCAGACTTTGGCATTATACAATTCAGTTGCAAATGATGGTGTGATGGTAAAACCGCAGTTTGTGTCTGAAATTAAAGAGTGGAATAAAACTATCAAGAAATTTGATGTTGAAGTTATAAATCCAAAAGTTTGTTCGCCAGAAACATTAAAGAAAGTGAAAGCAGTACTGCTTAATGTGGTGAAGAAAGGGACAGGTTCTAAATTGTATTCGAAAGATTTTTCGATGGCAGGAAAAACAGGAACAGCTCAAATGAATTATGGAGGAAAAGAAGGAAAATCAGCGTTGTATTATGCTTCTTCTTTTGTGGGTTATTTTCCAGCAGATCACCCGAAATATTCCTGTATTGTAGTGGTTCATAAGCCAAATACGGCTAAGAATAACTATTACGGAGCAGATGTTGCAGGGCCAGTCTTTAAAAGAATCGCTCAAAAGATTTTTACTGATGCGCCTTCAACAAATAAGATTAAAAAATTAGATACTAGAATTCCAAAACAGGATGCTAGTTATGATAAATATATTGTAGAAGCCAATAAAAAGGTTAATCAGATTCCGAATTTAAAAGGAATGCCGGGAATGGATGCAATTGCTTTACTAGAGAATTTAGGTTTAAAAGTAAAAGTAAATGGAATGGGGAAAGTAAAGAATCAATCGATTCAAGCGGGAACCAATATTAACAAAAACACAACAATTGTATTAGAATTATCGTGAAAATATTAAAAGACATATTATATAAAGTAGCTATTGAATCTGTAAAAGGTTCAACAGAAACTGCTATTCAGAAAATTGAATTTGATTCACGTAAAGTCGAAGCAAATGATGTTTTCGTGGCAATTCGTGGTTCACTTTCAAATGGACATGATTATATTGAAAAAGCAATTCAATTAGGAGCAAAAGCAATCATTTGCGATACGCTTCCAGAAAATATTACCAAAGATGTTACGTACATTCAGGTAAAAGATACCAATACAGCTTTGGCTTTTATGGCCGCTAATTATTTTGAAGATCCATCTGCAAAATTAAAATTAGTTGGTGTAACTGGAACAAACGGAAAAACAACAATTGCATCATTATTATTTCAATTGTTTCAAAAAGCAGGTTTTAAAGTTGGTTTATTATCAACTGTAGAAATCTTGGTTGATGAAAAAGAATATCCAGCAACGCATACAACGCCAGATTCGCTAATAATTAATCATTATTTAAATGAAATGGTCGAAGCTGGAGTTACACATTGTTTTATGGAAGTGAGTTCGCATGGAATTCATCAAAAACGTACTGAAGCATTACATTTTGTAGGTGGAATATTTACGAATCTATCACACGATCATTTAGATTATCATCCAACTTTTGCAGAATACAGAGATGTTAAAAAGTCGTTTTTTGATTCACTTCCAAAATCAGCTTTCGTTTTATCTAACATAGATGATAAAAACGGAACTGTAATGCTGCAAAATACAGCTGCCAAAAAATTGACGTACGCTTTAAAATCTTATGCCGATTATAGAGCTCAAATTTTAGAAAGTCAATTATCAGGATTATTATTAAAAGTTAATGATAATGAGGTTTGGGTAAAGCTAATTGGAACTTTTAATGCATACAATGTTTTAGCAATTTACGGCACTGCAGTAGAGCTTGGAATTGATAGTCTTGAAGCGTTGCGCTTACTATCTGATTTAGAAAGTGTTTCGGGTCGTTTTCAGTATATTGTATCAGACGGAGGAATTACGGCTGTTGTAGATTACGCACATACGCCAGACGCTTTAGAAAATGTTTTGAAAACGATAAATGATATTCGTACCAAAAACGAACAGTTAATCACTGTTGTGGGTTGTGGCGGAAATAGAGATAAAACGAAACGTCCTATAATGGCGAAAATTGCTTCAGATTTGAGTGATAAAGCTATTTTGACTTCTGATAATCCAAGAAATGAAGATCCAGAAGTAATTTTGGATGAAATGGAGCAGGGAGTTGAGCCTCAGAACTATAAAAAAATGTTGCGAATTACAGATAGAAAACAAGCAATTAAAACAGCTTGTCAATTGGCTCAGTCTAAAGATATTATTTTGATTGCCGGTAAAGGACATGAAACGTATCAGGAAATAAATGGTGTTCGTCATCATTTTGATGATATGGAAACAGTAAAGGAAATTTTAGAACAATTGAACAAATAACAAAATCAAAATTCCAAATTCCAAAATCCAATGCAACATTGGAATTGGTCTCGAAGTTTCGGGATAAAAATTGGAATTTTAATTCAAAATTGGAATTTAAAATAAAAGATATATGCTATACTATTTATTTGAATATTTTGACAAGACATTAGATTTACCTGGAACAGGAGTGTTTCAGTACATCACATTTAGATCGGCTTTGGCATTTATGCTTTCATTGCTTTTATCAACAATTTATGGTAAAAGGGTAATTAATTTTCTTCGACGCCAGCAAGTTGGAGAAACTGTTCGTGAACTAGGTCTTGCAGGTCAAAATGAAAAAGCTGGTACACCAACAATGGGCGGATTGATTATCATTTTTGCCACATTAGTTCCAGTTTTGTTATTTGCTCGATTACATAACATTTATATAGTATTGCTTATTGTAACTACATTATGGATGGGAACAATTGGTTTTGTTGACGATTACATCAAAATATTTAAAAAAGATAAACAAGGACTTAAAGGTATTTTTAAAGTTATTGGTCAGGTTGGATTAGGAATTATCGTTGGAGCTGTTCTTTATTTTAACCCAGCTGTTACAGTAAGAACAGATACAGGACGTACGGATGTTTTTAAAACAAGCACTGCAAATACAACTGTTGTATTACCTGCACCTGTAGAAGAGAAATCAACAGCAACAACAATTCCATTTGTAAAAAACAATGAATTTGACTATGCTGAAATCTTGTCGTTTATGGGAGATGGATATGAAAAATGGGCTTGGTTAATATTTATTCCAGTTGTAATTTTTATCATCACAGCGGTTTCAAACGGAGCTAATTTAACAGATGGAATCGATGGACTCGCTGCAGGAACGTCGGCCATTTCTGTCCTCGCGCTCGGTATATTCACGTTTGTTTCTGGAAATATTATTTTCTCGAATTATCTAAACATTATGTATATCCCCAATTCGGGAGAAATGACTGTCTTTATTTCGGCATTTGTTGGAGCGCTGATTGGTTTTCTTTGGTATAATTCATATCCGGCATCTGTCTTTATGGGTGATACAGGTAGTTTAACAATTGGAGGAATTATCGCTGTTTTGGCAATTGCAGTCCGTAAAGAAATATTGATTGTTTTGTTCTGTGGTATTTTCTTAGCAGAAAGTGCTTCGGTAATTATTCAGGTATCTTATTTTAAATATACAAAAAAGAGGTTTGGTGAAGGTCGAAGAATTTTCTTGATGTCGCCGCTTCATCATCATTATCAGAAAAAAGGATATCATGAAAGTAAAATCGTGACCCGTTTCTGGATTGTTGCAGTGATGTTAGCCATATTGTCAATTATTACATTAAAACTGAGATAAATTTTAAATTAAAAATTTAGAATTAAAAATTAAAGGTTGCACGTTCTTGTAGATGAAGGAGAATATTGTTCAAGAGAAATCATTTCTCTTTGCGGTTAGAATAATCAATTTATATAAATATCTAACTAATACAAAAAAGGAGTTTGTTTTAAGTAAACAACTTTTAAGATGTGGAACTTCAATTGGAGCAAACATCGAAGAATCGATTGGAGGACGTTCTAATAAGGAGTTTTTATTCAAGCTTGAAATTTCATATAAAGAAGCTAGAGAAACAATTTATTGGTTGAAATTATTAAAAGCAACAGATTATATTTCTGTAAATGAATTTGACAGCATCTTTGGTGAGGCTAATGAAATTTGCAGAATATTAGCGAAAATTATACTAACCCTAAAAGGAAAATAGGAATTCATTGAAAGTCACAACTGATTTTTAATTTTTAATTCTGAATTTTTAATTAAAAAAACTATGAGATTAGTAGTGTTAGGAGGAGGAGAAAGTGGAGTTGGAACCGCAATCCTCGGGAAAAAACAAGGATACGATGTTTTCGTGTCAGATTTTGGAAAGATAAAAGAGAGTTACAAAGAAGTTCTTATCATTAATAAAATTGCCTGGGAAGAAGAGCAGCATACAGAAGATTTGATTTTGAATGCCGATGTCGTAATGAAAAGCCCTGGAATTCCAGAGAAATCACCAATAGTAAAAAAGCTGGTTGCAGCAGGGATTAAGGTGATTTCTGAAATTGAATTTGCGGCACCTTTTACAGAAGCAATGACAATAGGAATTACTGGAAGTAACGGTAAGACAACAACGACAATGCTGACTTATCATTTGCTGAAATCGGCAGGATTAAATGTCGGTTTAGGCGGTAACATCGGAAAGAGTTTTGCCTGGCAGGTAGCCGAAAATAAATTTGATGCATACGTTCTTGAATTAAGCAGTTTTCAGTTAGACGGAATAATAGATTATAGACCAGATATTGCCATAATAACCAATATTAGTCCAGACCATTTAGATCGATACGAATATAAATATCAAAATTATATTAATTCGAAGTTCCGAATAACGATGAATCAAACCGAAAGTGACTATCTCATTTACGATGCAGATGATGAGGCAAGCACAGAATGGTTAAAGAGTAACAAAACAAAAGCAAAATTAATTCCTTTTTCATTGACAAAAACATTCGATGAAGGGGCTTCTATAAATAACAACAAAATGGAAATAAAGATTAACCAAGAAGAGTTTACAATGGAAACAGAATACATTGCGTTAGAAGGAAAACATAATATGAAAAATGCAATGGCAGCAAGCTCTGTGGCGAAATTGATGCAGATTAGAAATGCAACTATTCGTGAAAGTTTATCTAATTTTCAAGGTGTTGAGCACCGTTTAGAAAAAGTATTAAAAATACAAAACGTTCAATATATCAATGACTCAAAAGCGACCAATGTAAATGCTACATTCTTTGCTTTAGATAGTATGAATGTTCCAACCGTATGGATCGTGGGTGGTGTTGACAAAGGAAACGATTATAACGAATTAATGTCATTAGTCCGCGAAAAAGTAAAAGCGATTATTTGTTTAGGAGTAGACAACCGTAAAATTATAGATGCTTTTGGAAACGTTGTTGATATTATGGTTGAAGTGAACAATATGAACGATGCAGTAAAAACGGCTCAAAGATTAACAGAAAAAGGCGATGCAGTATTGTTGTCTCCAGCCTGCGCAAGTTTTGATTTATTCGAAAACTACGAAGACAGAGGAAAACAATTTAAGCAAGCGGTACACAACTTGTAGAAAATAAAGAGTTTCAAGTTTCATGTTTCAAGTTAGAAGGAACCTGAAACCTGAAACAAGAATAACCTGAAACGAAAGAATTATGAAAGAGCTAGTAAACAAACTAAAAGGAGATAGGGTAATATGGTCATTTGTGGCCTTATTGGCGTTATTTTCGTTTATGCCTGTTTTTAGTGCGAGTAGTAATCTGGCTTATATTGGTCATGGAACCGGTAATACATTGGGTTATTTGGTAAAACATTTGGCTCACGTTTGTATAGGTTTTCTAATTATATACTGGGTTCACAAAGTACCGTATCATTATTTTAGAGCGATTTCTAAAATAGCGCTTCCAGTAGTTTGGATTTTATTATTGTACACATTGTTAAAAGGAACCGTAATTGCGGGGGCAAATGCAAGTCGATGGATTCAGGTTCCGTTTATTGGAATCACGTTTCAGACTTCGACTCTAGCAGCAAGCGTATTGCTTATTTATGTTGCGCGTTATTTGTCAAAAAAGAAAGAAGAAAATGAGCCGTTTCAAACCTCATTTATTCAACTTTGGATTCCGGTATTTATCACTTTGGCACTTATATTACCAGCCAACTTTTCGACCACAGCGTTGATTTTTTCGATGGTTATGATGCTAACGTTCATTGGTAAATATCCATTAAAATATATAGGATTTATTATAGGTTCAGGAATTGCAATGCTGGCGTTTTTCCTTTTGGTAGCCAAAGCTTTTCCAGACTCTAGGTTTTTCAGCAGGGTTTCAACGTGGGAAAGTCGTATTATGAACTTTACAACCGATAAACCCGATGAAGATGATTATCAGATAGAAAAAGCAAAAATTGCGATTGCTTCAGGTAGATTAGGCGGATTAGGACCTGGAAAAAGTGTTCAAAAGAACTTTCTTCCACAATCATCTTCCGATTTTATTTACGCAATTGTAGTTGAAGAATATGGCTTAGTTGGAGGAGTTTCGATATTACTTCTGTATTTATTGCTGTTGTTCAGATTTGTGATTGCCTCTCATAAAGCAAACACCTTATTTGGAAAATTAGTCGTCGTCGGTCTCGGATTTCCGATGATATTCCAAGCGATGATTAATATGGCGGTAGCGGTTGAACTGCTACCCGTAACTGGACAGACACTCCCATTGATAAGTAGTGGAGGAAGTTCGATCTGGATGACTTGTTTCTCGCTGGGAATAATAATCAGCGTTACGAAAAAAGAGGAAGAAATTGCCGAAGAAAAAAAGGAAAAAGAAAAAAGAAAAGAAGCATTACAGCGATTGATCGATAAAGAACTGGCAGAAGAAGATGTAGTTCCTCAAGAAATATATGAAGAAGAACAAATGTATTCTATAGAAGATAATTCAAGGAATCCGATGAATGCAGTTTTAAACAAATAAAATAAAAAAAATAGTTTTTAAAACGTTGTAATTTTTTAAATGATGACAAAGTATAAATTCATACTTAGCGGAGGAGGAACAGGAGGACATATTTATCCTGCGATTGCGATTGCAAATGAATTAAAATTACAATTTCCTGATGCAGAATTTCTTTTTGTTGGTGCCAGAGATAAAATGGAAATGCAGAAAGTGCCTCAGGCAGGTTACGAAATAAAAGGTCTTTGGATAGCTGGTTTACAACGAAAATTGACTTTACAAAATATGATGTTTCCTCTTAAACTAGCAAGCAGTTTATTGGAATCAAGAAGAATTATTAAAAAATTCAAACCAAATGTAGTAATAGGAACGGGTGGCTTTGCCAGCGGACCTTTACTTCAGGCGGCAGGATCGGCAGGAATTCCGACAGTGGTTCAAGAGCAGAATTCATTTCCGGGAATCACTAATAAATTATTGAGTAAAAAAGCGAATAAAATTTGCGTCGCTTATCAAAATTTGGAACGTTTTTTTCCGAAAGAAAAAATTGTTTTAACTGGAAATCCAGTACGTCAGGATTTAATTGATATCGACAGTAAACGTAGTGAAGCAATAGCATTCTACGGTTTAGATCCGAATAAAAAAACTTTGTTGGTTTTAGGAGGTAGTTTAGGAGCAAGAAGAATCAATCAGTTAATTGAAAAAGAATTGCAAAATTTTCTTTCGCAAGATGTTCAGGTAATCTGGCAATGTGGAAAACTATATTTTGAAGATTATAAAAAATACAATCAGCCAAATGTAAAAGTGGTTGATTTTATTGAAAGAATGGATTTTGTATATGCAGCATCAGATGTAATAATTTCACGAGCAGGAGCTTCGTCAGTATCAGAATTATGTATTGTGGGAAAACCTGTAATTTTTATTCCATCTCCAAATGTAGCTGAGGATCACCAGACTAAAAATGCGCAGGCTATTGTAGATGCAAAAGGTGCAATTTTATTGAAAGAATCTGAGTTGGAAAGCCAGTTTAGCATTGTTTTTGAAGCGCTGCTGAAAGATGAAGGTAAACAGAAACAATTGAGTGACAATATTAAAAAATTGGCTATGCCAAATGCTACAAAAGTAATTGTAGAAGAAATCAAAAAGTTGTTATAATATAAATTTTCAAGAAAATTATACAACATCAAGAGAAAGGAAGAACGCTATTTTAGGGGACTTTCGATTCTTATAAGTATAAAAACATAATGGCTTAGTTTTTAGTTTTTTAGGAAAAACCAAGATGAAAGCTTAATACAATTATAAAGCATAAAGTTTATGGTTTAGCGCCTGAAACTTAATACTTAAAGAAGAAATTAAGATGAATTTAAATCAAATACAGAACGTTTATTTTATTGGTATCGGAGGAATCGGAATGAGTGCCTTGGCTCGTTATTTCAAATATATTGGAAAACAAGTTTCAGGTTATGATAAAACCCCTTCTATGCTGACAAGTGAATTGATTGAAAGTGGTATTGATATTCATTTTGAAGATAATATTAGTTTAATTCCAACCGATTATTATGTAGAGAATACACTGGTAATTTTTACACCAGCGGTTCCAAAAACACATTCTGAGTGGAATTATTTCATAGAAAGACATTATGAGGTTAAAAAACGTGCAGAAGTTCTTGGAATTATAAGTAAAGATACATTTTGCTTTGCAGTTGCGGGAACACACGGAAAAACAACAACATCTAGTATTCTTGGTCATATTTTGTTTCAAAGCGGTGCAGATGTAACAGCTTTTATTGGAGGAATTGTTGAAAATTATAATTCAAACCTAATTGGAAGTGGAAAAACAGTAACTGTTGTTGAAGCCGATGAATTTGACAGATCATTTTTGCATTTACGTCCGGATATCGCGTGTGTAACGTCTATGGATGCAGATCATTTGGATATTTATGGAACTAGTGAGGCAATTGAGGATTCTTTTAGAGAATTTGCGGCAAAAGTAGAAGATAAAAACAATCTCTTCATAACAAAAGAATTACCTCTTGAGGGTGTTCAATGTGCTATAAATGAAGATGCTGTATATAAGGCTTTTAATGTTCGAATAGAAGATGGCGCTTATGTTTTTGATGTGCAGACACCGTCAGAAATTATGAAAGACCTTCGTTTTGGGCTGCCTGGGAAACACAATTTAATGAATGGATTGATGGCTATTGCGATGGCTAACACTTTTGGCACCCCGACCGAGTCTATTGCAAAAGCCATTGCTTCATTCAACGGAATCAGAAGACGTTTTTCGTATCAAATTAAGAGTGAAAAATTAGTATATATTGATGATTATGCACATCATCCGACAGAAATAAATGCTGTTCATCAGGCAGTTAGGGAATTGTATCCAGGTCGTAAAGTGCTGGCCATTTTTCAGCCTCATTTATTTAGCAGAACAAAAGATTTTGCTGATGGATTTGCCGAAAGCTTATCAAAATTTGATGAAGTGTTTTTAATGGATATTTACCCAGCTAGAGAACTTCCGATGGAAGGAGTAACATCTGAATGGCTTTTGGGTAAAATGACAAATTCGAACAAAAAAATTGTTGCAAAAAACGATTTATTGCGTGAAATCAAAGCCAGCGATGCGCCAATAATTGTGACAATTGGAGCTGGTGATATAGGAGAAATGGTTCCGTCAATTAAAAAAATGCTAAATGAAAATATTTAATTGGACAAATATTCGATTAGTACTTATTTTAGGTCTTGTAGTTTTTTTATTTTCATTCGCACAACATCGAAATGGCGATCGAAAATTGAAAAAATCGATGGTCGTTTTTGTAGGAGAAAATACGCTTTTTGTGAAGCCTGAAACGGTTAATAAATTGTTGATAGAAAATAAAAGAGACGCTTCAAGTATTAGAAAAGATGAAGTAGATTTGAATAAGATAGAGAAAACCCTCGATACACAAGAGATGATTGAGAAGTCAAATGTTTTTGTAAGTATCGATGGAGTTCTAAAAGCAGTAGTAAAACAGAAGACGCCCATAGCAAGAGTTTATGACGGCGACTCTTCTTTTTATATTGATTACGAGGGTAATAAAATGCCTTTGTCTGACAATTTTACTGCAAGAGTTCCGCTTGTTTCAGGGGCAATTAATAAAAAAAATAACGAAGATTTAGCAGCTTTATTTCGCACAATTTATGACGATGCGTTTTTGAAAAAAAACATCATTGCAATAGAGATTATGCCGAATGGAAGCATAAAAATGTTTAATCGTAACTATGATTACTTCATAGATTTCGGCAGAACAATGAATGTTGATAAGAAATTTAGAAACTATAAAGCCTTTTTTCAAAAAGCAGTTTTAGATAGTTCGTTATATAAATACAGTAAAATTGACCTTAGGTTTACGGAACAAGTAGTTTGCACTAAATAATAGAAAATGGAAAAAGATAACATTGCAGTAGGTCTAGATATTGGAACAACCAAAATCGTTGCCATGATTGGCAAGAAAAATGAATATGGTAAGTTGGAGATTTTGGGCATTGGTAAATCCAAAAGTTTGGGTGTTGCCAGAGGAGTAGTAAACAACATTACGCAGACGATACAATCGATTCAACAAGCGATAATCGAAGCAGAAAATAATTCAGGTTACAAAATAAAAGATGTTGTTGTAGGGATCGCCGGGCAGCACATCAGAAGTATACAGCATACTGATTACATCAGCAGAAATAATCCAGAGGAGGTTATTGGCGAGAATGATATTCAGCTCCTAATCGATCAGGTAAATAAACTGGCGATGTTACCAGGAGAAGAAATTATTCATGTTTTACCGCAGGAATTTAAAATCGACGGGCAGTCTGAAATTAAAGAGCCAATCGGAATGTACGGCGGAAGATTAGAATCTAGTTTTCACGTTGTAGTTGGGCAGGCATCTTCAATTAGAAATGTTGGAAGATGTATTCAGAGTTCAGGAATTGAATTATCTGGTTTAACACTAGAGCCATTAGCTTCTGCCGATGCGGTTTTAAGTCAAGAAGAAAAAGAAGCAGGTGTTGCGCTTATCGATATTGGTGGCGGAACAACAGATTTGGCTATTTTCAAAGATGGTATCATTCGTCATACAGCGGTGATTCCTTTCGGTGGAAATGTAATTACAGATGATATTAAAGAAGGCTGTTCGATTATCGAAAAACAAGCAGAACTTTTAAAGATCAAATTCGGATCAGCATGGCCGGGAGAAAATAAAGATAATGAGATCGTTTCGATTCCTGGTTTAAGAGGAAGAGAACCAAAAGAAATTTCATTAAAAAACTTATCTAAAATTATTCACGCAAGAGTTGTGGAAATTGTAGAACAGGTTTTTGCAGAAATAAAAGCATACGGTCACGAGGATCCTCGTAAAAAACTAATTGCTGGTATTGTATTAACAGGCGGCGGTGCGCAATTAAAGCACATCAAACAATTGGTAGAATACATTACAGGAATGGATACTAGAATTGGTTATCCAAATGAGCATTTAGCAGGGAATTCTGGAGAAGAAATTTCTAGTCCATTATTTGCAACAGCGGTTGGATTAGTAATGAACAGTATTGAAAACAGTTCTCAAAGTGCTGTTAGAATGGAACTGGTTAATGAACAGCCAAAAGTGGTTTACAGAAATGCACCAACTCCAGTACAACGATACGAAGTAGAAGAAAACTACGTTGAGAGAGTAGAAGCTATTGAAGAGACTAGAGAAGTCGTGAGTCATAAAGCAGCTAAAGACGAGTCTACTGAAAATAAAATAAGAAGATCATTTTTTGATCGATACGTTGATAAAATCAAAGAATTTTTAGACAACGCAGAATAATTAGAATAACAAGAGAAGGAAATTACTTTTTGCCCCAAGTCAAGAAGTAAAAAATGTACTAAATAAGAATTTCAAAAACCAAAAAGATGATGAGCAACTCAGAATTTGGAAGTATTTCATTTGATTTACCAAAAAATCAATCAAATGTAATCAAAGTAATAGGTGTAGGCGGAGGCGGAAGTAACGCAATCAACCACATGTTCAAGCAAGGTATTAAAGGCGTAGATTTTATCGTTTGTAATACCGATTCACAAGCGCTGCAAAATAGTTCAGTACCAAATAAAATTCAATTAGGAGTTAATTTAACTGAAGGATTAGGAGCAGGAGCAAACCCAGATGTTGGACAGCAGTCTGCTATCGAAAGTATTTCTGATATTGAAAAAATGTTAGATAGAAATACTAAGATGGTATTTATTACTGCTGGTATGGGTGGAGGAACAGGAACAGGTGCTGCTCCGGTAATCGCTCAATTAGCAAAAGAAAGAGAAATACTAACAGTTGGTATCGTGACCATTCCGTTTCAATTTGAAGGGAAAGTACGTCAGGAGCAAGCAATTATTGGAATCGAAAAACTACGCAAGCAAGTCGATTCATTAATTGTAATCAACAACAACAAATTAAGAGAAGTATACGGAAATCTTGGTTTTAAAGCTGGATTCTCTAAAGCGGATGAAGTTTTGGCAACTGCCTCTAGAGGTATTGCCGAAGTAATTACGCACCACTATACTCAAAATATCGATTTACGTGATGCAAAAACTGTTTTGGCTAACAGTGGAACAGCTATCATGGGATCTTCTGTGGCAACAGGTGAAAACAGAGCAAAAGACGCTATTGTTTCGGCTTTGGATTCTCCTTTGTTAAATGACAATAAAATTACAGGTGCCAAAAACGTATTGTTGCTTATCGTTTCTGGAACTAATGAGATTACTCTTGATGAAATTGGAGAAATCAACGATCACATCCAAGCTGAGGCTGGTTACAATGCAAATATTATCATGGGAGTTGGTGAAGACGAAACTCTAGGTGAAGCTATTGCAGTAACTATTATTGCTACAGGTTTTGATGTAGAACAACAAAATGAAATTGTTAACACAGAACCTAAAAAAATCATTCATACGTTAGAAGATGAGCAGAGAAGTGTTCATAATTTAACTAGTAGACCACTTACTTCTTTCGACTTAACAGTTGATACACCTACAGCAAAAACTGAAGATAAAGTTGTTTTTGATCTAATGGATGATGACGAAACATTTACGCCAACTCCACAAGCTGTTGCTCCAGCAATCAATCAGGAAGAGTTAGTGGTAATGTCTGAGTTTATTAAAAATTTGGATGTGACTTTCGAAATTGTTTCGCCAATTACAGATATCGATTTTACAATTTCTGCACCAGAAACTCCAGTTGTACAACACGTACAACAACAGCCTTTGCAGCAACAAAGAGTATTTGAAAGAGAAGAGCAGACTACTTTTTCTTTTGATCTTCCTTTGTTTAAATCAGAGCCTGTAAAAAGGGAACCAGTTATTGAAGATAATAAAGTTTTGTTTGAATTGACAAATGAAACACGCGAGATAAAAGTAAATGATCCTGTACAGTTTGTGCCGGTAACAGAAGTTTCTGATAACGGAATCATCAAATATTCTTTAGAAGAATATATGGAAGTTGAAAACGACTTGTTGACTTCTAAACCAATTGAAAAAGTGGTTGAAGATGTTGTTCCAGAGGAATTAAATATTACTTTGAAACCAACAACGGATTTTGCAAGCCAAGCTGATTTTACAACTACTTCTGAAGTTTCTCCAATGGAATTAACAATTGAAGAAACACTTCGTTTAAGAGCAGAAGAAAGAAGAAAGAAACTAAAAGAGTTTAACTATAAATTCCATAATAATGTTTCTAGAATTGATGAGCTGGAAAAAGAACCAGCTTACAAAAGACTAGGAATTGATTTATCGAATTCACAGTCAAATAATACAAATTCTAGAATCTCTGTTGGAACAGACAGTAACAATGATTTACAATTGCGTTCAAACAATTCATTTTTGCACGACAACGTAGATTAATTTTAGAATCATAATATTAGGATGACCCGAAAATTGGATTTAATTTTCGGGTTATTTTTTTTATCTTCGCACAGAATTTAAAAATTTGACTTCTTAAGTTGATTTTTAAAGTTAATTCTATTGTCAGTTCGAGCGAAGTCGAGAACAAACTTTCAATATAAATATCAATTTATAAGCACTGCTTATTCAAATAAAAAGACAAAGATGAGTTTACAAGCAAAGATCATGGACGAGATCAAAACGGCCATGAAAGCAAAAGATACTGTTGCATTAGAAGCATTGAGAGCTATTAAATCTGAATTGTTACTAGCAGCAACTTCTTCTGGATCAAAAGAAGAATTATCAGAAGATGAAGAAATTAAATTACTTCAAAAATTGGTAAAAACACGTAAAGAAAGCGCAAGAATCTTTACAGAGCAAAATCGTCCTGACTTAGCTGAACCAGAATTGGCTCAGGTTGCAGTAATCGAGAAGTTTTTACCAGCTCAATTAAGCGAAGAAGAAGTAGAAGCTGTTATTGCTAAAATTATTGCAGAAACAGGCGCTTCTGGAATTGCATCAATGGGAAAAGTTATGGGATTGGCATCTGCACAATTAGGCGGAACTGCTGAAGGAAAAACTATTTCTACAATTGTGAAAAAATTACTTTCTTAGAAAATTCCAATAATAAAAAATCCAAATTCCAATGCAAAACTTGGAATTTGGTCCCGAAACTTCGGGATAAAAAATTGACAATTTTAAATATTTTGACCGCGTAGTTCAACTGGATAGAATATCAGATTTCGGCTCTGAGGGTTGGGGGTTCGAACCCCTCCGCGGTCACTTGACGGGACAAAGAAGATTTTTTCTTCTTTGTCCCGTTATTCTTTAGGGCTAATTCCTCATTAATTAAGTAAACTATTTGAACAACCTCATTTATTCTTGCGGTTCGAAACTGCTTTTCTTCGATTGTGAATTTTTCAGGATATATTGAACCGATAATACTCCGAAAGTGAGTTAAATCCCCTTCGCTACAGCATTCGTTAAGTTTCATCAAATTTTTAATTCCTGTTTTTAATAAATCCGAAATGCTAATGTTGTCTCCAGCTAAATCTGCTAATTTAATTTCAAGACGATGAATTTTATTGTCATAATCTGTTTTCATCTCAGTGTAATCTTTAACTTCAATCTTTCTTGAAGCGAGCAAATCTCTGATGTAAGAAATTTTCTGTTCAAATTCTTTCAGCTGAGAAATGACTCTGTTCTTTTCTGCAATTGATTCCTTGTTGAAATCATTAAAATATTCTTTAACAGCTGTTATGTAAATCTTTTCCGTTTGAGGTTTTGGAATATACTTTTGTAACTCTTCGTAGAAAATGTGGTTAACCTCACACGATCTGATTCTGTAATTACAGCCCTTATAGCAATGATAATACGAGTAATGACTGTTTCTCCCCTTAGATATACTTGCAGTTAAAATTTTGTCGCATAGAGGGCACTTAAATAAGCCTTTAAGGGGAAATGGTTCGGAGATTGCAGATTTAGTTCTGAAATTCTTTCTTCGTCCTTCTAAAACGTCTTGAACAAGATAAAACAGCGCCTCAGAAATTAATGGCTCGTGTGTGCCCATTACGTATTTTGCTTCCTCGTCTTTAAATTTCGGAATTAAAATTTTTCCACAATAAAGAGGATTGCGGATTTGTCTCCAGAAATTATTTTTACTTGTTTTAAGTCCTTTTCTTTTTGCCTGAAGAAAAATCTGTTCTGTATTAAAAATATCTTTTGCAATTTCTTCAAAAAACCATTTTAATATGGATGCCTCAGGCTCGTCAAAAGTTATATACTTCTTACCATCCTCAGTTATTTTATTTATGTAACCTGAAGGAGCCAGTCCCATATATCGCCCCTCTTTTCTAGCTCTTCTCATACCGTGAAAAGTATTTAATGCCCGTCTGTCATTTTCTACTTCAGGAGCTGCCAGATAAAAAGCAAGCATCATTTTGTTTTCTGAAATAGACAAATCTAAAGGCTGTTCTATTGCTTGTGGCTCAACACCCACTCTTCGTAGAGTATTGATCATCTGGTATGCATCGCCAGCATTTCTGCTGAACCTATCCCATTTAGTAAATAAGATTAAATCCGTTTTATTTTTATACCTTTTAATTGTTGCCAGATAAAGTTTCCATTTGGGTCTATTAAACGTTTTTGCAGAATGGTCTTCATAAATAACATCCCTTACAGCAATAGAATTAATCTCACAGTACTTTTTTAGCATTTCCTCTTGATTTCTTTGTGAGTAACCTTTTTCCGCCTGTTCGTCTGTACTCACTCTCACATATAAATCCGCTGTCTTTTTCATCCCTCTTTTTCTTTAAATAATTCAAAACCGTTACTTTGGCAAGCAGTCGTAAAAAATCCAATACTTTACCTGCCTGTTCAAGCGTTACATCTACATTTTCATCTTTCAGCATTTTCATGGCTTGCTCTGCCGTCATTTTTCCTCTTTCATTCTCATCTTCATTTCTCATTTCACAATTCCTCTTCATTAAAAAAAGACCGAGTCTCGGTCTTTTTTGTTCCACAATCATTCATCGCTATAAAGTTATGACACTTTTTTCATTTTATCCTGATCAAAATATGGTGGGGATAATACAAATATAAAACCTAATTCGCTGAGGATCATAAGTAAAATTTACTTATCATTGCTCAATTAATTGTCGCATATTACAAAGATAATAAGCTTATTAATCAATATCATGGACATAATGTGTACATGAAAGCTGTCTATAATTTAAGATTATACTTTAGTTTCATCATTCTGATTATTATATAAATCACTTATTTCATTTATAAGCTCAAATTCATCAATCGGAAACAGCTGAAGTGCAATCCCGAGTATAAGTCCCACATCAAGATGTTGATTTGCAATCGTTGGAGGAACTTCTACGCTGTCATAATGCACTGCTGTAATGCATAATTTCATCAGGTTTTTTATAATAGAAGCCAGTTCATAATAATCATATACTCTGATTTCTGCAATATACATTCCCCTTTTATCCTCGGCTGGTTTTAGAGTATTAAGCAGTCTTTCGCTTAACATTCCAATTTTTTTCAATTTTATAATTTCATCTGTTTCCATGATTATTGAATATTTCTTTAGCTTTTTCTATCTTCTCCAGAAAGACTGTTTCAACTTCTTTTTTCATCCATTGAAGTTTCTCATTTGCATAATCTGCACTCTCAATATCAAAAGGCTCAGCATGTTCTCCCCACTGCACAGCTTTACGAGCGGAGTCCATCTTTTCTAAGGCATCCTTTTCTTTTTCAATATTTACATCAAATACATTCCCGAATGAGCTTTTAAATGCGCCTACATGTTCCTGCTGGTCAGCTATGCTTTCATGAGGAATCCATTCCCCTGTCAAAAGCCATGAAACATTTATGAACATATACCTGAACTGCTGATGAAGAACATAAAATGCCATTAAGAGATTATCATTATTATGATGATACCTGAAATCTCTGCCGATTGTAACTGCTTCCGATCTCCACATTTGGTATCTCTTCTTTGTCTGCTTTATAATACGCTTTAGTTTTATGTTTTTTATATCCATAACTGGCTTCTGCCCGTCATTTATATATATAAGATCAGTTTCTCCGCAGTTTAGAATAAAAAAGAGGTTTCCTCTTTTCAATTCATCTTTTATGCAGTCCCTGTTAAAAAAACAGAATACAAACTCAGTATGATTCTGAATTACTTTCCATAAATGGTCATTGACATCGTCATAATAATGCTCGCTTTCTCTGCTTATTACCAAAGACATAATCCCGATTTTTGATTCTAAATCTGATTCAGTAAAATAAATACAGTCAGCTTCGACAAATTCCAAAAGAAGTTTTGCCATTTTCTTTACAGCCCTATATCTGGGATGTTCTTTATGGGTTAGAATATTACAGTACATAACTTCTGCATTTACTATTCAACAGCACACAGGCTTTCTTGTCGCAGTAATTCCGCCTCCGCAATCTCGGTAGCTTTTGCATAAAAAACATCGCATCTTTTCTCTAGAAGTTCTATATCCACTAAGCAGGATTTTTTCACACTGCTCCAGCGTAGCGAAGCGGGATTTGTTTTTAAAAGGTCAAACATAGCTTTATCCTCGCTAGTAGTTCGTGGAAAAATATCAGAAGTTAAAGGAGTAAATATTTCACATATTTCAAATAAATACGGCAGTGAAAAATGATCGGGATAATATCCTAAAAACACACTAATAAGTCCCAAGCATATTTGCTCTACAGCAATATGATACATAGATTCCTGAACAAATCCAGTACTGGTGTAATCAAGCTGGCTTACTCCTGCCAAATAGCTCTCAGCGATTATATTTCTATTATTCCAGTAAGACTTTATTCTTTTGATTTTAAAGTCTGGAGCCTCCTCAAAGGAAATAATTAAAGGCGAATTTTCACGTTCATACACCTTATAGCCTCTTGTCATAACCTGATGATAAAAATACAGTTGGTTGTGTGTGAGAGAATGTTTGAATTTTGTTTTATAAAATAATAGTGTTGCCGTGTAACGGCCTTCAGTTTTGTGTTTTATTATATCGCTGATATCTGCAACGGCATTTATAATATATTCATCCGTTAAAACCAGCAGATAATAATGAGTATGCGCTTTTTCTCCAGAAACAGATTCCTGAAAAGGATTTTCAACTGCGTCAAAGTGCTTTTTTTCTCCAAAACAGTATATACTGCCTGTACTTATGCAGTCAGTAATAATACCGCTCACTGTCTGCAATCCTAAGTTGTCAATTGTTTTCATAATTTTACTTATTTTAGTTAATACTTGTGTGAAAAATTGTATTTTTGTTTAACACACAGGCAAGTAAGCAATTACTGGTACCGTACCGTATCAAAATTTACCGTACCGTACATTGGATTTTTTGTATCATACATGAATCGCACATTTTTATTCTTAATTATTATCTTTGAGCTATGAGTACATTAACAAAACAAAGCCACATGGGGCGTAAAATCAGCCGTATCCGTGAACTGAAAGACATGAAACAGGAAGCACTGGCGCAGGCTATGGGAACAAACCAGCAGACTGTTTCAATATTAGAAAATAGTGAAGAAATAGATGATGAAAAATTGAAAGAAGTGGCAAAAGCCCTAGGAATAAGCGTGGAAGCAATTAAAAATTTTTCTGACGAAGGTGTAATTAATTACTTCAACAGCTTTAATAATTTTAATGATAATTCGTCATTAAATAGCCAATGTACCTTTAACCCACTGGATAAATTAATGGAATCTGTAGATGAAAATAAAAAACTTTACGAAAGATTATTGAAATCTGAACAAGACAAAATTGAATATTTAGAAAAATTACTAAAAGCTAAATAAGCTTTTATAAAAGACATATTAATTCACACAAAAAGAGACTTTACAGTCTCTTTTTTTTTGGATATCTGACAAAAACTACAGCATAGACTGATAAAGTTTATATTGTTCACAAAAGTGTTTAGCTTTTTGAAAATCGCTTATATAATATAATTCATTAATTCCTGACTCGGTTTTTATATGAATAGATCCATATAAAACTATTGGGATCTTATAATTATTAACAAACCTTTTATCAGGCGAGCCGTCTCTGTTTACTCTATACCAAGTTTCCCCAACAATCTCAGTATCCTTCTGTATATTTTTACTTTCTTCTAAAAATCGAGCTTCGGAACAGTGCAATTGGAGATCACAATAATCAAGAACAGCAATATCATCTTTGGTTTTAAAATATATTATAAAACTTGGATAAAAATAAAAATCCCCGCCGTTATAATTTTCAAAGTAGAAACTTTTCTCATCTGTTTTAATTGCGGGAATTGATTCTATTGAAAATGCTACTTCATTTCGATGCATTGAAGTCTGTGCTGCAGCTTTCGTATCGGTATTAGCTTCTGAATAAGTCATATCCCAGATTTTATCCGAATTTTTTAATGAAGTAAATGCGCTTGTAAGATCGGAATATTTTTCTTTAAACTCGACCGTTTCAAATTCATACCTAATGTTTAAATACGATTCAGTTTGAGCTCGCTTTACAGCCTCAAGAGCAATTCGACTCTTTTCTAATTCTTCTGTAAGTCTCAGTAATTTCTTTTTATATAAAAACCTAAAAATTGAGTTTTTTGTTTTTAGATACTGCCCATTAAGGGTCTTGTGTTTTTCTGAAAGTTTTGCTACTTCATCTGTAATTATTTCTCTTTGGTAGTAAAGATTTATAATTTTTTCCCTGACACTATTAAGATTTTTAGAATTTAATCTTTCAGTATTAAAATGGCTTTCAATTTTGCCATATTCTACTTTATCAAAAAGCTGTTTCAAAATATCATTTCCAAGTTCTTTTCCTTTGTTCTTTGCTTCCTTAAGTTTTGATTCATCTAAGTTATTGTTTCCGTCAGTTTCGGTGCGTTTACCAATTGTGAAAACAATCTGATGTGAAATAAGAGACTTATTTAAAGAATCATTTTGTAAGGCTGTGTCCATAATTTATAGGTTTTAAAGCCAAATTTATTTATTATCAGTTCATATTATTTACGGAAAACCATAATTCATAAAAATAAAGAGTTATTAATCTGAAAAAATCTAGATTGGCGTTATATATTCTTTTATTTGACACTTAAAATTTACATATGGCTAAAAACCTTTTTGTTGTTTATTTTAGTATTTAATGATAATTCTATACATCAGAAAGACAACTGAAAATTCCGAAAAGAAAAAAAAGCAAAGCAAGATATTGGACACAGCCAGAGAAGTGCGCATAACATTTTTCTTCGTTCCTCAAAAAATGCCCTTCGGGACTTATAGCACTTCAACTGTCTGAAAGTCCAATTCAAGACTGCTTTCTTTTTTTCCTTTTTCTTTTAAAAAAATTTTCAATCGAGACACACCTACTTCCAAACACATGTATTACAGTAAATTAAAAATTTTACTATATATTTATCACTAATAAAAACAAACGATTTCTAATTCAATAATTCATTTACTTATGAATCGTCCCAAAATTCTTTTTGTAATTCTTTTAAGCCTTTTATTCTTCGCACTTATATCTTTTTTATATCGCTATGAAAAAAACAAGATTTTGGAAAAGGAGCTTTCCCGCATTGATAAAGAAATTTATTTAAAAGAGGTCTACTATAAAAAGAAAGTGAAAGAGTTTGAAGAGCTGGAAAAGAAACATAAAAAGCAGACTGACCAACTAAAAGCAGAGCTCTCAATTAAATGATATTTTTATGATTCTCAAAATCTCTTTCTAAGAGCATTCAATTTTTAGAGTTCTTTAGTAAATAGTTAAAAGATAACATCCTACAGCCATCATGACCATATTTTGCGCATGATACATTCAAATATTTTCTTTAAATTAGAAGCCTGCTTTTAAAAAATCTCCAAAGATGTCCACGTTCCTGACATCAGCAAGATGTACGGTTGTCAGACAACCGCCTATCTTGCCACCCATTGCCTCGGAACTCGGCGGTGGAGAATCTTAAAAAATAAAGAGTTTGAAAACAATGAAAAGGAAAAATGATGGAAAGACAAAATTCAAACAGATCACGCAGGATTACCCTGCGCCTGACAGAAAAAGAGTATGCAAAAATTGAAAGCCTGTTCAAGGCAAGCACCTGCAGAAAATTAAGTGATTATATTAGAAAACACTTATTCAGCAGGCCGATCACAACTACTTACCGCAATCAGTCACTAGATGATTTAATGGAAGAAACCATAGTGCTTTCTTCAGAACTTCGGGCAATTGGAAACAACATCAACCAGATTGCCCGAAGAATAAATACGGTAAAAATGATTCCTGAGTTTAAGACACAGCTGTTTTTATTTGATCTGGAAAGAAAAGCACTTTCCAATAAATTAGAAGCAATCAGCAGTCACACTCAGAAAATATCGGAACAATGGTTGCAGTAATAAAAACCAGCCGTTCGATAAACAGCATTCTGAACTATAACGAAAATAAAGTCAAGGAAGGAATGGCTGAGTGCATCAGTGCCGTGAACTATCCTCTTGAAGTAGAGAAGTTAAACTTTACGCATAAGCTTAACCGCTTTTTAAAACTGTCTTCATTGAATGAAAATGCTAAACGGAACAGCATCCATATCTCGCTCAATTTTGACCCATCGGAAAACCATTCCAAAGAAAAGCTGATTGAAATTGCAGACACTTATATGGAGAAGATAGGTTTTGGAAAACAGCCTTATTTGGTCTATCAGCACCATGATGCGGGGCATCCTCATCTGCACGTCGTCACAAGCAATATTCAGAGAGACGGGAAAAGAATTGATCTGCATCTGATAGGTATTAAAAAATCAGAGCCTGCAAGAAAGGAAATTGAAGAGCTTTTCGGACTGGTAAAAGCAGAGGGAAGAAAACAGAAAGAAGATTTCTCTTTAAAACCCCTAAATGTTGGCAGAGTCCAATATGGAAAAGCAGAGTCTAAAAAGGCAATCAATTCAGTTTTAAACAAGGTGTTGTTTGACTATAAATATTCAAGCCTGCCTGAACTAAATGCAGTCTTGAACCTCTATAATATCCACGCTGACAGAGGAAGCGAGGAATCAAGAGTTTTTAGAAACAATGGACTGTTGTACAAGATACTTGACCAGAATTCTAAACCGATAGGAATACCGATAAAAGCCAGCGAATTCTACAGCAGACCTACCTTAAAATTTCTGGAAGGAAAGTTTAAAAGTAATGAAACAGAGAAAGAGTCTTGTAAAAAATATGTAAGAAATGCCATATCACTGGCTTTCTATCGTGAAAACATATTTTCTCCAGAAAAACTATCCAAGATATTGGAAAGAGAAAGCATTCATATGATACTAAGAAAAAGCAAAGAAGGACAACTTTACGGAATAACATATGTTGACCATAAAACAAGATCAATTTTCAACGGAAGCGATCTGGGAAAAGAATTCAGTGCAAAAGGAATTCAGGAAAGCTGTGCAATAAGCATTCGTGCACTTGAGAAAAAATACCAAAACTCTATTGCTACACATTTAGAGAAATATCAGGATCTGCAATCAAAACAATATGTGAAAGAAAATCTGGCAGATATTCTGCTTCGCGGAGAAAACATAAATGATTATGTTTCGAAACAGTTTAAACAAAAAAAGAAAAAGAGACCTTATAAAGGGATTTAAAATAGTTAAGGGTGCAAAAATACCCCTTAACTATCTCGTACTTTTTGTTAGTGTATCCTAGCCATATTAGATTAAATAAATAATTCAGATAATTGTTCAATTTTTTATTGTTCCTACTCTTCCAGTGTATGGATTCAAATTAGGCGATGTTGAAAAATTATCTTTAATTGTTGTATTGGGTACAGTCCTCATGTATGGTTCTACATATGTGCCATTTTCCGTAATTATTATATATTTTAAAATCTAATATTTGTTTATAATTTATATTGATATAAATTTCAAGTAAAAGGTTATGCATATTCTAAACTAATTCAAAAAAATATGAATGTTGTTCTTTAACTGTTTCTATTATCTTTAGCTTTTATTTAAATTTAACAATTGTCAAAATTGAAAACATAATTATTTAAATAAAAAATCATCATTTAAAAGAAAATAGTGTTAGAAATAAGACTGGAAAACTATTTGAGTATTGATTAGAGTTTCCATTAAATCAGGTATTATTACTTATAAATTTTAATATAAAATAAACTATGTTTGTATTGTCATCTTTATTAAAAACAAATAACTCGTTGATAATTTTATTTTAAAATTAATAGATAACATAAAAATTAATCAAAGTTAAATTCTTAACATGTCTGTGAAGATAGTTTACAAATTATTTCTGTAGAGAAATTGATTTCTATATTTGAAAGAAGAATAAAAGAATCTAATAACATTTATTCCCTAATCAAGTATCTTAGTTAAAGTTTTTTTTAAATAATCATAATTTTTTATAAATCTATACATTTAATCATATATTTGGCGTACATTAGTTACTAGATAGTTATGAAGCCAATTGATTAATTTTATAAAACAAAACAATTAGTTAATTATTTAATGTAGAAGAATTGTTATATTCATTTTTTTAATAGAAATTATATACATTTAAAAAAATTAAATTTATTTTTTAGCTAGTTATGGATTATATAAAAGTTCCTTCCAAAGATTTACAGCAAATTAAATTTTATAATGAATTAGATTCAGATGTAAAAAAAAATGCATTAGAGGCTTTAAGAGGATTTGAAAAGGGGGCAATGCCTAATACATTTGTAAAAACCCTAATTGAAAAAACAGGTTTTTCGAGAGATCATGCTACAGGTCTTCTATCATTAATTATGAATTTTCATCATAATCAAATGACTTCCGATTTAAATAGAGAATCATATTTTGAAAAACTTTTCGAATCTTTAATTCAGGAGGATGATTTAGAAATAGAACCTAATTTGATTATTGATATATTTAAAGAATTAATAAATAATACAAATGATAATTTATTAATAACTCTTCAAGCTTTAACATTATATGGCAATAACCAGAAAGTTTTTTATGGATCAAAAGTTTTTCATGAAATACGACCAATATTTGTTAATGATAATAATGTAGGAACGTTATGTATTCATAAATTAAAAATTGAATTTCGCCAAAATGATGAAATAGAGGAAATTTTTATGGCGCTTGACACTGAAGACCTGCAAAAACTTAAAGAAGCAATTTCGACTGCAGAGAAGGAACTAAACTTAATCAAAGAAAATAGCGATTACAAGATAATTGATTTTAAATAAAATGTATACAGATATAATTGATAAACCTACAAGATGGACAGAAAAGTCTACAATACTGCAAAAACAAAAAGTTTCTTCTTTGTCTTGTAGATATTTGTCGTCATCACAGCCAAGAGGGCACTTATCAAACATTGGTGAAAGCAGAATGATAATTAATCATTTAGATCATTGGTCCATGATAGAATTACCTGTCACAAAGGTTTCATCAGAAATTAAAATTTCTAATTCAATTACAGTTTCATTGCCTAATGAATTAAACTATTTAGCTAATACTATTTTAACATCTAAATATATTCTAGATTTGGAAGATAATTGGGATGATGATGGTGCTGAAAAATATGAAGATACAACTTTAAAAATTGCAATTGAATTTTTAATAAATTTTGGTAATTGGATAAATCACAATAGACATTCGCAAATGTATATCCCACAAATATTGCATAGTTCGGATAAAAGTATAGATATTTTTTGGGAGGAAGAAGATTTCCGTTTGATAATAAATATAGCAGAAATAGGTGACAAAGCGTCTTTTTATTGGGATAATGCGAAAGATTTGTCGCAATATATAGAAGGAAATTTTAATATTGAGAATGTTAATTTTATGCTTATTCCAACTCCTCAAAAACTTTAAATATGCCGTATGAAATTGAATCAATTTTAGATCATCATTTATTATATTACCGCATACATAAAAGCTATATAAATCCAAATTTAAATAGTGACAAAAAAATAATTCCTGGTGCTTTTAAACCAAAAGGAAATGATGAATTATCAACAGATTGGAATGAACACACTACTCCAGAATTAGCTGTAAAAGATCCAAATGCAAATGGCTTGGTTAAGTTTTTAGTTGAAAAATTACGAGTGCCTTCTCTTTCTTTAGTTGTTGAGCATAATCCTTTATGTGAATTATTGGATGGAATTGATAATCGTGCGCATTCCGTAATTAAAGGCTTACCCCCTAAAAACCCATCAAAAGACAGAATGAGAATTTTACTTAGAGACTTATGTGAATGGGAGATTCAATGTCCTGAATAAATTTAGATTTCTTAAAATTAATAGTCTGCTAGTAAGCAGACTATTTTATTATTTAGCAGTAACCAGATTTAGCTAATATTGATATTAATTTCGAATCAAAAAAAAATAGTCCTCACTCAAAATCTTAATCATAAAGATCGTTTTTCATGACACAAATCAAATCTTCAAATGATATAGGAAGATTTATTGATATCGCACTACTAAATTCAGTAATCATGACTTCCGATAAATGTTACACCTTTGTAAATGAAGGCGCTTTCTTGGCATTGTTTGATATTAATGAATAAGATTTATAACGTACTTAATGTCATCCGGTGTAAAAAACATACTGATTACGGCTTTCCATAATTTTTTTTTTGAAGCATCTAAATTTGATTTATAAATTCTTTAGATAAATATATATCAGAAAATTTAAAAATACTTTTGAAAATCATTGTAACAAAGATTTAAAGCTTGATGCTATTTCTATAATTTTACTAATTAGAATTTTCTATTAACACAAATTATATTATTTTTTATGATTTACATTACATGCGACAGTAATATTTGGATTTATTCTCTTGATGAATCTTGGCAAATAGAAAATCAACTTGACTATCTTGAACCATGGATTGAAAAAGGAGAAGTTAAATTACTACTCCCGAAAATGGTAATCAATGAATGGGGCAATCATGAAAATACACAAGCTGATGAAAGAAAAAAGAAATTGAAAGATTTTTTTAATATGGCTGAAGAAATTCTGCCATCTGCTTTTTTCTCAGAATATAAACAGCCAAAAATTCAAAAAAAAATAATCGATGACCAATTAAATCGAGCAAAAAAAATTGTTTTGCAGAGCGAAATAATTCCTGATTATCCTGAAGTTACAACTAGAGTTATTAATGATGGTATTGCAAAGAAAGCTCCTCTACATAAAAAAAGTAGTGTTGCTGATGCAATAATTGTTTTTTCCCTAATTCATTTTGCAAAATTAAATCCTGGCAATCATTATTTCTTTATTTCAAATAATACAGAGGACTTTTATCAAAAAAATCAAACTAAAAGAGAAATTCATGAACATCTGAAAGAAGATTTTAAATCAAATAATATACAAGCATATACTACTCTAAATCAGTTAATACAATTTTTAAAGACGGCTCATGGTTTAAAAATAGATGAAAATATAGAACAAATAAGAAAGGAAAGAATAAGAAATAAAGTAAAGGAAAGAGCATATAATCCAGAATATGATAAAATAACAGAAAGTGGTGAAAGTTCATATATTCAAAATATCAATACAATTGAATTTATTTTAAAAGAATCAAAACCTACAAAAGAGCAAGTAATTTTCATTTTAGCATTAATTGACTCAGATACATCATATGAATATGATTTTTATAGACGTTTAGTAAAGGGAAATTGGTTTAATATACTTAACAGAAAAGGTGTTTTTAACCCTGAATCTAATCCTAGACCTGTCCTTACAAATGGTATACGCCAAGAACCTCCTCATTGGTTATCATTATATTATTTAGAAAAAATTTCTGAAAATATAAAAAAGGGATATGACTTAGAGTCTATTGATGAAATACTCAAAATAATTGATAATATTTCAAAAAAACCAATTGACAATAATAGTACTTGGTATAGAATGATTACTATTTTGGTCAATTTACCTAATGACAAAGTAACTTTAGAAACCCTATGTTTTATTCCAACATGGCTAAAGAGTGACTTTAACACGACATTACAAAGCATCGGAATATGTAAAAATCTACTCCCAAAATTTCTTGCTGAGTCTCCCACAAACGAAGACATCGAAAAGGCAGAAAAGATTATATCTTATTTATTGACTATTGAAAAAAAAGCTGACGTTGAAGACTCTGTAGGCTTAGATTATAAAAGTTATTATTCAAGAGTAGAAATGGATAGTTTAATTAATAATTTTATTGATGAAAAACTTACTTCCAAAATCTCCAAACATTGTTCGACCAAGATAATACTTCAATTAGCTAATAATTTAAAAGCGTTATATCTTGATTTTCCAAATGGTATAACTATTCTTCTCAAAATTAATGAAAATGAATATAGTGTAAAAATTGACATTGTAAATGAAGATTTGAACATTTCTATCTCGAGAAAAAATGATACAGATAAAGTAATAAATGCATCTATTTGTTTATTTGAAAATCAAACAGATGAACAAATAAAAAATCTAGTGATTTCTGCTTTCCTTGATAGTAAGATTGGATACGAAGAAAGTGAAGAAAATGAAGAGAACTTGGAATTATTAATAGTTCTTCTCAAAAGTGGATCGCACTATTCATTTCACGATGATACAATTAGTAAATTAAACGAAATTACTAATTATGACGAAAACCTTATAAATGTATTTTCTTTAATTTTCAGAGATATTTTAAATGAAAAAACTAAACAAATTCCAAGTGTCGGACTTTCTCTACTTAGGTCATTTGTTTTCGAAAATAAATACAATTTAATTTTTTTCCGTAAAGTAGTTTTATATATAATTGGCGAGAACTGGAATGTTTGTAAAAAATTATTTTGGGAAATTGTAGGTGATAATGACCCAATGCACCTCTTTTCAAATAATTCATTTAGTAAAGACTTATACGAAGTTCTTAATAATAATCAGCTTGCATTAGAAAAGGGAGAAATCTTAACTCTACAAAAAATTATTAATATAGGAAATCAAAGCAAAAAAAATCTTCTAACAGCAAATGAGGATTATTGGAGATTACGTTGGTATTCTTCGCTTCGAAATATACCACCCTTTAAAGATTATTATCAAAAATTATCCGAAGAAAAAAAAATTACAAATGAACATTATGAAGATTCTGGAAGAGTAAAAATAATGGCTAGTTCAACTTCGCCTTTTAGTACCGATGATATATTAAAAAAGACAAATATTGAAATCGTCAATTTTATTCATACTTTTAAACCAAAAGACCGTTGGGAAGAGCCAACAATAGATGGTTTTTCAAATGCTCTTGGGAAAGCAGTAGAAGATGAACCTCAAAAATTCTCAGATGAAATAAACTTATATAAAGATGTATATTTCGTATATGCTTATAAAATTGCAATTGGTTTTAAAGAAGCTTGGAAAAGGAAAAAATCTTTCAATTGGGAAAAAGTTTTAGCTTTTTTCAAAGCATACATAACGAGTGAAAAGTTTAAAACTGAAGAATTTATTTTCGAGAATGGAACATGGTTAGTGACTTCTGATTGGGTAATTGGAGCCATCGCAAGTCTTTTAAGCGAAGGGATGCAATCAGATGATAATGCATTTGATATCTCATTACTACCTATTGTGAAAGATTTTCTAATTATCATTATCCCGAATCTAATACAAATTGAAAATGTTAGACAGACGAATATTGATTACCCTACTTACTCATTAAATTCAACCAATAGTAAAATAGTTCGAGCACTACTTGACTATTCGTTAAGAAGAGCTAGAAATTTGAAATCAGAATCTAATTTACCGAAGTGGGAAAAAGATATTAAAAATTTACTGGAAATAACTTTTCAAATAGGAGTAATTGATGTTTATATCCTAACTGGTTGGTATTTTGAACAATTTTATTTTTTAGACAAAGATTGGATAACTAGAAAAGTTAAAGAATATTACAATCTCGAAGATAAAGAATGGATACCCTTTATAAGTGGTATAGCTTTTGCAAATCCGCCCTTCAACAAAGAAACATATCAACTATTTTATCCTCATTATCAAAGAGCAATTGATAAAAATGTTGAAATCAAAAAGAAATCATACACTAATGGAATTATTCGGCACCTTGTTGCTTTCTACTTTTGGGGTTTTGAAGAATTAGAGGACAGTAGTCTAATTTTAAGATTAATTGAAAGCGAAAATCATGAAAACATTGTTGAACTAGTAAATTTCATTTGGCGCCAAGAAAGTTATACTGAAAATTTAAATAGTGATGACTCTAAAAAATTTGAAATAATTATTTTTAATTTATGGAATTTGTTAGCTGAGAAATATGAAAGTGCTACAGAAGAAGATGAACAAAATGTTTTATTGGAGCTTTCAAACTTCCTCGTTTTTATTGATGAATTAAATGACATTTATACTGCACTAATCTTAAAATCAAAACAAGCTAATTATAAACATTTTTATTCTCATCGTCTCATTGAAAATCTAATGAGATTAAAAGACAACGGCGAGTCAAGTAAAGTAGCCAAAAATATTGGCTTAATTTTTAATTCAATTCTATTTGGTGCGTTATACACATCCAGAGATAATAATAATATAATCAATCTTGTTATTTTCCTTTATGAAAATGGTCAAAAGGATATTGCAGATGAATTTTGTAATAAATTGACAAAAAGAGGATATGAATTTCTTATTGAAATACACAATAGATACAAAGAATAAACGCACTAAGGGCACTAATTCTTAATAATGTTTTATAACCAACTTACAATTAATACTCTGAGAGAATACTATGAATGTAGAACCAAAAAAAATAACTTCTGATGAATTAGTAAAAATTCTAAGAAATCCACATGCAGATATTCTAGAAATTTCTGAAGAAGTGCCTACAATTGTATTGGAGGATTATATTATTGAAGATACCCATATTATTTTATATGAAGGCATAGAAATCCATAAACCTGTCAAATTTAAAAATTGTGAATTTAAAAGTGAGAACTTTATCTACATTGACGGAGTAGTTTGGCATGAAGATGTGATGTTTGATAGTTGCACAATGTCTGAAGGTATACACTTAAGCGGAGCTACATTTAAAAAAGAATTATGCTTTAAATTTGTCTTTACAAAAACAATATATGTTCATCGTGGTTTCTTCGAGATAATTAGTATTTCTGGCTACGATATAGAAGATATAACATTATCAAATGCTACTTTTAAAGAATTTTATATAGGAGAGTATCTTTTAAATCAAAATATTGGAGAGCTTGTTGTTTTTAGTAATTCCGATGAGGTAGGAAATATTATTGTAACACAACAAAATTTTGGAAAAATATATTTAAGCGGTACAAATAAGGACAAAAAATTTGACTTTGAAAATATTAAATGTAATGATATAAAATTAGATAATTTCACAAATGAAGGTTCTTTAAATTTTTATGGTATTGAACCAATAGATTTTATAAATGATCAAAGATATTTTCAAATTGTTAATAGTAATCTAGAAAAAGCACAATTTTTTAGGGCAGATTTTGCAAACTATAAAGAGTTCATAATTATTGATAGCTTTATAACCGATTGTTTATTTATTGCTTGTAAATGGACAAACAATATTCGGGCTATTAGGGGTATAGGATATGGTAATTTTGAAAGATCTTTAAAAGATGGCAGAAAAATTACTACAACTGAAACTTTTGCAATTAAAGAAGCATATAGACAATTAAAAATTTCAATGTCCAAACATAGTGATAAAATTCAAGAAAACATCTTCTATGGAGAAGAGTTGAATTTTCATAATAAAACTATTTCTTGGGCTTTACCTTGGAAAAATCAATTTTGGGACAAACTAATTCTCCACGGAAGCAATACTTTTAGTAACTACGGTCAAAGCTTTGTAAAATCGTTATTTTGGCTAATTTTTGGACACTTGATTTTGTTTAGCATTGCTGTTTTACTAGATGGCTTTCAATCTTTGCATATCAATTTTCACAATCCTACAAGCGTTGGTTTTGAAGATGCTTTTGAAAAATATTTTATTTATATAAATCCACTAAGAAAACCCGATACTTCATTTTCTGGGTACTTAATATTTTTAGACTTGTTGATGAGAATTTGGTCATCCTATATGATTTATAACCTAATTAGAACATCGAGACGATATATATCTTAAAACCAGAGACCATTTGTTATTTCTTTTATATATGCGTAAATTATAAAGAAAGACAATTTTCTTTTGATACTTGAAGAATAAGCGACAATATTGAATTATTTTTATATAATTTGAGCTTTAATGTAATGATAAAATAAATGAATAAACGAGACTTGTTACTTTTAAAGGAACTTTATAATATTCTTCCAGAAATAAGATTAGATTTTTTTGCATATAGTGAGAGTAGTAAAAAAATTAGAGCAATAAAAGGCATGTATGTGCCAGCGAACGAATATAAAATACGAAAAAGAGAAATTTTGGAAGTGCATGAGCCCATTGTCAATTTATATTGTCAAAAAGTCAATAAATGGAATTCAGAAATGAATGAGATTTTTGATAGAAACAATTATATGAGATTAAGTGAGTATCTAGTATTAAGGCGACACTTTGGAAAAATTAGTCCTGAGCGTTCTTTTGCAGTTGCTGAAGCTGCTAAAAAGGCTAAAATACTTGTCTTAGTTTATATTTGGATTCCTCCTCACAAATATTCTGAGACTAATGTTTATCCAGTTGAATGGCTGGATATTTATTTCCAATTTTCAGCGAATCTCTCCTGACTTCACAACCATAACAATAATCAGCAAAACTTTTATAAAAGTAAATATAAATAAAAACCTTTCAGATTTCTCCGAAGCTTTTGTATTGTAGCGGGAATATGACTCTAATCAACATTGGCAATACTTGAATCAGAAATCTAAACATCTTTTAAAATCTTCAAATCCTCTAATAAATGGTTCGAATTCTGTACCGTCAAGGTCACTTTAAAATAATGAAAGCCTGAGAATGTATATTCTCAGGCTTTCATTATTTAAGTTATTTTTTTATCATCATAAATCTTAACATGAAAGTTAATAAGGATGATAAAAGCTAGAAAATCAATTTATACTTTATTTTAGATAAATAATAATGTTATTTCTTGATTTTACATTAATGTTTTTGATTTTTGCAGGAATCCATGTTGTTCCTTCAATTAGAGAAAAAGCTATGTTTTTAAAATAATCCCAATATTTTTTATTATAATTTTCTTGTTTGGTTTTGCCGTTCCAAAAAACAAAATGATGGTCAATTATTTTTGCTTTTCCTTTTTCATCAATATCTAAATAAATTTGAAAATAAGACAGAGAATTTGCTTCTTTTGTATAAATATAGTCCTTTGGATATTTTACAATCCTTTCAAATACTTTTTGCAAACCAGAATGATTTGTTTGATCATAATGGGTATCGTTTGGAAATAATGCTGGTTTGTCCCAAGTTCCGCTTAGACTACCATTATAAAAGGTTTCATCTAAGTGCTTAAGAATATAAATACTATCAGCTTTAAATAATAATGAATCAATGAATTTTTCGCCATATTTTTCAACTATTTTTTCTTCCATATATTCGCAATAACAATGATAGTTTCTGTTATTTTCTATAACACAAGGCGAGCCTTCATTTTGGAATTTAACTTTAAATTTATGAAGTAAACTATCCATCTGCTTTTGTGCTCTTAATGGATGATAAAGAATGTTTCCTGTATAATTACAATAAACTAATTTTGCATTTGAAATATCTTTTTTTGCGAGATGTAATTCTTCCATGCAACTTGTATCATCTGGATGAATTTTGTTCTCCATAGATTCTTTTTTATCTCGATTACAAGATAAATTAATTAAAAAAGATATTATAATTATGAGTTTTATTTTCAATTTCAAATGAGTAGTTTGAATTCTATAAAAAGTTAGTTGTATGAGGTGTTTTAAAGAAACACTTTTATTTCTCAGAACGCTTTTTATAGTTTTTAATTAAAACAAAAACAGAAAACACAAAAACAATTATATACACAACTGCTAGTCCGGGTTTCTCAAATTTTAAATTTTGAAAGTCAAATTGCTTGTATAAGGTTACACCTAAAATGATAGCGATAACCCAAAAAATAAATGTAATTGGTTTTTTATTTTCCATGTTTTAAATGTTTATAGTTTTAGTTGTTAAAAGATTTTTTACGCCAAATTTTAATTTAGAATTTATCTTTTTCTGCACGCATTAGGTGTAATTTTTAAAATTCCGCAAGCAATCGATAGGAAGATTTTTCTCTGTCTAAAATGGGATTATCTGGCTAGTATAAAAATATTTAAATTATATTTTTGGTTTAAAAACGATAAAATATTGTACGCCTTTTTAGTATAAGTTTGTTTTTTATTATTAACCTGTGATTTTACTTTGGTATATAAAAGTCATTTTTTAACTCTGTTATGCCTTCGTAATTTTTAGATTGTGAGTATAAAAGAAAACCAGCCAGCCTCCATTCGTTAACACCATAAATAATATATTTACATTTATTTTTGTTGTCTATTTTTTGAACATTGATAAAAGATGGTTTCCAAGTTGTACCACCTGTAAATCCAGTTTTGTTTACATTCGCTGAAAGTACTTTTTTTGCATCATACATTACAGTTAGATTAATAGTTGATATTAAATCTTCGTCAATTGTTGTTTTGGACAAATAAGTGTTGAGAAATGGTTGAATTAGCTCTTTATTTTTTTGTTCTTTAGAGTCAAATCTTAAACTTTGACTCTCAGTATCTTTATCTTTTTTTGGATTTGTAATAAAAGATAATAAAACAAATGAAAATACTACGGCAGCAAATATACCGATATTATCACGGATCAGTTTAACAGCTTTAAAACATAGAATAATAAAGTAAAGTATGATGGCAATGTTTAGTATTGCCCAGATTAATTGTATCATAAGATTAGTTTTTGGTAAATCAAAAATATAAATAATATTTTTAAAATAAGATAATACTTATTTTTTACTAATCATATAAGTTACTTTCTAGAAAACAAGTTTTCTACCACCCAAGCCGGACCAATCAATAGAAACTGAAGATCTTTTAAGAAAGAAGGTTTTTTGCCTTCTATATTATGTCCGTAGAATTGTCCGACCCAGGCAATAACAAAAACGCCAATTGAGAATGCCCAAAGCGGAACGATTTGCCCGATGTAATAATTAATAACCAAACAAATTGCAGAAAAAACAGCAATTTTAATTGCCATTGTAAATGATAATCTGATGTAAAAAATAAGAACGAAAAGTAAAACTACAAATGCCCAATTTTCAATAATTGGCAAATTTAATTTTAAGGTATCAGCGATAATTCCACTCGGAATACTCATTAATAAACCTACAATAGAAAAGAAAATTGCAGGAACACAAATATAGTGTATCGCTTTGTTTGTTGGGTTTTGGTGGCTTACGGCATATTCTGCAAACCATTGCTCTAATGTTCTCATTTTTTGTTGGTTTATAGTTAGTTGAAGTAAATCTAATAAAATTTTTCATTAGTAATTACAACATAAACAATAAACTAAAATCAATAAACCTACTTCTGATTATATTCAAAAACACTATCCCACAACTCATCGATTTTGATTAGTGCTTCGTTTAGAGGAATCACCTGCCATTTCCCGTTAGTTTCTATTCCTATTCCAATACTTTTTAATTTTAGTAATGCATCGTTTACATCAAAATCCAATTCGGTTTTTAAATGAGAAGAAAACCAAGATTCAATTTGTGAGTCTAGTTCTTCGGCTGTTAATGGGGTTTGACTTCTATTTAGAAATGCGTATGCCAAGATTGTTTCTTTTAAGGCTTCTTCTTCTGATGAATTTAGTAATGAATAGAAAGCACCGCTGTTGTTTCCGACATTCTTAAAATACAAACTATCCGAAAGTGTTTTAGAATACCTAATTTTCTTATTTATAAAGTTATTGTACTGGCGGAAACAATAAGCTGCTAAAATCCCTAAAGCAATTAATCCTTGATTTAAGGAAGTTTTACTGTTTAATAAATCAATGGTTTCGCCTGTTTGATAAGCATCGTACATATTGATAAGCGCGGGAATTACTTTGGCACTTAAAAGCGAAATTCCACCAAAAACTCCAGGAACCCAAAGCAGCATTTTGTCTTTCAATGACATTTTCGGAATTGCATTCGGAAATATCGTTTCAAGATCGTTTTTAGGAACGCGTTTAAATATTTTCAAGGCAATTGAACCCGGATCAATAGGCATCTTTCCTAATTTGACTTTTTTTGCCGTTAGATAATCTGCGTCACTATAATTGAGGTAGATAAGAACACGATCGTAATATTCGATTTCTACTTCTTTTTTCCAGAAAAAATATTTCTTGACTTTTTCTTTTGCCTTATGATGGCCACGTGCGTATAGTTCGTAATCTTTGAAAGCATTAAAATCTATTGCGAGATTTAAACCAATTAAATCAGATTCTTGAAAGGCTTCTTTTAAAATTTCTTCGTTAATTCTGTAATAGTTGCCGCGTTCTAAAACTTTAAGTAAGGTTTTTTTAAAAACTCCAAAATCACTTTTACCAATAAAACCTTCACGTTCTTTTTCGCTCAAATCTGGATCGTAAAGCGCGTAATGCTGCTTTAAGTTTCGGTTAAGATTAAAAGATTCGTAATGATAATAATGCTCTATAATATCAAAAAACTTTTTAAAATCTGCAGCCTTTTGTTGATCTTCCGCGAAAGCTGCAATCTGCTGCTCGAGTAAAAATTCTTTATTAAACGGAATATAATGTTCTCGTGTCATTTGATTTTGGGCTTTAATTTCGTGGCGTTTACTAAACGCAAAAATACTTCTTTTTTTTGAGGGGCAAAGAGAAGAGAGGGGCAAAATGGCAGAGGTACAAAGGCACAAAGGTTTGAAAGGAAAAAACATCTTGTGCTTTGCGGCTACTATCAAAACAAAAAAAGTGGGATTTCTAATCGTTACCAGCGATTTGAAATCCCACTTTGTGTTCCAAAAAAAAAAGTGACAAAAAATTTAAAAAGCCTTCTCGAAGAAAACTTATATTCGAACTAAAAATTATTCTTAGCAATATTAGTACATAATAAAATTGTGACTATAGGTATTTATACGTGTTTTTTTAAGTGCTAAGTTACTAGGATGCTAAGGTTGTGATTGTTTGTTTTTTATGAATCAAATTGGTTTAATTTTGTCCGGATTTTTTTAATTCGATTACGCCTTGAATGTACTTGATTAATTCGTCTTTATTTACAGAAAAAAGAGCAGATTCTTCTTCTGTGTTTAAATACAAATTGGCGATGCTTTCTGCGTCCATATTTTGTGTTAAATAGTGGTGTTCTGCAAATTGTATAAGATGATCAACAAAAAGTTCGCGTTGTTTTCCTTTCTCTATTGTTTCTTGATCACCTTCTTTTATTTTTTCGATTACAGATTCTGGTAGATCTATAGTGAGATACATGCAGTCTACAGTAACTTTAGACAGCATTTCTTTAGGCACCCTTCCAACTGCATTGCAATAAGCGCAGGGTGCAGGAACCCATTTTAATTGTCTATTTAAACGAACAATGTCTTCCCATTCAACAAATCCTTTGCCGAGACACCTCGGGCATTCTATATCTGATCGTTTAAATAAATTGAACATGCTCATTGGTTATAAAATATTCTTAGTGGTTTTGTAGCATGCGAATTTAACCAATTAAGTAAGAAAAGTTATTCAGATAAAATGTTTTTTTTAAAGAAAAGAATAAACAACGAATGCTGAATTGCTTTATAATGTCTAAAACTTCGGTTATGCAAAAGGTTTTTAATATGTTTCACTAGGTTTAAGACATAGATATTATGTAATGAAAAGATAAATTGCATGAAATGTAGTTTGTCATTTAATATCTTAAATTTGATAGATAATTCTTTCAAATTTTAATTAATGATTCTTACTATGGAAAATATACACACAACTAAAACACAAAATTTCTTTAGAATTTTGCTGGGACTTTTTATGATAACCGCTGCTTTTGGGCATCTTACTTTTCAAAGAATAGATTTTCAGGCGCAGGTTCCTAACTGGGTTCCTATGGATAAAGATTTAGTAGTGATTCTTTCTGGAATTGTAGAACTAATACTTGGGCTTGCTCTCATTTTTTTGACAAAATATAAAGTTCACATGGGAATTTTCCTTGCCGTATTTTATGTAATGGTTTTTCCAGGCAATATTGCCCAATATTTAAATAGAATTGATGCGCTGGGCATGAACACAGATCAAGCGCGTTTGATACGATTGTTTTTTCAGCCTGTTTTGATTTTTCTGGCTTTATGGTCTACTGGGGCGATTGAGTATCTAAGGAAAAAGAAGTAAATCCAAAATGGGTTTAAAATTAAAGCATGAAGTTCAACTTTTCCAAAAGTTGTCTATTATCAAAATTGACAAATTATCTAATTGAAATATTATCTAGCAAAATTTGATACTTCCTTCCCACAGGAATAATTTCGCCATTAGACATAGTGAGATTTTTAAAAGTAACAGCGGTAATTTTAGCAGTATTGACGATATATGAACGATGTACTTGAAGGAAATTTGAACAATCAATCTCTGTACTTATGCTGGCGAGTGAACCGTAAATAATAATTGGCGATTTTAGTTTGCAGTTGTGCAGTTTCATGTAATTGCCCAGACTTTCTATATATAAAATATCAGCGAGCGGAGTTTCTAGTAATTGCCCATTAGAACGGTACGAAAGTACTTTTTCGTTACTATTTGTTTCTTTTTTAAGAGTATTTCCAGAATAATAAGTTTTGGCTTTTTCTATGGCTTTTGAAAATTTTTCTAACGAAATGGGTTTCATTAAATAATCAATTGCATCGTTTTGGTAAGCCGAAAGCGCAAAATCAGAATAAGCTGTTGTGACAATTGTAAGCGGTCGGTTGGGCTGCAATTCCATTAATTCTACACCTGAAATTACAGGCATATTAATGTCTAGAAAAATAATGTCATATTGGTTTTCGTTAAGTAGTTTTATGGCTTCCATACCATTAAAAGCGCTTCCGGAATGTTCCAGTTCGTCAAATTTCGAGATGTGCGAAATCAGCGCTTTGTGCGCCGGCGATTCGTCATCGATTATGAGACAGCGGTAGGTAAATGCCATATACTTAATTTTACTACAAACATGTTTTTTTCTTTTTTACAGCTTAAATCGTGTTTTAAGCCGTAAACTTCTAAACGTCTTTTTAGGTTTTCAATTCCGATTCCTGTGCTCGAAAGACGCGAACCCGAATCAAGATAATTGTTTTTTAAAGTAAAGGACAAATTTCGACATTTTACTTTTAAATCCAGATTAATAAAAGGTTCTGCAGTTTCGGCAGAAAACTTCACGGCATTTTCTACCAATGGTAAAAAAAATAAAGGCGGAATCTCGATTTCGTCAAATGCACCTTCTAGATTTTGTGTTACATTCAAACGTTCGTTTCTAAAGGTATAATATTCAATATATTTTTTTACGAAAGCAATTTCTTCTTCCACCAAAACAAAATCTTTTTTAGAAGCTTCAATCTGATAACGGAGCATATCCGAAAGATTCAGGATTCGGTCTGGAACTTTATCGGGTTCGGCCAAGGCTTCGCCGTAAAGATTATTCATCGCATTGAGTAGAAAATGCGGATTTAACTGCTGTTTTAAAAACGAAAGTTCCGATTTGAAATTCATAATATCTTTATCAGCATCCATGATTTTTTTGGTGATAACGACATGAATGAAATAAAAAAATGTTCCGTTGATTATTAAAGATAATATTTGAAGTGTCTTAAAATTCCCTAATCCCACCAGAGGAAAAAACCAATTCATAAAAAAGTAAAAACAAGTCCAATACCCAACAAGAAGTGTGAAAAAGAGTTTGACTTTCTTTTTGAATAAAATAGGTTTGATGATGAAAACATTAAAAAATGTTATCCAGACAATGCAAGGGAAATATCCGACGGCAATTTTGCTCAAAATATATGCCCAGCTGTGTCCATCGAGTCTTATTTCGTCGTAAACACAAGCAAGAATAACCAAATAAACAAGTGTATTTACAAAGAGATTTCGTAAAAAAAAGTTCTGATAAATTTTAGCGATTGTCATAACGGCAAAAATAATATAATCGTATAGTTTTAAGCCAATTGTAAGAGGGAAATTATACAAACGCCATTCGTATAAATCATACGCCACTGGTATAAAATTACTATTAGAATATGAGCTTGTAAATTACTTTTGAGCCGAATTTATAATTTATTCCAAAAACAATTTATACCAATTATGAAGTCTAAAATCATTTCAGTTTTCGTTGTGTTTATTTCCGTGCACGCTATTGCTCAGGAAAAAGAGCCAGGTATAAAAGCACTAGGAAAAGCAATAGTAGACAAATTCCCTACAACCAGAACTTTTGATTTGCAATATGAACAGTTAGGACCTTCTAATTACGATTCTGAATTATTTGGGAATAAATTGGAAAGAGGAAGAGTTGAAAATCACAGTCGTTTTAAAGCAGCTTTTAATCTGCCATTTTATGCTTCAAAATCAAAGCGTTTTGTTTTGACAACTTCGCTTCGTTATAAATATGAAAGTTATCAGTTTGGAGACATTTATAGTTATGCCACAACCCAAACTTATAGAAGAGAAAATGAAGATATTCATTACTGGGCAGGTGCTGTGACGGCAACTTATATGGCATCTCTTTTTAATAAACCTGTTATTTACAGTGCTACGGCATCAGTTGATGGAAATGAAGAGAATTTACAGCGTATAAAAGGATTTGCATCGTCAGTTTTGGTGCTTACGAGAACTCCTTCTACGACAATTACTGCTGGAGTTTTGGTATTGCTGGATCCGTCTTCTATTGTACCGCTAACGCCGCTTTTCTCGATGAATCATAAATTTAAAAACTCAAAATGGGATATGGATTTTATTCTCCCACAGCGATTATTATTTAGAAGAGAATTGTTAGAAAATGGAAGAATTTCCTTAGGAACGGAATTAAATACTGAAAGTTTTTATCTAAATTTAAACTCCTCAAATTTACATGGAGTTTACGAACTCAATCAATTAGAATTAAAATCGGGCATTACTTATGAATACAGCTTTACCCCAAAGCTGATTGCATTTGTAAAAGGCGGTTTTAATAATGTTGTCAGCGCTCGAATTACCGAGAAGGGAGAACGCACCAATCGCTATGTTTATGATCAAAAAGAAGATACACAGGGTTATTTTAGATTCGGAGTATCTTATAATCTTTTTAATAGAAAGTAAGAATGTATATGTTTAAAGAATTAAAAGAGTCACCCATGGTTGTGGAAATTTTTAAAACGAATGTTCAGAAAGAATCTGATAAAAATTATGTCATCGCCGTTATTCAAACTCAATTTCCAGATTATAAAATAAATTTTGATCTTGAAGACTGCGATAAAATTTTAAGGGTAGAAGGTATAGATCTGGAGTGCGATAATATAGTGGATTATATGCATTGCCTAGGTTATACCTGTGTAAGACTTGATTAATTTATATTGAAAAACAGGTGTAAGTACGCAGCTGTATTTGTTTCTTTTGTAAGTATTTTTGCTTAATAATTTTAATTTAATATAAATTATCAAGATGACAGGTTTTATTCTTTACATTTTAATTTTTCTCTTAGAACAATTACGCTAATACAGCTGTTCTGCTTATCGCATTAATTTCTTGCCGCTTTTTCACCACGAAAAGGTTTGTTCTTTTTTTGCATATTATTTTTCTAATTTTGTGCCATGAAAAAAGCGTTCCAACTCTTCGATTTTACCCAAGAAGTCAATTATAAAAATGAAATTTTAGCTGGTTTAACAGTGGCAATGACCATGATTCCAGAATCTTTGTCGTTTGCTATTCTTGCAGGATTTCCGCCTTTGGTTGGGTTATATGCGGCCTTTATAGCGGGTTTAATAACAGCTATTTTTGGAGGAAGACCCGGAATGATTTCTGGTGGAGCAGGGGCAACGGTAATTGTTTTGATCGCTTTAATGAAATCGCACGGAATAGAATATGTTTTTGCAGCCGTCGCACTTGGCGGAGTAGTCCAGATTTGTGTCGGACTTTTTAAACTTGGAAAATTTATTCGGCTCGTTCCGCAGCCTGTTATGTTTGGTTTCGTAAACGGACTGGCGGTTGTAATTTTCATGTCGCAGCTGGAGCAGTTTAAAACCGTTGTAAATGGTCAGGTTTCTTGGCTTCAGGGAACTCCACTGTATATTATGCTGGGTTTGGTCGCACTTACAGTTGCTATTGTTTTAATTTTTCCAAAAATCACAAAAGCAGTTCCCGCATCTCTGGTAGCAATTATGATTGTATTTGCGTTGGTAATTGTATTTAATATCGAAACCAAAACGGTAGAAGATATTGCTTCTGTTCAAGGCGGATTTCCTCCGTTTCATATCCCAAATATTCCAATTTCTTTTGACACTTTAAAAGTGATATTTCCATATTCTGTAATTGTCGCGGCCGTTGGTTTGACTGAAGGTTTGCTTACGCTGAATTTAGTCGACGAAATTACTGGAACTCGCGGAAACAGTAATCGCGAATGTATTGCGCAGGGAAGTTCAAACATATTAAACGGATTTTTCTACGGAATGGGCGGCTGCCCGATGATCGCACAGACTTTAGTAAATCTTGGGGCTGGTTCTAGAGCACGACTTTCGGGAATTATTGCAGCTTTAACGATTTTAATAATTATACTTTTTGGCGCGCCTGTAATTGGGAAATTGCCTATGGCAGCTTTAGTCGGCGTCATGATGATGGTTGCGATTACGACTTTTGAATGGGCAAGTTTCCGGATTATAAACAAAATGCCGAGACACGACATTTTTGTCGGAATTTTGGTTGCCGTAATTACGATTGTATTGCACAACTTAGCCTTGGCGGTTTTAATTGGTGTAATTATTTCGGCTCTAGTTTTTGCTTGGGAAAGTGCTAAAAGAATTCGTGCGAGACATTATATTGATGAAAATGGAGTAAAACATTATGAGATTTATGGTCCCTTATTTTTCGGATCCATAACTGCTTTTATGGAAAAGTTTGATGTAAAAAATGACCCCAAAAACGTTATAATTGATTTTAAAGAAAGCCGTGTTTCTGATATGTCTGCAATTGAAGCTTTAAACAATCTGACTAAAAAATACAGTCAACAAAACAAAACAATAGAATTACAGCATTTAAGTCCAGACTGCAGGCAATTACTTAAAAATGCGGATGCCGTTATTAATGTGAATGTAATTGAAGATCCAACTTATAAAGTAGTGTCTTGATAATTGTGAATTGTGAATTGTGAATTGTTAATGGTGAATTTTTAATGTTGCGATCCAATTTTCTGTAGAGACGCACTGCAGTACGTCTGCTTACTGTTTGTATATCGTTTCTTATCATAGGTTAAACCCGACAGGTTTTTAAAACCTGTCGGGTTTCTTGCGTTATATTGTTGCGTTGTTTCTGCGCATAAGACGCACTGAGGTGCGTCTCTACAGATTTAATTGGATTATGATTAAAATTTTTGTAATGTGTTAAGTTTGTCAGGCTGAGCGTGCTGAAACTTCGGGAGAAGCCACACACCAATTATCTAATTTTCTAATTGACAAAATTTCTAATTAAAATAATTTGATTTTTGTAACTTTACAAAATGAAACTGACAGAAACACTAGAAGATTTTTATACAATTAAAATAAAAGGAATGCCCGAGAATCTTAAAAAAGAAATGGGACATTTTAATGTTTTTAAATTGGATGATTATGTTGGAAGTACTTGTAATCCTTTGCCTTATACCCGAAAAGACTTTTATAAAATAAGTTTGATTATTGGTAAAAACAAAGTTCATTATGCAGATAAAACAGCAGTCATTGAAGATCAGGCTTTATTTTTTGCAAATCCGCAGATTCCATACAGCTGGGAACATATAGATGAGAATCAAACTGGATTTTTCTGCATTTTTACGGATGCTTTTTTTAATCAATTTGGAAATTTAAAAGAGTATCCATTATTTCAGCCTGGCGGAAATCCTGTGGTTCCAATTTCAACAGAATTAGCAGAATCTCTTAAAGCCATCTATTTAAGAATGTTCGATGAAATTAATTCTGATTATGCTTTTAAATATGATATTCTTCGAAATCTAGTTTTTGAGATTATTCATTTAGCACTCAAAACGCAGACTGTAACCACTTCATTATACAGTAAATCGAATGCGACTATCCGAATTTCATCTTTGTTTTTAGAATTATTAGAGCGTCAGTTTCCAATTGAATCTATTACGCAGCAAATCAATTTCCGTTCGCCTTCTGAATTTGCGAATCAGTTAAATGTGCATATTAATCATTTGAATAAATCTTTAAAAGAAACAACTGGAAAAACAACTTCTCAGATTATTTCAGAAAGAATTGTTCAGGAAGCAATGATTTTATTGAAACAAACCAACTGGAATATTAGCGAAATTGCATGGTGTTTGGGATTCGAAGAATCATCTCATTTTATTAATTTCTTCAAAAAAAATGTTCAGGTTTCACCAAAAAACTATCGTCAAGTAGAAATTGTTTGATTTTTGCAATTTCTGGTTTGATTCTTTTAATGTTTGAGAAGCACTTCGCTCATAACTTTGTCCTGTAATTAAAACGTAAAAAATTAAAATCATGGAAAATAACAAAGTTTGGTTTATCACAGGTGCTTCAAAAGGACTTGGATTAGAATTAGCTAAAAAATTATTAGCAGAAGGTTTTAAAGTTGCTGCAACTTCTAGAAGTGAAGAGGCTTTGATGAAAGTATTAGGAAATACATCTGAAAACTTTCTTCCTTTAGAAATGGATTTGGTTGATGAAAAAAGCGTTAAAAATGCTATTGAAAAAACTATAAGTCATTTTAAGACAATTGATGTTTTAGTGAATAATGCGGGTTATGGTTTATTAGGTGCTTTGGAAGAATTAACAGATGCGGAATCTAGAAAAAATTTCGAGGTAAATGTTTTCGGATTATTGAATGTAATTAGAAATACAATGCCGATTCTTCGTGCTAACAAATCAGGACATATTTTTAATATTTCTTCTGTTGGAGGTTATGTTGGGAATTTTCCAGGCTGGGGAATTTACTGTTCTACAAAATTTGCCGTTGCAGGTTTAACAGAATCGTTATCTGCTGAGGTAAAAGAGTTCGGAGTTCATGCAACAATTGTTTATCCAGGTTATTTTAGAACAGATTTCTTAAAAGATAGTTCTCTGTTATTGCCAGAAAATCCGATTGCGGCTTACAAAGAAGTTAGACAATCTGAAAATGCTCACAAAGAGAGCATCAACGAAAATCAGCCAGGAGATCCAGAAAAATTAGCCGATGCATTAATTAAAGTGAGTCAAGATGAAAATCCGCCGTTGCATTTATTCTTAGGAGAAGATGCTTTTAATATGGCAAATCAGAAAATCGCAAGTGTCCAAGATGAATTGGGTAAATGGAAAGAGGTTTCAGTTGGGACTAATTTTTAATTAGATGATTTGTCAATTTGGATAATTAGAAAATGATTTTACTGTTGACGCTAACGTAAGTCTTCTCTGAATATAACAAACCCGACAGGTTTTTAAAACCTGCCGGGTTTGTTTGTTTATAAACTGTCAGGCTGAGCGTCCCGAAACTTCGGGAGAAGCCCGCGTGCCAATTGGAATGCCTTTCGACTTCGCTCAGGGTGATATTTAATTCATTTTCTAATTATCAAATTTTCTAATTGCCACATTATCTAATTAACGAAGCATCGATTTTACATCACTCAATTTTCCATCAATCTCTCCAATTTGTAAACCTAGAATATGGGCAATTAATGGATAAACAGAAACATTTGGGAAAGTTTTGACTGTTTGATCTATTTTAAAAGCAGGACCTTTTGCATAAAAAATAGCATGCATATCTTTTTCATTGTTATCATAACCATGCGTTCCGCCTTTTATATGCGTACTTTCTTTACTGACTAAGCTATATCCTTTTTCGGCTTCAATAACGAAATCATGTACGCGCGCATTAGTGCCGTAATGCAGTCTCTTTGGAACTTCGCTTGATTTCCAGAATTTAATATGTGGAACTTTCTTTAAAGCATTATAAATCGAATCCTGAAATCCAGCTTTTGCCTGCAAACTCATAATTGGGTTAATAACATCTTTGTAGCCAAGCCATTCTGGTTTTAAATAATCTAACACGGCTACTTTTTTATCATTGCTGATATTGGCCATTCCGTGGTCTGAAACAATAATTAAATTGATTTGTTTTCCAATTGGCAGTTGATCCAATTTTCGCGATAATTCCCCCATAATAGAGTCCATTTTAATAACTGCTTTTTTGGTTTCAGGCGAATTTGGGCCAAAATTATGTCCGCTGTGGTCAGGCTCGTCAAAATACAAAGTTACAAGATGAGGTCTTTGGTTTTCTGGTAGTTTCAGCCATTTCATAACCGTATCAATTCTAGCTCCATACGGAATTTTACCATTGTAATTTTTAAAATAACTCGGATTTCTATTATCTATATCAGAACCTGGCCAGAAAAAAGAAGCCGTTTTTACACCTTGCTGTTCAGCCAAATTCCAAATCGGATTGCCGCCATAAAATCGGGAATCATTTTTTGCATTGCTTGATAAAGAAAATGATTCGTTTAAAGAGGCATCATAAAAAACATTATTAATAATTCCGTGATGATCTGGATAAAGTCCTGTCACTATAGTATAATGATTAGGGAAAGTTTTTGTTGGATAAGAAGGTTTCATAGATTTTGCATGAACGCCTTCTTTTGAAATTTGTTTAAGATTCGGAAGATTGAATTGCTTACCATAATCCCAGCGAAAACCATCCATAGAAACTAAAACAACATAAGCATCTTTATTGGTTTGGGAATGTGAAAGAGTAGTAAGAAATAAGAATGTGAAAGATAAAAGGTGAGTTGTAAATTTTCTCATTTTGCAATTTTAAATAGAACTGCAAAGGTAGAAATAACAGATTTTTTAAAGAAAAAGAGAATGTTAAACTAACGGAAATGTTTGCCACGAATTTTCAAAAATGCTTTGTTTAGAAGAAAGTTGCCATAGATTAAAATGATTTTCACAGATTATAATCTTTTTTAATCCTTAATCTATGGCTAAAAAAAATGGCAAGATTTAGAAAAAATTATTCGTGAAAATTCGTGAAATTCGTGGCAAATAAAAACAAAAAAAACGCCAGATATTAATCTGGCGTTTTAAGTTTTAAGAAAAGAATGATTACATCATTCCTGGCATTCCGCCTCCCATTGGCATTCCGCCTCCGGCATTTTCTTCTTTAATATCAATTAATGCACATTCTGTAGTAAGGATCATTCCAGAAACAGATGCAGCGTTTTCAAGAGCTACACGAGTTACTTTTTTAGGATCGATAATTCCAGCAGTAAGCATATCTACATATTCGTCAGTTTTTGCATTGTATCCAAAGTCGCCTGAACCTTCAGAAACTTTAGCAACAACAACAGAACCTTCAAGACCAGCGTTTTCAACGATAGTTCTTAATGGAGCTTCAACAGCACGAGAAACAATTTGGATTCCTGTAGCCTCATCAGCGTTATCAGCTTTTAAGTCAGCTAAAGCAAGTTTTGCTCTTAATAAAGCAACACCTCCACCAGCAACAATTCCTTCTTCTACAGCAGCACGAGTTGCGTGTAAAGCATCATCAACTCTGTCTTTTTTCTCTTTCATTTCTACTTCAGAAGCAGCACCAACGTAAAGAACAGCAACACCACCAGCTAATTTAGCCAAACGCTCTTGCAATTTTTCTTTATCATAATCAGATGTTGTAGTTTCCATCTGACCTTTAATTTGGTTTACTCTGTTTTTGATAATATCAGCTTCACCAGCACCGCTTACGATAGTAGTATTGTCTTTATCGATAGAAACTCTTTTTGCGTTTCCTAACATTTCGATAGTTGTATTTTCAAGAGTATAACCTCTTTCTTCAGAAATTACAGTTCCACCAGTTAAGATTGCGATGTCTTCTAACATTGCTTTTCTTCTGTCTCCGAAACCTGGCGCTTTTACAGCAGCAATTTTAAGAGCACCTCTTAATTTGTTTACCACTAATGTAGAAAGAGCTTCTCCGTCAACATCTTCAGCAATAATTAATAATGGTTTTCCTGATTGAGCAACTGGCTCTAAAACTGGAAGTAATTCTTTTAAAGAAGATACTTTTTTGTCGTATAATAAGATGTATGGAGAGTCTAATTCAACTTCCATTTTCTCTGGGTTTGTTACGAAGTAAGGAGAAAGGTATCCTCTGTCAAACTGCATTCCTTCAACAACGTCAACGAAAGTATCAGTTCCTTTAGCTTCTTCAACAGTAATTACACCTTCTTTTCCAACTTTTGCAAAAGCAGTAGCGATTAACTCACCAATAACTTCGTCATTATTAGCAGAGATAGAAGCAATTTGTTTGATTTTATCAGAATCGCTTCCAACAACTTTAGCTTGTTTTGCTAAGTCGGCAACAATAGTTTCAACAGCTTTGTCGATACCACGTTTTAAATCCATTGGATTTGCACCTGCAGCAACGTTTTTAAGACCTTCTTTTACGATAGCCTGAGCTAAAACTGTAGCAGTTGTAGTTCCGTCTCCTGCTAAATCATTGGTTTTAGAAGCAACTTCTTTAACCATTTGAGCGCCCATGTTTTCTAATGGGTCTTTTAATTCGATTTCTTTTGCAACCGAAACACCATCTTTAGTAACTGTTGGTCCACCAAATGATTTTCCGATAATTACATTACGACCTTTAGGTCCAAGCGTTACTTTTACAGCATTTGCTAATGCATCAACACCACGTTTTAATCCGTCACGTGCTTCAATATCAAATTTTATATCTTTTGCCATTTTTTTTATTTTGTTTAAAGTTTGATTTGTTTCAAGTTTAATGAAGTTCTTAATTCTTAAATACTTCGTACTTAATACAATATTTTTAGATAATCGCTAAAATATCATCCTCGCGCATGATTAGATAATCAGTGCCTTCTAATTTTAATTCAGTTCCGGCATATTTGCCATAAAGAACAGTATCACCAACTTTTACGGTCATTGTATGATCTTTAGATCCGTTTCCTACTGCAACCACAGTTCCTTTTTGTGGTTTCTCTTTGGCAGTATCTGGAATAAAAATACCTGAGGCAGTTTTAGTTTCGGCTGCAACAGGCTCAATAAGTACGCGGTCTGAAAGCGGTTTAATGTTTAAAGCCATGATTTTTATATTATTATTAGTTATACATTTTTTAATGTTCAATAAACTTTCAGAAATTGTGCCATGGTGCTAAAACTGACATTATTTCTTAAAAAAAATGCCAGCTTTGACAGGCTGGCATTAGATTTTATATCGAGCTGAAATTATTTAGCTGCTGGTGCTGCTGGAGCAGGAGTAGTTCCTTGCGCTGGTGCAGCTGGTGTATTTACAGGAGCTTCAGTTTTATCAATGATTTTAGAATCAGTATCGCTTAAAGATCCAGAGAAACTTAAGCTAGAAAGTAAAATTAACACAATTAGAACGGTAGCTAAAGTCCAAGTACTTTTATCTAAAAAGTCAGTTGTTTTTTGTACTCCTCCTAACATCTGCGTTCCGCTGATAGTAGAAGACAATCCGCCTCCTTTAGGGTTTTGTACCATAATAACTACGATCAATAGAAAACAAACTATTGTGATTAAAACTAAAAAAATTGAAAATGTGCTCATTACTTAATTATTGTTATTGTTATTTTGTTGTAAAATCTTTATATCCGATATGCGGTCTGCAAAGAAAGTAATTTTTTCTGGATATTTCAAAATTAATATTTCATAAGCTTGAATTGCTTTTGTATATTTCTTTTGTTCCAGATAAACCCTAGCAAGAGTCTCAGTCATCAAATACGAATTATCCTCGGTATTGCTTTCAATTTGTACCACCGGCGCGCTGTTTCCAGGTTTAATTGGAGAGATTTTCGGATTGGTTTCGATAAATTTATCGATAATTTCAGCTTTTTTTAGTCTCTCTTCATTAATTGACGGCTCTTCTTTTTTGGTTTCAACAGTTGTGTTTTTAATTTCTTCATCTGCCGAAACTTCGTCTGAACGATCAATTGGTTCTGTTCTAGATAGTTGAAGCCATTCTTGAAAAGAGTGTTTTTCGTTAAGCGAAAAATCTAAAGGTTTTCCAATTTCTAAATGTTCTTCTGCATTTATTACAGCTTCGGTTCTCTCTTCTTGAACTTCTTCTTCAGTCGCTGCTGGAATTTCTTCTTGAACTTGTTCTGTGATTTCCTCTTTAGTTTCTTTCAGAATTTCTTCTTTAGTTTCATCAGGAATTACAGTTTCAGCTTCCTTAATTGAAGAAAGAATTGATCGTTCAACGGGATTAATTTTAAATTCAGGAATTATCATTTCTTCGATGACACTATCATCTTCCTCTTCTTCAGCTGAATTTAAAACTGGCTCTTCAATAATATCAATTTTTGCTTCTTCAGTTTTCGGTTCTTGAGAAGTTGCAGCTTCAGCTTCTTTAATTGAATTTAAAATCGAACGCTCAATTGCGGGATCAATTTTAGGCTCTTCAACTTTTACAGATTCAGGTGTAGAAGCAGTTTCAGCTCCTCTTATTGAACTTAAAATAGAATCTTCAACACGATCAAATTTAGGAACTTCAATATTTGTTGGTTCTGTTATAGTCGGAGTTTTAGTTTCTTCTGTAATATCTAAAGTTGAATCTTCAATTGTATCAATCTTATTTTCTTCTTCAATTACTGGTTTTTCATAAGTAATTGACTGCGACTCTTTGATCGCACTAAAAATAGAAGGATCTATTTCCGGAAGAGCTTTTGGTGTTTCAATTTCTATTGGCTTTTCAAAAGTTACTGTTTGAGCTTCTTTGATTGCCGTAAAAATTGACGGATCTATTTCTGGAATATTTTTGGTTTCTTCAGATTTTATTGGTTCCTCTATTTTTAAAGGTTCTTCAACTTTTACAAATTGATCAATTGAAGGTGTTTCTGATTCTTTAATAGAATTCAAAATAGATTGTTCAAGAGTGTCTGTTTTTACCTCAAGTGCTTTCTGAATTTGCTCTGGCGAAATTATCTCACTGTCAAAAACAGTAATTTCAAGAAGGTCTCTAAGTTTTTGTTCGTAGAAATCATTTTGAATAGAAGTAAAAGCTTCAGAAGTAATAAAATCAAACAAAACAGAACGATCGGAAGTATGAGCGGCCGTAACCTTTAATGCATAATTATACTTAAAGCTGTTTTGATTGTAAAGTCCTTTTAATCGCAATGCACGGGCACTTTGAAAATACGGAAATTCATTCAAAACACTTCCTAATGCGTCCGCCTGCTTTTCTGTAATAGCTTCCGGTTTGTTCATTAAGTAGGTATAATCAGTAACGTTCATTTTTTGTTTGTTTAATTGTTTTTTAGTTTAACTGTTTATTGGTTTTAAAATCAATTAAATGATTTCAACAAATAAAGAATTACCATTTAGCTAATGACTCATTAAAGATATCCTGCGTAATTCTTTCAAAAATAACTCTGATTGCTTCATTTAAAACAGATCCAGTTGGAAGATCTCTTCCTGGGAAATCATAATAGAATTCAAAAGATTTCTCAAAATCATCTGTCTCTTTCTTTTTATTAGAAAATCTTACTTGTACACGAATCGATAAACGGTTTTGTGCAGCCTGCTGATCTGCAGTTGCTGTCATAGGAGTTATTCGGTAATCTGTAATTTCTCCTTCGTACTTCAAATCTCCGCCATTACTTACTAAGTTTAAGTTGGTCTGATTCATAATCAAATCCTGTAGGGCCAATGTGAAAGTCCTGTCGATTCCAGGTTCAACCAAGTCTGCATTATTTTGAAAGAAATTCACCTGAAAGGTTTTGGCATCAATTTTTCCCGTTCCAGTAAAATTGTAAACAGAACAACCGCTAAAAGTTGTTGCAACTAATAGTAGTAAAAGATATTTTAAGTGTTTCATTTTAATCTATAAGTATTTCTTCGCCATCCAGCTGACGCTCGGTCAAAGATATTCATTTCGTTTAAACAATTTCAAGTCTTAACTTCTTTACAGAAATTAAAGATCGAATTGTTTGATTTTGCGGTATAATGTTCTTTCAGAAATTCCTAATTCATCTGCCGCTGCTTTACGTTTTCCTTTGTTTTTTTCTAATGATTTTTTGATCATTTCGATTTCTTTTTGTTCCAAACGAAGAATCTCTTCTTCTTCAATTGTCTCGGCAAACAAATAGTTATCATCTGGTATCTGGTAATTTTCTTCTCTAACTGCAGGAGTAGTCATAACAGCTGTTCTTGGTTCTTCTTCAAAATCAATTTCGCTGTCGTTTTGCTGATTCCCGTATATTTTCTGAATTAAATTCGGATTAATGTCTTGTACTTTAGAAGTACCATTTTTCATTAATTCTAAAGTCAGTTTTTTCAAGTCGTTTAAATCGCTTTTCATATCAAAAAGGACTTTGTATAAAATGTCTCGCTCGGTACTAAAGTCGCTTTCTTTTTTACTGTCATTAATAACAGAAGGTAAATTGCTTCCTTCTGCGGGCAGATACGATTTTAAAGTTGCCAGTGTAATGTCACGATTAGTTTCTAAAACAGAAATCTGTTCAGCGACATTTCGAAGCTGACGAATGTTACCGCTCCATCTGAATTTTTGTAATAATTGAACAGCATCATCGTCTAATTTTAAAGGCGGCATTTTGTACTTGTGAGCAAAATCGGCCACAAATTTTCTGAATAACAAATGAATATCGTCGTTTCTTTCTCGCAAAGGCGGTAAAGTAATTTCGACAGTACTCAAACGATAGTATAAATCTTCACGGAATTTACCCTTTTCAATAGCATTGAATAAATTCACATTTGTTGCTGCAACAATACGAACATTTGTTTTTTGAACCTGAGATGAACCCACTTTTATGAATTCACCATTTTCTAAAACACGCAGCAGTCTTACCTGTGTTGTCAGTGGTAATTCGCCAACTTCATCTAGAAATATAGTTCCGCCGTCGGCTACTTCAAAATAACCTTCACGCGTACTTGTAGCGCCTGTAAAAGCTCCTTTTTCGTGTCCGAAAAGTTCACTGTCAATTGTTCCTTCTGGAATAGCTCCACAGTTTACCGCAATATATTTTCCATGCTTTCTATGTGAAAGCGAATGAATAATTCTTGGAATATTTTCTTTACCAACACCACTTTCCCCAGTCACCATTACCGAAATATCAGTAGGAGCAACCTGAATGGCTTTTTCGATGGCGCGATTTAATTTTGGATCATTACCAATAATCTCAAATCGTTGTTTTATTGCTTGAACTGTTTCCATGTATTTTTTGTTTCAAGTTTTATTGAGCTGGCCTGTATTTTGTTTCAAGTTTCAAGTTACGCAAAGAACCTGAAACTTGAAACCTGAAACTAATTTTTTTAATTCATCTCACTTAATCCGACAGCTTCACCTTTTAAGGTTCCAGAAGTACAACTTGTGATTTTTACGTTTACGAAATCTCCAATTTTGTAATTTTCTTTTGGGAAAACCACTGTTATGCTTTGAGAATTTCTTCCAGAGAATTCATCTTTAGATTTTTTAGAAACTTTTTCTACTAAAACTTCAACCGTTTTGCCCACAAATTCCTCACTTCTAAACCAAGCGTGTTTTTGTTGTAAATCGACAATTTCCTGTAATCTTCTGGCTTTTGTTTCTTCTTCAACATCATCTTTCATTTTTCTTCCGGCCAAAGTTCCTGGGCGTTCAGAATATGAATACATATAACCGAAATTATATTTTACATATTCCATTAAACTCATGGTATCTTGGTGATCCTCTTCTGTTTCCGTTGGGAAACCGGCAATCATATCCTGCGAAATTGATGCATCTGGAACAATCGCTCTAATTTTGTCAATCAAAGCCATATATTCTTCACGTGTATGCAGACGATTCATTTCTTTCAGAATTCTGTTACTTCCAGATTGAACCGGTAAGTGAATATGTTTACAGATATTTGGATATTTCGCAATAACGTGCAAAATACTTTCGTGCATATCCTGCGGATTAGAAGTCGAAAATCTAATACGCATTTTAGGAAAACCAACAGCAACCATTTCTAATAATTGGTCAAAATCGACTGCAGTAGCTTTCTGCATTTCAGATGCATTCACGAAATCTTTTTTCAAACCTCCTCCGTACCAAAGATAACTGTCCACATTTTGGCCTAAAAGCGTAATTTCTTTAAAACCTTTATTCCATAAATCCTGAATTTCAGCCATAATACTTTGCGGCTCACGGCTGCGTTCACGACCGCGCGTAAAAGGTACAACACAGAAGGTACACATATTATCGCATCCGCGAGTGATCGAAACCAAAGCAGTTATTCCGTTACTCATTAAACGAACCGGCGAAATATCCCCGTAAGTTTCTTCTTTTGATAAAATTACATTAATGGCGTCACGTCCTTCTTCAACTTCAGCCAATAAATTTGGAAGATCTTTATAAGCATCAGGGCCAACAACAAGATCAACTATTTTTTCTTCTTCCAGAAACTGACTTTTTAAACGCTCGGCCATACAGCCTAAAACACCCACTTTCATTTTCGGATTCGTGCGTTTTACGGCATTATATTTCTCTAAACGCTTGCGAATAGTCTGTTCAGCCTTATCTCGAATAGAACAGGTGTTAACCAAAACCAAATCGGCTTCTTCTAGAACAGAAGTTGTGTTATATCCTCCGTCAGACAAAATGGAAGCTACGACTTCACTGTCCGAAAAATTCATCGCACAGCCGTAACTTTCTATAAAAAGTTTTTTAGTATTCTCAGGTTTATTTTCTAAAACAAGACTTTCGCCCTGTTTGCTTTCTTCAATAATCTTTTCCATTGTAAAATTTCAAAGTGCAAAGATAGCGTAAATACGATCATATGACAAGATGGCAGAGGAGAAATTTTAGATTTTAGATTGCAGATTGAAAGAATAAAAAAAAAGCTTTAGCTTTTTTTACGTAAAATCTAAAATCTAAAATCTAAAATCTAAAATCTAAAATCTAAAATCTAAAATCTAAAATCTAAAATCTAAAATCTAAAATCTAAAATCTAAAATCTAAAATCTAAAATCTAAAATCTAAA
>Ga0157373_10000039_pt1 | contig 117160 bp, 68 predicted proteins | sample C65metaG_FD_113460 | JGI IMG/M metagenome (GOLD analysis project Ga0157373, IMG submission 113460) | Corn rhizosphere microbial communities from Kellogg Biological Station, Michigan, USA - C6-5 metaG | ecosystem: Host-associated > Plants > Roots > Rhizosphere > Soil | place: USA: Michigan...
CGACGCTATCTGGCAGGTGAGCTGAGCGAAGAAGAATTCCGCCCCCTGCGCCTGCAAAATGGCCTGTACATCCAGCGCTTCGCGCCGATGTTGCGTGTGGCGGTGCCTTACGGCCAGCTGACTTCGCGTCAGGTGCGCATGATGGCCAAGATTGCCCGCGACTACGACAAGGGCTACGCCCACATCAGTACGCGGCAGAACGTGCAGTTCAACTGGCCCGCGGTGGAAGACATCCCGGACATTCTGGCTGAACTGGCCACCGTGCAGATGCACGCGATCCAGACCAGCGGCAACTGCCTGCGCAACGTCACCACCGACCAGTTCGCCGGTGTCGCTGCCGACGAAGTGATCGACCCGCGCCCATGGTGCGAGATCGTCCGTCAGTGGACCACGTTCCACCCGGAATTCGCCTACCTGCCGCGTAAATTCAAGATCGCCGTCAACGGTTCGACCGCTGACCGTGCGGCCATTGAAGTTCACGACATCGGCCTTGAGCCGGTGCACAACGCCGCTGGCGAACTGGGCTTCCGCGTGCTGGTCGGTGGTGGCCTCGGTCGTACTCCGGTGGTTGGTGCGTTCATCAACGAGTTCCTGCCGTGGCAGGATCTGTTGAGCTACCTCGACGCCATCCTGCGCGTGTACAACCGCTACGGCCGTCGCGACAACAAATACAAGGCGCGGATCAAGATCCTCGTCAAAGCCCTCACGCCGGAAGTGTTCGCGCAGAAAGTCGATGCGGAAATGGAACACCTGCGCGGTGGCCAGACCACACTGACCGAGGCTGAACTGCATCGCGTCGCCAAGCACTTCGTCGACCCGGACTACAAGGCGCTGGACAACCAGACCGCGCAACTGGCCGAGCTGGACAAAGAGCATCCAGGCTTCGCTCGCTGGCGCACCCGCAACACCCTGGCGCACAAAAAGCCGGGCTACGTGGCCGTGACCCTGTCGCTGAAACCGACCGGCGTTGCCCCGGGCGACATCACCGACAAGCAGCTCGACGCCGTCGCCGATCTGGCCGACCGCTACAGCTTTGGTCAACTGCGCACCTCGCACGAGCAGAACATCATTCTTGCCAACGTCGAGCAAAGCCAGTTGTTTGCCCTGTGGGGTGAGCTGCGTGAAGGCGGTTTCGCCACGCCGAACATCGGCTTGCTGACCGACATCATCTGCTGCCCTGGCGGTGATTTCTGCTCGCTGGCCAACGCCAAGTCGATCCCGATTGCCGAGTCTATCCAGCGTCGCTTCGACGACCTCGACTACCTGTTCGACATCGGTGAGCTGGACCTGAACATCTCCGGCTGCATGAACGCTTGTGGTCACCACCACGTCGGCCACATCGGCATCCTCGGGTGGACAAGAAAGGCGAAGAGTTCTATCAGGTCTCCCTCGGCGGCAGCGCCAGCCGTGATGCGAGCCTGGGCAAGATCCTCGGCCCGTCCTTCGCCCAGGAAGCCATGCCGGACGTGATCTCGAAGCTGATCGACGTGTACGTTGAACAACGTACTGAAGACGAGCGCTTCATTGACACCTACCAGCGTATTGGCATCGACCTCTTCAAGGAACGCGTCTATGCAGCGAATCATTAAGAACAACGCGGTCGTCGACGAAACCTGGCACTTGCTGCCCAAGGATTTCAACATCGACGAGATCAGCAACTGCGACGACCTGATCGTGCCGCTGCAACTGTGGCGTGAACACAGTCGCATGCTCAAGGCTCGCGACGGTGGTCTGGGTGTGTGGCTGGACGCCGACGAAGAAGCCGAGGAAATCGGTGAAGACGTCGCCGAGTTCCAGGTGATTGCCCTGAACTTCCCGGCGTTCACTGACGGCCGCAACTACTCCAACGCCCGTCTGCTGCGCGACCGTTACGGTTTCAAAGGTGAACTGCGGGCGATTGGCGACGTGCTGCGCGATCAGCTGTTCTACATGCACCGCTGTGGTTTCGACGCCTTTGCCGTGCGTGCGGACAAAGACCCGTACGAAGCTTTGGAAGGTCTCAAGGACTTTTCGGTGACCTATCAGGCCGCCACCGACGAACCGCTGCCGCTGTTCCGTCGCCGCTGAAGGTTTGCTGCGGACAAAAAAACGCCGGTCATGTGACCGGCGTTTTTTTATGCCTGCTCGAATTACCAGAAGCGCTGCTGGGTCAGACGACTCCACCAGCTCAGCAGTACGCGGTCGACCGAGCCGCTGGCGGCCATGCCAATACGTTCCTGCAAGCTTTTGCGCTCGGCGTAGTGCAGGTGGTAGACCTCAGCCTTTTTCGCCCGGTCGGCCAGGTATTCATCGCTGGTCTTGAGTTCATCGACCAGTTGTTTATCCAACGCCGCGACGCCGAGCCAGACTTCACCGGTGGCCACATCGTCAATCGCCAGTTGCGGGCGATAGCGGGCCACGAAGTTCTTGAACAGTTGATGGGTGATGTCCAGGTCTTCCTGAAACTTCTCCCGGCCCTTCTCGGTGTTTTCGCCAAACACGGTCAGGGTGCGCTTGTACTCACCGGCGGTCAGTACTTCAAAATCGATGTCGTGTTTCTTCAGCAAGCGGTTGACGTTGGGCAGCTGTGCAACCACGCCGATCGAGCCGAGAATCGCGAACGGCGCGCTGATGATCTTCTCGCCGATGCACGCCATCATGTAGCCGCCGCTGGCCGCGACCTTGTCGATGCACACCGTCAACGGCACGCCGGCCTCGCGGATACGCGCCAGTTGCGAGGATGCCAGACCATAGCTGTGAACCATGCCGCCGCCGCTTTCCAGACGCAGGACCACTTCGTCCTTTGGCGTGGCGAGCGTCAGCAACGCAGTGATTTCGTGGCGCAGGCTTTCGGTGGCGGAAGCTTTGATGTCGCCGTCGAAATCGAGGACGAATACGCGGGATTTGGCGTCAGGTTGTTTCTTCTGCTTTTTCGCGCTTTTTTCGGACTTGGCTTCGCCTTTGCGCAAAGCCTTGAGCTGATCCTTGTCGAGCAACGTCTGCTCCAGGCGCTCACGCAGGCCCTTGTAGAAATCATTGAGTTTGCTGACCTGCAACTGACCGGCCGATTTGCGCCGGCCCTTGCTGCGCAATGCGGCAAAACTGGCAAGCACCACCAGAATGGCGACTACCAGGGTGACGGTCTTGGCCAGGAAGCTGGCGTATTCGGTGAAAAACTCCACAAAGACTCCTTAAACAATGCGCGGATGTGAGACACACGCGGGATGGCTCCAGCATACCCATGCGTCGGCTTGTCGGCCAGCCGTGAAACCTCTGGCAACACCCCTGTAACGGGCATTTCAAACAAGCGTATGTTTTTTCATTGACAGCTACCCGTCATCCTCATAACCTCGCCACAACCTTCAACGTACCGGGATGACGCGGACGTGGGCAGCATCTACTTGATACGACATGGCCAGGCCTCCTTTGGTGCAGACGACTATGACGTCCTGTCGCCGACCGGTGTGCGTCAGGCAGAAATCCTCGGTCAGCACCTCGCTGAACTGGGCATCAGCTTCGATCGCTGCCTCGCCGGTGACCTGCGTCGCCAACAGCACACGGCCACCAGCGCGCTGGCGCAATACGCCGCCAAAGGCCTGCCGGTGCCGACCCTGGAAACCGATTCTGCGTTCAACGAATTCGATGCCGACGCGGTCATTCGCGCGCTGCTCCCGGACATGCTGGCGGACGAGCCGGAAGCCCTCGACATCCTGCGCAACGCCGCACAGAACCGTGGCGAATTCCAACGGATTTTCGCCTTGATCATCGAGCGCTGGCTGGCCGGCACTTTTGACACGCCGGGGCTGGAAAGCTGGCTGGGTTTCGTCGAACGGGTTCAGGCCGGACTGCAGCGAATTCTTGAACAGGCTGGCGACAAACAGAAAATCGCCGTGTTCACCTCCGGCGGCACCATCACCGCCCTGCTCCACCTCATTACGCAAATGCCTGCCAGACAGGCCTTTGAATTGAACTGGCAAATCGTCAACACCTCGCTCAACCAGCTGAAGTTCCGCGGTCGCGAGGTGGCTTTGGCCTCCTTCAACAGTCATGCACACCTGCAGCTGTTGAAGGCTCCGGAACTCATCACTTTCCGTTGAGTCCGGTTAACTGTGAACCTTGCTGTAATCAACCTCATAAGGATCGAACCATGACCTCCGTAGCCGATGCCGTAAAAGCAATGCAAGCCAAGTTCAACCCAGCCGCTGCTGCCGGTCTGGATCTGGTTTTCGGTTTCAACATCACTGACGAAGACAAGCAGTACTCGCTGATCGTCAAAGACGGCACCTGCGATATCCAGGAAGGCGAGAACCCGGACGCCAACTGCACGCTGGTACTGGATAGCGAAACCCTGAAAGGTATCGTCAGCGGTGAAACCGACGGCATGCAGGCTTTCATGGGCGGCAAGCTGCGCGTTGAGGGCGACATGATGCTGTCGATGAAACTGTCCGAGCTGTTCCCGTCGTAATAGCGACGTTCAGCGGCATAAGAATCCCGCCTTCATGGCGGGATTTTTTCATTCGCGCGCTCAAATTTACTGCGCATTCCCGCTCTCACATTCTGTTGCCATGCCGTCGGCGGCAATGGCCGGCAGCGTGTTGATGGCCAGCCGCAAGGCCAGGCTCAAAGGTAATTTGACGGGTAAAAACTGAATCATGAACAGCATCTTTGCTTGTCAGGCCAATGCCATGTCCTTCAACAACCGGGTATCCAGGCCAAACCTTTCTTGAGAGACCATCTTGAACTGCCCCTCTGCCAGCTCGCAGCTCACCAGCAGATTCCAGGAATACCGAGTCGCCGCCGAGGGGATCAGCACAAACGGATGTTCGGCCAGCAGCGCCTCGGCAAACAACTGCTGATTGGGTGAAGGTCGGGCAGGGCTTAACCAGTACGGATTCGGCACCTCTTCCGGCTGCACGATTCTGACCTTGGCATCGCTGATGACTTCAAAGCACGTCAGCACGTACGGCTCACTGTCGAGCGCATCAAAACTGTTGTTGGCTGCCACCTCCAGAATGGCCGAAGACGGATCGACTGATGCATAAACGACTCGCCGGCCAGGCACATTCCATCGACCTCCATTCAGTTCTGAGCCTATCCCGCTGTCCCACGTAGTCCCGTAAACCTCGGGATCCAGCCGCCAGGCATACCAGTGCTCGTCCCAAGGCAAGGGATTCATGGGTAAACCCCGGACATGATCTGCCACAAATATTGTTCCACCATCTGGAAACCCAGTGGATGTCGGATAAATTCCAATGGCACGCGGCCGCTCAGATAAGGGCTGGGTTTCTGCATCCATACCTCCGCCCGCGATTGCCCGGCGAATGCCCGAGTGGCCATCTCCAGCACCAGCGCATATTGGTAGGCGACGACACTCTGTTGCGGGTCAAGCCGTATCGGTTTGCCTTCCTTCATGAGCCGGCGCACGGTTCTTACAGACTTGCCGGTGATACGTTTGACCATGTCTTCGCGCAGATACAACTCGCAAGTTGAAAGCATGTTGACGACATCGCTCAGCTCAAAGCCCTCGTCGGTAAGGCGGATGATCAGCAGGGCATCGTCACCGATGTTCTGGCCGTTCACGAGCAGATCGACAGGCTTGCCCGCGACCTTCTTCAGCCCCGTCAGCCGGGGCGCTTTGGGTGTGGGCATCGCGATATCCTCCATGGGGCATCTGGCGCGATCGTCGATCCAGAAATTGCGCAGGGAATAAACAGAGGTTTCATGCTCAATGTGTGGGGTACGCATAATTGATCCTTGATCTGGGAGCCTGAGCGTTCAAGCCGCTCAGCGACTTCAATGTCAGGACCGATGCTATAGATCGCGCTTCCGACGACCAACCTGAAAAGGTCGTCGGAAATATCCCCTGCTTGCCGCAAAACCCTGCATTTTCCGTAGGACGTAAACACAAAAATCCTGCCAGCAGCTGCCGCATTGATCACTCACAGCCAGCCACCACTGCTGCCCGTCTGGCTCTAAGCCAGGCGCGACTGTGCAGCAGCCTCGGCGACACTTTAAGCAATAAAAAATCACCATATTCAAACCACTGAACATAAGGCGCTTGGTCGCCGCAGAAACATTGGCTGACAGAACGTTGACCTCGATCACTGGCGCGTGGGTGGTCACTGATTAATCTCGCGGCTCAATCGAAGGCCAGGGACGGCTCAGCGAGAGCCCACGGCCTAATCCACTCAAGGAAGAGCAATCATGCGATCACTCAACATCATTCTGCTGTCGTCAGCGTTCAACGGCCTGACTCAACGCGCCTGGCTGGAACTGCGCGAGGCCGGGCACTCACCCAGCGTTGTGCTGTTTACCGATGAACAGGCCGTGTGCGAACAGATCGAACACAGCGGCGCGGATCTGGTGATCTGCCCGTTCCTCAAGGACCGCGTGCCGCAGGCGCTGTGGAGCAACACCGAACGGCCGGTGGTGATCATCCATCCGGGTATCGTCGGCGATCGAGGCGCCAGTGCCCTCGACTGGGCGATTACCAACGAGCTGCCGAGCTGGGGCGTCACTGCGTTGCAGGCAGTTGAGGAAATGGACGCCGGCCCGGTGTGGGCCACCTGCGAGTTCAACCTGCCGGCGGGCCTGCGCAAATCCGAACTGTACAACGGCCGGGTCAGTGATGCGGCGATTCGTTGTATTCGCGAAGTGGTGGAGAAATTCATCGAAGGGTTTGAACCGGTTGCCCTCGACTATGCCGATACGAAAGTACGCGGACGCTTGCAGCCGAACATGAAACAGGTCGACCGCAGCTTCAGCTGGCACGATTGCGCACGCTTCATCAAACGCTGCATCGATGCTGCCGACGGCCAGCCCGGCGTGTTGGCGAGCCTCGCCGGCGGTCAGTATTACGTGTACGACGCGCACCTGGATTCGCGTAGCGGCATGCCCGGCGAGATTCTCGCGGTGCATGACGATGCGGTGCTGGTCGCCGCCGGTGATCAAAGCCTGTGGATCGGCGCGCTACGGCGCAAACCGCAACCTGGCGAAGAGACCTTCAAGCAACCGGCGCGGCACGTGCTGGCCGGGCAACTGGCCGAGGTGCCTGTGCTGGACTGGTCGATCGCCACGCAGCCGTTCAGTAACGAAGCTTATCAACCGATCCGCTACCGGGAATCCGGCATCGTCGGTGAGCTGACCTTCGAATTCTACAACGGCGCCATGAGCACCAAGCAGTGCCAGCGCATGGTCGCCGCGCTGCGCTGGGCCAAATCCCGTGATACCCAGGTGTTGTTGATCAAGGGTGGGCGCGGCAGTTTTTCCAACGGCGTGCATTTGAACGTGATTCAGGCCGCGCAGGATCCTGGCGCCGAAGCCTGGGCGAATATTCAGGCAATCGATGATGTTTGCGCAGAACTGCTGACGGCCCGGCAACTGGTGGTCAGTGGCGTCACCGGTAACGCGGGCGCCGGTGGTGTGATGCTTGCGCTGGCGGCCGACATTGTCTTTGCCCGCGCCGATATCGTGCTCAATCCGCATTACAAGAGCATGGGCTTGTACGGCTCCGAATACTGGACCTACAGCCTGCCCCGCGCCGTCGGCCCGGCAATGGCCGAGCAATTGACCCAGGCTTGCCTGCCGGTAAGCGCGGTACAGGCGTGGCAACTGGGCATGGTTCAGGAAATCGGCCCGCGCTGCCCGGACGAGTTTGCCCTGTGGTTGCTGCAACGGGCCAACAGCGTGGTGAGCGATCCGACTTACGCGGCGGTACGCGAGCGCAAGGTGCGGGTTGATCAGGTATTGATCCAGCAATGCCGCGAAACCGAGCTGCAGGAGATGCAGGAAGACATGCTCTACAACCGTAATCAGTTTGCCGAGAAGTGCCGAAATTTTGTCTTCAAGCGCAAGGTGTGTGGCACGCCGGCGCGGTTGATTGAAGAGTGGGCGCGGGTGCGTTCGGTTGAGTTGGCCAGTTGATTTCGCGGTGACTGCTTTCCCCTCACCCTAGCCCTCTCCCAAGGGAGAGGGAACCGAGACGGGGATATTGGCGATCTTCACCGACCTGAGGGTCTTGCTTTGAATCCATAATCGACGCGATCTTTCAGGTCGATGTATGACGCCAGACACCTCGGTCAGTCCCCTCTCCCTCCGGGAGAGGGTTAGGCGGGCGGCGATCCGATGAGGGGCTTTTGCCTTTACAATGCCCGCCACCTCAAACACCGGCCCGCCCATGGACATCGATCTCGCTCGCACCTTTCTGGAAATCGTCCGCCACGGCAGCCTCGCCGCGGCGGCGCAGAAGCTGTTCGTCACGCAAACGGCGATCACCGCTCGCGTGCAGAACCTCGAAAGTCAGCTGGGCAGCACGCTGTTCGTGCGTAACCGCGCCGGGGCGAAACTGACGCCCAATGGCGAGGCTTTTGTGGTTTACGCCAATCAACTGGTGCAACCCTGGGAAGCCGCGCGCCGCGACCTGCCGCTGCCCGAGGGCTATCACAACGTGCTGCACATCGGCGGCGAAGTCAGCCTGTGCAACCCGTTGATGCTCAGTTGGGCGGCGGAACTGCGCGAGAAGATTCCCGGGCATGCCCTGCGCATGGAAATTCGCGACGGCGAAAACCTCCTACGCCAACTCGAACTCGGTGTGCTCGACGCCGCACTGGTCTACCAGCCGGAATACTGGCCAGGCTTGCAGGTCGAGCAAGTGCTGGAAGAAAAACTGATCCTGGTGCGAGCCCCCGATCGTCCCGATCCCTACGTCTACATCGACTGGGGCCCGGACTTCCGCCGCCAGCATGACGCGGCCCTGCCGGAAAAAGCCAAAGCCGCGCTGAGTTTCAACCTCGGCCCGCTGGCCCTGCAGTACATTCTCGAACACGGCGGCAGCGGCTATTTCCGTACCCGAGTCGTGCGTACTTACCTGGAAAGCGGCGCCCTGGAAGCGGTGACCAAAGCCCCGGAGTTCGGCTATCCGACTTACCTCGTGTACTCACGCGATCGCGATTCGGCGACGCTGCAGCAAGCCTTCCATCTGCTGCGCGAAGTGATCCGCACCGATGATGACTGGTCGCAACGCTGGAACCCGCTGAGCTGACGCGGCGGCTTCACAGCCGATCATGGCGCATGTGCCATTGAGGTCCGGCCTGCACATGCGGCCGGATCGGCTAATCTGCCGGGTATAACAACAATCCAGCAGGTGATGCAGTGAGGCAGACCACCGAGGCATTTCGCAGCCGCTATCGTGCGGCCATTCATCCGCTGTACAACCCGTGGTTGCACGGCGCCTTCGTGCTGCTGTTCGGTGTGTTGGCCATTGGTGGTTTCTGGAGCAGCGTGCACCAGGTCAGCCTGCTGGAATGGCTGACGGTGCCGTTGACCCTGTTGTTTTTCAATTTCGCCGTGTACATGGTCCATCGTCATCTCGGCCACCACAAAAAGACCTTCGCGAAAATGTTCTACGCCCGGCATGCCGGCGATCATCACAGTTTCTTCACCCCCGGCCACATGACCTACGACAGCGCCCGCGACTGGCGAGTGATTCTGTTCCCCGCGTGGCTGATCGTGCTGCACACACTGCTGATCACCCTACCGTTGTGGTGGCTGCTCGCACAGGTAAACGCCAACGTGGCCGGGTTGTCTGGCGGCTGCATGGTCCTCGGTTATCTGACTTACGAGATATTCCACGCCTGCGAACACCTGCCGCCGCACAACCCGCTGACCCGCCTGCCGTGGATCCGCCAGATGCGCCACTTGCACGAGCTGCATCACCGCCGCGAGCGCATGCAGGAGCGCAATTTCAACATCGTTTTGCCGCTGATGGACTACCTGTTCGGCACCCTTTACCGGGAGCCGGAAATCACCCTTTTGAGCGATTCGAAAATGCCCATGACCCGCCTGCAACACCCGATCGATATCGCTGGTGAACCCATCGCCGTGCTGGCCTATGCCGCCAGTGTCAGTCGCTGGCCGGAGTGGCACCCCTCGTCGCTGAAAATCGACGGTGCGCAAGGCCCTTTGCATGCAGGCGCGCGCTTCGAAGAGGACATTCATGCCGGCGGGCGCGCGGGCCATTTGCACTGGGAAGTCACCGAATACCTGCCCGGCCGGCGCTGGTGCGCGCGGGCGCAGGGCGATCATGGTTTGTCGCTGCTGCTGACCTATGAATGCAGCCCCGAGGGCAGCGGCACGCGTTTTGTGCGCACGCTGGATTATCGCTTCGACGGACTGGGCATGCGCATCGCCAATCGCTTGCTGCTCAAACGGCGCATCGAGCGCGAATCCGCCGCATCGATGCTGGCGCTGCGCGACATGGCCGCCCGCTACCTGGCCTCGGCGAGGGCCAGCGCGTGAAGCTGAGACATCTGCTGTTGTTGCTGGTCCTCATCGTCATCGGCTTTTTATTGTTGATGCCCACCAGGGTCGAACCCGTGGCCTGGACGCCGCCGCCAGCGCCATCGCTGACAGAAGGTCTCTACGCCGAGAACCAGAAACTCAAAGGCGCAGCGCAGGTCGGGCCGAGCGACATCGAAGGGCCGGAAGCCTTGCTGCTGGAAAGTGACTTCCTGATCACCGGGCTGCACGACGGCCGACTGATCCGCACCAGCCTCGACGGCCAGCAACGCAAAGTACTCGCCGACACCGGTGGCCGCCCGCTGGGCCTGGCCCGGCATCCGAACGGCATGCTGGTGATTGCCGATGCGATCAAGGGTTTGCTGTCCCTTGATGCGCAGGGTCAGCTGGTGCCTTTGACCACGGCGGCCAATGGTCTGGCGTTCGGGTTCACCGATGACGTCGCCATCGACAAGTCCGGGCACTACGCCTATTTCAGCGATGCTTCGAGCCGCTGGGGTTATGGCCATGACGGCGAAGCAATCATCGAGCACGGCGGCGATGGACGCCTGCTGCGCTATGACTTCCAGAGCGGCAAAACCAGTGTCCTGCTGGACAAGCTGGAGTTCGCCAACGGCGTGACCCTCGGCCCGGATGACACCTATGTGCTGGTCAACGAAACCGGCGCCTATCGTATCAGCCGCTATTGGCTGATCGGGCCGAAAGCCGGCACTCACGACCTGTTTATCGATAACTTGCCGGGGCTGCCGGACAACCTGGCGTTCAATGGCAGTAATCGGTTTTGGGTGGCGTTGTATGCGCCGCGCAATGCTCTGCTCGACGATACCGCCGGGCATCCGCTCGTGCGCAAGATGATCGTGCGGGCGTTGACGGTTTTGCCTAAGCCGGTGGAGAAGCGCGGGTTTGTCCTGGGGCTGGATCTGGAGGGCAAGGTGATTGCCAATTTGCAGGATGCCAGCAGTGGCAATTACTCGCCGATTACCACGGTGCGTGAGTATGGGCCGTGGTTATATTTTGGCTCGTTGAAGGCGACGCATATGGCGCGGATGCCATTGGATGTGGCCCTGAAGTGAATCTGGCAACTTTGTGGTGAATGCGCTGACGCCATCGTCGGAACGCCGCCCGGAGCAGGCTCGCTCCCACAGGGTTATTTGCTGACCACAGCATTTGGGCTCAACGCAATCCACTGTGGGAGCGAGCGTGCTCCGGGCGGCGTTCCGACGAAGACGGTCTGTCAGTTGCTGGACTTGTCGAACTTGTCCGGATCTTCGTCTTCGGGCAGATCCTCATCCGGCTCTTCGGGATTGGCCGTGGTATGTGCCGGGCTGTTCGGTTCGGGATGCGTGGGAACCGGGTCGAATGCGCCCTGCTCTTCACTGGGGAATTTGGGATCGTTCATAAGGCACCTCGCAATGAGTCGGATGGAAGACTCTGTACATTCGAGGTGCCGGTCGTGGCTGTCGTTCCCGTCGATCCGCAACCGCAGGTCGGCGGGTCAACCGGGCTTCAGGATCGCGCCTGTAATTGCTCGACGATCTTGTCTTTGACCTGCAAGCGCTTCTCTTTGAGTTTTTTCAGCGTGTCGTCGCTGGGAGCATCCGAGGTGGCAGTCTCGGCCTTGACTACGTCGGCGTCCGCCTGGGAATACTTGTTGATCAGTGCGTCCAGATGTGGATCCGCGGTGCGTTTTTGCTGGATCTCTTCCTTTGTAAGCTTCAAGTCCTGAAACAGGTCATGGGGAACCGGCATGGAACACCTCCGTCAGTTGATCGGCTGGCCAACGCGACCGATTGCGCTGGCCAGTTATCAGAATGGCCTCGGTTGCACGGTTCTGTCGACCACCTGTCAGACCAGCGGTGTCCGTTCGTCGCCCTGTCGCAAATGCGATCAAACCTTTGCTCGTCGTGTTCCCTCCATTGGTTAACACCAACAAAAACTGCGTGGAGATACACCAATGGACGGATTCAACCTGCGTCATCTGGTTCTGGCTGTCGCGTTGAGCAGCGGCATGGGCAGCGCTTTCGCTGCGACTGACAATGACTTCGTCGATAACGCCGCGGCCGGTGGTATTGCCGAAATCGAAACCAGCCGCCTCGCTTTGGAAAAAAGCCAATCGGCTGACATCAAAGCGTTCGCCAACATGATGATCACCGATCACGGCAAGGCCAACGATGAGCTGGCGACTATTGCCAAGGCCAATGACATCGAAGTTCCGGACGAAACGACGCTGGTCAAACAGGCCAAGGAAAAGATCCTCGATATGCGCGATGAGTCCTTCGACGCCGCTTACGCCAATAATCAGGTGAAGGCTCATGAAGAGACCATCGAGCTGTTCAAGAAACAAGCCAATACCGTGACGGATGACAAGGTCAAAGGCGCCCCTGAACTGAAGGCATTTGCACAGAAAATGTTGCCGGCGCTGGAGAAACATCTGGCAGCGGCGAAAGAGCTGCAGGCCAAACATCCTAGTAAGTAAAAGCTTTACCCTCACCCCAGCCCTCTCCCGGAGGGAGAGGGAGCCGATCGAGGTGGATGTTCGAGTTACGCCGACCTGAAAGTCTTGCGTCGAACTCAGGTTCTGAATAGACCCCGATCGGCTCCCTTTCCCCCTCGTTTTTCCGGAGAGCGAGACGGAGCCGATCGTGTTGAATGTTCGAGTCACACCGACCTGAAATCCAGAGTTGAACCTGGCTTTTGAAAGGCACCGAGATCAGCTCCCTTTCCCCTCGCCCCCTTGGGGGAGAGGGCTGGGGTGAGGGGGATCGATGTCAGCAACACCACAAACCCAAAGCAAAAAAAAGGCCGCATCCAGATAGATGCGGCCTTGTCATATCCGCCGAAATCAACCGCCATCGGTATCAATATCGGCATCCGTCTCCTCCCCCGGCTTCGCCCGATCCGGTTGCGGTTCGAAGCCCGGACTGAACTCGTTGTCGTTGTCCGTGTGCTTGTTCTTCTGGTCCACTGCCGGGTCTGCGCTCTGCGCCTGACCATCCTCGCCCTGCTGCTGCGTCGGCGCCGGCTGCCCCTGCACCTGCGGGTCAATCGCTGGATCATTGCGGTTAATCGGTTCGCCAGATTGACTCTGTTGCCTGGTTTGCTCGTTCATGGCCACCTCGTTGGTCAAAACACCCCCGACACACATCCGTCGGGTGTCAAAGATTCGAAGCCTGGCCCGCGCCAACGTTCAAAACTTCGCCGCCCGCTTGATGGTGCCAGTCGGAACGCCGCAATTACCGGCTCAAGGCCCGAGCGAGAAACGGCGCGGTTTTGCTCTTCTTGCTCGCCGCAACCTTCTGCGGTGTGCCCGCCACCACGATTCGACCGCCCTGATCCCCCGCGCCCGGCCCGATGTCGATCACCCAGTCACTCTGCGCGACCACGCGCATTTCGTGCTCAACGACAATCACCGTGTGCCCCGCCGTCACCAGCGTATCCAGCTGTTCCAGCAGCCGATCGACATCACGCGGATGCAGCCCGGTGGTCGGCTCGTCCAACACATACAAGGTCGCGCCGCGCTGATTGCGCTGCAACTCGGTGGCCAGTTTGATCCGCTGCGCTTCGCCACCGGACAACTCCGTGGCCGGTTGACCCAGGCGCAGGTAACCCAGGCCAATATCGCGCAGCACTTCCAGTGACCGGCGAATCCCCGCTTGCTCGGCAAACACCGTCACCGCTTCCTCGACGGTCAATTGCAGCACCTGCGCAATGCTCAAACCCTCCCAGAGAATCGCCAGGGTCTGCGGGTTGTAGCGCGCGCCATGGCAAGTCGGGCACGGCGCATAAACACTGGGCATGAATAACAACTCGACACTGACAAAGCCTTCACCCTCGCAGGTGGCGCAACGGCCCTTGGCGACGTTGAAGGAAAACTGCCCGGCGTCGTACCCGGCGGCCCGTGCCGCGTCGGTCGCGGCATAGAGCTTGCGCACGTTGTCGAACAGCCCTGTATAAGTGGCCAGATTGGAGCGTGGCGTGCGGCCGATGGGTTTCTGGTCGACCTGCACCAGTCGCTTGATCGACTCCAGCCCCGACGTCACCTGGCCGCTGCTGATCTGCGGCGCGTCGTCCTCGAGGCTGAGCTCTTCCGGCTCGCTGTCCACCGTTGGCCGCCCCAACTGCGCGCCGACCAGTTCCAGCAGGGCCTGACTGACCAGACTCGACTTGCCCGAGCCGGACACGCCAGTCACCGAGGTGAAGCAACCCAGTGGAAATTCGGCGCTGAGGTTATTCAGGTTGTTGCGGGTGATGCCATCAAGTTTCAGCCACGCCGTCGGTTTGCGCGCGGTGCGTGCCTGGCGCTGCGACTCGGCAAACAGATAAGCCCGCGTCTGCGATTGCTCGATCTCGGCCAGACCAGCCGGCTGGCCGCTGTACAGCACCTGCCCACCCTGCTCGCCCGCCGCCGGGCCGACGTCGATCAGCCAGTCGGCGCGGCGCATGGTTTCTACGTCGTGCTCGACCACAAACAGCGTGTTGCCGTCTGCCTTCAAGCGCTGCAACGCCTCGAACAACGCCTCGCCATCGGCCGGGTGCAAACCGGCGGAGGGTTCGTCGAGCACGTAGATCACCCCGAACAATTGCGAACCCAGTTGCGTCGCCAAGCGCAAGCGCTGCAACTCACCGGACGACAGCGTCGGGGTGCTGCGCTCCAGCGCCAGATAACCGAGGCCCAGATCGGTCAGGGTGCTGACCCGCTCCAGCAGATCCTCGGCAATGCGCTGCGCCGCCAGGCGCTTCTCCAGCGACAGGTTTGGCGTGTGGCGCACGTCTGGCGCGCTGCCGTGGCCGCTGGCACCGTGGGCCACGCGCTGCTGGCGGGCCTCGCGGGTTTGCGCGTGACTTAAGGTCTCGCCGGTTTCTTCAGCGTGTTCGAGGTAGCTGGCCGCCGCCACCGGCCGCAGCACCTCGGCCACTTGCAGCAATGGCATCTGCGACAGCTCACCGATGTCATACCCGGCAAATGTCACCGACAACGCTTCACGTTTCAGGCGTTTGCCATCGCATAACGGGCAAGGGCTGCCGAGCATGAACTGCGAAACGCGCTTTTTCATCAGCGCACTTTGCGAGTGAGTAAACGTGTGGAGAATGTAGCGCCGGGCGCCGGTGAAGGTGCCCTGGTAACTAGGCTCCATCTTGCGTTTGAGGGCGACGCGGGTTTCTTCCGGGGTCAGCCCGGCGTACACCGGCACGGTCGGGGTTTCTTCGGTGAAGAGAATCCAGTCGCGCTGCTTTTTCGGCAGTTTTTTCCACGGGATGTCGACGTCGATGCCCATGGTCACAAGGATGTCGCGCAGGTTCTGCCCCTGCCACGCCAGCGGCCAGGACGCCACCGCGCGCTGGCGGATGGTCAGGTTCGGGTCCGGCACCATCAGCGCCTCGGTGACTTCATACACCCGCCCCAAGCCATGGCACTCCGGGCACGCGCCTTGCGGGGTGTTCGGCGAGAAGTCCTCGGCATACAACATCGGTTGCCCCGGCGGATAACTGCCGGCGCGCGAATAGAGCATGCGGATCAGGCTCGACAGCGTGGTCACGCTGCCCACTGATGAGCGCGTACTCGGCGTGCCGCGTTGCTGTTGCAGGGCCACGGCCGGCGGCAGGCCTTCGATGGAGTCGACATCCGGCACGCCGACCTGATCGATCAGCCGTCGCGCGTACGGCGCCACCGACTCAAAGTAACGGCGCTGGGCTTCGGCATACAAGGTCGAGAACGCCAGTGACGACTTGCCAGACCCGGACACCCCGGTGAACACCACCAGCGCATCGCGGGGAATGTCGACATCAACGTTCTTCAGGTTGTGTTCACGGGCGCCACGTACCCGGACCATGCCGGTGGGCGCTTTGGAGGTGCGTTTGGAAGTCATCGACCTGCCTTTGTGAAGGAATGTTCTACGCTCAGCTACCGAGCACCACCCGAATCATCTGCAACATGGCCTCCGGGCTGTACGGTTTGCCAAGCAAGTGCGTGTCAGGGCTTAACTGGTGATTGCGTGAAATGATGTCGCGGGTGTGCCCGGAGGTGAACAGCACCGCCACCGGCGGTGTCTGCACCTTGGCCCAAGCGAACAGGTCGGAGCTTTTGATCAGCCCCGGCATGACCACGTCAGTGAAGATCAGGTCCACCTCGACACCTTCGAGGAGCATTTGCATGGCCGCATCGCCATGACCGGCGGTCAGCACGCGATAACCCTCCTCGCGCAACAATTCGACCGCCGAAGCGCGCACGGCGTCATTGTCCTCGACCACCAGAATCGTTTCGTGGCCGCCGCTCTGCTGCCTTTGCAGACCGGGCGCCTCATCAAGGATCGGCCGCAGACTGCGCGGGAAGTACAACTGCACCCGCGTGCCCTCGCCGAGGGTGCTGGTGATCTCGACATGCCCGCCGCTCTGTTTGACGAAGCCAAACACCATGCTCAAGCCCAGCCCGGTGCCCTTACCGTCAGCCTTGGTGGTGAAGAACGGCTCAAACACTTGCTCGAGAATATCTGGCGGGATGCCGGCGCCGGAGTCACTGACCGCGACGCGGACAAACTCACCGGGAACGATGCCTTTACCGGCACAGAACTCGCGTTCGAGTCGCACGTTGGCAGCGCTGAGCGCAATGGTGCCCTCGCCCTTCATCGCATCGCGAGCATTGATCGCCAGGTTGAGAATGGCGTTTTCCAACTGGTTGCGGTCGACGTTGATGTGCCACGGCTTTTGCGGCAGTTGCACGTCGATCTGAATAGTCTCACCCAGCGCACGCTGCAGTAATTCGCCGACACCTTCGAAAATCTGCTGCGGGTTGCACACCGCCGGCGACAAAGGCTGGCGCCGGGCGAACGCAAGCAATTGCGAGGACAGCTTGGCGCCGCGCTCGACTGCTGCCAGCGAGGCGCTGACGCGGCGCTGCACGTTGGCATTGTTCGGTTCATGGCGCGCGAGCAGATGCAGATTGCCGGCGATCACTTGCAACAGATTATTGAAATCGTGGGCGACGCCGCCGGTCAGGCCACCAATCGCTTCAAGCTTCTGTGACTGGCGCAACTGCTCTTCAGCCGCCAGCCGCGCCTCGACTTCTTCGCCCACGCGCTGTTCGAGGTTGCGGGTAAATTTGAGCAGGGATTCTTCGGCGATCTTGCGTTCATGAATGTCGATCAGCACGCCGGGAAAGCGCAACGGCGCACCGTGTTCGTCGAACTCACAGGCGCCACTGGCCAACACCCAGGAATAACTGCCGTCACTGCGCCGCACGCGATACTCGGCGTTATACGGCTCACCGGTCTGCACGGAATGGGCGACGCGCTCTTGTACCCAGGCGTGGTCATCGGGATGGATGCGCGACTCGGCGATGTCCTGGGCCAGATTGCTCAGGTCATGCTCCGGCGGATAGGAGAACGTGCGGGCGAATCGCTCGTCTGCCGACAACGTGTTGTTTTTCACGTCCCAGACAAACGAGCCGAGCAAGGCCCCGGCATTCAACGCCAGACGCACCCGCTCGTTGTCGGCGCGGTAAGCGCTTTCGGCTTCCTGACGCCGGCGTTCGGAGTGCATGAACTCGGTGGTTTCCACCACCATCGCCATCACCCCGGCCGGCTTGCCGTCATCATTGGCCACCGGGCTGTAATACAGGTCCATCCAGACGTCTTCGGGGACGCCATCGCGCAACAGCACCAACTCTTTATTGCGAAACGACAAGGTGCCGCCGGCCAGGCAGGTATCGACCACATGCCGGTTGAAATCGGCGACTTCCGGCCAGCCCAGCTCCACCGGCGCACCGAGTAGATACGGGTGCCGACCACCGGCAAATTTCGAATAGGCATCGTTGTAGATCATGTACCCGGCATAGCCCCAGAGCATGACCATCGGCAGCGGCGACGCCAGCATCAGTTGCACCGCGCTGCACAGGCTGGCCGGCCAACTGTTCAGCGGACCGAGTTCAGTATGGCTCCAGTCGAACGCACTGATGCGCCCGGCCATTTCGCCTTTCCAGCCGTCACAACCATGGCTATCGGATAAAAACTGCATCGACTGACTCAGTGTCCTGTGGTGATTGCCCGATAAATCGCGACGCCATAACGACGCGACGCCCGTCTGTTTCGAGCGCCTCCAGTCGCATTGGTTTCATATGATATATAGCCGATTTCATCCGCGCCCGGAACCTAAACCCCGATCAGGTGCTTGAGCGGGTGGTAGCCGGTTTTCATTTTGGCGGCGGCGTCGAGAATGGCCTTCTCGATGCCGTTCAGATGCGTGCAGGTCAGCTCGATGGCGGCGCTCTGATTGCCGGCCTCGATGTATTCGATCAGGCGCAGGTGTTCGTTGTCGCGGCAGACTTCATGGCTGTCGTCGTCCAGCGCTGCAGCGTACAGCGAAGCGCGGGAGATCAGTTTCTGGAACCAGTCGAGCAGCACCGGGTTATTCAGGCTGCACGCCAGTTTGATGTGGAACTCACCGAGCAGATGGATCAGCCGTTCGTGATCGCCCGCCGCGTGGGCTTCATCTTCCAGCAGCAGGTGTTCGCGCAAATCCTGCATCGCCGCGCTGTCCTTGCGCCGGCACAGTTCGGTAACGATGCCGATCTCGATCAGCCGGCGGGTTTCAAACAGCGAGCGGAGCTCTTCATTGCTCGGCAGCGACACCGATGCCCCTTTATTCGGCTCGGTGGTGACCAGTCCATCGGCCTCCAATTGCTTCAATGCCGCGCGCACCGACGTGCGGCTGACATTGAATAATTCGGCCAGCGAGGCCTCACCCAGTTTCATCCCCGGGCGCAACGAACGCTTGCTGATCGCCTCGTAAACCCCTTGGTAGACGCGGTCGACCGTGGTTTCCGGTTTCTTTTCGGTCATTTGGGCACTCCTTTAACGTCGAGCAACTGAGTGCCACGCAGGATATAGCCTTCGGCTTCGAGATGCAGGGTCTTGATTGCACGTTGAGTGCGGATCAGCCATCGAGGCGGCGTCGCGCTACTTGTCTGCTCGTTGCAAGCAGGACATATGTGCCGGGAGGGGGCGGTGAGCAGGCTCACGCGTACATTTGATCTTTCCCACGCAGTACGTGGGAAAGATCTTACCGGGCTCAGTCAGTGCCGTACTTCGGCGAGCGCGGGCCGTATAGCAGGCCTGCCCGGTGTCCGGCCGAGAGCAGACGATTGCTCGCCACACCGGCAATCGGGTAGCCGGCATCGGTGGAGCTGTTGATGATCTGCTTCACTGCCGCCGAGATCAGCATGCCGACGATACCGCCGGCATTGCTATTGCCGCCCTCTTCGCTCGACGCCCGGGCCGAACCGGTCCACAGCGTCGTGCCACTTTTCAGGTCGACCAGTTTCGCCGTCGCGGTCACTGCTGTTTCGCTGCTGATCACCATGTAGCGCGTACCGTATTCGGTCACGGTGATGTACAGCGCAGCGTCCGCACCGAAGATTTCCTTCAGTTTGCCTGGCGGTGCCTGGTGGATGTCGTCCGGGGTGCTCAGACCGTTCTGGCGGAACGTCTCATCAACCAGCGCAATCGGCAGCACGTAGTAACCGGCTTCGGCCAGTGGGAAGGTCACCTGCGACAACAGGCTGTAGGACGCCTTCACATCCGGCGAAGTGTTCAGCGGAGGCAGCACCAGAATGGTTTTCGGCCGCGCCTGTTTGTAGGCCGAGTAATCCACGGTCTTGGGCGCAACGCAGCCACCCAGCACGGTCAGGGCCAGACCGGCGACCAGCAGTTTCAAGGTGCGCGCGATCATTTCGCGTCTCCGGTCTTGGCGTTTTTGAGCAGGAAATCCATGTACGTCCCAGACTCGGGGAACAGGGTTTTCTCGGTTTTGAACTGCTGCACCATCTGGTCGTCCTTGCCCATGCTCAGATAGAGCAGGCCAAGGTGCGCGTGGTAACCCGGCGGTACAGCCTTGCCGGTGGAGCGGATTTTCTGCAAGTCACGTTCCAGCGCTTCGGCCTGGGCTTCTTTCGGCTCTTCGCCTTTGAAGTATTCGTAGACCTGGGGCTCGTAACCTTCCCACTGGTACAGGGTTTGCGGGCCGGAGGCACAACCGGCCAACAAGGCGCTGGCGGCCAGCGTCAGCGCCATCAGCGCGCGCGACAAAGTCAGATTCATGGGTGTTGCTCCTTGCAATGGGCGTCGATCAGTTGCCCGGTTTCCAGGCACCGGCGTTCATGCCATCGACCAGACGATTGATCGCCTCGCGCATGGCCAGATCCAGTACTTTGCCGTTGAGGGTGGAGTCGTAGGCAGCGGTGCCGCCGAAACCGATGATTTCGCGGTTGGACAAGGCGTATTCGCCGGCGCCCTGGGTCGAATAGACCACTTCGGAGGTACTGATATTGACGATATTCAGGTTGACCTTGGCGTAGGCCACCTGAGTCTTGCCACGGCCGAGGATGCCGAACAGTTGGTGATCGCCGGTCTCTTTGCGGCCAAACTCGGTGACGTCGCCGGTCACCACGTAATCAGCACCTTTCAGACGCTGAGCCTGGCCCTTGATCGCCGCTTCCTGCTGGATTTCGCCCATGTTGTCGCGATCCAGCACGCTGAAGCGGTTGGTCTGCTGCAAATGGGTGATCAGGATGGTCTTGGCCTGACCGCCGAGACGGTCGACGCCGTCGGAGAAAATCCCGCGCATATAGCTGGAGCGGTTGTCGAACTTGCCCACGGCCATCGGCACACGAACGCCGGTCCAGACTTGTGTGGCGCTTTCAACCTTGGCCACCGGCAGCGCGCGGGAGCTTTCAGTGGCGCAACCGGCGAGTGTGCCGGCAATCGTGCCGAGCACGGCAATCGCAACGCCTGAGACCAGCATCCGGGAGATCATTCTCACTGAGTATTCCTTTTGAAAAACGGGGATGCCCCGACACGGCAAGGCGCTCGGGAGCTGAAAAGGGGCGGCATTATGACAAAGTGCCATCATTCGTGACAGGTTTTTTTGACGCCAGTGAATTGGCTGTTCCGGACTTGATCGTTCCCACGCTCTGCGTGGGAATGCAGCCACGGACGCTCCGCGTCCGCTGTGACGCGGAGCGTCACGGGAGGTGTTACCACGCAGAGCGTGGGAACGATCAGATCAGGGCGCGCTAATGGAAATCGCGGCTCTGCACGCGGATGCCATTGAGCAGCGAGCTGAGGTCGCTCAGGCGGCCGGCGATCAGGTGGCGCACTTCGCCTTCGCGCTCCCAGCGGCCGTCGACTTTCAGCAGTTGCGAGCCCACCAGCACTTGCCGTTGACGCTCGGCCAGATCCCGCCAGACCACCACGTTGACGTTGCCGAACTCATCTTCCAGCGTCACGAAGGTCACGCCACTTGCGGTGCCCGGTCGTTGCCGTCCCGTCACCAGCCCGGCGATGCTCACCGGTCGGCCATGTTCGACTTCAAGCAACTCCTGCGAACTGCGGCAGCGCCGGGCTTTGAGTTCGCCGCGCAACAGTGCCAGCGGATGCGGCCCCAACGTGGTGCCGACGGTGCTGTAATCGGCGTGCAGATCCTCGCCAACGCTGGGTTTGGGTAGTACCACCTCCGGCTCCTCCTGACTCGGCAACCCGGCAAACAGGCCCAGCTGTTTCTGCACCCCGGCGACTTCCCAGCGCGCCCGATGCCGATGTCCGGCCAGGCCACGCAACGCCCCGGAATCGGCGAGCAACGCCTGCGCCCGACTGTCGAGCGCCGCCCGCTCGCCCAGGTCGGCGACATCGGCAAATGCCCCGCGCGCGCGCGCCGCTTCGATGCGCCGGGCATCGTCCTCGCGAAAACCCTTGATCATCCGCAGACCCATGCGAATCGCCGGTTGCGCCGTCGTGGTGGTTTCCAGGCTGCAATCCCAGTCACTGGCGCGCACGTCGACCGGGCGGATCTGCAACTGATGGCGGCGCGCATCCTGGAGAATCTGGTCCGGGCTGTAGAAGCCCATTGGCCAGCTATTGATCAACGCGCAGGCGAACGCCGCCGGTTCGTGGCACTTGAGCCAGCAACTGGCGTAAGTCAGCAAGGCAAAACTGGCGGCGTGGGACTCGGGAAAACCGTAGCTGCCGAAGCCTTTGATCTGCTCGAAAATCTGCGCGGCGAACTCCGGCGTGTAGCCGTTCTTCTTCATGCCGGCGGCGAGGCGTTCCTTGTGCGGTTCCAGTCCACCGTGGCGTTTCCACGCAGCCATCGAGCGACGCAACTGATCAGCCTCGCCGGGGCTGTAATCGGCGGCGACGATGGCGATCTGCATCACCTGTTCCTGAAACAGCGGCACGCCGAGGGTTCTTTCCAGAACAACCTTGAGTTCTGGTGACGGGTAGGTTTCCTCTTCTTCCTTGTTCCGGCGACGCAGATACGGATGCACCATCCCGCCCTGAATCGGTCCCGGGCGGACGATGGCCACCTCAATCACCAGATCGTAGAACTTCGCCGGTCTCAGGCGCGGCAGCATCGACATCTGCGCCCGCGACTCGATCTGGAACACGCCGATGGTGTCAGCGCGGCTGATCATGTCGTAGGTCGGTTTGTCTTCGGCTGGAATCGTCGCCAGGCTCAGATCCAGATTGCGATGGTGGCGCAGCAGGTCGAAGCAGCGGCGAATCGCGCTGAGCATGCCGAGGGCGAGAATATCCACCTTGAGCAGGCCGACTGCATCGAGGTCATCCTTGTCCCACTGAATGATCGTGCGCTCGGCCATGGCGGCGTTCTCCACCGGCACCAGCGTGTCCAGCGGCTGCTCGGAAATCACAAAGCCGCCGGGATGCTGCGACAGGTGCCGGGGGAAACCGATCAACTGCCCGGTCAGGCTCAGCACCCGGCGCAGCACCGGGCTGTCCGGGTCGAAACCGCCTTCGAGCAAACGCGCGACCGGCGGTGTTTCATCGCTCCAGTGGCCGCAGCAATCAGCCAGTGCGTTGATCTGATCCGGCGGCAGGCCCAAGGCCTTGGCCACGTCGCGCACCGCGCCGGCAGCGTGGTAGGTGCTGACCACCGCCGTCAGCGCCGCACGACCACGGCCGTAACGGCGAAACACGTATTGCAGGACTTCTTCACGGCGCTCGTGCTCGAAGTCGACGTCGATGTCCGGCGGCTCGTTGCGCTCCTTGGACATGAAGCGTTCGAACAGCAGCGTGGTGCGATCCGGGTCGATTTCGGTGATGCCCAAGGCAAAACACACCGCCGAGTTGGCCGCAGAGCCACGGCCCTGACACAGAATCTTCTGCTCGCGGGCGAAGTGCACCACATCGTGCACGGTGAGAAAGTAGCTTTCGTAACCGAGTTCGGCGATCAGCTTCAGTTCATCGTCGATCTGCTTGAGCACTTTGGCTTGAGGCCCCTGTGGCCAGCGCCAGGCGATGCCCTCTTCGGTCAGATGCCGTAGCCAGGAACTGGCGCTGTGCCCTTCCGGCACCAGTTCTTTCGGATACTGATAACGCAACTCGCCCAGGTCGAAGGTGCAGCGCCGGGCCAGGCTCACCGACTCATCGAGCAAGGCCTGCGGATACAACTCGCGCACGACCTCGACACTGCGTAAATGCCGTTCGCCATTGGGGTGCAAACGTAACCCCGCCTCGGCCACCGGCACGTGATGACGGATCGCAGTCATGGTGTCCTGCAAGGCACGCCGGCCACGGGCGTGCATGTGCACATCGCCGCTGGCCACGGCAGGAATCTGCAACTCGGCGGCCAGCCCCAACATCGCCGCCAACCGCTGCTGATCGTCCTGGCCACGATGCAATTGCACCGCCAGCCACAACCGTTCGCCAAAGGTCTGCTGCAGCCATCGCCCCTCCTCCACGTCATCAAGCGAGTCCGGCACCCACAACACCAGCAACCCCGGCAACGGCTCGGCGAAGTCTTCGCGCAGCACCTGATACTGGCCTTTCTGCGTGCGCCGTCGGGCGCGGGTGATCAGGCCGCACAGCGCTTGATAGCCCGCCAGATTCTCCACCAGCAGCACCAGTTTCGGGCCGTTTTCGATACGCACTTCGCTGCCGATGACCAGCGGCAGCTCCACCGATTTCGCCGCTTGCCAGGCCCGAACGATCCCGGCCAGCGTGCATTCATCGGTGATCGCCAGTGCCTGATAGCCGTGCTTTTTTGCACGCTGGAACAGTTCCAGCGCACTGGACGCACCGCGCTGAAAACTGAAGTTCGACAGGCAGTGCAGTTCGGCATAACCGTCGTTCATGCAAACCAGCCCTGCAGCCACAGCGGACCGCCCTCACCCACCGCCCGATAAGCCCAGCCCTGCTGTCCGGCGCGATTCTGGATCAGGTAATAATCACGGCGCACGTCGTCACCGTCCCACCAGCCGGACTCGATGCGCTCCGGGCCCATGAGAATCCGCGCCGAACCTTCCGCCACGCTTTGTGGCTCGCCGAGCAACCAGCCCGGACGATGCACGTTCGGCAAGCCTGCGCAGCGTTGTTTGTCGACTCCGTGCTGCCACGCGCACTCGGGACGATGATCGGCCTGAAAACGCAACCCCTGCACCGCGTCATCGCCCAAGCGCGCACGCAGGCGTTCGCGCAACTGCTCCCACGGCAAGGTCTGCTGCGGACGGTCGTCGAACAGTTGCTGAAACTGCGGCACGAAACTCGGCAGGTCCTCGGCGCGCAGACGAAAGCCGCGCACGGGCGCCTCGACTTGCACCTGTTCCAGCCGGCCACGGGCCAGTTCGAAGAGCATCGCCGGATCACGTTCGGCGCTGAGCAGGCCGACCTTGATGATGCTGTCCGGCAGCCCGGCGTGTTCCAGGTGCAGATCGAAACGCTGCACGCCGCTGTCACGCCCGCAGAGGAACGCCGACAGATCGCCGGTCAAACGGCGTAACGGGAACAGCAGTGCCTGATGGGACTGCACGTCAAAGTTGAGTTCGATGCGTACGTCGAAACGATCCGGCGGCAGGTAAAACGCCAGCGCCAATGGCCGCGCGCCGAACAGCGTGTCGAGATGCTTGAGCATCTGCGCTTCGAAGCGCCGGGCCAGCGCCTGACGCGGCAGGCTCTGCACCTGACTGAGATTGCGCAGGCCCATACGTGATAACGCCGTGGCCACTGCGGGTTCCAGACCGACGCGGTCGACCGGCAACTGACCGAGATGATGCTGCAAGGCCTCGCCGTCCGGCACCACCAAGCCGTCATAGGCGTTGGCCAGCACCCGCGCCGCCACGGGATTCGGTGCCGCGACGATGCGATGGCGGAAGCCCAGGTCGGTCAGTTCCCGGCGCAGTCGTGCTTCGAACTGCGCCCACGAACCGAACAGACCCAGGCTGGATTCGATCTCGAACACCACGGTACGCGGGTAATGCACGCTGACCTGCGAGCTGAAACGGTAGGCCCACGCGGCGAGAAACTGCTGCCAGTGTTCGACCTCGGCGGCCTCGTAATCAGCCGTGGCAAAGCCTTTGCTCATCGCCTGCGCAGCGGTCATCGACTGCCCTGCGCGCAAACCAAGCTTGCGCGCCGCCGGGTTGACCGCTTGCAACACCCGGCGCTGGGCCGGTCCGTTAAGCAGCACCAACGGTTCATCGGGATCGGGACGCTGACGCAGCACGGCGTCCAGGGCCAATTGCGGAAACAGGATACACACCCAGCGCATGCTGACCTCAGTGCCCCACAGCAAAGGCAATCGGTGCCGTACGCGCCAGCCCGCCACGGCACTTGAGTACGCGCAACTGTGCAGGTCTGGCGTCGATGGCAATGCGTAACGCCGCCGGTGACGGGTTGATCGCTTCGCTCAACGGGCGCCAGGCAAACGCCAGGGTCTGACCGGTTTCCGCCGCCACCTGCAAACGGCGCAACGCGCGATCATCAGCCTTGTGCGGCCAGCACAGCACCGCGCCGCAACTGCCCGAACGTAAACATTGTTCCGCCGCCCACAAGGCATCGCGCTCGGTGGCCTGGATCACCGACAACTGGCGCAGATCGACCCCGGCGCTTGCCCACGCCTGCGGGTACGGCACGAACGGCGGCGCCACCAGCACGATGCGCTCGCCCGCCGCCGACAACCGCGCCAGCGTCGGCCAGACCAGCTGCAGTTCGCCGACACCGGGACCGGCCAGGAGGATTTCGCTCAACGCCGCTTCCGGCCAGCCACCGCTGGGCAGTGCCGCGTCCAGCGCGGCGTGGCCGGTCGGCTGCGGGCTGGCGGCCGGTGGCGCAGGCCGGCCTTTCCAGACCTGGCCGCCATTGAACAGCGTATCCAACGCAACGACGGCGCCCATCAGCCTTGCCTCACCAGACCGCAAAACACCCCTTCGATGGCCAGATCCTGATCGTCACGCACGACAATCGGCTGATACGCCGGGTTGCGCGGCAACAGGCGCACTGCATCGCCCAGCCGTTCGAAACGTTTGATGGTGACTTCACCGTCGAGGCGCGCTACGACGATCTGGCCGTTGAGCGCCTCGGGATTGCGCTTCACGCCGACCAGATCGCCGTCGAGAATGCCGTCCTCGATCATCGAATCGCCCTGCACCCGCAGCATGTAATCGGGCGTACGGGAGAACAGCACCGGGTCGAGCAGCAAGCGGCTATGGATGTCGGCATCGGCGCCAATCGGCGCACCGGCAGCGACGCGGCCGAGCACGGGAATGTCGAGCAATTCCGGGCGCGCCGGCTGCCCGAGCAGGCGAATGCCACGGGCCTGATGCGGATTGACCTCGATAAAACCGGCTTCGGTGAGCGCGAGTACATGCTTGCGCGCCACGCTGCGCGAGGCAAAACCAAAAGCCTCGCTGATTTCAGCGAGGCTTGGGGGCTGACCGTGTTCGGCGATTCGATCGCGGATAAAAGTCAGAATGGCAGTACGGCGGGGAGTCAGGTTCGTCATGGAGTACATTTGTACTCCTGTAGGATTTTCCTGACAAGCACCGCAGGTCGGCCCAGGCCGACGCAGGAGTTGCCGAAGGTTCGGCAGCGCCTGCATTGATCTTCAATGGTCACTTGATCAGGGTGAAGTGGCCTGCCGATACTCGCGTGGGGTAAACCCGGTCGACGCCTTGAACTGGCGCGTGAACGCGCTGTGATCGGTGTAGCCGCATTGCAGCGCCACGTCCGTTATCGGCAGGTCGGTGTGCAGCAATCGATGCGCGTGCTCCAGGCGTACTTTCTGGATCATCTGTCGTGGCGTCAGGTGGAATACCCGTTTGCAGTAACGCTCCAGTTGCGCCACGGAAATGCCAGCGATGCGGGTCAGTTCACCGAGGGTCACGCGGCGATTGAAATTCGCGCGAATATGCTCATCGACAGCCGCCAGCCGCTCGAATGCCGGGTGGGTTTCACTGGCCGATTGCAGATCCACCGAAATCCCCGCCAGACCGATAATCACCCCGTCACGGTTATACAGTGGCTGCTTGTGCGTCAGGCACCACCCCGGTTCGCGGCTGCCGTACAGATGCAGTTCGAGCTGATCCTCCAGCACAAAACCCTCCTCCAGCACCTTGCGATCCTGCTCGGTGTAGCCCGGCCCGAGTTGCGCCGGAAACACCTGCGCGCTGGTCTTGCCCAGTAACGGACGCAAATCCTTCAAGCCACAGCGCTGCACCAGCGTGCGGTTGGCAAGCACGTAACGGGCCTGCACATCCTTGATGAAAATCGCCGCATTGGGGATCACATCAAGCATCGGCAACAGCAGCGCCGCGCCGGCCAAGAGTTCCTCCAGTGTCTGCGGACGCTGGCCATTCATGCCTTGAGCCAGGATCGAAAACGCCTGCTGCATCAAAGATTCCCCTCGTAACGTGGACAGACCAAATGCCCGCCATGCGCCGTTCGCCCGCAGATTGCAGCATCGTTCGCGGCGTGTCGAGGGCCATATTTTATCGGCGTCATTGTGCTGATTTCGTCATCGAAGCCAGCAAAAAACATCAATCGCCGCGAGGTCGACGAGTTCAAAGTCTGGCCGTCCCAGTGACACAACTGCCTATCCAATAACTCACAAGAAGGCGATGCCATGTCAGGCCAAGGCAAGTTCAAAAAACAGCTTTCACTGATCGACCTCACATTTATCGGGCTGGGGGCGATCTTCGGTTCCGGCTGGTTGTTCGCGGCCAGTCATGTGTCCGCCATTGCCGGCCCGGCGGGGATTTTTTCCTGGCTGCTGGGCGGCTTCGCCGTGTTGTTGCTGGGCATCGTCTATTGCGAACTCGGCGCTGCACTGCCGCGTGCCGGCGGCGTGGTGCGTTATCCGGTTTACTCCCACGGGCCGCTGCTCGGCTACTTGATGGGCTTCATCACCCTGATTGCGTTTTCCAGTCTGGTCGCCATCGAAGTGGTCGCTTCGCGCCAATACGCAGCGGCGTGGTTTCCCGGCCTGTCCAAAGCTGGCACCGGCGATCCGACGATTCTCGGCTGGCTGGTGCAGTTCGGGCTGTTGTGCGTGTTCTTCCTGCTCAACTACCGCAGCGTGAAAACCTTCGCCAAGGCCAACAATCTGGTCAGCGTGTTCAAATTCATCGTGCCGTTGCTGGTGATCGGGGTGCTGTTCACCTTCTTCAAACCGGCCAACTTCGAGGTGCAAGGCTTTGCCCCGTTTGGCCTGTCCGGCGTCGAGATGGCCGTGTCGGCGGGTGGCATCATTTTCGCGTATCTGGGCCTGACGCCGATCATCTCGGTGGCCAGTGAAGTGAAGAATCCGCAGCGCACCATTCCCATTGCGTTGAGCCTCTCGGTGCTGCTGTCGACACTGATTTACGTGCTGCTGCAAATGGCCTTTCTCGGCAGCATCCCGACGGAAATGCTCGCCAACGGCTGGGCCGGAATCAGCAAGGAATTTGCCCTGCCGTATCGCGACATCGCGCTGGCGCTGGGCGTGGGCTGGCTGGCGTATCTGGTGGTCGCCGACGCGGTGATCTCGCCGAGCGGCTGCGGCAACATCTACATGAACGCGACCCCGCGAGTGATCTATGGCTGGGCGCAGACCGGGACCTTCTTCAAGGTCTTCACCCACATCGATGAAAAGTCCGGCATCCCGCGCCCGGCGCTGTGGCTGACCTTCGCCCTGTCGGTGTTCTGGACGTTGCCGTTCCCTTCGTGGGAGGCGCTGATCAACGTGGTCTCCGCTGCGCTGGTGTTGAGCTACGCCGTGGCGCCGGTGTCGGTGGCTGCGCTGCGCCGCAATGCGCCGGACATGCCACGGCCGTTCCGGGTCAAGTGCATGGGCGTGCTCGGCCCGGTGTCGTTCATCATCGCCGCGCTGATCGTCTACTGGTCGGGCTGGAGCACCGTGTCGTGGCTGCTCGGTCTGCAGATCCTGATGTTCGTGGTCTACCTGCTCTGCGGTCGATTTGTACCAACCGCTCACCTGAATCTGGCCAGCCAAGTGCGTTCCTCGGCGTGGCTGATCGCCTTCTACGCGGTGACCATCGTGCTGTCGAAACTCGGCACCTTCGGTGGCCTCGGCATCCTTGCCCATCCATTCGACACCCTTGTCGTCGCGGCGTGTGCCACCGGCATTTACTACTGGGGCGCGGCGACCGGTGTACCGGCGCATCTGCTGCGCCTGGAAGAGGACGACGAGGACAGCGAAATCGCTGCCCCCGCCTCGACCGTCTCTGCGCGCCCTGCCGGCGCCTACTGAAATCATCCAACGGGACATGTTCATGAAACGAGTACACGTGATTGATTCCCACACCGGCGGTGAACCGACGCGCCTGGTAATGAACGGCTTCCCCGAGCTGCCCGGCACCAGCATGGTCGAGAAGCGCGATGCGCTGCGCACGCAACATGATCAATGGCGCCGCGCCTGCCTGCTGGAACCGCGCGGCAATGATGTGCTGGTCGGCGCGTTGTATTGCGAACCGGTCTCGGCGGACGCCACTTGCGGGGTGATCTTCTTCAACAACGCCGGCTACCTCGGCATGTGCGGCCACGGCACCATCGGCCTGATCAACTCGCTGCAGTACCTGGGGCAAATCGAACCGGGCGAGCACAAAATCGACACCCCGGTCGGCCCGGTCAGCGCCACGTTGCATGACGACGGAACCGTCACCCTGGGCAACGTCCCCGCTTATCGCCATCGCCAACAGGTGCCGGTGGATGTGCCGGGTTACGGCCGCGTGTTGGGCGACATCGCCTACGGCGGCAACTGGTTTTTCCTCGTTTCCGAGCACGGTCAGACGCTGACCATGGACAACGTCGAACACCTCACGGCGTACACCTGGGCCATGCTCAAGGCCCTCGAAGACCAAGGCATTTACGGCGAGGACGGCGCGGTGATCGATCACATCGAACTGTTCGCCGATGACGATCAGGCCGACAGCCGCAACTTCGTCATGTGCCCCGGCAAAGCCTACGACCGCTCCCCGTGCGGCACCGGCACCAGCGCCAAACTCGCCTGTCTGGCCGCCGACGACAAGCTGCAACCCGGCGCAACCTGGGTGCAGGCAAGCATCACCGGCAGCCAGTTCGAAGGTCGCTTCGAATGGCAAGGCGAACGCATCCGCCCGTACATCACCGGCCGCGCCTACATGACCGCCGACAGCACCTTGCTGATCGACGAAGCAGACCCGTTCGCGTGGGGCATCTGAACCGCCACGCTGACTTTTCACCTCAATTTGAATGATGTGCCAAGGAGTTAAAACAATGAGCGACAACATCTTCACCGGTTGCATGCCGGCCCTGATGACCCCGTGCACCGCCCAGCGCAAACCGGACTTCGACGCGCTGGTGGCCAAGGGTCGCGAGCTGATCGATATCGGCATGAGCGCCGTGGTTTATTGCGGCTCCATGGGTGACTGGCCGCTGCTGACCGAAGCCGAGCGTCAAGAAGGCGTGGCGCGTCTGGTCGCGGCAGGCATTCCGACGATCGTGGGCACTGGCGCGGTGAACTCACGCGAAGCGGTTTCCCACGCGGCCCATGCGGCGAAAGTCGGCGCGCAGGGTTTGATGGTGATTCCCCGCGTGCTGTCTCGCGGCGCTTCGGTCACCGCGCAAAAGGCCCATTTCGCCGCGATTCTGCAAGCCGCGCCAAATTTGCCGGCGGTGATCTACAACAGCCCTTACTACGGCTTTGCCACCCGCGCTGACCTGTTCTTCGAACTGCGCCGCGAGTACCCGAACCTGATCGGCTTCAAGGAATTCGGCGGTGGCGCCGACCTGCGTTACGCCGCCGAAAACATCACCTCCAAGGACGATGACGTGACCTTGATGGTCGGCGTCGACACGCAAGTGGTACACGGTTTCGTCAACTGCAACGCCACCGGCGCCATCACCGGTATCGGCAACGCCCTGCCCCGCGAGGTGCTGCAACTGGTCGCGCTGAGCAAGCAAGCGGCCAAAGGTGACGCCAAAGCCCGGCGTCAGGCGCGGGAACTGGAATCGGCGCTGGCGGTGCTGTCGTCGTTCGATGAAGGCTGCGACCTGGTGCTGTATTACAAGCACATGATGGTGCTCAACGGCGACAAGGAATACACCCTGCATTTCAATGAAACCGATGCGTTGAGCGACTCGCAGCGGCGGTATGCCGAGAAGCAGTATTCGCTGTTCCGTCACTGGTACGAGAACTGGTCGGCGGAACAGAACTTCGCCTGATCACGTCCCCCTCACCTGCCGCGAAGCCTTGTGATTCGCGGCAGGCCTCCCTCTTTTTATCAGGAAGACACCATGACTTTGACGGGCCACATGCTGATCGGGCAGCACATGATTGCCGGCAATCGCAGCGCCATTCGCGGGATCAATCCGGCTACGAATGAAACGCTGGAACCGGCGTACGCCGGTGGAGCGGCCGAGCATGTCGAACAGGCCTGTGCGCTGGCCTGGGCAGCGTTCGATGTTTATCGCGAGACAACCCTGAATGTCCGCGCTGAATTCCTGCAATCCATTGCCGAAGAAATCGAAGGCCTCGGCGATGAACTGATCGACCGTGCCCACGCCGAAACCGGCCTGCCACACGCGCGTCTGCTAGGTGAACGCGGGCGTACTTGCCAACAATTGAGAATGTTCGCTCGCACGGTCCGCGCCGGTGAATGGCTGGATGTGCGTGTCGATAGCGCGCAACCGCAACGTCAGCCGTTGCCGCGCGCCGACCTGCGTCAACGGCAGATCGCGCTGGGGCCGGTCGCGGTGTTTGGCGCGAGCAATTTCCCGCTGGCGTTCTCCGTGGCCGGCGGTGACACCGCAGCGGCGCTGGCCGCCGGTTGCCCAGTGATCGTCAAGGCGCACAGTGCGCATCCCGGCACCAGCGAACTGGTCGGCCGCGCCGTCGCTCGGGCGGTAAAAAACTGTGGTTTGCCGGAAGGCGTGTTCTCGTTGCTGTACGGTTCCGGCCGCGAAGTGGGCATTGCGCTGGTCACGGATCCACGGATTAACGCAGTGGGTTTCACCGGCTCGCGTAGCGGTGGTCTGGCGCTGATGCAAGCGGCGCAAGCGCGGCCCGAGCCGATTCCGGTGTACGCGGAAATGAGTTCGATCAATCCGGTGTTGCTGTTTCCGGCGGCGCTGGATAAACGCACGCAAGCATTGGCGGAAGGGTTTGTGGCTTCGCTGACATTAGGCGCGGGCCAGTTTTGCACCAATCCGGGCTTGGTGATTGCCTTGAAAGGACCGGCGTTGGACAAGTTCATCGCCGCCACCGCCGAGGTGATTCAACGCAGCCCCGCGCAGACGATGCTGACACCCGGCATCTTCAGCGCTTACGAGTCTGCCGTGAATGCACTGGCCGAAAATGCCGCTGCACGCATCACTGGCATCGGTCAGACCGGCAACGGCCCGAATCAATGCCAGGCCCATGTATTCGTGACCGAAGCCGCCGACTTTCTCGCCGATCAGCGCCTGCAAGCCGAAGCGTTCGGTGCGGCGGCGCTGATCGTGCAATGCAGCAATGAAGCGGAAATACGCCAGGTCGCCGAACACCTGGAAGGCCAGTTGACCGCGACGTTGCACCTGGATGAGCCAGACCTGCAACAGGCCCGCGCTCTGCTGCCGACGCTGGAACGCAAGGCCGGCCGGTTGCTGGTCAACGGCTGGCCAACCGGCGTCGAGGTGTGTGACGCGATGGTGCATGGCGGGCCTTTCCCGGCCACCTCCGACGCCCGCACGACTTCGGTCGGTACTGCGGCGATCCTGCGGTTCCTGCGCCCGGTGTGCTATCAGGACTTCCCGGACAGCTTGTTGCCTACCGCACTGAAACAGGCCAATCCGCTGCAATTGCGCCGTCTGCTCGATGGCCAAAGGGAAGCGCAGCACCATGGCGAATAACGGCTCCCACGACATCGCCGTGGTCGGCGCCGGCATCATCGGCGTCGCCTGCGCACTGCGTCTGGCTCGCCAAGGGTTGCGCGTGGTCGTGATCGATCAGCAGCAACCCGGCCACGGCGCCTCGTTCGGCAACGCCGGGCATCTGGCGACCGAGCAGGTATTTCCGATTGCCGACGTGTCCATCCTCAAGCGCCTGCCGGCCATGCTGATGGACCCGATGGGGCCGTTGCGACTGGACTGGAAATACCTGCCGCGCGCCCTGCCATGGTTCACCCGCCTGCTGCTGAATCTGCGCCCGGTGTCTTTTCAGAACACCGTGGCGGGTTTGCGCGCGCTCAATGAAAACAGCCTGGACGCCTGGCAGCGCTTGCTCGCCGACATCCAGAGGCCGGACTTGCTGAAGATCGATGGTTCGCTGCTGGTGTTCGAACGCCCCGAATCGCGTCAGGCCATCCAGGCATTACAGGCTCGCCTGCATCAGCAGCAGGTACCGGTCGATTACTGGCAGGCCGGCGCCATCCGCGAAACCGCGCCGCAACTCAGTGAACAGATCCAGGGCGGTTTGTTCTTTCCACGCACCGGGCACTTTATCGATCCCTACCGCGTGGTGTGCGAACTGGTCGAAGCGGCCAAGGCCAGCGGCGTGAGTTTTGTCCAGCAACAGGTTCAGGGCGGCTACGTGCAGGAGCACGGGGTTACGCTGACCACCGGCAACGGCGTCCTGACTGCCAGCCGCGTGCTGATTGCCTGCGGCGCACATTCAGCAAAACTCACCGCCGCCCTCACCGGCAAAAAAGTCCCACTGGACACCGAGCGCGGCTATCACCTGATGCTGCCGCAGGAACACGACCGACTGCCCTTCCCCGTGACCTCGCTGGAGCGCAAATTCATCATGACGCCAATGTCCGAAGGGTTGCGCCTGGCTGGCACGGTTGAATTCGCCGGACTGGAGAAACCACCGAGCATGGAGCGTGCGTGGCAATTGCACCGGTTGAGTCAGGGCTTGTTTCGCCAGGATCTGAATGCTGAAGCAGCGACGCCGTGGATGGGTTTTCGACCGTCATTGCCCGATTCATTACCGGTGATCGATCAGGTGTGTGGGGGCAAGGTGTTGCTTGCTTTTGGGCATCAGCATCTGGGGCTGACGCAGGCGGCGGTGACGGCGGAGATGGTGGTGCGGATGGCGGGCCTGTACGCCTTCCCGGCAACGGCATTGCCGAGTGGCGAGCCCTATAGGTTGGCGCGTTTCTGACGGCACTGATCTGCAAGTTCGACGGTGAGCGAGCGTAGCTGCGTTGCCGCCGTTTTTTTTCAACATCAAGAGCGCCCGATAGGAATAGGCAATGCTCGAAGATAAACCGGCATAGGTGCCCCGTTTGCTGATCGCTACCATGGACTCAGACCTGACCCAATGGGAGCTCGACATGACTCACGCTAAAACCCTGTTCATCACCGGCGTCAGCAGCGGTTTCGGCCATGCGCTGGCCAATGAAGCCATTGCCAACGGCCACCGTGTCATCGGCACTGTGCGCAATGAAACCGACCTGAAAAACTTCCAGGCACTGTCCCCGGACAACGCTTACGGGGTGGTGCTGGACGTCACTGATTTCGAGCGGATCGACAGCGTCGTTATGCAGGTCGAAGCCACTCACGGTCCCGTCGACGTTTTGGTCAACAACGCCGGATATGGCCACGAAGGCATTTGCGAAGAATCACCGCTGCAAGACATGCGTCATCAATTCGACGTCAACGTGTTCGGCGCGGTGGCGGTGATCAAAGCGTTTCTGCCCTTCTTTCGCCAGCGTCGTGCGGGGCACATCCTCAATATCACCTCCATGGGTGGCACCATTACCATGCCGGGCATCGCTTACTACTGCGGTAGCAAATTTGCGCTCGAAGGGATCTCCGATACCCTGAGCAAGGAGCTGCAGCCGTTCAACATCTTCGTCACTGCCGTCGCACCGGGTTCGTTCCGCACGGATTGGGCGGGCCGTTCGATGCAACGCACCGCGCGCAGCATTGCCGACTATGACGCCAGTTTCGATCCGATCCGCAAAGCCCGCGAAGAGAAAAGCGGCAAGCAACTCGGCGACCCGCAAAAGGCTGCCCAAGCGATGCTGCAGATCATCGCCAGCCCGACACCACCGGCCCATTTGCTATTGGGCAGTGACGCCTTGCGTCTGGTCCGTGACAAACTGAAAAATGCTGCCAGCGAGATTGACCAATGGGAAGCGCTGAGCCGGTCCACCGATCATTGAGAGAGGATGTGATGACGCAGGTCGATGCAGGCACCGCGCGCATGGTGCAGCTCATGAAAGCCCTCGCACCGATCGAGGGCTACAACCTCAGCGCCCTCGAAGGCGTGCGCTTCCTGCGTTCGAATCGCCCCCTGACGCGCACCCCGGTGCTGTATGACCCCGGCATCGTGATTCTCTGCCAGGGCCGCAAACGCGGCTATCTGGGAGAGGACACCTACGTCTATGACGCCCAGCACTATCTGGTGGTCTCGGTGCCGATCCCCTTCACCATGGAGACCGATGCCACTGAGACCGAGCCGATGCTCGCGATCTACATGCACCTCGATTTCCAGTTGGCCAGCGAGTTGATGCTGCAAGTGGATGACGTGCATGGCCCAAGCGATGCCCCGCCCAAAGGTATGTATGCCTCGCCGATGGACGCTTCACTGCGGGCAACCACCCTGCGTTTTCTGGAAGCGATGAGCGTTGCCGGCGAAGCGCAAATCCTCGGGCCGGCACTGTTGCGGGAAATCTATTACCGCATCCTTACCGGTGAGCAAGGTGGCTCCATGCGCGCCGCGCTCAACCGACAGGGACATTTCGGCAAAGTGACCCGTGCGATCCGCAAGATCCATAGTTGTTATCAGCAGCGACTCGACGTCGAGCAACTGGCCCATGAAGCGAGCATGAGCGTGCCGAACTTCCACCTGCACTTTCGCAGCGTGACCGACACCTCACCCATGCAGTATTTGAAGTCGACGCGTTTGCATCAGGCGCGCCTGTTGATGTTGCGCCAGGCCATGAGTGCCTCGGCAGCCGCCTTCAACGTTGGCTATGAAAGTGCTTCGCAATTCAGTCGTGAGTTCAAACGCTTCTTCGGCAGAACGCCACAGGCAGAGATCGAATGGATGAAGGCAACGTATGCACTGCCATTGCCAACCACACCGTCGGAGTATGTTTCGTCGCATTGACGGTCACGCCACAAACGAAAAGCCTGCTTTTCAGGGCAGGCTTTTTTCGTTGTGTGTAGCGGTGAGCGCTGAAGGTGCACTAGTCGTAAAACGCCTCAACCAACACCCGACTGCCGACAAAGAAACTGTCCGCCACCAAGCGCAACGGCTGCACATCCAGGTCACTGGCCTTGTCGCCAATCAACTGCTGAAAATGCCGATACACCGCTGCGTACTCACCCTCCTCCGACACCGCTTGGCGCACACCGTCGATGCTCAACAACGCGCCGCCGTTATCCAGGCGCAACACGCCTTCAGCGCAACGCACCTCGATGCTCCACAGCTCATCATGCCCATGGTCAAAATCAAACTCTGCGCGCACATCGAGGCAGCGCGGGTCGGACATTTTGATCGACGCGGCAATTGGCGACTGGCAGTTGCTCGGTACGCGCAGTTCAGCCGATTCGACAAACAACGGCAGCGCCAGCAAATGAGTGACGATCGACAAGGCATTGATGCCCGGATCGAATACGCCGAGGCCGCCGGGTTGCCAGATCCAGGCCTGACCGGGGTGCCATTTGCGCACGTCTTCTTTCCAGTCGATCTGCACGCTTTGCAGGGTGCGCGAGGCGAGCCAGTCGCGGGCGGCTTCGATGCCGGGCGCGTAGCGTGAGTGCCACGCAAACAAGGCGCTGACGCCCTGCCCGGCAGCCTGATCGACCAGCGCCAGCGCCTCGCCCAAGGTGGCGCACGGCGGTTTTTCCACCAGCACGTGTTTGCCGGCGGCCAGTGCCTGCTGCACCAGCGCAAAACGACCTTGCGGCGGCGTGCAGAAGGCAATCGCATCCACCGGCGGACCGTTTTCCAACAACTCGCTCAAGGACTGGAAGTTCTCCACGCCCGCGCAGGGTTTGCCTTGAGTGGCGACGGAGACCAAGTGGAAAGCGGGATTGGCGTTGATCGCCGGGACGTGTTGATCCTGGGCGATCTTGCCGTAGCCCACCAGACCGAGACGGATTGGTTGCATCAATGACTCCTGTTTTGATTTTGTTGTCGTCAGTGAACCGGGAGATTACCTGCAAACGCCACGAGCGTCTGTCCGCGCAATGTCACAACGACGCACAGGATCAGGCAAGGATTGCACAGGAATGCACTACTGCCCGCAGCGCTGAACAAGCAACAATGCCTTACGACAAACCGATTGAGGATGTTCCCATGCTTGTTCAAGCCTACGGTGCCCACGCTGGCGACAAACCCCTTGAGCCGATGCAGATCAACCGCCGCGCGCCGGCCGCCCATGATGTGCAGATCGACATCGCGTTCTGTGGTATCTGCCATTCCGACCTGCACCAGGTACGGGCGGAATGGGCCGGTACGCAGTTCCCGTGCGTACCGGGGCACGAAATTGTCGGTCGCGTTTCGGCCGTCGGCGCGCATGTCGCCGATTTCAAGGTCGGTGATCTGGTCGGCGTCGGTTGCATCGTCGACAGCTGCAAACATTGCGATGACTGCGAAAGCGGGCTGGAAAACTACTGCGACGGCATGATCGGCACCTACAACTTCCCGACCCCGGATGCACCGGGCTGGACGCTGGGCGGCTACTCGCAAAACATCGTCGTGCATGAACGCTACGTGCTGCGCATCCGTCATCCCGAAGCGCAACTGGCCGCCGTCGCACCGCTGCTGTGTGCCGGCATCACCACCTACTCGCCGTTGCGCCACTGGAACGCTGGCCCGGGCAAAAAAGTCGGTGTGGTCGGCATCGGCGGCCTCGGCCACATGGGCATCAAACTGGCCCACGCCCTAGGCGCCCACGTTGTGGCCTTCACCACCTCCGAATCCAAACGCGAAGCGGCCAAAGCGCTGGGTGCCGATGAAGTGGTGGTGTCGCGCAATGCCGAAGAAATGGCCGCCCACGCCAAGAGTTTCGACTTGATCCTCAACACCGTCGCCGCGCCGCACGATCTCGACGCATTCCTCGTGCTGCTCAAGCGAGATGGTGCGTTGACGCTGGTGGGTGCGCCGGCCACCTCGCACCCTTCGCCGAACGTGTTCAATCTGATCATGAAGCGCCGCACGATTGCCGGCTCGATGATCGGCGGCATTCCGGAAACCCAGGAGATGCTGGATTTCTGCGCCGAGCACGGCATCGTTTCCGACATCGAACTGATCCGCGCCGACCAGATCAACGACGCCTACGAGCGCATGCTCAAGGGTGATGTGAAGTATCGTTTCGTGATCGATAACGCCACGTTGGCCGGCTAAACCTCAGCGCCCATTGGCCATTAAGCGCGGCCAATGGGCCATTGAATTCCGTCGCCGGGATTTGACAGGCCCGGCGTTGCTCGCCAGAGTCGCACCCCTTTGCCTGCCATCAAGGGGTTGCCGTTGAACGAACAGACATTGTCCATGCGCCTTGAACGCGTGGCCGCCCACGTGCCGGCCGGTGCGCGACTGGCCGATATCGGCTCGGATCACGGCTATCTGCCGGTGGCGCTGATGCGTCGTGGCTCGATCACTGCGGCGGTGGCTGGCGAGGTTGCGGCGACGCCGTTCCACGCGGCCGAACGCACCGTGCGCGAGAACGATCTGCAACAGCACATCAGCGTGCGCCTGGCTGATGGTCTGGCGGCGATCAAAGCCTGCGATGGCATCACCGCCGTCAGCGTCTGCGGCATGGGCGGCGAAACCATCCGCGACATCCTCGACAGCGGCAAGGCTCACCTCAGCGGCCAGGAACGTCTGATCCTGCAGCCCAACGGCGGTGAACAACCCCTGCGCCAGTGGCTGATGGAAAACGGCTACCGCATCCTCAGCGAAGAAGTGCTGCGGGAAAACCGCTTCGACTACGAAATCATCGTCGCCGAACGCGCCGAACCGGTGAGCTATTCCGACCAGGAACTGTACTTCGGCCCCTTGCACCTGCAGACCCGCAGCCCCGCATTCCTGACCAAGTGGCAGCACAAACTCCGCCACAAGCAAAAGACCCTGAGCCATCTCGCTCGCGTGCAGCACAATCTGCCTGAGCAAAAGCTGCAGGACATCACCCGACAAGCACGCTGGATCAACGAACTGCTGGCCTGAGCGCCAGCGTTTCGCGCCAGGATCACCTGAGTCCTCACGCCCTCATTTGATACACCACATCACAAATGATGTACCTCAATCCCCATTTATCAATTCCAGCCCTCCCCCTAAAGTCCTCTCCAACAGCCGCCCATCACTCCGACGGGTCAGCGACTGGAGATACCCCAAATGCCTTTCATCAGCGTACGTATCACCCGTGACGGCGTGACCCGGGAGCAGAAAGCCCAGGTCATCAAGGAAATCACCGAAACGATGCAGCGGGTGCTGCACAAGGATCCGAAACTCACCCACATCGTGATCGAAGAAGTCGACACCGATAACTGGGGTTATGCCGGCATTACCACCACCGAATATCGCCAGCAGTTGGCGGACTCGCAGTCATGAGCCGGGCCGTGAAAATCGATTTCGTCTCGGATGTCGTTTGCCCCTGGTGTGCGTTGGGCGCCACCGCTCTGGAGCAAGCGATCCGCAACCTGGCAGGCGAAGTCGACGTGGATTTGACCTACAAACCGTTCGAACTGAATCCGGACATGTCCGCCGAAGGTGAACACGCCATCGAGCACATGATGCGCAAATACGGACGCAGCGCCGAGCAAGTGGCGGATCGCAACGCGATGATCGTCGAACGCGGCGAGCAGATCGGTTTTCACTTCGACCTGGAAAAACGCAGCCATTTCCACAACACCTTCGACGCCCATCGACTGCTGTTCTGGGCCGCCACCCAAGGACGTCAGCGTGAGTTGAAGCAGGCCTTGCTCAAGGCCTACTTCACTGACGGCAAGAACCCGAATGACCACGCCACGCTGGTGACGCTGGCAGAAGCAGTCGGACTCGACGGCCCGCGTGCGCAAGCGCTTTTGGCCACCGCTGAGTTCAGCCAGCCAGTACGTGAACTCGAACGGTTTTATCAGCAACGCGGCATCGATTCGGTTCCGGCCATGGTCATCGATAACAAACAGGTCATCCCCGGTTCCCAATCCGTTGCTTATTACGAGCAAGCGCTACGTCAGGCAGCACAGGTTGCGGCTCACGCCTGACCTTCGAAATCCGTTTATTCAAACCATCCAGATTGCATGAGGAAACATCATGAGCACGTCCAAGAAAGTTGTAGTGATTACCGGCGCCTCGCAAGGCATTGGCGCAGGCCTGGTCAAGGGATTCCGTGAGCGCGGCTATCAGGTTGTCGCGACCTCGCGCTCGATCAAGCCTTCCTCTGACCCGGACATTCTCGCCGTCGCCGGTGACATCGCCGACCCGCAGACCGCCGAGCGCGTGATCCGCGAAGCCGTTGCACGTTTCGGACGTATCGACACGTTGGTCAACAACGCCGGGATCTTCGTCGCCAAGCCTTTCACTGAATACAGCCAGGAAGACTACGCACAAGTGGTGGCGACCAACATGAGCGGCTTCTTCCATATCTCGCAACTGGCGATTGCCGAAATGGAGAAAAACGCCAGCGGCCATATTGTCAGCGTCACCACCAGCTTGGTCGACCACGCGATTGACGGCGTGCCGTCGGTGCTCGCTTCGCTGACCAAGGGTGGCATCAACGCGGCAACCAAGTCTCTGGCCATCGAGTACGCCAAGCGCGGCATTCGGGTCAACGCGGTATCGCCCGGCATCATCAAAACGCCGATGCACGGCGAAGAAACTCACGCCGCCCTCGGCAGCCTGCACCCGGTCGGACATATGGGCGAGATCGATGACATCGTGCAAGCGATCCTCTACCTGGACGGCGCGAACTTCGTCACTGGCGAAATCCTCCATGTCGACGGTGGTCAAAGCGCTGGCCATTGATACCTCCCTGCTGCATCGTCGGTGTGTACCGGCGGTGCCGCTTCATGAGATAAGCCTGAAGATGAACCGTCAGTTGATCCTCAGGCTTATCCCATGAAGCGCCACTTTGAAGACTTGCAGTTAGGCAGCATCGAACTCTTTTGCCTCGCCGCTGAAGCCGGCAGTTTCACCGCCGCCGCCCAGCTCGCTGGGGTTACACCGGCCGCCGTGAGTCGGTCGATTCTTCGCTTGGAAAAGCGCTTGGGTTCACGCTTGTTTGCCCGCACTACCCGCAGCATTCGCTTGACCGAGGCCGGTAGAAACTTTTTCCTGCAGTGCAGCCAGGCCCTGACCCAACTGGTCGAAGCGCAACAAGAAGTCATGGGCGCACAGACCTCACCGTCCGGTCAGTTGCGCATCAGCCTTCCCACCACTTACGGCCATCACCGTATCCTTCCGCTGCTGCCGAAATTCCGTGCGCTCTATCCCGACGTCACCGTCGACATCCACTTGGGCAACCGCAATATCGACTTCGTCGGCGAAGGCTACGATCTGGCGATCCGCGTCCGCGCCCAACCGGACTCGACCATGGTCGCGCGCCTGTTGGAGGATGCAAAACTGGTAGTGGTCGCGTCTCCCGACTATCTGAAAAAGGCTGGCACACCGCAGACGCTGGAGGATCTGCTGCAACATGAATGCATTCAGTTCGAACTGCCGAGCAGCGGACGGCGAATATCTTGGCTGTTTCAGGAACACGGGCAGGATCGTGAAGTGTATTCCGACGGCGGCTACTCCTGTTCCGATGATGTGCTCGGTGGCGTGACCTTGGCCAAGCATGGCGCCGGGGTCTTTCAGACCTACAAATTCATTGTCGAAAAAGAACTGGCCGACGGCAGCCTCGTCGAGGTTCTGCAACCTTACGCCGGGCGCTCGCGACCTTACACCTTGCTCTACCCGCACGGCCGGTATGTGCCGCAACGGGTCAGGGCGTTTGTCGATTTTCTGCTGCAGTTTCGTGATGAGTGGGCCGGTTAACGCGGATTAAATCGGCGCAACAAATGACAAAAGCCTGCTTTTCAGGGCAGGCTTTTGTCCGGGTCGCGCAGGCTTACTTCTGCTGAGCGGTCAGCGCCGAGTAGCTGTTCATCAGGTTGCGGTAGTTGGGGATGCGCTGCGACAGCAGGTTGCCCAAGCCTTCAATGTCGTTGCGCCAGTCGCGGTGCAGCTCACAGGCTACCGAGAACCAGTTCATCATCTGTGCGCCGGCCTGGGTCATGCGGCTCCACGCGGCTTGCTGCACGGTGGTGTTGAAGGTACCGGAAGCGTCGGTGACCACAAACACATCAAACCCTTCTGCCAGCGCCGACAAGGTCGGGAACGCTACGCAGACATCCGTTACCACACCGGCAATGATGATCTGCTTGCGGCCGGTGGCTTTGATCGCCTTGACGAAGTCTTCGTTGTCCCAAGCGTTGATCTGGCCTGGACGAGCGATGTACGGCGCGTCCGGGAACATCTCTTTCAGCTCTGGCACCAGCGGGCCGTTCGGGCCTTGTTCGAAACTGGTGGTGAGGATGGTCGGCAGTTCGAAGAACTTGGCCAGATCGGCCAGGGCCAGCACGTTGTTCTTGAACTCGTTTGGCGAGAAGTCCTGCACCAGAGAAATCAGGCCGGTCTGGTGGTCGACCAGCAGCACAATGGCGTCATCTTTGTTGAGGCGGTTGTAGGTTGGAGTGGTCATGATTTGCTTCCCTTTTGAGTTTTTGAAGTTGTTGTTGCGTTCAAGTTGGGTACAGATTACTGACGCACAGGGACGGGATAAATCGGCTGAAAAGCGTTTATCCGTCAACTCAAAAAGGACAATCTCTAGCGACCACAATCGCGCCACTTCGCCCACGAGCGCGTGCTGTTGAGCAAGAAATTGCGCGCCGCGTGCATCCTGATTTCGAGCACTCGCTCACTAACGGGCATGTGCCGAAGCAGCTGCCCTCACCCTAGCCCTCTCCCTCAGGAGAGGGGACCGATTGGGGGATATTGGCGATGAGCGCCGACGTGCAATAGCGCCGGTGAATCCAATACCACCAAGCATTGCCGATGCCCGCGTAATCGACACGACCTGTCAGGTCGATGCATAACGCAAAACACCTCGGTCGGCTCCCTCTCCCCGAGGAGAGGGGATCGATTGGGGGATATTGGCGATGAACGCCGATGTGCACAAGCGCCGCTGAATCCAATACCGCCAAGCATGCCGATGCCCGCGTATCGACGCGACCTTCCAGGTCAATGCATAACGCAAGACACCTCGGTCGGCTCCCTCTTCCCGAGGAGAGGGGACCGATTGGGGAGATTGGCGATTGACGCCGACGTGCAATAGCACCGGTGAATCCAATACCGCCAAGCATTGCCGATGCCCGCGTAATCGACGCGACCTTTCAGGTCGATGCATAACGCAAGACACCTCGATCGGCTCCCTCTCCCTCCGGGAGAGGGCTGGGGTGAGGGGCTGTGGTTGCAGCGTCGAGCTCGGCTTACAAGGTGTAGGAAATCCCCACCTGCACGGTTCTTGGTGCACCTGGATAGGCGTAGACGTTACCGAACGCGCCCTCTTCATAATCGCGGTCAAACAGGTTTTTCAGGTCAAGGTTGAGCCGCACTTTCTCGTTGACCTTGTAGAAGCCGAGCAGGTCGACAACGGTGTAACTGTCCATCGAGAACGCGGTATTGGCGGTTTGCCCGGCACGCTGGTCGACGTACTTGAGTCCGGTGCCCAGGCCCAGACCTTTTAGTGCACCGTCCTGAAACTCGTAGACGTTGAGCAGACTGAAGCTATTCTGCGGAATGTTCATCAGGCGCGTGCCAGAGCGGATCACATTGTCCTTGGTCACCTCGGCATCGACGTAGGCGTAGCCGCCGATCACCCGCCATTCGGGTGTCAGGTTGCCGGCGACGTTCAGGTCGAAACCACGGCTGCGCACTTCCCCGGCGGCGACGCTGAAGGTCGAGTCCACCGGGTCGGTGGTCAGCACATTGCGTTTTTCGATCTGGTAGATCGCCGCATCCACGCTCAACTGATGGTCCAGCGCTTCCCACTTGATGCCCATTTCGTAGGACTTGCCCTTCTCCGGTGCGAAGCCTCCGCCCGTACGACTCGCGCCGGTATTGGGCTTGAACGAGCGCGCGGTGTCGGCATAGATCGCCAGGGTCTCGGTCAGGTCGTAGGTCACGCCGAGGCGTGGAGTCACCGCGTTGTCACTGGCCTGCCAGTTTTTGCCGCCCGGCACATAGGTTTCATAGTCGTGCTCGAAACGCTCGAAACGTGCGCCGGCCAAGACCTTCAGACGCTCGGTCAACGCGACCTGATCCTGCACGAATGCGGCATAGGTCTTGAGATTTTCCTTGTCATGGGTCGGCGTGCGCGTCAGTACTGGACGCGGCTGGCCGTAGACCGGATCGAAGATGTCGATCGGGTAGGCGCCGACCGCTCCGCTGGAGCGCTGAATGATCGACTTGTAGTCATAATCTTCATACTCAATGCCGGTCAACAAGGTGTGCTGCAAACCACCAGTGCTGAAATGCCCGGTCAGATTGAGCTGGGTGTCCTTGTCGGTCCACTCCAGTTTGCGGTAGTTGAAGTTGCGCCCCAGGGTTCGACCGTCAGCGGCAATGCCGTTGGCCTCGATCGCATTGCCCTCAAGCGAGCCGTCGAGCCACTGGAAACCACCGCCCAGGGTCCAGTCATCGTTGAGCAGATGTTCGAAGCGCAGTTGCGCCATGTTGTTGTCGTTGTGCAATTTGCCGGCGTCTTTCTCACCGAAAAACGTATCCCGCGAGGCGGTGCCAATCTGCTTGGCGTAACGCGTCACGCCGCGATCCAGCGGATGATTGTTGCGCATGAAATCGCCTTCGAAGATCACCCGGGTGGCATCGCTGGCCTGCCAGGTCAGCACCGGGGTCACGCCGTAGCGCTCGGTCTCGACGTGATCGCGGAAGGTATCGCCGCCCTCACCTACCACGTTCAGTCGATAGGCCAGACGCCCGTCTTCATCCAGCGGGCCGGACGCGTCCAGGGTGCCGCGCTTCATGCCTTGATCATTCAACTGACTGCCCAACGTGACCGTGCGCTCGGCCAACGGCTGTTTGGACACGACATTGAAGGTGCCGCCGGGATCGCCACGGCCATAGAGCATCGTTGCCGGCCCGCGCAGCACTTCCAGACGCTCGATGGTGTTGGCGTCGGGCATGTTCGGGTAGCCACGATTGATCGGGAAACCGTTGCGATAGAACTCGCCGGTAGTAAAGCCACGCACAGTGAACGTCGTCAGACCCTGCCCGCCGAAATTGTTCGCCCGGCCCACACCACCGGCATAGTCCAGCGCATCTTGCAGACGCGTGGCGCCGAGGTCTTCGACAGCATCCTTGGTGACCACGCTGATCGATTGCGGGGTTTCATGAATAGAGGTGTCGGTACGGGTAGCACTGGCGGAACGTGTGGCGCGGTAACCCTGCACCGGGCCGTCGGCCCGTTCGTAATCCGCTGTACCAACCACATCGGTCGCCTCCAGCTCTAGCGCTGCGGGTGTTGATTCGGCCTGTTCGGCCCATGTGGAAGGGGACAACGCCTGCAGCACGCAAATTGAAAGCAGAGTACGACGCATGAAATGAAAACCTTACGAATAGGCCAGAACGAAGGGTAAAACCGCCAGCAAAACGCGGCGATGGTATACCAAGCGTTCCGTTATTGAAACTTATTCCCATTCGTATATTTAACCGATCGAGTGCCGACAGGTAGGTCACCCATTGCGTCGCACAAAAACCTTGGTCAAACGTGCAATAGTTGTTTCGTCATCGCCATCGAGGTCTCCAGCGACTGCCCGGTACGCTGCAACTTGTTCAGCAAACTCGCGCCCAACCACAGCTGATACAAGGTTTCCGCCAGATGCCGGGCATCGCCTTTGGGCAGGCTGTCTTCGGCCTGACCCTGTTCGATGCATAGCGCAATGCGCGCCACCACTTGCTCGGCGCCATCGCGCAAGGTGAGGCGCATCGACTCCGACAGGTCGGCGACTTCGGCACTGAGCTTTACCACCAGACATTCATCGCCGTGGCCTTCGAGGGTGCAGCGGTTCTGCCAGCCCTGCCAGTAATCCATCAGCCGCTCGTACGCGCTCAGTCCTGGCAGCGTCAGGCGCCGTTCCATGTCAGCGAGGTAATCGACGAAGTAATCCGCCAGCAATGCCTGGCCGTACAGTTCTTTGGATTTGAAGTAGTGATAGAACGAACCCTTGGGCACACCGGCGGTTTGCAGGATCTCGTTGAGGCCGACACTGGTGAAGCCCTTTTCGGCCATCATCCGGTGGCCGGTGTCGAGCAAGTGTTGGCGGGTGTCGTCGTAGGTCGGTTTCATGGGGCGCGAATTACCAGGCAATAGACCAGTCGTATTTTCGGAGGAACGGAAGTTTGCCATACCTGTCGATGAAAAACCTTCGGATAAAAAATTACTAGACGACTGGTCTAATTGGAATCTATGCTGCGCCCCGACAAACGTTTTCTGACCGGTGTGGCCGATGCGCGAATGTTTCGCCCAATCGAAGACGCCCAACCTACGCAAGGTGCTCTATGAAAATCTTGATGGTTCTGACTTCCCACGATCAACTCGGCGACACCGGCAAGAAAACCGGCTTCTGGCTGGAAGAGTTCGCCGCGCCCTACTACGCCTTCAAGGACGCCGGCGCCGACGTCACCCTGGTTTCGCCAGCCGGTGGCCAGCCGCCGCTCGACCCGAAAAGCGATGAGCCTGATGCTCAAACCGCCGAGACCGATCGCTTCCGCCAGGATCCGGCCGCACAACAGGCACTGGCCAACACCGGCCGCTTGGCCGACGTCAACGCTGATGACTTTGATGCCGTGTTTTACCCGGGTGGCCATGGCCCGCTGTGGGATCTGGCCGAAGACAAGCAGTCGATCGCGTTGATCGAAGCGTTTGACCGCGCCAACAAACCCCACGGTTTCGTCTGCCATGCGCCTGGCGTATTGCGTCATGTCCTTACCGCTGACGGCAAACCGCTGGTGCAGCATCGCCAGGTCACCGGTTTCACCAACGCCGAAGAAGAAGCAGTCGGCCTGACAAAAGTGGTGCCGTTCCTGATCGAGGACGAATTCCAGCGTCTCGGTGGTTATTACTCGAAAGTCGCTGACTGGCAGGTTCATGTGGTCGCCGACGGGCAACTGGTCACTGGCCAGAATCCGGCCAGTTCCGCCGCCGTCGCCGAGAAACTGCTGAAGATGCTCGGCTAAAACCTCGAACAACCCTTCCAAACGCCGGGTGCGTCTTGCCCGGCGTTATTTTTTCGCCCAACCAATAGACGACTGGTCTAATAAGCCACAAACAAGGTCATCCATGAACCACAGCAGTTTCTTCACCCCCGCCAAACTGGGTCATCACACCCTGAAAAACCGTATCGTCCTGCCGCCCCTCACCCGCCAGCGCAGCACGCAACCGGGCAATATCGCCAACGAGCTGATGGCCGAGTATTACCAACAGCGCGCCGGCGCCGGTCTGCTGGTCACCGAAGGCACACAAATCGAACCTCGTGGCCAGGGTTATGCGTGGACGCCGGGTATTCATACGCCTGAGCAAATCGCCGGATGGCGCAAAGTCACCGACGCCGTGCACGCCGTGGACGGGGTGATTTTCGCCCAGTTGTGGCACGTTGGCCGTGTCTCGCACACCGCGTTGCAGCCTAACGGCGCAGCTCCGGTTTCAGCCTCCGCCGTGGCCACCGACCGCGTCAGCGTGTTTATCGAAACCGCGCCCGGCGCCGGTGAACTGGTTCCACCGTCAGCACCTCGCGCACTGAGCACTGATGAAGTTCAGGAACTGGTGCAGCTGTATATCCAGGCTGCGCGCAACGCCATGGACGCGGGTTTCGATGGCATCGAATTGCACTGCGCCAACGGTTATCTGGTCAACCAGTTCATCTCGGCCCACAGCAATCTGCGCACCGATCAGTACGGCGGCTCGCTGGACAATCGCCTGCGTTTTCTGCGCGAAGTGGTGGCCGGTGTTGCCGAATGCATCGGCAAGGAAAAAGTCGGCGTGCGCTTCGCCCCGCTGTTCACCACCACTGATGAAGCGCGGACCTATTTGGGCATGGTCGAGGAAGACCCGCACACGACTTACATCGAAGCGATCAAAGTGCTGCAGGACGTGGGCATCGCCTATCTGTCGATCGCCGAAGCCGATTGGGACAACGCCCCGGCGATGCCATTGACGTTTCGTCAGGCAGTACGCGCAACCTTCAGCGGCGCGATCATTTACGCCGGGCGCTACACCGCCGAATCCGGGGCGCAACTGCTCGACTCCGGGCTGGCGGATCTGATCGCTTTCGGCCGCCCGTTCATGGCCAACCCCGACCTGCCGGCGCGCATTGCCAATGACTGGCCGTTGAACGCGCTGAACCCGGCGACGGTGTATGGCGGCACCGCCGAGGGCTATGTGGATTACCCCGTTTATCCCGGCTAACCCTTTCCACGCGGCGTCAAGCGCTCCCGCAACAGCGGGAGCGTTCATCCGAGTCAGAGTGCAAGCCCTTGTGGGAGCGAGCCTGCTCGCGAAAGCGGCGTGTCAGTCAGCCAAAATGTTGAATATGACGACGCCTTCGCGAGCAGGCTCCCTCCCACAGGGGAGATCTGAATATCACGCAATTCACCGCACAAAAACCTATACACAAACTACAATCTGTACAACTATCTGGATTTAGCACTTAAACGTCCACGCGGCAGCCTGCTGCCTTTACGCTGAATTCGTGAAATGAACAAAACCCGTCGGTTGTGCCTGGTGCTGGGTGACCAGTTATCGTTTGATCTGGCGTCATTGGCCGGACTGGATAGCGAACACGACCGTGTGCTGATGGTCGAGGTCATGGAAGAAGCCACCCATGTCGCCCATCACCCGCAGAAGATCGCGCTGATTTTCAGTGCCATGCGTCACTTTGCTCAGGCGCTGGAGAACCAGGGCATCCACGTGCATTACGTGGCCCTCGACGACCCGCAGAACAGCGGCTCGGTGCTCGGCGAGCTGAAGCGCTGGCAGGCTTTGTTGCAGGCCAGCGAGTTGCACGTGACGGAGTGCGGAGACTGGCGCCTGGAGCAATCGCTCAAAGCATGTGGTGTGCCGATCCACTGGCACGCCGACGGCCGCTTCCTGTGCAGCCGCGATGAGTTTCGCGCTTGGGCCGCAGGCAAAAAACAGTTGCGCATGGAATTCTTCTACCGCGAGATGCGCCGCAAAAGTCGCCTGTTGCTCAACGGTGACGGCACGCCGGTCGGCGGCGCGTGGAACTTTGACGCCGAGAATCGCAAAGCTTTGCCGAAAACCGTCAAGGCACCCTACCCGGCCGGTTTTGCCAACGATGCAATCACCGTCGAAGTCCTCGCCTTGGTAAAACACCGTTTCGCCAGTCATTACGGCAGTCTGGAGGACTTCAACTATCCGGTGACGCACGCCGATGCGCAGGCGCTCTGGGCGTACTTTCTCGACTACGCCTTGGCCGGCTTCGGCGACTATCAGGACGCCATGGCCAGCGACGAGCCGTTTCTGTTCCATGCGCGCATCAGCGCGGCGCTGAACATTGGCTTGCTCGACCTGCGCCAGCTCTGCGCTGATGTGGAGTCGGCCTATTGGTCCGGCAGCATCGCGCTGAATGCTGCCGAAGGTTTCATCCGCCAACTGATCGGCTGGCGCGAATATGTCCGTGGCGTTTACTGGCTGCACATGCCCGAGTACGCCGAGGGCAATGCATTCGCCAACCAGCGGCCATTGCCGGAGTTCTACTGGACCGGTGCTACCAAAATGAATTGCATGCGCCAGGCCATCGGCCAAAGCCTCAAACACGCCTACGCCCATCACATCCAGCGCCTGATGGTCACCGGTAATTTCGCCCTGCTCGCCGGCATCGCGCCGAAGCAGATCTGTGAATGGTATCTGGCGATCTACATGGACGCGTTCGATTGGGTCGAACTGCCCAACACCCTCGGCATGGTCATGCACGCCGATGGCGGTTACCTCGGTTCCAAGCCTTATTGCGCCAGCGGCCAGTACATCAACCGGATGTCCGACTACTGTCGCGACTGTGCTTACTCCGTGCGCGAAACCACGGCCGACAACGCCTGCCCGTTCAACGCCCTGAACTGGCATTTCCTGATGCGCCACGCCGACCTTCTACGGAGCAATCAGCGCATGGCCATGATGTACAAAAACCTCGACCGCATGCCGCCAGCCAAACAACAGGCACTGTGGCAACGCGGCCAACAGTTGCTCGACACGCTGGATAACGGCGACTCGTTATGAAAACGCACGCACCCGTGCCCCGCGTGCAACTTAAACAGGGCGCCCCGGGTCAATGGCTCACAAAGCTTACGAAGCAACCTGGGTGTTCGCTTGAAACACGCCTATTTAACGCAGACCAATAATCAAGGCATGAGGGGTGGATATCCTGAAACAGCTTACTCGCGAGGAGCTTGAGTCCGAGGTGACGCGCCTGCGCCTGGCCGTCAAAGCGACCTGCGACGCCGTCTGGGACTGGAATCTGACAACCCATCAGATTGTCTGGAACGACGCGTTGGAACAGGCGTACGGCTATGCCCCCAGCGCCATCGAACCGACGTGTGACTGGCGCTTTGCGCAGATCCACCAGCAGGATCGCGCGCGGGTCGAGACTTCGATTCGGGCGGCGATGGCGGGCACAGGCACCACCTGGAGTGCCGAGTACCGCTTCCGCTGTCAGGACGGATCCTACGCCGAGGTGCTCGACCGCGGGCATCTGATCCGCAATGCCGACGGCAAAGCCGAACGCATGATCGGGGCCATGCTCGACCTGACCCGTTCGCGAAGTGCCGAAACCGCACTGCGCAAGAGTGAAGAGCGCTTCAGTACCATTCTGGAAACCATCGAAGCCGCGTTCGCCATCGTCAAAGTCAAATTCGACGCCGACGACTACCCCATCGATTACTGCTTCGTTGAAGCCAACCCGGCGTTCGAGCGTCAGGCCGGGGTCAACCTGCGGGGCAAGTGGGTCACTGAGTTTGCGCCCAACCTGGAGAAATTCTGGTTCGAGACCTACGGCCATGTGGCCAAGACCGGCGAGCCGGCCAACTTCGAGAACTACGCCAACACCTTCGAACGCTGGTTCGACGTACGCGCCGTCCGTGTCGGTGACCCGGCCGATCGGCAGATTGCGATCTTCTTCAGCGACGTCACCGAGCGCCGCGACGCGCAGGAACGCTTGCGCGTCAGCGAGGCGATCGCTCGGGAAAACGTCGAACGGGTCCAACTGGCCTTGGCCGCCGGCGCCATTATCGGCACTTGGCACTGGCACTTGCCCACCGATCGTTTCTACGTCGACGAAGCTTTCGCCCGGGTCTTCAACCTTGACCCGGCACTGGGCCGCGACGGTTTGAGCCTGGAGCAAGTGGTAGTCACCGTGCACCCCGATGACCGCGAGGGGCTGACAGAGGCAATCAATGACGCCCTTGCCCGCGGTGGCGCCTATTCGCACCAGTACCGAGTGCGCGGTGCGGATGGCAAATACACCTGGATCGAAGCCAACGGACGCGTCGAATGCGCCGAGGACGGCACGCCTTTACGCTTTCCCGGCGTGCTGATCGATGTCGAAGACCGGCGCAATGTCGAAGACGAACGTGACCGGGTCACCGCCGCTTTAAAAGCGCTCAACGACACACTGGAACAACGGGTCTCGGCGCGCACCGCAGAGCTGATGCAGGCCGAAGAGAAGTTGCGCCAATCGCAGAAAATGGAAGCCGTCGGGCAACTCGCTGGCGGTCTGGCCCATGACTTCAACAACCTGCTGGCGGGGATCTGTGCCTCTCTGGAGCTGATGGAAAAACGCATCGCCCAAGGTCGTCTGAAGGACATCGACAAATACATGCTGATCGCCCAGGACGCCGCCAAACGCGCGACTGCCCTGACCCATCGCCTGCTGGCGTTCTCCCGCCGGCAGACCCTCGATCCTCGGCCGACTGAAGTCAACGCACTGATTGCCGGCATGACCGAACTGATCCAGCGCACCGTCGGCCCGAGCATTCGCCTGAAGACGGTCGTTGCCGCCGATCTGTGGCCGGCGCTGGTCGACGCCAGCCAACTGGAAAACGCTTTGCTCAACCTGTGCATCAACGCCCGTGATGCGATGCCCGATGGCGGCAGCATTACCGTTGAAACCGCGAATCGAACCTTCGATGCTGAATCGGCGCGCATCAGGGAGATGCCCGAAGGGCAATACCTGTGCCTGTCGGTTGCCGACACCGGTACCGGTATGAGTGCGGAGGTCATGGCCAAGGCGTTCGACCCGTTTTTCACCACCAAACCGCTGGGCCAGGGCACCGGGCTGGGGCTGTCGATGATCTACGGTTTCACCAAGCAATCCGGCGGCCAGGTGCGGGTGCAGTCGACCGTGGGGCAAGGCACCATCATCTGCATTTACCTGCCGCGCTACCGCGGCGAAACGCAGCGCAATCACGATGACACGCACAACTCGGCAACCCTGCCGGCAAAGGCCGGTGAAACCATCCTGATTGTCGACGACGAACCCACCGTTCGAACGCTGCTCAAAGACGTGCTGAACGACCTCGGCTACAACCTGCTCGAAGCGGCCGACAGCGTTGAGGGACTGGAAGTATTGCGTTCCAGCGCGCACATCGATTTGCTCATCACCGATGTCGGCTTGCCGGGCGGCATGAACGGCCGGCAGATGGCCGCTGCGGGCCGGGAAATCAGGCCGAGGCTGAAGACTTTGTTCATCACCGGGTACGCGGAAAACTCAGTGATCGGCAACGGTCAGCTCGGCCCGGGCATGCAGGTACTGACCAAACCGTTTGCCGTCGACACACTGGTGTCACGAGTCGGTGGCCTGCTGTCCATCGACGTTGAGTGAGGGTTGCGCAGCGGATGTCATGAACCTGTTGCGCCCTGCCGTTTTCGCTTGATACAGCGCTTGGTCGGCGCACTCGATCAGAGCGCTCACCGGCTCCAGATGCGGACCGCGCGCAGCGGCGATGCCGATGCTCAGGCTCACACGAGCCACCGGACTGGTGGGGTGGGCAATGTTGGCTTGCTGCAGGCGCTCGATAATCAGCTGCGCCACCACCGCAGCGCCGTCCATATCGGTGTCGGGCATGATCACGGCGAACTCTTCGCCGCCGTAGCGCGCCACCAGGTCCGACGGTCGCCGCACACACTCATCCAGCACGCTACCGACGGTTTGCAGACAAGCGTCGCCGGCAACATGCCCGAAGGCATCATTGAAGCGCTTGAAATAGTCGATATCGATCATCAGCAAGGCCAGTGACGATCCGTCGCGCTTTGCCCGACGCGCCTCTGTGGCCAGGGTCTGGTCGAAGCAGCGCCGATTCGCCAGCCCGGTCAGCGCATCCTTCATGGCCAACAACTCAAGTTGCCGATTGGAGCCGAGCAACTGCTGCTGAGCGATGCGCAGTTCGCCTTCAACCTGGGTCCGACGGCGGATGTCGAGGATCAAGAACCAGCCGATCAGACCGGTGAGCCCCAACAGCCCCGCCACCACCACCGCCGACAGCAGTGCCTCGGTTCGCCACGCCTTGAGCGCTTCACGCTTGCCGATGGCGACCGTGGTGATCAGTGGCAACTTCTCACTTTTGCGGAAGGCGTAGAGGCGTTCGACGCCATCCAGGCTGGAGGTATAAGACGCGGTGCCGACCGATTGATCGACCAGGTACTTGGCGTAGATCGGCGACTTGGAAAAGTTGCGGCCCATGTCCTGCTCGCGGAAGGGATAGCGCACCAGCAACGTACCGTCGGTATAGGACAAGCCGATGGCGCCGTCCTGGCCGATGTCGAGTTTGCCGAACAGGCGCAGAAAGTTTTCCACGCCCAGGGTCACGGCCACAACCCCGGCGAACTCGCCGCGATCATTATTGAAACGGCGGCTGACGGTGATCACCCACTCCTGATTGGAACGGCTGCGGATCGGTGGCCCGATAAAGGGTTCGCGGCTCGGATCGGCGCGATGATGAATGAAATAGGCTCGATCACTGCTGTTGGCACCGACCGGAATCGGCCGGTTCGACGACATCAGCCAATGGCCATGGCGGTCATAGATGGTGATACCGCTCAGTTGTGGCATCAGCGGTTGCTGGCGGTTGATCAGGGCACTCAGGCGCTGAATCTGCGCGGGGCCACTGCCTTCGGTCTCCAGGCGTTCGACCAGCCCGAGCAACAGCAGCGAACTTTGCCGGACAATGCCTTCGGAATAGGTCTCGAGTGCTTGGGTCAGGTTCAACCCGTGCACGTTGACTTCCTCCAGCGCGCGATCGCGCGAAGACAGCACTTTCCAGATGGTCAGCGACGCCAGGGAGCAGCCGATGACCAGCAGCAAGAGGATGACGAGGTGTGTATCACGCTTCACGAAAGTACCTAATGGAAAGTCCGGTTTCCGGTTCCGGCCGTTACTGATTCAAGGCAATAACAGCGGTCGTATGTCCTCGACCGGCGCAAGGATACAAGTAGCGCGTCGAACGTGCAGCAACCGTATGACGGAACGTCGTTTTCAGCCCCTTGGCGTTGTTTCGCAACGACACGGCAGCGGCCTGCAACTTATATTCACGGCCGCAGGTCATTAGGCTTGCTGAGGTTGAATCCATCCGCAAACCTCGAACATTGAAGACACCGCCGTGGCCGCTGACCTCGATCGCCGCAACAACCTGTCCCTGGACAGCCTGAACTTTTTCCTCGCCGACGTGCGCGACGGCCTCGGCCCCTATCTGGCCATTTACCTGTTGGCGGTGCATCACTGGGAGCCGGCCAGCATTGGTCTGGTGATGACCATCGCCGGGGTCGCTGCGCTGATCACCCAGACACCCGCCGGCGCCTGGGTCGACAACAGCCGGCGCAAACGTGCGTTGATTGCGATTGCCGCGCTGGTGGTGACCGGAAGCTGCCTGGTGCTGCCGTTCGTGACGTCGTTCACTTGGGTGGCGCTGACGCAAACCTTGAGCGCAATGGCCGCCTCGATATTCGCCCCGGCCATTTGTGCGATTACCCTGGGCATGACCGGGCCACGGGCGTTCACTCGGCGAACCGGGCGCAACGAAACCTTCAATCATGCCGGCAATGCCTGCGCCGCACTGCTGGCCGGTATATTTGCCTACCTGTTCGGCCCGGTGGCGGTGTTCTATCTGATGGCGGCCATGGCCCTGGCCAGTGTCATTGCCATCGCCTGCGTTTCGCCAGCAGCCATCGACCATGATCTGGCGCGCGGACTGGATCCGGCCGACGCCAGCCACCGCCAGCCTTCCGGTTTGTCGGTGCTGCTGAGCAACCGGCCGCTGTTGCTGTTCGCCATTTGCTGTGCGCTGTTCCACCTCGCCAATGCGGCGATGTTGCCGTTGGTCAGTCAAAAACTCGCGCAAGCCAATTTGCAGATGGCCACCCCGCTGACCTCGGCCTGCATCGTCGCCGCTCAATTGGTGATGGTGCCGGCGGCATTACTGGTCGGGGCGAAAGCCGATCTGTGGGGGCGCAAGCCGCTGCTGCTGGCCGGATTTCTGATCCTGCCCTTGCGCGGCGTGCTCTACACGCTGTCAGACGATGCCTATTGGCTGGTCGCGGTGCAACTGCTCGACGGCGTCGGCGCAGGCCTGTTCGGCGCCTTGTTTCCGATCATGGTCAAAGACCTCACCCAGGGCACCGGTCACTTCAACATCAGCCTCGGTGCACTGACGACAGCCTTCGGACTGGGCGCAGCGCTGAGCAACGGCCTCGCCGGGTTCGTTGTGCAGGAGGCTGGTTACAGCGCGGCGTTTCTGACCCTGGCCGGTATTGCGGCGGTGGCGGTTGTGTTGCTTGGGATCGGGGTGCCGGAAACTCAGCGCAGTGGCGGGCGGGCTGAGACCGGGGTGGTCGAAGCCAGCGCTGAATCCTCAGCGTAATCCATATCCCGTCCCTGCCCTCTCATCGCCGTCAAATCGTGTTTGCGCGGCATTAAAAATCCAGGACTCAGTGGATCAGGCAAGCAATCCAGAGGAATGCACTTCGGCGCCGAGGCGCTGACCGAGAGAATGTTCGTGCACAGGCTCAGACGAATAAACCCTCAATCGCAAGGACATTCCAGTGAAAGGTTTTTGCTTGGCCTTCGGGCTGCTCTTCAGTACTTTTTCAGCCATGGGAGCCGATATGTCGAACGGCGCAGACAACTTCTACACCAGCGATAAAGTGACCGTGGAAAAGGTCACCTTCAAGAACCAGTACGGAATGAAGGTCGCAGGCAATCTGTTCAGCCTGAAGAACCTTGACCCACAGTCAAAAAATGCCGCGATCATCGTCGGCCACCCGATGGGCGCAGTGAAAGAGCAAAGCGCCAATCTCTACGCGACCAAAATGGCCGAACAAGGTTTCGTCACGCTGTCGTTCGACTTGTCCTTCTGGGGCGAAAGCGAAGGCCTGCCACGCCAGTCGGTTGCGCCGGACATTTATGCCGAAGACTTCAGCGCGGCGGTGGACTTTCTCGGCACTCGCCCACTGGTCGATCGCGAGCGTATCGGCGTTATCGGTATTTGCGGCAGCGGCAGCTTCGCCATCAGCGCCGCCAAGATCGACCCACGTTTGAAGGCGATTGCCACCGTCAGCATGTACGACATGGGTGCTGCCAACCGTAACGGTCTCAAACATTCGCTCACGCCAGCGCAACGCCAATCGATCATTGAACAGGCGGCGCAGCAGCGTGACGCGCAGTCCTGGGGCGGCCCGGTCCGCTACACCGGCGGCACACCGCTCAAACTCACTGGCAATGCCGTGGGTGACGAGTTCTACGATTTCTACCGCACCCCGCGTGGCCAGGTCACCCCGGCCGGTGCTTCGCCGCAGACCACCACCATGCCGACGCTGATCAGCAACGTGAAGTTCATGAACTTCTACCCGTTCAATGACATCGAGAGCATCTCTCCGCGCCCGCTGCTGTTCATTGCCGGCGCTCAAGCGCACTCCCGCGAGTTCAGTGAAGACGCGTACCAGCGCGCGGCCGAGCCCAAAGAGCTGCTGATCATTCCAGGGGCCGGCCATGTCGACTTGTACGACCGGGTCAACCTGATTCCCTTCGCCAAATTGACCACGTTCTTCAGCCATAACCTGAAGTAACGTCATCGAAACGCTGCTAGCACGTTAAAGCGCAGACACGACAAAAGCCTGCTTTCAGAGCAGGCTTTTGTTCGGTCGCGTCGGCTTACTTCTGCTGAGCCGTCAGCGCCGAGTAGCTGTTCATCAGGTTGCGGTAGTTGGGGATGCGCTGCGACAGCAGATTACCCAAGCCTTCAATATCGTTGCGCCAGTCGCGGTGCAGCTCACAGGCCACCGAGAACCAGTTCATCATCTGCGCACCGGCTTGGGTCATGCGGCTCCACGCAGCCTGTTGCACGGTGGTGTTGAAAGTGCCGGAAGCGTCGGTCACCACAAACACATCAAACCCTTCTGCCAGCGCCGACAAGGTCGGGAACGCTACGCAGACATCCGTCACCACACCGGCAATGATGATCTGCTTGCGGCCGGTGGCTTTGATCGCCTTCACAAAATCTTCGTTGTCCCAGGCGTTGATCTGGCCTGGACGAGCGATGTACGGCGCGTCCGGGAACATCTCTTTCAACTCCGGTACCAGCGGGCCGTTCGGGCCTTGTTCGAAACTGGTGGTGAGGATGGTTGGCAGTTCGAAGAACTTCGCCAGATCCGCCAGGGCCAGCACGTTGTTCTTGAACTCGTTTGGCGAGAAGTCCTGCACCAGGGAAATCAGGCCGGTCTGGTGGTCGACCAGCAGCACGATGGCGTCGTCTTTGTTCAGGCGGTTGTAGGTTGGAGTGGTCATGGTGTGCGTCCCTTTTCAATGTTGGAAAGTTATTGTTGCGTTCAAGTTGTGTACAGGTTACTGACGCATCGAAAAGGGATAAATCGGTTGAAATGGGTTTCACCGTCAACCTGAACAGGACAATTCAACGACGGTGTTCTCTTCGTTCCCACGTTGAAGCCAGCAAATTCAGGGTTATTAGCTAATAACACCTTCATTAAACCGTCGCTCAAACGTTGTACTAGGATAGGATCCAAGTCTGCGGTTTTTCGTCGACCAAGGAGATCGTCGACAGGACTGCAGACGTTTTTGAATTAACGCCTCTCAGGGATGACACGCACATGAATTCACACTTGTTCCCCCACATCGGCAAGGTCATCGCCAGCACCGGCAGCCGGCACTTTCCGCGCATGCTGCATGACCTGATCCTGACGCAACTGGCGGTCGACGCCACGCACATCCGGCAGATGCGTGTCGAACCAGTGGGCCGCGCGTCGAGCCGCAGTGAGCCGGAGCCGCTGAAAGAGCCGGCCCTGCTCGCCGAAACGGTGTTTTCCGAACACAGTGCGGCGGCTCACCATTTACAGAATCCGCCGGCCGCGACCAGTGCGGACGCCTCGCAACTGCACCTGACCCGGCGCAAGGACGGCTATCGCTACGTGATTTCGGTGTACCGCAACGGCGAGTCGCAGCGCTTTTCCGCGCAGGAGCGCAGCCTGTTGCAGGACATCTCCCCGGTGCTGCTGCCGATGGTGGAAAAACACATCAACGCCCTGCAACCGGCCACCCCTGATCCACAAATTCCCTCCGAAGCAGCCGAAGGCAGCGGCCTGGAAACCTTGCGCCTGCGCTTTGACGAGCGCCTGGAGCAACTGGGACTGAGCCTGTCGAACCGCGAAACCGAAGTGTGTGTCGGCCTGCTCGCCGGCCGCACGGCGCCGGAACTGGCGGAGCAATTGGCGTTAAAGGTCAACACCGTCGAGAGTTATCTGAAACGCGCGGCGATCAAGTTGGGCATCAGCGGGCGGCATTCGTTGATGCGCTGGATGTATTCGCCGTTGGAGGCGTTGGCGTCGAGTGCGGCTTGATACGCCGGGATTGCGACGCCTTCGGTATTTGGGTGGGTCAGTTGGATCTACCCCCTCACCCCAGCCCTCTCCCCCAAGGGGGCGAGGGGGAAAGGGAGCCGATCATTGTGGTTTTCAAAACCTGAGTTCGACTTGGGAGCCGATCATTGTGCTTTTCAAAACCTGAGTTCGACTCGGTAGTTCACGTCGGTGCATCTTCAGCAAACACCGCGGTCAGTCCCCTCTCCCACTGGGAGAGGGTTAGGGTGAGGGCAATCCTGCGACGTGCTCCAATGCCTGATTCACCGCCAATTCCCCCAACATCACCACTTGCGCAATACCCAGCAAGGTATTGCGATGCGGCCCCTCCAGCATCCCGGCAAAATCAGACAACATGACCGAGGCGGATGCCAGCGATTCACAGGCGTTTGCCAGCAGGGATTCGGTATCAATTTGCGGGTTGACCCGGAACATAGCGTTGGGCGTATAGGGCGTGGCCATGATGTTGGCCGCAGTCACCGGCGGATCGGGTGTCTTGGACATCGGCTCAAACTCCTTCTGCGCAGCGAGGGAGCAGGCTCCCTCACGCGGCCGTTTCGCAATTAATTGGGCAAGCGCTGATTGTCGAGGACGCGACTCACCACCAATTCACTCAACATGATCACCTGTTGCAGGATCAGCATCTTCTTGCGGTGCGGGCTGTCGATCGAGTCGGCAAGGTCGCGGGCCATGTCACTGGCCGATGACAGCGATTCGTAGGCTTCAACCAGCAGGGTTTCGTCGTCGACGGTGGGGTCGATCAGGTAGATCTTGCCGGTTTTGCGGGTGGGCTTTGAGGTTTTGAGCGCGGACGGATTGAGGTAGAAATTGATCGCCCGTTCTGTGGCCTCTTTGATGTTTTGAGGTTCCAGTGCGGCGTCGTAGGGGATCGGATCGGTGTCCGGAGGGTTCGGCGTAACTTTGAACATATTCATCTAATTCCTGAAATAGGGCCGCGACCGTTCTCTACTAAAAGAAGGGTGGCGGCTGTGCACAGGTTAGTAGACCGGTGGAATTAGCAAGACCGGCGCGCCCGAGGGCGCCCTGCGCACAACCACCATTGAGTGCAGGCAGAGACGCACCTGACTAAATGGAACTCATGCACTTACTAATACCAATCGGGCTACTAAACCCGACCACTGATAGGCAGTGGCAGGGAAACGATAGAGCCCATGGGATAAGCGCACAAGCCGGCGGATTCTGGCGTACGCGTAGGTAACGACGCAAGGTGTTGTAGGCGGTATGACGTAACGGTTCGTGTAATTTAAACGCGCAATCGGCGTTGTGTTTATTGATGGAAATTCTGGATGGCGGTGATTCGAGGTTTTGCGGTGTGTCAGTTGGATCTACCCCCTCACCCCAGCCCTCTCCCCCAGGGGGGCGAGGGGGAAAGGGAGCCGATCTTTGTGCTGTTCAAAACCTGAGTTCGACTCGGTATCCCACGTCGGTGTACCTCGAAAGAACACCGAGATCAGTCCCCTCTCCCTCTGGGAGAGGGTTAGGGTGAGGGCAATCCCGCGACGTGCTCCGATGCCTGATTCACCGGCAATCCCCCCAACATCACGACCTGTGCAATGCCCAGCAGGTTTGATGAGGGGCCGCTTTTAATCCCGCGCCAACGCCTCGATCGGATCAAGCCGCGAAGCATTCCGCGCCGGCACAAAGCCAAACACAATCCCGATCAACGTCGAGCACACCACCGCCGTCAACACCGACGCCAGCGAGAACACCATCTCCCACTCCTTGATAAACACCGAAAACAAATGCCCGATGGCATACGACAGGGAAATGCCGATCGCCCCGCCCAACAGACAAACCATCACCGCCTCCACCAGAAACTGCTGACGAATGTCCGACTGCCGCGCCCCCACCGCCATCCGAATACCGATCTCGCGAGTGCGCTCGGTCACCGACACCAGCATGATGTTCATCACTCCGATGCCGCCGACCACCAGGGAAATCACCGCAATCAGCGACAGCAGCAACGCCAGCGAGCGGCTGGTTTTCTGCACGGTCTGCAGGACGCTGTCGAGGTTGTTGGTGAAGAAATCCTTGGTGCCGTGGCGTTGCAGCAGCAGTTGGGTGACGTGCTCTTCCACCACTTTGCTCGGCTGGCCGTCCTTCATGCGCACGCTGATGCTGTCCAGATAACGCTGGCCCAACACCCGCCCGGCCGCCGTTTCGTAGGGCACCCAGACGTTGAGGGTCTTGCCCGAGGCAAACAGGCTTTTATCCTGCGCGGCCACGCCGATCACTGTGCATGGCAGGTTGCCGATCAGGATCACCTGGCCCAACGGGTCGACATCCTGGCCGAACAGGCGCTGCCGGGTGTTGTGATCGATGACCACCACCTGCGCCTGGCGCCGCGCATCGCTTTCGCTGAACGGGATGCCCGCGGCCATTTTGATCCCGCGCACCTTGAAGTACTGATCGCTGACGCCGTTGACCTGCGCATCCAGATCGATATTGCGATAACGCAACAACAGGCTGCGGCCGATCATCGGCGTGGCGCTGTCGACGTAGTACAACTGATTCAGCGCGGTGACGTCGGCCGGCGTCAGGGTTTCAATGGCGGCGGCACGTTTGTCGCCATAACTGCTGCCGGGGTAGACATCGATGGTATTGCTGCCAATCGCGGCGATGTCCTTGAGCACGTAGTTTTTCGCGCCCTCCCCGACCGCCGAAATCGACACCACCGACGTGATGCCAATGACGATGCCGAGCATGGTCAGCAAGGTACGCATGCGGTGCGAGATCAACGCCACCCACGCCATGGCGAACGCCTCTTTGAACAGCCCGAGACTGGCGACCAGGCGACGCGAAGCGGTGGCTTTCGGTGCCACCGGTTCTTCGCTGAGCAGGTGCGTGGTATCGCGTTCGTTGCTGCGGTCGCTGAGGATTTCGCCGTCGCTGACTTCGATGATGCGCTCGGCATTGGCCGCCACTTTCGGGTCGTGAGTGACCAGAATCACCGTGTGCCCCGCCGCGTGCAGCTCCAGCAGGATGCGCATGACCTCCTTGCCGCTGGCCGTGTCGAGGGCGCCGGTCGGTTCGTCGGCGAGGATCACTTCGCCGCCGTTCATCAAGGCGCGGGCGATACTCACGCGCTGTTGCTGACCGCCGGAGAGCTGGCTCGGCCGATGCGTCAAATGCCCTTCCAGACCCAGTCGCGCCAACAACTCACGGGCACGGGCATGGCGTTGAAGCTGTGGCGTACCGGCGTAAATCGCCGGCATCTCGACGTTGTGCATTGCGCTCAAATGCGGCAGCAAGTGGTAACGCTGGAAGATGAAACCAAAGTAGTCGCGGCGCAGCTCGGCCAGGGCCTGATTGTCCAGATCGCGGGTTTCCTGGCCGTTGATCCTGTAGCTGCCGGCGGTGGCGTAATCAAGGCAACCGAGAATGTTCATCAGCGTCGATTTACCGGAACCGGAGGCACCAATGATCGCCACCATTTCCCCGGCATTGATCGTCAGATTGATGTTGTTCAACGCGAGAAACTCGCGGTCGCCAGCGGTGAAACTGCGGGTGATGCCGCTCAGCTGTAGCAGTGGCTCAGTCATGCTCAGGCCCCCGCCACATTGTTCAGCGGATCACCGATCACCACGCGGTCGCCTTCTGCCAGACCGGCGTTGATCTGCACTTTGACGTTGTTGTTGATCCCGGTCTGCACATTGCGCGACTGCGCGTGGCCCTTGGCGTCGAGCACCCGTACCGGAAAACTGCCATCGGCATTGCGCGGGCCGAGCGCCGCCACCGGCACGGTCAGCACCGACTTGGCGGTGTCGAGGATAATGCGCACCTGCGCGGTCATCGAGATGCGCAGGCGATGGTCGGGATTGGGCACCTCGAACAACGCGTTGTAAAACACCGCGCTGCTTTGCTTAGGCGTACCGGCGGGCGGTGTTTCAAGAAAGTTCTGCGGCGCCGGGTCCGTGCCGCGCAGTTTCGCGTAGTAGCGTTTGTCCTCGCCGAGAATGGTGAAATACACCTCTTGCCCCGGGGCGATGTGAATTACATCGGCCTCGGACACCTGCGCCTTGACCGTCATGGTGTCCAGATCTGCCAGTTTCAGCAGGACCGGTGCCAATTGGCTGGCGATCACGGTCTGGCCTTCCTGAGTGACCACGCCGACCACGTCGCCATCAATCGGCGCAACAATCCGTGTGTAGGCCAGATTGACCTTGGCCGTGTCGATCTGGATGTGCGCGCTTTTGATCTGCGCATCCAGCGACATCAGATTGGCCTGTTGCACCTGATAATCCGACTCGGCGGTTTCGAAGTCCTGTCGCGAGATCGACGCGTCGTCCTGCAAGTTCTTGTAGCGCTCGTAAATCGCTTTGGTCTGCCTGAGCTGAGCTTGGGTCGCACGTTTTTGCGCTTGCAGGTTCTCCTCATCGACCTGGGCCTGGCGCAAAGTGTTCTGCAACACCAGCGGATCGATTTCCGCCAGCCACTGGCCCTTCTTCACCTTGTCGCCGACCTTGACCTTGAGCGACTTCAATTGCCCCGACACTTGCGCGCCGACGTCCACTTGTTTGATGCCTTCGAGCAACCCGGTGGCGAGAACCGCGTTTTCAATGTCACTGCGTTCCACCGGCGCGGTCAGGTATTGCGGCGCCTCGGCCGGTGCCTGCACCGCGTAGAACGCCAATCCCGCTACTGCCACCAACGCCAATCCCATACCGACTTTGCGCAACTTCGACTTTTCCATAAATAACCACAAGTCCGTTCAGGGGTGAGCCCGGCCAGCAGCCGGGCTCTGGTAGATAAACAACAATCAGGAAACCACTTGGCCGGCCGGCACTTTCAGGCCGTCATGCCACCACGCCGCGAGACTGAAAACGTTGGGCGTCTTGAGAATCGTGAAGTGGTTGCCCGGCCCGTACCACACCGCCAGATCCGTCACCTGGCGTTGCCAGCCTTCGACCATCGCCGCTTGCTCACGCTGATTGCCCCACGCATCCAGCGTCGGGTCATCGACCAGCGCCAGCCGCACCGGCCCGGTGTAGGCCAACTGCGGTTGATAGACCGTGCGCAAGGCTGTGGCGAAGGTGCGGACCGGGCCGTGCATGGCCTGCGCTGACGAACGCGCAGACAACACACCGGCGCGCACCATGCCCTCGTGCAACAGGCGCATTTGCGTGGTGTCGTCAGCCTCGGCGAACGCCAGCGGGTCGATGCCCAACGACTTGCCGCTGGACAGTTGCAGCGTCTCGATCAAGCGTTCCAGCGCGGCAGTCGTGGTGTACGGTTTGCCCGCCGTACCGTTGCCGCCGGGCGATTCGCTGTCGATCAGGGTCAACGACGCCACCTCACGCCCCGCCGCCTGCAACTGCGCGGCCATGGCATGCGCGACCCAGCCGCCGAAGGAATGGCCGATCAGGTGCACCGGACCTTGCGGATACAACTGCTCGACCGCTTGCAGATAGCACTTCGCTGCCGCTTCAACCTGGCTGTGCGGCACGCCGCTGCCATCGAGCCCGCGCGGTTGCAGGCCGATGATCGGCCACTCCGGGCCCAAGGCCTCGGTCAGGTGAATGAACCCGGTGACACTGTCGCCCGCCCCCGGCACGCAGAAGATCGGCGCATGCCCGGCGTGCCCGCTCTGAATGGTCAACAGCGGCTGATAGGCCTCTGGCTCCGGAACCTGCGCAGCGGCCATAGCCTGACTCAAGGCCTGACCGAGCGCCTGAATATCCGGAGCTTTCATCATGCTGCGGTGATCACCCGGGACATCGATGCAGCGCAGCAAACCTGTACTGATCTTGTTTTCCCAACCACGGGTCGGACTCGGCTGCGCCTGCCCCGGCATCAGTGCCTGAGCGCGGAACAAGTGCACCGGCTGACTGGCCGGGCTGACCCGGTAATGCGCCAGCGCCAGGCCATGAGCGGCCTCACGATCGAAGTAACTCCAGGCATCCGCTGCACTCAGTGCGGCCAGTTCCGGGTCAGGCAATTGCTGTTCGCAGCAGCGCTGGAACAGCTCATCGAACGCAATGCGTTCGACTTCAGCCTCAAGCCGCTCGACCTCAGCCAACGCCGGCAGCCCTTCTGCACCGCGCATCTGCGAACGCGCGCGGCAGTGCTCCAGCAACTGATGCTTGTCGCGATGCGCGCCGCTCCAGCGGGTTTTATCCTGACTGGCCGGATGCGGCGCGTAGGTATCGAGCAGGGCGACAAACGCCACCGTCTCATCGAGACCCAGCAACTGCTGAGCGATTTCATACGCCAGCAAGCCACCAAACGACCACCCGGCCAGACGATACGGCCCATGCGGTTGTACCGCCCGGATAATCCCGACCATCCGCGTGGCCATGCACTCAAGCGTGCGCAGCTGCGGCTGCCCCAACGGCACACCGGGCAAACCGTAAATCGGAAACTGCCCCTCGATGTGCATCGCCAATGCCGGGAAATACACCTCCCTGCCGCTGAACTCATGGATCAGGAACAGCGCATCGCCGCCCTCGCCCGGCCGCACCACAACCAGTCCTTCCGGCTGTTCGGGCGCGGCATGGCGTTGACCGAGCAATGCGGCCAGCGACTCGACACTCGGACGCTGGAACAGCTCCGCCAGCGTCACCTGTTGCCCCGCACGCTGCAGCAGGTTGACCAGACGAATCGCCAGCAGCGAATGCCCGCCCAATTCGAAGAAGTTGTCGTGGCGTCCGACCTGTTCGACATTCAGCACCTCAGCCCAGACCCGCGCCAACACGGTTTCGACCTCGCCTTCAGGTGCTTCGTAATGTCGGCTGAGTACCGCGTCGAGGCCCGGCGCCGGCAGCGCCTGACGGTCGATCTTGCCGTTGGGACTCAAGGGCAGGACGTCGAGCGCAACAAACGCACCCGGCACCATGTACTCGGGTAACTGCTCAAGAATGAACGCGCGCAGCATGTCGATAGCCGGAGCAGCGCTGCCCTCGCGCACTGTGAAATACGCGACCAGACGCTCGTCGCGCATCAGCACGACCACCTCGCGCACACCCGGGTGCTGGATCAACCGCGCTTCGATTTCACCGAGTTCCAGGCGCAAGCCGTGCAGCTTGACCTGGAAGTCATTGCGCCCGAGGAATTCGAGGTTACCGTCCGCGCGGTAACGCACCAGATCGCCGGTGCGGTACAAGCGGTCCCCGGGCACAAACGGACTGTCGATAAAGCGCTCGGCCTGCATCTGTGGCAGTCCCATATACCCTCGCGCCACGCCGATGCCGCCGATGTGCAACTGGCCAATGACGCCGAGCGGTACCGCTTGGTCATGCGCATCAAGCACGTACAAACGGGTGTTACAAATGGCCTTGCCAATCGGTAATTCGGTGGATGGCACGGGCATGTGCGGTTCCAGTGTCCACGCGGTGCTGTCGACCGTGGCTTCGGTCGGGCCATACACGTTATGCAGGCGTACCCACGGCAGTTGCTGGCGCACTTCGCGGGCCAGGGCCGCCGTGAGTTCGCCGCCACCGCAGAACACATCGGTGAGGCTGGTGCATTCACTGACGTCTTGCAGCTCGAGAAATTGCTGCAACAGCGCCGGCACGAACTTGACCACCGTGACCCGCTGCTGACGAATCACTTGCGCCAGGTATGCCGGTTCCCGGTGACCTCCCGGCCGTGCCAGCACCAGACGCACACCGGCCGTCAGTGGCCAGAAGAATTCCCACACCGAACCATCGAAACTGAATGGGGCTTTCTGCAACAACGCGCCCTCTGGAGCTGGCGGGCAAATCTGCGAGCCCCAATGCACCAGATTGCACAAGCCACGATGTTCGAGCATCACGCCTTTGGGTGTGCCGGTCGAACCTGAGGTGTAGATCATGTACGCCAGGTTCGAAGGACTCAGACCTGGCACTTGCGGATCGTTTTCCGACTGGTCGTGCCAGGTGCATTGGTCAAAGTCGATCAGCACTGCCCCGGCCTCGGCAAACAGCGATCGCGTGGCCGTCTGCACCAGCACCGCCACCGGCGCGCAATCCCTGAGCATAAAGTCCAGGCGCTCCGCCGGATAAGCCGGATCCAGCGGCACGTACGCGCCGCCGGCCTTGAGAATGCCGAGCAGCCCCACCACCAGATCAAGCCCACGCTCGACGCACAGCGCCACCCGCGCATCCGGCCCGACGCCTTGCTCACGCAGGTGATGCGCGAGGCGGTTGGCACGGACATTCAGCTCGCGATAGGTCAGGCTGTGTTCGCCCGACTGCACGGCGATGGCGTCCGGCTGACGCCGCACCTGTGCTTCGAACAGGCTCTGCACCGGTTGCTCGACCGGGCAATCAAGCGCCGTCGCGTTGAAGTCGCCGAGCAGGCGTTGCTGCTCATCATCGGCAAGCAACTCGACTTGCGCCAAAACCGCCTGGTCATCACTGACCAGCGCCGCCAGCAAGCGCTGGAAGTAACCGACAAAACGCTGCACGGTCGACTCATCGAACAGCGCGGTGGCGTAGCGCAGCGAGCCACGAACCCCGTGCTGGCTTTCGCCCAGACTCAGCGACAGGTCGAACTTCACAAAGTGATTTTCCCCGGCCAGGCCTTCCAGCGTCAGCTCGTCGAGTGCCAGGGCTGGCGCCACGCTGCTGTCCCAGCTCAGCAAAGTCTGGAACAACGGTGTGTGGGAAAGGCTGCGCAGCGGTCGGGTGACTTCCACCACGTGTTCGAACGGCAGATCCTGATGCGCCTGCGCGGCCAGCGTCTGGGCCTTGACCCGCGCCAGCAGCGCTGCCCCCGTCAGATCACCCGAGGTATCGATGCGCAGCGCCAGGGTGTTGACGAACATGCCGATCAACCCTTCGATTTCGGCGCGGGTACGGTTGGCGACGGGCGAGCCGATGACCACATCGGACTGCCCGGACAGACGCGTAAGCAGCATCGCCCAGGCGCTCATGATTACCATGTACGGCGTCACGCTGTGGCGCTGACACAACGCCTTGAGACCGGCGCTGGTCTGCGCGTCCAGTACGATCTCGACACTGCCGCCGCGGTGATCCTGTTGCGCCGGCCGTGGTCGGTCAGTCGGCAGGCTCAACAATGCCGGGGCGCCGGCCAGGGTCTGCTGCCAGTAATCACTCTGGCGCTGCAACACCTCGCCGCTCAGCCAGCGCCGTTGCCATACCGCGTAGTCGGTGTATTGCAAGGCCAGCGGTGGCAGCGGATCGTCCTCGCCACGGCTGAACGCCTGATACAGCGCCATCAATTCATGGGTCAGCACGCCCATCGACCAACCGTCGGAGATGATGTGGTGCATCGTCAGCAACAGCACATGGTGATCATCGGCCAACTGCACCAGCCGTCCACGGATCAATGGATCGTCCTGCAAATTGAATGGCCCGCGCGCTTCAGCGTCGACCAAAGCACGCAAGGCCTCCTCGGTCTGTGGCTGTTGCCGCCAGTCTTCCACAATCAGCGGCAGACCACTGTCGACCGGGGCAATCAGCACCTGTGCTTCGTCGTTCAGTTGGGTGAACCGACTACGCAGGGTTTCGTGACGAGCGACGATTCGCGCCAATGCCCGTTGCAGTGCCACGGCGTCGAGTCGGCCACGCAGGTGCAAGCCCAGAGGAATGTTGTAGGCGGTGTTGCCGCCATCCATTTGCGCGAGGAACCACAAGCGTTGCTGGGCGAACGACAACGGCAGTGCCTGATCGCGCGGCGCCGGCAGAATCGGCGGCAAGCTGCTGCGTTCGGCCTGACTCAACACTTCGGCGACCGCCGCCAGTTCCGGGTTGGCAAACAGATCGGCCAGCGCCAGCTCCACGCCCAATTGCTGGCGCACCTGAGAGAGCATGCGCATGGCCAGCAATGAATGGCCGCCGAGCTCGAAGAAGTTGTCATAGCGACCGACCTGCCCGACCTGCAACACCTCGGCCCAGACCTGCGCCAGGCTTGCTTCCAGAGGATTGGCCGGTGCCTCGTAGGCCCGACTGAGCAGTGCCTCCTGCGTCGGTGCCGGCAGCGCCTTGCGATCGACCTTGCCGTTGTTGTTCAACGGCAATACATCGAGTTGCACCCACGCGGTGGGCACCATGTATTCCGGCAGTCGCGCGTGCATTTGCGCGTGCAGCTCAGCGCTGTCCAAGTGTTCATCATGCGTCGTGTAGTACGCCACCAGACGCGGGGAATCCTGTCCGTCGCGGCGCGCCAGCACCACCGTTTCCTTGATCCCCGGGCAGTTCAGCAGGCGATTCTCGATTTCTCCCGGCTCGATGCGGAAACCGCGAATCTTCACCTGATCGTCGTTGCGCCCGATGCAATCGAGTTGCCCCGGTGCCAGCCAGCGCGCGAGGTCGCCGGTGCGATAGAGCAACGCGCCCGGCATCTCGCTGAACGGATCGCAGAGGAATTTCTCGGCAGTCAGCTCCGCCCGGTTCAGATACCCCAGCGCCACGCCCTGCCCGCCGATATACAGCTCGCCGGTGACGCCCATCGGCACCGGCTGCTGATACGCATCGAGCACGTAAACCTGCGTGTTAGCAATCGGCCCGCCAATCGGCACGCTCTCGGCGTTTTCTGCCACTTCGCGCACTTCAAAGGTTGTGGCGTAGGTGGTGGTTTCGGTCGGGCCGTAGCAATGCACGATGCGCAATGTTGGCGCCTCGGCCAACATTCGACGAAACGCCGCCGGATCGCCACGCTCACCGCCGCACAGCAGAATCCGCAGGCCCTTGAGCGCCTGCGGAATCAGTTGCACGTATTGATTGAACAGCGCGGTAGTGACGAACAGGATCGTTGCGCCACTGCTGCTCAGTTCACGGCCGAAAGCATGCGGATCGAGCAAGGTTTGATGGTCGATGATCACCACGCGACCGCCATTGAGCAGTGGCCCCCAGATGTCCATGGTGCTCGCATCGAACGCCGGGTTCGAGGCGAAGACCACACGATCCTGCGCATTGAAATCGGCGTAACCGTTGTTGAGCACCAAGCGGCCGATGCCCCGGTGCGGCACCATCACGCCTTTCGGCGTGCCGGTGGAACCGGAGGTGTACATGATGTACGCCAGCGACTCGGACGACTGCAGCAGGTTCGGGTTGTGCGTCGGCAGGCCGTTGAGGGTCAGCCTGTCGAGGTCGATACGCGGCGCGGCGTAGTCGATGACCTCGCCGCTCAAGGTCAACAACGCCACCGCGCGGCAATCCTCGACCATGAACGCCTGGCGCTCGCTCGGTGCATTGATGTCCAGCGGCACATAAGCGGCCGCGCATTTGGCAATGGCCAGTTGCGCGACCAGCAACTCCAGCGAACGCGGCAACAGGATCGCCACGTGATCGCCCGGCTGCACGCCGTGAGCGATCAGGTGATGGGCCAGGCGGTTGGCTTGCGCGTTGAGTTCAAAGTAGCTCAGCGATTGCGCGCCGTGCACGGCCGCCACAGCTTTGGGATGCGCCGCCGCCTGCTGCTGGAAAACCCCGTGTACGGTCAGTGTTTGCGGGTAGCCACGCGCCGTGGCGTTGAAGTCGTACAGCAAGCGCTGGCGCTCATCGTTTGCCAGCAATGGCACACGTTCCAGCACCGCTTGATCATCGGCAACCATCGCCTCGAGCAGACGTTCGAAGTAGCCGATGTACCGCTTGATCGTCAGCGCATCGAACAGCGCCGTGGCGTAGTTCAGCGTGCCGCGCAGCACTCCGTTGACCTCGCCCAGTGTCAGCGTCAGGTCAAACTTGGCGACATCGCCGGTCCCGGCAACACCCTCCAGCGTCAGCTCGCCCAAGGCCAGTTGCGGGCCAACGCTGCCGTCCCAGCTTAACGTGGTCTGGAACAACGGGCTGTGCGCCAGGCTGCGCACCGGGCGGGCGATTTCCACCACTTGCTCGAACGGCAGATCCTGATGCGCCTGCGCTTCCAGTGTCCGCGCCTTGACCTGTGCCAGCAGCGCTTCGACGCTCGGCGCGCCTGAGGTGTCGATGCGCACGGCGAGCGTATTGACGAACATGCCGATCAGGCCTTCGATTTCAGCGCGGCTGCGGTTGGCCACCGGCGCGCCGATCACCACATCGGATTGCCCGGACAGCCGACTCATCAGCAACGCCCAGGCACTCATCAGGGTCATGAACAGGGTCGCGCCATGACGCTGGCTCAACGCTTTGAGGCCAGTACTCAGGCGCTCGTCCAGCAACACCTCGACGTTGCCGCCGGTGTAATCCTGCTGCGCCGGTCGCGGGCGATCGGTGGGCAGCGTCAACAAGGCCGGCGCACCGTCGAGGGTCCGCTGCCAATATTGGCTTTGCTGCTGCAGCACTTCACCGCTGAGCCAGCGCCGTTGCCATAGGGCGTAGTCGCCGTATTGCAGCGTCAGTGCTGGCAGCGGATCCGGTTGGCCTTGGCTGAACGCCTGATACAACGCCATCAACTCGCCGGTCAGCACACCCATCGACCAGCCATCGGCAACGATGTGATGCACGGTCAACAGCAGCACATGATGATCGTCAGCCAGACGCACCAACCGTCCACGAATCAACGAATCGTTCTGCAAATCAAACGTTGTCGAGGCTTCCTGCGCCAGCAATATTTGCAAGGTGTGCTCGGCCTGCGGCTGTTGGCGCAGATCTTCTACGCGCAGCAGCCAACCGTTATCGACCGGGGCAATCGACACCTGTGCGCTGTCGTCGAGGCGGATGAAACGGCTGCGCAGGGTTTCGTGGCGGGCGACGATCCGCGCCAGCGCCGATTGCAGGGCATCGACGTCGAGGTGACCGCGCAGGCGCAAGCCGAGAGGAATGTTGTACGCCGAGTTGCCACCCGCCATTTGCGCGAGAAACCACAGGCGCTGTTGGGCGAAGGACATCGGCAGCGCCTGAGCACGCGGTGCCGGCAAGATCTCCGGTAACGCGCTGCGCCCGGCGCGGTTCAATACTGCAGCGATTGCGCTCAATTGCGCATCGGCAAACAGATCACTCAGCGCCAGTTCGACGCCGAGGCGCTGACGGATCAGCGAGACCATGCGCATCGCCAACAGCGAATGACCGCCCAGTTCGAAGAAGTGGTCGTGACGGCCGACCTGCCCGACTTGCAGCACTTCGGTCCAGATCTGCGCCAGCGCGGTTTCCAGCTCGCCTTGCGGAGCCTCGTATTCGCGGTTCGGCAGCGCGGCCAGGTCCGGTTTCGGCAATGCCTTGCGGTCGACCTTGCCATTGGCGGTCAGCGGCAAAGCCTCGAGCCGGACAAACGCTGCCGGCACCATGTAGTCCGGCAACTGCGTCAGCAGATGCTCGCGCAACTCGCCCACTGCCAGTGGCTCGACCCCCGCCTGTTCGGTGAAATAGGCCACCAGTCGCGGCTGGCCGGGTTGGTCCTCGCGGGCCAGCAACACCGCTTCGTTAATACCAGGGAGCTGATTGAGGCGAGTCTCGATTTCGCCCAATTCAATGCGCATGCCACGGATTTTCACCTGGTCGTCGTTACGCCCCAAGTAGTCGAGCGAGCCGTCTTCGCGCCAACGGGCAAGGTCACCGGTGCGGTACATGCGCGCATTCGGCAAGGGGCTGAACGGGTCGTGCAGAAAGCGCTCAGCGGTCAGATCGGCGCGGTTCAGATAACCCCGGGCCACGCCCGCGCCACCGACGTACAACTCGCCCATGACGCCCATAGGCACTGGCCGTTGCTGCTCGTCGAGCAAATAAACCGCCGCATTCGCCACCGGTTTGCCGATGTGCAACGCCGCGCCAACGTCGATACGCCCGGAAGTCGCGACCACGGTGGCCTCGGTCGGGCCGTAGTTGTTGATCACGGCGAAGCGCTGCTGACGGCTGAACTGGCGCAAGCGATCGCCACCGATCAGCAAGATGCGCAAGGTCGGATGATCGAGGTTCTGACTGAACGCATATTCGGCGACCGGTGTTGGCAAAAAGCTCACGTCGAGCGGCTGCGCACGCCACCAGTCGAGCAACCCATCGATGTCTTCAGCGCCGTCATGGGTTGGGGCCAGGTGCAGGGTCGCGCCCGCGCACAGGGCCGGCCAGACTTCCCACGCCATCGCATCGAAACCGAATCCGGCAAGGCTTGAGGTGTGGCTGCCGGCGCGTAAATCGAACGCTTCACAGTGCCAGTCGACCAGATTGGACAACGTCTGATGTTCGACCATGACGCCTTTGGGCAGACCGGTCGAACCCGAGGTGTAGATCACGTACGCCAGATGCGCAGTGCTCAGGCCCGGCACCGCAGGATTGTGCTGCGCCTGCGCCGGCCATGCGCACAGATCGACATCAATCACTGGCACGTCCGGTTGCGGCAGTCTCTCGTGCAGATCGCTTTGAGTGAGCACCGCGACCGGTGCGCTGTCGCTCAGCAAATAACTGATCCGCTCGACGGGATGCGCCGGATCGATCGGCACATAGCCGGCGCCGGCCTTGAGGATGGCGACCAGCCCGACCAATGTATCCAGACCCCGGCGGGCGACGATGGCCACGCGGTCATCGGCTTTCACCCCGATGGCGATCAAGTGATGCGCCAAGGCATTGGCCTGGCGATTGAGCTGCAAGTAAGTCAGTGGCTGTCCGGCAAACACCGCTGCAATAGCCTGCGGACGCTCGGTGACCTGCGACTCGAAGCGCCGGGCAATCGTCAGCCCACGCGGGTAGTCAGCCTCGGTCGCATTGAAATCCACCAGCAACTGTTCGCGCTCAGCTGCCGGCAGGATCGACAACCGGTCAAAGCCCACGTGCGGCGTGTGCTCCAGTGCCTCCAGCAACGTCATCAACGCTCCCTGCATGTACCCGCAGATACGCTGCGCATCAATGCCGGCCCCGGCCAATACCTTCAGGCGGAAGTCTTCACCGAGATCATCAACGCTGAGAGTCAGGCGATAGTTGGTGTGTTCCTCGGCAGCGAGCAATTGCATGCCGTGCCACGCCGCTTGCACCTCAGCGGATACCGGCCCGACCGGGGCGCTGTGACGATAGTTGAGCAGCGTACTGAACAACGGTGTGCCCGCCGGCATCGCGCTGTACTGTTGCACCTGCGCCAGTTGCGCGTGCTCATGAGCGAGCAACTGACTCAGGCGTTCGTGGGTCGCCAGTGCCGCACCTTTAACGCTGTGCGCATTCAGTTCGATGCACAGCGGTAAGGTATTGATGAACACACCGAGTGCGCGCTCCGATCCTTCACCGCCCTGCAATCGCCCGAGCAACACCGTGCCAAACACCACGGCGTCGCGTCCGGACAATTGCCCCAGCACCTGTGCCCAGGCGAGGTGCATCAGGCTGGCAGCGCTGACCCCCAAACGCCGGGCCTGCTGACGGATGCTGTGGCTCAGCGCGTTTTCCAGGTCCAGTTGCGCCTCTTGTGCAGGGCCGTCGCTGGCCAGACTCTGCCCGTAAGGCAAGGTCGGCTCATCAACAGCGCCGAGCATCTCGCCGAAGAAGCTGGCGTGTGCTTGCGCGGTCAGGCCGGAACGGGTGTGCGCCACGTAATTGCGGTACGGCACCGGTTCGCTCAGCAGCCCGTCGTTGCCCAGCAGAAACGCCTGCATCTCGTGCTGCAACACCTCCAGCGCCACGTGATCCATCACCAGGTGATGGAACAGCAGCAACGCCACCACGCGTTGATTGGCCTCATCGCGGCCGTGCACCACGCGCATCAGCGGCGCCTCGGTGACGGGCATGCGGTAGTTATCGATGGTGAAGCGTCTGCGCAACTGGCTCAGCGCATCGCCCGCTTCGGCGTCTAGCGGCAAGGCCTCGCAGCCCAGCGAAGCCTGACGCCAGACCACTTGCACCGGCTCTTCCAGCCCCTCCCAGAACAGCGACGTGCGCAGAATGTCATGGCGTTCGATTACCCGTTGCAGGGCATCAGTGAACACTTGCAAACGCTGTTCATCGGCGAAGGCAAACTGCGCCTGCAGCACATATGGATCGCCGTGCGCGGCCGACAGATGATGGAACAGGATGCCGGTTTGCAAAGGTGCCAGTGGGTAGATGTCCTGAACATTGCGCACACCGCCGGGGACGCTTGCAACGATACGGTCGATCGTCGCTTGGTCCAGCGCTACCAGCGGCAACAATTCGGGGGCGATGCGCGGGCAATCGGCCGCAATGAGGTTTGCCGGCACCGCCGCATCAGGTTCGCCGCCCACAGCCGCAGCGAGCGCGGCCAATGTCGGCTGGCCAAAGAGCACACGAATATCCGCCGACAGGCCGGCCCGACGCATGCGCGCAACCAGATTGACCGCCAGCAACGAGTGACCGCCCAGTTCGAAGAAATGATCGAAGCGCCCTACCCGCTCGACCTTCAGCAACTCGGCCCAAATCCCGGCAATCACGGTTTCGACTTCACCGATCGGAGCTTCGTATTCCCGGCTCAGCAGCGCAGTCTGGTCAGGAGCCGGCAAGGCCTGGCGATCCAGTTTGCCGTTGGGGCTCAGTGGCAACGCCGGCAGATTCACAAACACGGCAGGCACCATGTAGGCCGGCAGATGCTTGAGCAATTGGCTGCGTAGCTGATCTGTTTCGACGAGTTCGCCGCTGTAGTACGCGACCAGACGCTGATCGCCCGGCACGTCTTCACGGGCCAGCACGGCCGCTTCGCGGACACCGTCGACCTGCGCCAGATGCGCCTGAATCTCGCCCAGTTCGATGCGTAAACCACGGATTTTGACCTGATCGTCATTACGCCCCAGGTACTCAATGTTGCCATCGGCCAGATACCGTGCGACGTCACCCGTGCGGTACAAACGTGCGCCGGGCTGATCACTGAACGGATCGTCGAGGAAACGTTCGGCGCTCAGCTCGGGCCGATTCAGATAACCCCGCGCCACCTGCACGCCGCCGAGATACATCTCGCCGACCACACCCAATGGCGTCGGTTGTTGGTGAGCATCAAGGATGTACACGCGGGTATTGCACAGCGGTTTGCCAATCGGTGGCGCGCCTTGCGGTACCGGCGAATTCGCCTCCAGCGTCCATACGGTGCTGTCGACGGTGGCTTCGGTCGGGCCATAAACGTTGTGCAGGCGTACCTGCGGCAGATGTTCGCGCACGCTGCGCACCAACGCGGCCGTCAGCGCACCGCCACCACAGAACACATCGGTAAGACTGCTGCACTCGCCCACCTCTGCCACTTCAAGGAATTGCTGCAACAGCGCCGGCACAAACTGGACGACGTTGACCTGTTGCTCACGAATCAGTTGCACCAGCGCGGCTGGATCGCGGTGGTCGTCCGGGCCAGCGAGGATCAGACGCATACCGCAGCTCAACGGCCAGAACAGCTCCCACACCGAGGCGTCGAAACTCAGCGGGGTTTTCTGCAACAGCGCGGCGCCGGTAGAAAGCGGACACAGGCTGGCGCTCCAGTGCAGCAGATTGCCCAGGTTGCGGTGCTCGACCATCACGCCCTTCGGCGTGCCGGTGGAGCCGGAGGTGTAAATCACGTAGGCCAGGTTCGCGGCGCTCAGGCCTGGCACCTGCGGATTACTTTGCGCAAGGTCTTGCCAGGTGCAATGGTCGAAATCGACCAACACACCGGCCCACTCGCCGATCAGCGCACGCGTCGGCGCATGCACCAGCACCGCCACTGGTGCGCTGTCCTCAAGCATGTAGGCCAGACGCTCAGCAGGATACCCCGGGTCCAGCGGCACATAAGCGCCGCCGGCCTTGAGAATCGCCAACAGACCGACCAGCAATTGCGGCCCGCGCTCGACGCAGATCGCCACCCGCGCATCGCGGCCCACGCCGCACTGGCGCAGGTGATGGGCGAGCTGGTTGGCGCGATGGTTCAACTCGGCGTAACTCAAACGCAATTCACCGGCCACCACGGCATCCGCGTCTGGCGTGCGCAACACCTGCGTCTCGAAGCGAGCATGAACAGTCTGCTCAAGATCGTGGGTGACAGTGGTTGCGTTCAGATCGACCAGCAGATGCTGACGCTCATCGTCCGCCAACAACGTTACCTGCTCCAACACCGCTTGATCGTTGCTGACCATGGCCTGCAACAGGCGCTGGAAGTAGCCGACGTAACGTTGAATAGTCGACTCATCGAACAAGGCAACGGCGTACTCCAGCACACCGCGTATCCCGTCCGGCGCGTCTGCCAGCGTCAGTGACAGATCGAATTTGGCAAAGTGGCTCGGTTCGGCAACACTTTCCAGCGTCAGCTCGCCGAGACTCAGGCTGGCACCGTGGCCACTGTCCCAACTGAACATCGCTTGAAACAACGGGCTGTGCGCCATGCTGCGTGCAGGCTTGGTGATTTCCACCACTTGTTCGAACGGCAGGTCCTGATGCGTCTGCGCATCCAGCGTCCGCGCCTTGACCCGCGCCAGCAGCGCCTCGGTGCTCAAAGCGCCCGAGGTATCGATACGCAGGGCCAGGGTATTGACGAACATGCCGATCAAACCTTCGATTTCGGCCCTTGTGCGGTTGGCCACCGGCGAACCGACGACCACTTCCGATTGCCCGGACAATCGACTCAACAGACTCGCCCATGCGCCGAGCATGAGCATGTACATCGTCACGCCGTGACGCTGGGCCAAAGCCTTGAGCCCGGCGCTCAGGCGTTCGTCGAGCACCACCTCGACGGTGTTGCCGGCGTAATCCTGCTGCGCCGGGCGCACGCGATCAGTCGGCAGCGTCAACAGTGCCGGAGCGCCCGCCAACGTTTGTTGCCAATACTCGCTTTGACGCTCCAGAACATCGCCACTGAGCCAGCGCCGCTGCCACACTGCGTAGTCGGTGTATTGCAGCGCCAGCGGCGGCAGTGGATCTGGTTGACCGTGGCTGAACGCCTGATAAAGCGCCATCAGTTCACGGGTCAGAACCCCCATCGACCAGCCATCGGAGATGATGTGGTGCAGGGTCAGCAACAGCACATGATGATCGTCGGCCAGCCGCACCAGGCGTCCGCGAATCAGTGCATCATCCTGCAAGTCAAACGGTCCCGAGGCCTCGCCCTGAATCAGCGCCGCCAAGGTCTGGTCGGCTTGCGGGTGCTGGCGCAGATCTTCAACGCGCAGCAGCAGACCACTGTCGACCGGGGCGATCAGCACTTGCGCCTGGTCGTTGAACTGGGCGAAACGGCTGCGCAGGGTTTCGTGACGCGCAACGATACGCGCCAAGGCTTGTTGCAGCGCATGCTCATTCAGTTGCCCACGCAGGCGCAGGCCGATGGGAATGTTGTACGCGGTGTTGGCGCCTTCCATTTGTGCGAGAAACCACAAGCGTTGCTGGGCGAACGACAGCGGCAACGCGCCGACACGAGCCACCGCGACAATCTCCGGTTGCGTGCTGCGCCCGGCTTGCGCCACCGCCTCGGCAACCGCTGCCAGTTCGGCGTTGGCGAACAGATCGCCCAGCGCCAGCTCGACACCAAGACGCTGGCGAACCTGGGACACCATGCGCATGGCCAACAGCGAATGGCCGCCGAGTTCGAAGAAATGGTCCTGACGCCCGACTCGCTCGACTTGCAGCACCTGCGCCCAGATCTGCGCCAAGGCGCTTTCCAGTTCGTTGTGCGGCGCCTCGTATTCGCGGGTGAACAGCGCCGCTCGCTCGGGTTTCGGCAGGGCCTTGCGGTCGACCTTGCCATTGGCGGTCAACGGCAGCGCGTCGAGTCTGACGAAGGCCACCGGCACCATGTACTCCGGTAACTGGGTCAGCAGGTGCGCGCGCAACTCGGCCACGGCCAACGGTTCGACCTGGCTCTGCTCGGTGAAATACGCCACCAGTCGCGGCTGGCCGGGTTCATCTTCACGCGCCAGCAGTACGGCTTCCTGAATACCGGGCAACTGATTGAGGCGGGTTTCGATTTCCCCGAGTTCGATGCGCACGCCACGGATTTTCACCTGATCGTCGTTACGCCCCAGGTACTCGATCGTGCCGTCCGCGCGCCAGCGGGCGAGATCGCCGGTGCGATACATGCGCGCATTCGGCAAGGGGCGGAACGGGTCGTGGAGGAAGCGTTCGGCGCTCAGGTCGGCACGGTTCAAATAGCCGCGAGCGACCCCGGCACCGCCAACATACAATTCGCCCATGACGCCAACCGGCACCGGACGCTGCTGTTCGTCGAGCAGATACACCGTGGCATTGGTCACCGGTTTGCCGATGTGCAAGGCATCGCCGGCCTCGATTCGCCCAGAGGTCGCCACCACGGTGGCTTCGGTCGGGCCGTAGTTGTTGATCACGTCGAATTGCTGGTTGCGGCTGAACTGGCGCAAGCGGTCGCCACCGATCAGCAGTGTGCGCAGCGTCGGGTGTTCAAGGTTCTGGCTGAAGGCGTATTCGGCGACGGGTGTCGGCAGAAAACTCACGTCCAGTGGCTGCGCGCGCCACCACTCGAGCAACGCATCGATGTCCTCGGTGCCCTCGTGAGTCGGTGCCAGATGCAGGGTCGCGCCGGCACACAGCGCCGGCCAGACTTCCCAGGCCATGGCGTCGAAACCGAACCCGGCAAGGCTTGAAGTGTGGCGACCGGCGCACAGATCAAACGTTGAGCAATGCCAATCGACCAGATTCGACAAGGTGCGGTGTTCGACCATCACGCCTTTGGGCAGCCCGGTGGAGCCGGAGGTGTAGATCACGTAGGCCAGATGCGCGGCGGTCAGGCCCGGCACCTGCGGATCAAGGGTCTCGCTCAGCGGCCAGGTGCTCGGGTCAAGATCGATCACCGGCACCGCCAGCGTCGGCAAGCGCTCCCGCAGATTATTTTGGGTCAGCACAGCAACGGGGCCGCTGTCGCTGAGCAAGTAGTGCAGACGTTCGGCCGGGTGCGCCGGGTCGACCGGTACATAACCGGCACCGGCCTTGAGAATCGCCACTAGCCCGACCAGCGTATCGAGGCCACGTCGGGCGACGATGGCGACGCGATCATCGGGTTTCACACCCAGTGCGATCAGATGATGAGCCAAGGCGTTGGCATGCCGGTTGAGCTCGGCGTAACTCAATTGCTCACCGAGGTATTGCGCGGCCACGGCTTCGGGCCGCTGCGCCACTTGGGCCTCGAAACGCTGGGCAATGGTCAACGTTGCCGGGTAATCAGCGTGGGTAGCATTGAACGCCAACAGCACCTGCTCGCGCTCGGACGTCGGCAGAATCGGTAATTGGTTGAGCGCGGTGTCCGGCGCCTGCTCTAGCGCCAGCACCAGACTTTCCAGGGCGCAGTGCAAGTAATCGCAGATGCGCTGTGGATCGACCTCGGTGGTGGCCAGCAAGGTCAGGCTGAAGGCATCGCCGAAATCGTCGATGCTCAGGGTCAGCGGGTAGTTGGTGCGTTCTTCGGAGCTGATCGTGCTGATGCCTTCCCACGCCGCCAGGGTCTCGGCACTCGCCGTCGCCGCCGTGTGGCTGTGGCGGTAATTGAGCAAGGCACTGAACAACGGTGTCGGTGCGACCACGCCACTGCAACGCTGGGCCAGCGCCAGTGGCGCATGCTCGTGGCGCATCAATGTGGTCAAGCGTTTGTGGGTCGCCTCCACCGCCGCACGCACGCCCTGCGTATCGACATCGACCCGCAGCGGCAAGGTGTTGATGAAAATCCCCAGCGCCCGCTCGGTGGCTTCGGCACCTTGCATACGGCCCATCAGCACCGTGCCGAACACGACGTTTTGTTTGCCGGTGAGCACCGCCAGTACCTGCGCCCAGCCCAGATGAAACAGGCTCGCGACACTCACGCCGAGCTGCCGCGCCTGTGCGCGCAAACGCTGGCCGAGCAATGGGTTGACCGGCAGGCTCAGCTCGGCGATACCGAGGCCGTCGCCCTGCACATCCTGCAAACCGTAGGGCAGGGTCGGCTCGACTATGTCGCCGAGCATCTCGCGGAAAAACGCCTCGTGTTCGGTTTCGCTGATGCCCAGTCGCGCTTGCGCCACGTAATTGCGAAACGGCACCGGACGCCCGAGCGATTGAGCCTGGCCAGTGAGGCAGGCGAGCAGTTCGTGACGCACCACGTCGAGCGCCGAGTGGTCCAGCGCCATGTGATGGAACAACAACGTCGCGACCACGCGCTGACCGCCCTCATCCCACGCGTAGGCCAGACGCATCATCGGCGCGCACCGGACGTCCAGACGGAAATGCCGCGCATCGAAACGCTCGTGCAATTGCTGCAGCGCATCACTTGCGCCGTCTGCCAGCACGATCTCTTCCATCGGCAACGGTGCCTGACGCCAGACCACTTGCAGCGGCACGTCCAGCCCTTCCCAATGCACCGCAGTACGCAAGATGTCGTGGCGATCGATGACCTTTTGCAAGGCTTGAGCGAAGTCCTGCAGACGCTCGCGGCTGCTGAACGCAAAGTACGATTGCATGACGTACGGATCGCCCTGCTCGTTGCTCGCGTGGTGATAGAGGATGCCTTCCTGCAACGGCGCCAGTGGGTAGATGTCCTGCACATTGGCGGCGCCGCCTGGTACCTCGGCGAGCAAGCGGTCGAGGGTCGCCTGATCCACGTCAGCCAGGGTCACCATCGCTGGCGTGATGCGCGTGGTGCCGGGGAGGATGCCGTTGGCCGGAACGTCGATCTGGCCGACGCGGCTGGCCGAGTATTGGCCGGCCTTGATCAGTTCGATCAGCGCCGGTTTGTGCTCGCGCAGCGCGGCCAGCAGCGCCGGATCGCTCAACGCCTGTTTGTTGCCGTTGACGCGCAATTGCTCATCGGTCACCGCCAACTGAATGTCTTTTGTCTTCAGGGTTGCCAACAGTTCGAGCACATTCACAGGACGATCTCCATTCTTTCCGTAATTGCGGCGTAGCCGGCCAGGGTCGGTTGTTCGAACAACGCCCTGACATCGGCTTCCATGCCTTCCTGACGTAACCGGCCGATCAGACTGACCGCCAGTAATGAGTGACCACCCAGTTCAAAGAAATGGTCGTGACGCCCTACCCGTTCGACGTTGAGCAGTTCGGCCCAGAGCCGTGCCAGGGTGATTTCGACGTCGCCGACCGGGGCTTCGTATTCGCGGGTTTTCAGCGATCGCTGATCCGGCGCCGGCAGCGCCTTGCGGTCGAGCTTGCCGTTGGGGCTCAGCGGCAAACTATCGAGATGCACAAACACCGTAGGCACCATGTAATCCGGCAAGTGCTCGAGCAAGTGACTGCGCAGCAGGTCGATTTCCAAACGCTCACCGGTGTAATAGGCGACCAGACGTTTGTCGCCTGGCACGTCTTCGCGGGCCACCACCACGGCTTCCTGCACACCTTCGATCTGGGCCAGGCGCGCCTGGATTTCGCCCAGCTCAATACGCAGACCGCGGATCTTCACCTGATCATCGTTACGCCCCAGGTACTCGATATTGCCGTCCGCCAGATAGCGGGCGACGTCACCGGTGCGATACATCCGCCCATGCGGATGAAACGGATCTTCGAGGAAGCGTTCGGCCGTCAGTTGCGGCCGATTGAGATAACCACGCGCCACCTGCACGCCAGCGATGTACAGCTCGCCGATCACGCCTTGCGGCACGGGCTGCTGTTGCGCATCGAGGATGTACATGCGGGTGTTGGCGATCGGTTTGCCAATTGGCGTGTTGTCCGGGGTCTGCTCGATCGATCCGGCGCAATCCCAAGCGGTGACGTCGACGGCCGCTTCGGTCGGACCGTAGAGGTTATGCAACTGGCTGCCCGTTAACTGAAGTTTGAAACGCCGCACCACACGGCCCGGCAACGCCTCGCCGCTGCACATTACCTGCCGCACGCTGTCGCAGCGTGTGGTGTCGCTGTTGGCGAGGAACACATCAAGCATCGACGGCACAAAGTGCAGCGTGGTGATGTGTTCGCGCTCGATCACTTCGCTCAGGTACTGCGGATCCTTGTGCCCGCCGGGCTGCGCCATGACCAAGCGCGCGCCGGTCATCAGCGGCCAGAAGAACTCCCACACCGAGACGTCAAAACTGAATGGGGTTTTCTGCAACACCGAATCGGCAGCGGTCAGGCGATAGGCGTCCTGCATCCACAGCAAGCGGTTGACCACTCCGGCATGTTCGTTGACCACGCCTTTCGGTTGGCCGGTCGAGCCGGAGGTGTAGATCACGTAGGCGCTGTGCTGTGGTGTCAACGTCGGGATTTGCGGATTTTCGGCGGACAAGGAGTGCCAACTGTTCTGATCAAGATCGACCACTGCCGCTGTGATATCTCCCAGCAACTCGCTGGTAGCCCCGTGCACCAGCACCACGGCCGGCGCGCTGTCCTCGAGCATGTAGGCCAGACGCTCCGGCGGATAGGCCGGATCGAGCGGCACATAACCAGCGCCGGCCTTGTTGATTGCCAGCAGGCCGATGACCATTTCCAGGCTGCGCTCGACGCAGATCGCCACCCGCGAATCCACTTGCACGCCGAGACTGAGCAAGTGTCCGGCCAGGCGGTTGGCGCGTTCGTTCAACTGCGTGTAGCTCAATGCCTGTTCGCCGGCGACGACGGCCACAGCCTGCGGCGTACGCTGCACCTGCGCTTCGAACAAGCCGTGCAGCGTCTGCTGCAAATCGTAATCGACGTCCGTGGCATTGAGGCCGAACAGCAACGCCTGCCGCTCCTCGTCCGGCAACACCGTCAGGCGATTCAACGCTTGCTGCGGTGTGTGCTCCAAGGCTTCAACCAGCGCAGTCAGCGCGTTCTCCATGTACTGACCGAGACGTGCCGCACCGATGCGCGAAGGGGTCATCACCGTCAGTTCAAAACCGCTGCCCAGATCGTCGACGTTGAGGGTCAACGGGTAGTTGGTGCGTTCCTCGCCAGCAAGGGATTCGATGCCCTGCCAAGCCTCGCGCTTGGTAGTTTGCTGAGCTTCGCTGTCGCTATGGCGGTAATTGAGCATCGCGCTGAACAGTGGTGACGGCGCCGCGACACCGCTGCAACGCTGGGCCAATGCCAGCGAAGCATGTTCGTGAGCCAACAGCGCACTGAGCCGCGCATGGGTCGCCTTGACCCCGGCGCGCACGGCGGTTTCGTCGACATCCACGCGCAATGGCAAGGTGTTGATGAACATGCCCAGCCCGCGATCTGCGCCCGCGCCGCCCTGCATGCGGCCCAGCAGCACCGTGCCGAAGACAACGCGCTCCTGGGCCGACGTTGCCGCCAGCACCTGCGCCCAGGCGAGATGAAACAGACTGGCGACGCTGACGCCGAGCAAGCGCGCCTGGCTGCGCAGCCGCTGCGCTACCACGGCGGGCAGCGGCTGGCAGACTTCCTCGATGTCATTCCCGTCGCCATGCACATCCTGCAAACCGAACGGCAGTGTCGGTTCGTCGATGTCACCGAGCATCTCGCGGAAGAACGCTTCGTGCTCTTGTTCGCTGACGCCGAGGCGGGTCTGCGCGACATAATTGCGGTATGGCACGGCGGACACAGGCAGTCGCTCATCACCGTGCAAAATCGCCTGCATTTCTGCGCTGACCACCGCCAGCGCGGTGTGGTCCATGGCGATGTGATGGAACAACAGCATGGCGACGACACGCTGATTGTCCGGATCGAGGGCATACACCAAACGCAGCAACGGTGCCTGATCAAGTTCCAGACGCCAGTGCCGCGCATCGAAGCGTGCACGTAGTTGATCAATGGCTTCGCCCTGCGCGGGTTCCAGCGCCACCGCTTGGACCGGCAACTGCGCACGGCGCCAGACCACTTGCACCGGCGCCGCCAAGCCTTGCCAGACAATCGATGTGCGCAGGATATCGTGGCGCGTCATGACCTGACGCAACGCCGCCGCGAACCCTTGAAACCGTTCAATGCTGTCGAACGCCAGACACGATTGCAGCAGGTACGGATCGCCCTGAGCCGCACTGAGGTGGTGATACAGAATCCCTTCCTGCAACGGTGCCAGCGGGTAAATGTCCTGCACGTTGGCCGCGCCGCCCGGCACCGTGGCGACGATGCGCTCGATACTGGCCTGATCCAGTTGCACCAGCGTCAGCATGTCCGCAGTGATGTGCGTGCAATTGGCAGGAATCAGATTGTCCGGCACGGCGACCTCGCGGCCACTGCCCACCGCCGCCGCCAGCGCAGCCAGGGTCGGTTGGCTGAACAGCACGCGCACGTCGGTGCTCAGATCGACCTGACGCATACGTTCGATCAGCGTCACCGCCAGTAATGAATGCCCGCCCAGTTCGAAGAAGTTGTCGTGACGGCCAATCTGTTCGACCTTGAGGACGTCCGACCAGATCTGCGCCAAGGCGATTTCCACCGAACCTTGTGGCGCGGCATATTCGCGGCTCAGCCACGCCGTTTGATCCGGTTCTGGCAACGCCTTGCGGTCGAGTTTGCCGTTGGCGGTCAGCGGCAGTGCTGGCAGGCGCACGTAAGCGGCAGGCACCAGGGCTTGCGGCAACTGCGCTTGCAAATGACTGCGCAAATCTTCGATCTCGACGTTCAGGCGTTCGGTAAACCAAGCCAGCAACTGGCCGTCGCGTACCAGCACCACGCAATCCTGCACGGCTTCGTGAGCGCTCAACGCCGCTTCGATTTCGCCCAATTCGATGCGCACGCCGCGCAGTTTGACCTGATCATCGTTGCGCCCCAGGTATTCGACGTTGCCGTCAGCCAGCCAGCGCGCGAGGTCGCCGGTGCGGTACATGCGCGCCTGCGGTTCATCGCTGAACGGGTCGTCGAGAAAGCGTTCGGCAGTCAGCTCGGGGCGATGCAGATAACCGCGCGCCACGCCGGCACCGCCGACATACAACTCGCCAGCAACGCCGACCGGTACGGGGCGCTGCTGGTCATCGAGCAGGTAAATCTTCGCGTTGGCCATCGGCCGACCGATATGCAGCACCTGCCCGACCTCGACCGCGCCGCAGGTGGCAACCACCGTAGCTTCGGTCGGGCCGTAGTTGTTGATCACCGCGAACGTCTGCTGACGCGGGAACTGGCGCAATTTGTCGCCACCGATCAGCAGCGTGCGCAAGGTCGGGTGGCCGAGGTCACGACTGAAGGCGTATTCGGCGACAGGCGTGGGCAGGAAACTCACCTGCAACGGCTGCGCGCGCCACCACGCCAGCAACTCGTCGAGGTGCTCATTGCTCACCGATTGCGGTGGCAGATGCACGGTCGCGCCGATGCACAGCGCTGGCCAGACCTCCCACGCCATGGCATCGAAACCAAACCCGGCGACACTCGACGTGTGACTGCCGGCGTGCAGGTCAAAGGCGCCGTTGTGCCAGTGCACGAGGTTTTCCAGCGTCGCGTGTTCGACCATCACGCCTTTCGGCTGGCCGGTGGAGCCCGAGGTGTAGATCACGTAGGCCAGATGCGCCGGGGTCAGCGTCGGCACCTGCGGATTGCGGTCCGGCAGATGCGCCCAGTCACTGCCATCGAGATCGATCACAGACGCAGCACCGAGCAAATCACGCGTCGAAGCCTCGGCCAGAACCGCCAACGGCGCGCTGTCCTCAAGCAAGTAAGCAATGCGTTCCGCCGGGTAGGCCGGGTCGACCGGCACATAACCGGCGCCCGACTTGAGGATCGCCAGCAGCGCCACCAGCATCTGCGGGCTGCGCCGCACGCACACGGCGATGCGGTCGTCAGGCTGCACGCCAAGGCTGAGCAGATGGTGAGCCAGGCGGTTGGCGCGTTGATTGAGCTGGCCATAGGTCAGCGCTTGCCCGCCCTGCACCACCGCCAGCGCATGCGCCCGTTGTGCCGCCTGAGCCTCGACCAGCGCATGAAGGGTTGCGCCACGGCGAAACGCGACGGCACTCCGATTGAAATCGACCAGCAGTCGCGCCTGCTCCGGCAGCGACAGAATCGGTAGCTGATTGAGTGGCATTTGGGGCTGCTGCTCCAGCGCTTGCACCAGTTGCTCCAGTGCGGTGTGCATGTAACTGCAGATCCGCTGCGCACCGATCTCGGCGAGCGCCAGCACGTCCAAGGCAAAACCGTCGCCCAGATCATCCACCGACAGGGTCAGCGGATAGTTGCTGCGCTCCTCGCCACCGAGCATGCGCACGCCTTGCCAGATCCCCTGGCCGTCGCGCGGCTGTTGTGCGGCGGCGCTGTGCCGGTAATTGAGCAAGGCGCTGAACAGCGGCGCCGAACCCGGCATGCCGCTGCAGCGTTGAGCCAGCGCCAGTGACGCGTGTTCATGAGCGAGCAGCGCCGTCAGCCGCGCGTGGGTGGTTTTCACCCCGGCGCGCACACTTTCAGCGAGCCCCACCCGCAGCGGCAGGGTGTTGATAAACACCCCCAACGTGCGGTCGGCGCCCTCACCGCCCTGCATGCGCCCCATCAACACGGTGCCGAAGACCACGTCGCGACGGCCGGAAACGACGCCCAACACTTGCGCCCAGGCCATGTGCATCAGGCTCGCCGGGCTGACGCCCAACTGCCGCGCCTGTTCACGCAGGCGCAGATTGAGCGTGGCATCGACCGCTTGCAGCGCTTCTTCGATGCCACGCCCGTCGCCCTGAACATCCTGCAGACCGAAGGGCAAAGTCGGCTCGTCGATGTCGCCGAGCATCTCGCGGAAGAACGCTTCATGTTCCTGCGCATCGGCGCCCAAGCGTGCCTGCGCCACGTAATTGCGGTACGGCATCGGCGGCGTCAGCGTGTCGAGCTGATCGAACATCAACGCGTGCATTTCCCGGCCGATCACGTCCATGGCGGTGTGGTCGAGAATCGAGTGATGGAACAGCACGATGGCGACCACTTGCTGGTTCAACGGATCCTCGGCGTAGACCATGCGGATCAACGGAGCTTGATTGAGGTCGAGGCGGAAATGCCGGGCATCGAAACGCGCGTGCAGCTGTTCGAGAATGTCGCCGTCCTGCGCATCCAGCAGCACCTGCTGGACGACCATCTGCGCCTGCCGCCAGACTACTTGCTGCGGGCTCGGCAAGCCTTGCCAGACCACGCTGGTGCGCAGAATGTCGTGACGGGCGATGACCTGCTGCAAGTGTTCAGCGAAGCTGTGCAAACGTTCAAGGCTGTCGAAGGCCAGACGCGATTGCAGCAGGTACGGATCGCCCTGTTCGGCACTGAGGTGGTGATAAAGAATGCCTTCCTGCAACGGTGCCAGCGGATAGATATCCTGCACATTCGCTGCACCGCCCGGCACCGTCGCGACGATACGATCAATGCTGGCCCGATCCAGCGTGGTCAGGGTCAGCATGTCCGGGGTGATGTGCGTGCAATCGGCCGCAATCAGATTGGCCGGCACTGCGATTTCCCGGCCACTGCCCAAGGCTCGCGCCAGTGCGGCCAGACTCGGCTGGTTGAACAGCACGCGCACATCGGCGCTCAGACCGGCCTGACGCATGCGTTCGATCAGGCTCACCGCCAACAGCGAATGGCCGCCGAGTTCGAAGAAATTGTCGTGACGGCCGATCTGATCGATGTTGAGGACGTCGGCCCAGATCTGCGCCAGCGCCATTTCGACCGGGCCTTGGGGCTTTTCATATTCACGGCTGAGCCACGCGTCCTGATCCGGTTCGGGCAAGGCCTTGCGGTCGAGTTTGCCGTGGGCGGTCAGCGGCAGGCTGTCCAGACGCACGTACGCCGCCGGCACCAACGTGTCCGGCAAGAGTGCTTGCAGATGCTGGTGCAAATCGCCGATCTCGACAGACTCGATGGCGGTAAACCAGGCGACCAGACGGCCGTCGCGCACCAGCACCACGCATTCGCGCACCGCGGCGTGAGCGCTCAGCGCCGCTTCGATTTCGCCGGGTTCAATGCGCACGCCGCGCAGTTTGACTTGATCATCGTTACGCCCCAGGTATTCGATATTGCCGTCCGCCAGCCAGCGCGCGAGGTCGCCGGTGCGGTACATCCGCGCATGCGGTTCATCGCTGAACGGGTCGTCAAGGAATTGTGCTGAGGTCAGTTCCGGACGATTCAGATAACCGCGCGCAACCCCGGCGCCGCCGACATACAACTCGCCTTGCACACCGGTCGGCACTGGTTGTTGCTGACGGTCCAGCAAATAGACTTTGGCATTGGCAATCGGCCGGCCTATGTGCAAAACCCGCCCGGGTTCGACGCGCCCGGACGTCGCCACCACCGTGGCTTCGGTCGGGCCATAGTTATTGATCACGGCAAATGTCTGATCACGCGGGAACTGGCGCAACTTGTCGCCACCGATCAGCAACGTGCGCAGGGTCGGATGGCCCAGCCCGCGACTGAAGGCGTATTCGGCCACCGGAGTCGGTAGAAAACTCACCTGCAACGGCTGCGCGCGCCACCATTCGAGCAGTTCGTCGAGGTGTTCATTGCCGATCGCGGGCGGAGGCAGATGCACGGTCGCACCGACGCACAGCGCCGGCCAGACTTCCCAGGCCATGGCATCGAAACCGCAACCGGCGACGCTGGCAGTGTGGCTGCCGGCATGCAGATCGAAGGCCTCGGCGTGCCAGTGCACGAGGTTTTCCAGGGTGCGGTGCTCGACCATCACGCCTTTCGGCTGCCCGGTAGAACCCGAGGTGTAGATCACATAGGCCAGATTCGCCGGGGTCAGCCTCGACAGCGCTGGGTTGGTGTCAGGCAAGTGCTGCCAGTCGGTGGCGTCCAGATCGATCACGGGGACAGCGCCAAGCAGGTTACGCGTCGACGCCTGCGCCAGCACCGCGATCGGGTCGCTGTCCTGCAACAGGTAGGCGATGCGTTCAGCCGGGTAATCCGCATCGATCGGCACATAACCGGCGCCGGCCTTGAGAATCGCCAGCAGCGCAACCAGCATGTCCGGGCCGCGACGCAGGCACAGCGCGACACGGTCATCGGTTTGTACGCCGAGGCCGATCAAGTGATGAGCGAGACGATTGGCGCGCTGATTCAGTTCGCGGTAGCTGAGCCGTTGCTCGCCCTGCACCACCGCCAGCGCTTCGGGATGTGCCGCCACTTGCGCTTCGAACAGGCGCGGCACGGTCTGCGCCGGCGGGAATTCACGACCGCTGATGTTGAAGCCGACCAGCACGCGCTGCCGCTCACTCGGCGACACGATCGACAGTTGCTGCAACGGTGCCTGCGGCGTGTACTCCAGTGCCGTGACCAGACTGTGCAACGCGGTTTGCAAGAAATCGCAGACCCGCGCGCCGTCCACCTGTGGCACAGCTTGCACGCTCACACGGAAGCCTTCGCCGAGGTCGTCGACGCTGACCACTAACGGATAATTGCTGCGCTCGCGGGAGCTGAGAATCTGCACGCCGTCCCACGCTACAGCGGCCGACTCGGGCGCGCTGTGGCGGTAGTTGAGCAAAGTGCTGAACAGCGCCTGCGCACCGCTAACACCACTGCAACGCTGGGCCAGCGCCAGCGAGGCTTGCTCATGGCCGAGCAATTGCGCCAGACGCGCATGGGTACCCCGCACGCTGCTCTCTACCGAATCCGCCCCGACGCTGACGCGCAGCGGCAAGGTGTTGATGAACATGCCCAACGCCCGATCTGCGCCTTCGCCGCCCTGCATGCGCCCGAGCAATACCGTGCCGAACACCACGTCCTGCTGGCCGGACACCTGCGACAACACCTGAGCCCAGGCCTGATGCACCAGACTGGCCACACTGACACCGAGCCGCCGCGCCTGCTCACGCAGACGTTTACCGAGGTCGGCATCGAGTTCGGAATGACTGTCGAGAATGTCGCTGCCGTCGCCGTGCACGTCCTTCAGACCGAAGGCCACGGTCGGCTCGTCGATATCGCCAAGCATCTCGCGGAAGAACACCTCATGGGCCTGATCATCAACGCCGAGCCGCGCCTGGGCGACAAAGTGGCGGTATTGCACCGGCGGCGGCAGATCCTCGCTGCGGCCAAGCATGACGTCATTCATTTCCGCGACCAGCACGTCCAGTGCGGTGTGGTCGAGGACGATATGGTGCATCAGGAGAATGCCGATCCAGCGCTGGTTTGGCTGATCTTCGGTGTAGACAAAACGCATCAGCGGCGCGCGATTGAGGTCCAGACGATAGTGGCGTGGATCGAAACGCGCCTGCATCTGCTCGAGCACGTCGCCGTCGAGTTCGTCGGCATCGACGCGTTCCAGCGCCAGCGGCGCCTCGCGCCAGACCACTTGTACCGCCTCTTCAAGCCCCTCCCAGAAGATGCCGGTGCGCAGAATGTCGTGGCGCGCGATCACGCCGTTCAAGGCGCGAACGAAGGTTTTGATCTGCGCCAGACCGTCGAAGGCAAATTGCGCCTGCAACACATACGGATCACCGGCACTGGTTGCCAGATGGTGATAGAGAATCCCCGCCTGCAACGGCGCCAGGCCATAGATGTCCTGCACATTGGCGCTGCCGCCCGGCACGGTTGCTACGACACGGTCGATCGCGGCTTGATCGAGATTGCTCAGCGGCAGCATGGCCGGGGTGATGCGCATACAACCCGGCTCGATCAGGTTGTCGGGAACGACGATGCCGCGTTCGCTGCTCAAGGTCGCCGCCAGCGCGGCCACACTCGGCTGACCGAACAGCACGCGCACATCACAGTGCAGATCCTGTTGGCGCATGCGTTCGATCAGCTTCACTGCCAGCAGCGAATGACCGCCGAGCTCGAAGAAATTGTCATGACGCCCGACCTGCTCGACACCAAGCAATGTCTGCCAGAGACCAGCGATCAGATTCTCTACCGCTCCGACCGGCGCTTCGAAACCGCGCCGCGCGAATGCATCGCTGTCCGGTGCCGGCAAGGCTTTGCGGTCGAGCTTGCCGTTGGTGGTCAGCGGGAAGGCCTCCAGGCGCACGAAGGCGCTCGGCACCATGTAGTCAGCCAACCCCGCCAACAGCTGATCACGCAATTGCGCCACATCCGGCGCCGCACCTTCATCGGCCAGCCAGTAGGCGACCAGACGCTGATCGCCGGGGCTGTCCTCCCGGGCGATGACCACGGCTTCGCGCACGCCTTCGCAACTAGACAGACGTGCCTCGATCTCGCCCAGCTCAATGCGGAAGCCGCGAATTTTTACTTGATCGTCATTGCGACCGAGGTATTCGAGGCTGCCATCCGCAGCCCAGCGCGCAAGGTCTCCGGTTTTGTACAGCCGCGCATCGACATTTTCAGTGAACGGATCATTGATAAAACGCTCGGCAGTCAATGCTTCACGATTCAGATAACCGCGCGCCACCCCGGCCCCGCCGACGTACAACTCGCCGACCACGCCGACCGGAACCGGTTCGCGCTGAGCATCGAGGATATACAGTTGCAGATCGGGAATGCGCACGCCAATCGGGCTGACGCCGAGCAACTGCGCGTCGGCGGCTTGCAGCGGCCGATAGGTCACGTGCACGGTGGTTTCGGTGATGCCGTACATGTTCACCAACCGCGTGCCGGCATTGCCGACCCGCGCATACCACGGCTTGAGCAAGCCCGGTTCCAGCGCTTCGCCGCCGAACACCACTTCCCGCAACGAGTGTTGCAGCTGACTGCGGCCCTGCGCGGCGATCAGTTGGCGGAAGGCGCTCGGCGTCTGGTTGAGTACGGTCACGCCGGTCTGGCAGAGCAATGCATAGCAGTCGTCCGGCGAACGGCTGACGGCTTGCGGGATCAGCAGCAATTGCCCGCCGAACGCCAGCGCGGCCCAGATTTCCCAGACCGAGAAGTCGAACGCGAAGGAGTGGAACAACACCCCGATGTCTTGCGGGTTGAACTGGAACCAATCGTGGGTGGCGGAAAACAACCGCGCCACGTTGCAGTGCTCGACCATCACGCCTTTGGGTAAACCGGTGGAACCGGAGGTGTAGATCACGTACGCCAGATGCGCCGGGGTCAGCTCGGGGATCTGCGGGTTGCTGTCGAGTTCGGCCTTGAGGTGAGCGCTGTCGAGGTCGATCTGCGGCACTTCGAGAGCGGCCACGCGCTCGCGCGTCGCCGCCTGCATCAGCACCGCTGCCGGGGCGCTGTCCTGCAAGGTGAAGCTGATTCTGTCGAGCGGATAGGCCGGATCGATCGGCACGTAACCGGCGCCGGCCTTGAGCACACCAAGCAGGCCAATGATCATCTGCGGGCCACGCTCGACGCAGATTGCCACGCGGTCGTCGGGACGTATGTTCAGAGCCAGCAGATGATGTGCAACCTGGTTGGCACGGCGGTTGAGTTCGCCGTAACTGAGGGTTTGTCCGTCGAATATCAGCGCCGTGGCCTCAGGCTGGGCCTGGGCATGGGTTTCGAATTGCTGATGAATCAACAGGGTTTCCGGGAACTGTGCCAGCGGCGAATTGACGCCGTACAGCAAGTGTTCGCGTTCGCTGGCCGGGAGGATGCGCAGCGTTTGCAGCGGCACATCGGCGCTGGTTTGCAAGGCTGCGAGCAGACTCTCCAGCGCCGTGTTCAGGTAAGCGGCCATGCGCTCGGCCCCCAACGCTGCATCCGCCAGCGCGGTGATGCGCAAGTCGGCGCCGAGGTCATCGATGTTGATGGTCAGCGGATAGTTGGTGCGCTCGCGGGCACCCAACACCTGCACACCGGGGGCGATGTCGATCACCTCCGCCACTTCCTCAACGCTGCTGTGTCGGTAGTTGAGAATCGCGCTGAACAGCGGCGTCGGCACCGCAACGGCGCTGCAGCGTTGCGCCAGGGCTAGCGAAGCCTGCTCGTGCGCCAGCAGCGCGGTCAGGCGCCGATGGGTCGCCAGCACGCCGGCGCGCACGCTTTGCTCGCCAACATCAACGCGCAGCGGCAAGGTGTTGATGAACATGCCCAACGCCTGCTCACCGCCCTCGCCCGCGTCCATCCGCCCCAGCAGCACGGTGCCGAACACCACCGCTGTGCGCCCGGACAATTGCCCGAGCACCCGCGCCAGCGCCAGATGCGTCAGGCTCGCGACGCTGACGCCGAGCTGCCGCGCCTGCTCGCGCAACTGCCGGCTCAAGCGGCTGTCGAGCATCAGCGAGGCTTCCTCAATGGCGTGGCCATCGCCCTGCACATCCTGCAAACCACAGGGCAGCGTCGGCTCGTCGATATCCGCGAGCATGTCGCGGAAAAACGCTTCCTGTGCCTGCTCATTGCCGGCACTGCGGGCCTTGGCCAAGTGATCGCGATACGGCACAGCGGCAGGCACTTGCGCGGTCTGCCCGAGCAGACAGGCCTGAATTTCCCGGCGCAGCACATCCAGCGCCACGTGATCCATGATCATGTGATGAAACAGCAACAGCGCGACCACGCGGCCCTGCGCGGGATCCTGCGCATACACCAGACGCAGCAAAGGCGCTTGCTGCATGTCGAGACGGAAGTGCTGCGGGTCGTGGCGTGCGAGCAGTTGCGTGAGCACATCGGCGCCGCTGTCGACGGGGACTTCCTCACACACCAGCGGCGCCTCGCGCCAGACCACTTGCAGCGCTTCGTCGAGGTATTCCCAGACGAACGAGGTGCGCAGGATGTCGTGACGGTTTACCACCCAGCGCAGCGCGTCGGCGAAGGCATCCAGCCGTTCCTGACTGTCGAATACGAAGCGCGCCTGCGAGATGTAAGGGTCTCCGGCAGCGGCCGAGAGGTGGTGATAGAGCATGCCTTCCTGCAACGCGGACAACGGATAGATGTCCTGCACGTTGGCGGCGCCACCCGGCACCGTGGCGACGATGCCGTTGAGGGCATCCTGCTGCAGATCCACCAGCGGCAGCATGTCCGGGGTGATGCGAAAGGCCGGGCTCAGCCAGTCGCCGCCGTGTTCGGCGACCAGCTCCAGCAGTTGCGCCTTGTGCGCCGCGAGGCTGTCCCACAACGCGTCATCCAGCGCGTCGTCGCTGCCCAGAATGACCAGGTCTTCATCTTCCTGTTGAAGGCGGATCGCACGGGTGGAAATGGCAGCCATCAGTTCGCTGAAATGCATGAGGTAACCTGCTGTAAATTCGAAAAAAAATGAGCGCGCAGCAGCGAGTCCATGCAGGCGGCGCGCAGCCTGGAAAAACTAAAACATCGGGGCGTGGGTGTCTGACATGGGAAGCGGGGACAAGCCGCCGGCGCGAGCACCGCAAGTCCCCTGTGGGAGCGAGCTTGCTCGCGAAGGCGGTATATCAGTCACCAGCAACATTGACTGAGCCAGCGCTTTCGCGAGCAAGCTCGCTCCCACAGGTTTCGTGTCCGACGATCAGAGCCGGCGTTTGCGGTTGAGGCTCGGGATGGTGGTCTGGGCGATATCGACCTGCTTGGCCTGCCGCGAGGTCTGTGCCGCCAGCGCGGCCAGTGTCGGCTGGCTGAACAGCGTGCGCGCGTCGACATGCAGGCCAGCCAGACGCATGCGCGCGACCAGACTGACCGCCAGCAACGAATGCCCGCCCAGCTCGAAGAAGTTGTCGTGCCGGCCCACCTGCTCGACCTTGAGCACCTGCGCCCATATCTGCGCCAAGGCGGTTTCCACGTCGCCTGCGGGGGCCTCGTAAGGACGACTGAGCAGCGCCTCCACCCCCGGCTCCGGCAACGCCTTGCGGTCGATTTTGTCGTTTGGCGTCAAGGGCAACGCCGCCAACCTCACGTAGGCGCCAGGCACCATGAACTCCGGCAACTGCGCCAACACATGCGCTCGCAATGCTTCCAGCGTCGGTGCAGCCAGTTCGGCGCGCAGGGTGTAATAAGCCACCAGCCGCTCATCGCGTACCAGCACCACCGCCTCGCGAATGGCCGGGTGTTCCAGCAGGCGCGCTTCAATCTCGCCCAGCTCAAGACGCACCCCGCGCAGCTTGACCTGAAAGTCGTTACGACCGAGGAATTCGAGGTTGCCATCGGCGCCATAACGCACCAGATCACCGGTGCGATACAAGCGATCACCAGGCACGAACGGACTGTCGATAAAGCGTTCGGCCTGCAATTGCGGCAGTCCCAGATAGCCGCGCGCCACGCCCACCCCGCCAATGTGCAAATGCCCACTGACGCCTGACGGCACTGGCTGATCAAAGGCATCAAGGACGTACAGCCGCGTGTTGCTCAGGGCCTTGCCGATCGGCACCAGTGTTTGCGGCACCGGTTCGCCGGGTTGCAGCGTCCAGCCACTGCTGTCGACCGTGGTTTCGGTCGGCCCGTAGACGTTGTGCAGGCGCACCCACGGCAGGCACTCGCGCACTTGCCGGGCCAGCGCGACGGTCAACTCGCCGCCACCGTTGAGCACATCGGTCAGGCTGGTGCACTGGCTGACATCGTCCTGTTCGAGGAACTGCTGCAACAAGGCCGGCACGAACTTGACCACGGTTATGTTTTGCTCACGAATCACTTGCGTGACATACGCCGAATCGCGATTGCCATCGGCTCGCGCCAGGACCAGGCGCATGCCCGAGCACAGTGGCCAGGAGATCTCCCACACCGAACTGTCGAAACTGTACGGGGCCTTTTGCAGCAACGCCCCGTGTTCAGTCGGCGGCGACAACTGCGAACCCCAATGCACCATGTTGCAGGCGCTGCGGTGCTCGATCATCACGCCTTTCGGCGTGCCGGTGGAGCCGGAGGTGTAGATCATGTAGGCCAGATTCGCCGCGCCGAGACCGGGCACCTGCTGATTCTCGTGCGGTTGGTCCCGCCATACACCGAGATCGAGATCGATCAGTGGCACGCCGGGTTCGCCGAGCAAATCACGCGTTGCGGCATGCACCAGCAGCGCGACCGGGGCGCTGTCCTGCAACATGTAGTTGAGCCGTTGCTGCGGATAATCGGGATCGAGCGGCACATAAGCACCGCCGGCCTTGAGAATGCCCAACAGACCGATCACCAGTTCCGGCCCGCGCTCGACGCAGATCGCGACCCGCGAATCCGGTTGCACGCCGAGCCCGCGCAGATAATGGGCCAGGCGGTTGGCCTGCTCGTTCAACTCGCGATAGCTCAGGCGTTGCTCGGCGAACTGCACGGCGATGGCATCCGGCTTGCGCTGCACCTGTTGTTCAAACAGCGCCTGAAGTGGCTGATCCAGCGGGCAGTCGACTGCCGTATCGTTGAACTCGATCAGCAGCCGTTGCAGTTCTTCCTGCGGTAACAACGGCAGGCTATTCAGCGGCCGCTGCGGCGTGTTCTCCAGCGCTTCGACCAACACGCTCAGCGCTGACTGCACATAACTGCAAATCCGCTGCGCACCGATGCTCGACAGGGTTCGGGTGGTCAACCGCAAGCCTGTGCCGAGGTCATCGACACTCAGGGTAAACGGATAATTGGTCCGCTCCTCATTAGCCAGGGTCTCGATGCCCTGCCAGGTTTGCCGCGAGGTTTTTTGCTCGACATCATCGCTGTGCCGATAGTTGAGCAAGGCGCTGAACAGCGGTGCCGGCGCAGCAACGCCGCTACAACGCTGGGCCAGCGCCAACGAAGCGTGTTCATGGGCAAGCAACGCGCTCAGGCGCGCATGGGTGGACTTCAGCGCTGCGCCCGCACCCTCGCCGACATCGACCCGCAGCGGCAAGGTGTTGATGAACACCCCGAGCGCCCGATCGGCACCCGCGCCACCCTGCATGCGGCCCATCAACACCGTGCCAAATACGACACTTTGCTGCGCGGAGGTCGCCGCCAATACTTGCGCCCAGGCGAGGTGGATCAGGCTGGCGATGCTCACGCCCGCCAGGCGCGCCTGCTGCTGCAGGCGCTGATAGAGAGCGCTGGCCAGCGCCTGCTCGGCTTCTTCGATGTTGCTGCCGTCGCCCTGCACGTTCAGCAAAGCGAACGGCAAGGTCGGCTCGTCGATGTCGCCGAGCATCTGCCGAAAGAACGCTTCATGCTCCTGCTCGCTGACACCCAGGCGCGTCTGCGCCACATAGTTGCGGTACGGCACCGGTGCTGCCAGCGGTTCGCCGTGCCCGGACAGGCTGGCGTGGATTTCTTCGCGCATCGCCTCCAGCGCAATGTGATCCATCGCCAGGTGATGGAACAACAAGATGCCGACCACCCGATTGTGCGCGGGATCACGGGCATACATCAGGCGCAGCAGCGGCGCCTGACTGACATCGAGGCGATAACGCCGCGCGTCGAAACGCTCGTGCAATTGATCGATGATCGCGCCACGGGCAGGATCAAATTCAACCTCCTGCACCGGCAAAATCGCCTCGCGCCAAACGACCTGAACCGGCGACGTCAGCCCTTCCCAAACCACCGCCGTACGCAGGATGTCGTGCCGCGCCATGACCTGACGCAACGCAGCGGCAAAGGCCTCGACCCGCTCGAGGCAGTCGAACGCCAGCAGCGATTGCAGCAAATACGGATCGCCCTGCGCAGCGGTGATGTGGTGATAGAGAATGCCTTCCTGCAACGGGGCCAACGGGTAGATGTCCTGCACATTGGCGGCACCGCCCGGCACGGTCGCGACGATGCGCTCGATCATCGCCTGATCCAGTTGCACCAATGGCAACAGGTCCGGCGTGATGTACGTGCAATCGGGCGCAATGCGGTTAGCCGGCACCTCGACTTCGCGGCCGCTGCCCTCTGCCGCCGCTAACGCCGCCAGTGTCGGTTGATTGAACAGCACGCGAACATCGCTGCTCATGCCAATCTGGCGCATGCGTTCGATCAGGCCAACGGCCAATAATGAGTGGCCGCCCAGCTCGAAGAAATGGTCGTGACGCCCTACCCGTTCGACCTGCAAGACCTCGGCCCAGATCTGGGCGAGAGCGATTTCGACGTCACCTTGTGGCGCCTCGTATTGACGACGGATCAACGCGTCCGGCCCCGGTGCCGGCAACGCCTGGCGATCGAGCTTGCCGTTGGCGGTCAGCGGCAAACTCGCCAGGCGCATGTAAGCGGCCGGCAGCATCGTGGCCGGCAAGCGCGATGTCAGGTGCGCGTGCAGTTGCAGGATGTCCAGCGCTTCACGCTCGGTAAACCATGCCAACAGTTGACCGTCGCGCACCAGTACCACGGCTTCCTGCACCGCGTCATGGCTGGCCAGTGCGGCTTCGATCTCGCCGAGCTCGACACGCACCCCACGAACTTTCACCTGGTCATCGTTGCGACCGATGTACTCAAGATTGCCGTCGGCGCGCCACCGCGCGAGGTCGCCGGTGCGGTACATGCGCGCATCAGGCTGCGCACTGAACGGGTCGTCGAGAAAGCGTTCGGCCGTCAGGTCCGGACGGTTCAGATAACCCCGGGCAACCCCGGCGCCGCCAACATACAGCTCGCCAATGATGCCGATCGGCACCGGACGCTGCTGATCATCGAGCAGATAAGCCGTGGCATTGCTCACGGGTTTGCCGATGTGCAACGCCTGCCCCGGGCTGATCAGCCCCGAGGTGGCGACCACCGTGGCTTCTGTCGGGCCGTAGTTGTTGACCACCGCAAAACCTTGCGCTCGGCTGAACTGGCGCAGACGATCGCCGCCAATCAGCAAGGTGCGCAAGGTCGGATGATCGAGTTTTTGGCTGAAGGCGTATTCGGCAATCGGCGTCGGCAGAAAGCTGACATCCAGCGGCTGCGCACGCCACCAGGCAAGCAGCGCATCGATGTCTTCGCTGCCTTCGCTCGCGGGTGCAAAATTCAGCGTTGCCCCGGCACACAGCGCCGGCCAAACCTCCCACGCCATTGCGTCAAAACCGAAGCCAGCCAGGCTTGAGGCGTGCTGCCCGGGGCCAAGTCCAAACGCCGCACAGTGCCAGTCGACCAGATTGCCCAGCGTGCGGTGCTCGACCATCACGCCTTTGGGCAACCCGGTGGAGCCAGAGGTGTAAATCACATAGGCGAGGTGGTGGGTGTTCAACCCCGTCACGTCGGGATCGGTCAAGTTGTCGAGCGGCCACTCGCGCCGATCCAGGTCGATCACCGGCAGCGTTGTGGCGGGCAGACGATCACGCAGATCGCTTTGCGTCAGCAGCGCCACCGGAGCACTGTCGCTGAGCAAGTAACTCAGACGCTCGGGCGGATGCGCCGGATCAATCGGCACATAAGCAGCACCAGCCTTGAGAATCGCCAACAGCCCGACCAGCGTGTCCAGGCCACGGCGTGCAACGATTGCCACACGATCGTCAGGAAGCACGCCGAGGCCGATCAGATGGTGGGCCAACGCATTGACTTGCCGATTCAGCTCGGCATAAGTAAGGGATCGTCCCTGATACGTCGCGACCACAGCGTCCGGCTCTTCGGCCACTCGCGATTCGAAGCGCTGATGAATCAGTCGGCCTTGCGGATAACTGACCCGGGTGTCGTTCCACTCATTGAGCCGGGCCAGTTCTGCCGGGCTATTGAGGTTGAAATCGGCGATCGCCAGCGCCGGGCATTCCAGGCCTTGCTGCAGAATTAGCAGCAAGCGTTCAGTCAACGCCGCGATCTCGTCAGCCGTGAAATAGGCCGGCGAGTACACCAGATGCAACCAGGCCTTGTCGGTGTAACGGTTGCTGCGCAGGTGAATGGCCAGCGGAGTCGCCTCGTGCTGGTTGGAGACCTTTACCGAGTGTCCCGACGCCTCACCGTAACGGTAGTCATGGTCGTCCTGTTCGTAGGACAGCGACAGCTCGAACAGTTGCGTACGGTCTTCGCGCAACAGGCCCAGCGCGCGATTCATCTCGCTCAGCGGGTAGCGTTGATGGCGGAAATCCTGCTTCAGGTCAGCGCCGATCGCCTTGATCAATTCAGCGAATGACAGCGCTCGCCCAAAGCCCATGCGCATTGCACTGACCTGGGTGAACAAGCCCAAGGTGCTTTTGAAGCGGGCACCGGAGCGATTGAGAATCGGCAAACCGACCACCCACTCGTCACGTTGCGCGGTGCGACTGAAATACACGTGCAGCGCCGCCAGCAATACATGAAAGGCCGAACCGCCGAGGTGCCGCGCAGTGTCTTTCATGCGCTCGTGCAGCAAAGCCGGAAAAGCCTCGACGTGGATGCGACTTGGCGCTGCTTCAACATCAAGGAATTCGCGATGACGGGGCGTCAACAAGGGCTCGGGCAAGCTACGGTACTTGTCCAGCCAGTAACGTTGATCGCGCTCATAGCGAGGTGACTGATGGTAGCGCGCGTCATCTTCGATAAAGTCGACATAGGACGGTGTCGCCATGCGCGGGCGCTCGCCACGGCACAACGCGCTGTAGATCTCGCCCACCGACTTGAACAGCAGCGCGAACGCCCAGCCATCGATGATCAAGTGATGGGCCTGGGCTGCCAGCCAGTGACGATGGCGATCGAGGCGAATCAGACTGAAGCGGAACAACGCCTGCCCGCTCAACACAAAGGCCTGCGCCATCTGTGCTTCAACCAGCGTCTGGGCCGCCGACTGTGGATCGGGGTGTGCGCTGAAATCAAACAGCGGCATGGCCACCGGCAGCGCCTGCGCAAACCCTTGCAACGGCAGCCCGTCGTGACCCACGTCCGATCGCAGAACAATGCGCAAGGCATCATTCGCTTCCACCAGACACTCAAGCGCCGATTGCAGCAATGCCGGATCCAGCGGCCCGGTCAGCTCCACGTAACCGCCAATGTTGTACAGCGGTGAATCTCCGCGGCTCAGTTGGTCCAGCCAGATATCCCGTTGGGCGGCAGTCAGCGCAAATGTCTCGACAGGCACGGACACATCGTCCGCCACGTTGGCAGAAGTAGGCTGCATAAGATCCATCTCATGAAATTTTGCCGGTATTCAAGCATCGGCCCCACTGACGACATGACACCTGAAACCCGGACAACCACCAGGCTCGTACGCGCCTGTCTGACCTTGCGGGCGTGTTTACCGTAGGCACTGTCGAAAAGATCGGAGAGGAAATACTGAAAAGCTTGTAGGAAAAAAACCACATAGCAGCGCCGCCATTTACCCGAGCGCTGCCGATCAGAATTCCCCTTCGCCAGGTTTTCCGGGGCTTGAGCGTGACTGAACAGTCAAACTCGCCGTTACACCGGCGTTTAACAGCGTCAGAACCCCGGCGCCAATATTCAGAAATAGTGGCACTTTGTGTCCCTGTTTTCCCCTACAGACGTAGGACAAATCCATAGGCTTAAATCCCGCTCCAGATCATGTTCAAGGAGAAATGACTGCGTGGGCGGCTTTTACAGAGACGGCAGACGATTCAGTGATGGCTCTGAACCAAGGATGAAGGATATGAATCTGACCGGCAGCATTCGTAATATGGAAAACCCGCACTTCTACTGGCAACTGGGTGAGTTGATTGCCAGCACCGGCGATGATCACTTCGCCACGAACATGTTCCAGTTGGTCGACACCTTGGTGCCGGTCAACCGCGTGGATCTCAGTGAGTGGACGCTGGATGAACGTCAGGCCAGCGTGGTCGACATCAAGCCGTTGGGCAGCGCCGGTTTGACGCAGACCTGTGCCCCGCCCGATCCGCTGGAAAGCCCCGACGATCATCCGCTGTTGCAGAAGATGATCGAGATGAACGACTCGCTGCTGATTCAACTGAAAGCCTCGCTCCAGCCTCGCCATCCGCAACACAGTGCCCATCAATGCAATCTGGTTTCGCGTACGTCCAACCGCCGTTGCGTGATTTCGTTTTACCGACCGCATACCCAACGGGTGTTTTCCCTGCCGGAGCTGTCGTTTCTCAAGAGCCTGTCCGACACCCTGCTGCCGCTGATCGAACGTCACGCGCAGATCAGTCGGCAAATCCTCGCCCGGCAACCGCGCCAACCGTTGGCCGAGCTGGATCAGGCGCCGCTGGCGCAGGTGTTCGATGAGCGCCTGGCATTAAGCGACATCGCCCTGTCGGTGCGCGAGAAAGAAGTCTGCCTCGGCCTGTTGACCGGCGGCACCGTGCCGCAAATGGCGGAAAAGCTGCGGGTCAAAAACAGCTCGATCGAGACTTACCTGAAACGCGCCACCGCCAAACTCGGCGTCAGTGGCCGCCATGGCCTGGCGAAATGGATGGCCGGCGCCTGAGCACAACGCTCTTTTAATGCATGAGGCAGTTCGATGTTGACGTTGCGACTTTCCCTGCTGTCCATCGCGGTGCTGATGGGCGGTTGTTCATTGATTCCCGAGTATCAGCGCCCCGCTTCCCCCACCGCCGCGCAGTATCCGACAGCAACGCAGCCAGCCACGAGCGCCGAGGACTGGCGCACGCTGTTCACCGATCCGGCGCTGCAACAACTGATCGAAAGCGCGCTGGTCAACAACCGCGACCTGCGCGTGGCGGCACTCAACGTCGAAGCCTTTCAGGCGCAATACCGCATTCAGCGCGCCGACCTGCTGCCGGCGGTGTCGGCCAATGCCAATGAATTGCGCCAGCGCATGCCGCCGAGCGTGACCCAAGGCAAAGCGCTGATCAATTCGACGTACTCGGTCAACCTCGGCATCAGCGCTTATGAGCTGGATTTCTTCGGTCGCGTGCGCAGCCTCAGCGAGCAAGCGCTGCAAACCTGGCTTGCGACTGAAGAAGCGCGGCGCAGCGCACAGTTGAGTCTGGTGGCCAACGTCGCCAACGCCTACCTGACCTGGCGCGCCGATCAGGAGTTGCTGGAACTGACCCGCGACACCCTTGCTGCCGATGAACAGAGCCTGCACCTGACCACCCGCAACCGTGAGGCCGGCAAATCGTCAGCGCTGGAGCAGGCGCAGGCCAGAACCAGCGTCGACAGTTCACGGGCCAATCTGGCGCGCTATCAGCGTCAGGTCGCCCAGGACTTGAACAGCCTGACCTTGCTGGTCGGCGCGCCCGTGCCCGAGTCACTGCCCGCCCGCCCACTGGCCAGCGAGCTGGTGCGGCAACTGCCCGCCGGCCTGCCCTCGGATCTGCTGCAACGGCGTCCGGACATCCTTCAGGCGGAGTACAAACTGAAAGCAGCCAACGCCAATATCGGTGCGGCACGGGCGGCGTTTTTCCCCAGTGTCAGCCTGACGGCGAATGCCGGGACGTCGAGCCGCGATCTGTCCGGGCTGTTCGGCGGTGGCTCTGGCGCCTGGACCTTTCAGCCGCAGATCAGCCTGCCGATTTTTAACGCCGGCAGCCTGCGCGCCAGCCTGGATTATTCGAAGCTACAGAAAGATGTGGCGGTGGCCGAATACGAAAAATCGATTCAAACCGCATTTCAGGAAGTCGCCGACGGCCTCGCTGCGCGCAGCACTTATCAGCAGCAATTGCAGGCGCAGCGCGATCTGGTCGCGGCCACACAGACTTACTACAACCTGGCGCAAAACCGTTATCAAAACGGCGTCGACAGCAGCCTGACATTCCTCGATGCGCAGCGCTCGCTGTTCAGTTCGCAGCAAGGCCTGATCACCGATCGCCTCGCGCAACTGGTCGCCGAGGTCAATCTGTACACCGCGCTGGGCGGGGGCTGGAGCGCCGCTGAATCAAGCGTGCAGTAAGCTGTAGTCACTTTTTCTTACACCTTTTGTCGCGCGATCCTGCGCCGTGCGGCGATCCGTGGCCGGCGTCTGCCTGCAGTTTGGTATCATGCGCCGCTTTTACGGTTAACCCCCCGCCAGTCCTGCTGACTGACGGGCTGCAAAAGGCGGTATTAGATGACGGCTTTGTTGACTCGCCGCAAGGTGCTTGCGGGAATGGGCGTACTCGGGCTCGGCCTGCTCGCCGGCTGCGACACCCGCGGCCAACTGTCGTACAAGTACGGCAAGGATCTGAGTAACAAGATCATGGGGCGCACCTTCAAACTGAAGAACACCGATGGCGAAACCATGACGCTGTCGAGCTTTCGCGGCATGATGCCGATGGTGTTCTTCGGCTTCACCCAGTGCCCGGCAGTCTGCCCGACCACCCTCGCCCGCGCGGCGAAAATCAAGAAACTGATGGGCGCCGATGGCGATCGTTTGCAGGTGATCTTCATCACCCTCGATCCCGAGCGCGATACCCCGGAAATCCTCGACGCCTACATGAAAGCCTTCGACCCGACGTTCGTTGCGCTGTACGGCACACTCGAGGAAACCGCGGCCACCGCCAAGGAATTCGACGTGTTCTACGAGAAAGTCCCGGCCGGCGACACCTATACCATCTCGCACACTGCCACCAGTTACGTTTACGACTCCAACGGCGGCTTGCGCCTGGGTCTGTCCACCTCGCTTTCGGCAGAACAATGCACGGAAGATTTGCTTACTGTTATGGAGGTTTGCTGATGCAACCTGTTCTGAACCACATCAAACGCGCTGTCATCGGTCTGTCTCTGCTGGGCCTGGCGTTCCAGGTGTCCGCGCAGACCAAAGTCGACGACGCCTGGGTCCGTGCCACCGTGCCGACCCAGTCCGCCAGCGGCGCGTTCATGACCCTCACCGCCGACAGCGACAGCAAGTTGTTGAGCGTCGCGACATCCGCGGCCAAAATCGTGCAGATCCACGAAATGACCATGAACGGCGATGTAATGAAAATGGGCGAAGTGAAGTCGGTCGCCCTGCCCGCCGGCAAAGCCGTCAAGCTTGATCCAAACGGCTACCACGTGATGCTGATGGGCCTGACCGGTCAGCTAAAGGAAGGCGAAACTGTGCCGCTGACCCTGACCGTGGAAAACGCCAAGGGCGAAAAAGAAACAATCGAAGTGAAGGCACCGGTTCGTGCGCTGACCAACATGGAAGGTCACGATCACAGCAAAATGCACTGATCTGACTGAGCGGCAATAAAAAAGGGGCGGCCTGATCGATGATCAGGCCGCCCCTTTTTTGTATTTGATCTGTGCCGAATTAACGCTTGCGGGCCAATGCGTTGCGCACGCTTTCCCGTGACATCCCCGAGCCGGAACGGGGCACGGCCTTATCTACGGGCGCCTTGGCTAACTGTTCCTTGCGCTTTTCCACCTCACGCCACTGATAACCGAGATATCCGCCTGCCGCCACAATCCCCAGCCAACCGAACACCGAACTGACGAAGAACCACAGCCCGAGGGTGATCCACACGTTTTTCGAGGTGAACAACTTCAAGCTGTCATCGGCAGGCACCGGTTCAGCCGGTTCAACCACTGCCTGCGTCACCGGTACTCTGTGCACCCCATCCAGATCAATGCGCCAAGCGAAGTCCGCCCCGGCCACCGGAATGTCTAGCTGATTACCTTCAGCACGATGCACCCGAATGTCGCCATCGACGAGCGACATGGAGCTGAAACTGATCTGGGTTTCATAGTGAATCTCGCCGTTGATCTGGGTCACGACCGTTCGTTTTTGGTCAGTGGGGGTGTCGCGCATGCCGATTCCTTAAGCGTTCCACGTCGGACGACGTGCGATGGGATAATCCGTTGGAGTCGAATGCTACTGAGTGGCTATTACGCTGTCCAGAAAACGTGCCCCTAAGCTGCAGACCTACGCGAAATCCTCCGGCATGAGTCTGTTCTAGGTTAACGGCTGGATGGAAAGCATGCTTTACATCGAATAAATCTTCGGCGACCATGTAAAGGGTCTTTTACATAGGAAGTGAAGAATGAACCGGTACTACCTCGAATTGGGCGCAGCATTAATCATCTACATTCTGGTGCTGACAGCCTCATTGATTGCCTCGCAATACCTGATGGACGCCCCCATCGTGCTGCGCTCGGCCGTCGCACTGACGCCGATCATTCCGGCGGGACTGATGTGTTGGGCCATCGTGCGCAACATGCGGCGTATGGATGAGATGCATCTGCGCATCCAGTTCGAAGCCTTGGGGTTTGCCTTCGCCGCCTCGGCACTGTTGACCTTCAGCTACGGTTTCCTGGAAAACGTCGGCGCCCCGCATATTCCGTGGACATGTGTATGGCCGGTGATGGGGCTGATGTGGATTGTCGGCCTGCACATTGCGCGACGCCGCTACCAATGAAAAACCGTCTCAAGGAATTGCGCGCCGAGCGCAAATGGTCGCAGGTCGATCTGGCTGAACGCCTGAGCGTGTCGCGTCAGACGATTAACGCTATAGAAAACGAACGCTACGACCCGAGTCTGCCACTGGCCTTTCAGATTGCTCGGGCGTTCGAGTTATCAATCGAAAGCATATTTGATGATGGCATGAACTGAAACGCTCCCCTCGCGTCCTCGCTACTTGCAAAAACGGACTACGCTCGGAGACACCACGGCATTGCGTGGCATCCGTTTTTCTATTGTCAGCGAGGACGACAACATGAGTCCCTTTGGCCCGGTTTTGAGCTTTCGCGGTATTCAGAATCAGAAATACTGTGTATCTGCCCTGCTGGTGCAAGACCTCAACGCACCGGCACCCACTACGCAGGTCGCGCAGGCACACAATCCGACGATCAAACGGATTGCCCGGATTCCTTTGATCAAACCGCGCATGGCCGTCTGGCGACTGGACATGCAGATCCAGCAAAGTAAAACGCAGTTGAAGATCGACTATGACTTGGGAGATGTGTCGGGCTCATTTCACGTCCCGCCTCTGGATCAGGCTCCCCGCATCGCTTACACCTCGTGCAACGGTGTGTCGGACGTCAAATACCTGAATTCGCTGGCAGATCGCTATGCCGAACGCTGGAGTCATCTCGCGCAGACCCACAAGCAAGCCGAGTACCATCTGTTGGTCATGGGAGGCGATCAGATTTACAGCGATGAACTGTTACAGACTCAAGGCCCCTTGAATGAATGGTACAAACAGTTCTCCTGGAATCGTGATGACACTCTGTGGACTGAAGAAATGGAAGTTCAGGCAGACGAGTTTTTCGCCAGTGTTTACCCGCGATACTGGGCCAGACCACAGATACTGAAAATGCTCAGTTGCGTTCCGACCCTGATGATGTGGGACGATCACGACATCATTGACGGTTGGGGATCCTATCCCCAGGCCCTGCATGAAAGTCCCGTACACCAGGGGCTGTTCCGCATTGCCAGTTATTATTTTCGTCTCTACCAATTACAGGTTGACGAAACCGAGAGCCGCCCGGGAGCGATTACTCGTCAAGGGCATACCTTCGCTTTTGAAGGCCTCGGTGGCCTCGCCATTGTCGTTCCCGACCTCAGGTCTGAACGTGCGCCCGACATCAAAGGCAGAAACGGCCAGCTCAAACAGCCCACGCAAATCATGTCGCAAAAAAGCATCTCGCAGATGTTTACCTGGATCAACAGCCTGACGGTCAGCAAACCTTCACACCTGCTGTTCATCTCCAGCGTTCCGGTATCGTTCGTCAACCTTGCGCTGCTTGAGGCCCTGATCGGATGGATTCCGGGAGAGATCGGACCGGAGGATGATTTCCGCGACCACTGGCGCCATCAGCCGCACAAAAACGAGCGCAAGCAACTGATCAATGGATTGCTCGATTTCGCCAAGTTGGCGAAATGCAAAGTCACCATTGTCTCCGGGGATGTGCATGTAGCGGCCGCCAGCGTCATTCGTTCGGCCAATCCCCGGCATATCGACAATGGTGCAGAAGTCATCCATCAGCTGATTTCAACCGGCATCGTCCATCCTCCTCTGCCTGTGCTGACGATCAGAAGCCTGGAAACGATCACCGCTACCCGGGAAAAGATCGACACCGACCTTACTGCCGAGATGCAAGCCATTGGGTACGACGGAAATTGCCTGATTGCCAGTCGTAACTGGCTGTCCATCGAGCCAGACAAAAGTTCCGACGGACGCAATCGGTTGTGGGTGAAATGGCACGTCGAGGGGCACGATCACCCCATTACGCGACTGATCGAGCCTGCCGGTTGAGTTCCGGAAATCCCCTGCACCGGGCCGGGTTCTTCAGCTACCGGCCCCACCATGCGCCTCTTCAAAGAAGTAATCCTTCCAGCTGTCGGCCTTGTTCTTCAGCACGCCCAGTTCCTGCAATTTCTCGGCATAAATAAAGGTGCGCTGTGGCACCACGGTGAAGTCGATTTCCGGGTCTTTGACGATTTGCTCGACCAGGGCCAGCGGCAACTTCGACTGTTCGACACGAATGTACGCCTGAGCCGCCGCCGGCTTGTCAGCCTTGATAATTTTCTCGGCTTCGGCCAAAGCGTCGTAGAACGCCTTGTAGGTTTTCGGGTTTTCGTCGTGGAATTTTTCTGTGGTGTAGAGCACGTTGAACGTTGCCTGACCGCCGAGCACGTCATAGGAGCTCAGAACTTTGTGCACGTTGGGATTCTGCAGGGCTTGGTACTGGAACGGCGGGCTGGAGAAGTGCGAGTTGATTTCCGAGCCGCCGGCGATCAGCGCGGCCGTTGCATCGGGGTGCGGCAGGCTGACTGAGATGTCATCGAATTTCTTGTACTGCCCGTCACCGAATTCCTTGGCGGTTTCGATCTGCAAGGTGCGTGACTGGAAACCGACACCGGCGGCCGGCACGGCAATGCGGTCCTTGTCGGAGAAGTCCTTGAGCGTCTTGATGTTTGGATTGTTGGTCAGCAGATAGTTGGGCATCGAACCCAGCGCGGCGATGGCTTTGACGTTCTGTTTGCCTTTGGTGCGATCCCACACGGTGAGCATCGGCGGCACACCGGCGGACACCACGTCGAGGGATCCGGTTAGTAATGCTTCGTTCATCGCGGTGGCCCCGGAGATGCTGTTCCAGTCGACCTTGATGTCGAGGCCCTGCTCCTTGCCGTGTTTTTCGATGAGATTCTGGTCGCGCACTACATCGAGAATCAGGTAACCGATGCCGAATTGCTGGGCGATGCTGATCTTGCCTTCAGCCTGGGCGCCGGTGCTGAACAACGCACTCGCGGCCAGGGAGGCGGCCAACAGAGTCAGTGCAGAACGTTTGAACGGTGTGGACATGACAACCTCGCAGCATGGGGGTGGTGTGCTGAAAGGCCTGACTTTATCGCTATAAAAAACAGAAATTAAATACCTTTATCGCATATAGATAGCACGGGTTGTCGAGCGAAAGGAGGCTGCAATCTTTTGATTCCGGGTTTCGATAACAAGATCAAAAGATCGCAGCGTGCCGCAACTCCTACATTGGAATCCGGTGGCGGCTCGACGGGTTAAACAGCCTGAAACAATAAATCCACCAGCCTCAATATCGTCGATTGCCGTGCCACGCGAAGGCGGGTCAGGCCTGCAGACACTCCATCACCTTCAGAGGCCACCGCACCAGCGCATCATCTGAGGGTTTAAAAGGGCGATCAGACAGCTCACCCTTGGTATCATCGCGCACACTTTTATGACGATTTAATGGCTGGAAGGTCTTTTTTGTGAGCGCTCTTTTTAACCGGTTGCGGCAGCCGCATGCCCGCCTCTTTTCCCTGATTGTTCTGGTGCTGGTGGTGCCGCTGTGCCTGCGTGCGGCGCTGGGTTGGTCGGCACCGCTGGGCTATTTGTCGGATCTGGCCATCGGCAGCCTGTTGGTGGTGTTGCTGCATCGCCGGGCGTGGTGGCTGGCCTTGCCGGTGTTGCTGTTCTGGGGATTGCTGGCGGTGGCGACCGCTGAACTGGTCAGCGCGGTCGGTCGGCTGCCGACGCCTTCGGACATTCATTACCTGATCGATCCGCAGTTCGTGGAAAACTCCACGGGTGGCGGTCTGGCCCATCCTGCGCTGGGCATCACTTTGCTACTGGCCCTGCTGTTCTGGCTGCTGACCCGGTTTGCCAACCGCAACCTGCCACGTCCGCCCCTGCCCCGCGCAGCCTGGAGCGCGCCGCTGGTATTGTTCGCCGCCCACTGGGGCGCGCAGAACCTGTGGCCGAACGAAGCGGATCCGTGGCGCCAGTACAACCTGCCGCACCAATTGCTGGCCAGCGAGGTCGCCGATCTGCAGATCCAGGCCGAGGAATGGCTGGACGGCGATGTCGAAGAACCCGCGCCGGCCATGGCCGGGCTCACCGACGTCGACCTCAACGGGCAGAAACTGCTGGCCGCGCCGGGACAAGCACGCAACGTGCTGATCATCGCGCTGGAAGGCATTCCCGGGGCTTACATCCGCGCCAACCGCGAGGCGATCGGCAGCCATTATCAGGAAGACCTGATGCCCAACCTCAGCCGCTGGGCCGAGCGCGGCATGAACACCCCGGACTACGTGCTGCATACGCACCAGACCATTCGCGGTCTGTACGCGATGCTCTGCGGCGATTACGACAAACTCAACAACGGCACGCCCAAAGGCGTGGAAATGCTCACCCTCAACGAGCGCAATCAGGCCTGCCTGCCGGCGCAGCTGCGCGAACACGGCTTCAGCACCCACTATCTGCAAGGTGCCGGGCTGCGCTTCATGGCCAAAGACAAGATCATGCCGCACATTGGTTTCGATGCGACTCATGGTCTGGAATGGTTCAGCAACAGCAATTATCTGGAATTCCCGTGGGGCAAGGATGACAAGGCGTTTTTCGAAGGCGCACTGGATTATGTCGGCCAACTGAAAAAGCAGAAGAAGCCGTGGATGCTGACATTGCTGACCGTCGGTACCCATCAGCCCTACTCCGCGCCCGAGGAATACCTGGAGCGCTACGAAACGCCGAAACAGGCCGCCGTCGGTTATCTCGACGATGCGCTGGAGCAATTCCTCAGTGGCCTCGAACGCCAGGGCGTCCTGAAAGACACGCTGGTGGTGATCACTTCGGACGAATCCCATGGCATTGACGGCGTGCGCCTGGCCTCTTCATGGGGCTTCAACCTGACCCTGGCGCCGGAGCATGAACAACTGCCAAGGCTCAACAAAGGCGTGTATGGCCACGTCGATCTGAGCACTTCCATCCTCGACTACTTCGACCTGCCGGTGCCTTCCGCGCTGAGCGGCCGCTCGCTGTTTCGCGACTACGACAGCGGCCGCGAAATCATGTCGTTCACCAACGGCAAGCTGCGCTATCACAACGGTCAGGGGATTTTTTCCGAGTGCGACATGCCGCGCCGCTGCCGCTATTACGAAAGCGCCGGGTTCATCGCTGAAAGCGCCACGTACAAAGGCAACTACAGCGGTCACCCGGCCCGGCAGATCGCCGCTCGCGCCAATGCTCTCGACCTGTCGCTGCTGCGCACGCCGCTCAATCACCGCTATCAGTTCGGCAGCACCAACGTCATCCCGCTGCAAGCGCAGATCAAGGATGACTGGGCCGACAACCTGATCGGTGCGCAGTACCTGGAAATGCCCAAAGGCTCGCACACCCGCGTGCGCCTGACCGTGCGCTCAGTCGATCCGCAACAAGCGGCGTACATTCAGCTCAAGGCCAAAGAGTTTGAACAGGACGTGCAGATTGGCCTGCCGCAGGAGATGGTGGCAACCGCCGAGCAGCCACTGGAAATGAACTTCAGCTTCGACAACCCGCAAGAGCGCAAAGCGTTTTCTTTCCATTTGCTGGGGTATGGATTGGGCGCGGTTGAGGTGACGGATTTCAGTGTGATTACCGAGTTGCCAGGGCAAGAGGACATCCTTGACGACGTGCCGGAGGACGACACGGCCCAATCCACCTGATCAAGGTCCTATAGGGGCGAGCGCGCAGTAAAAGGTTCTGACTATCAACGTCCAATAGTCGGCCTATTAGCTGACTTCCCCAGTCGGGTCTAGCCTTACTAGTCCGAAGTCGGCACGAGCCGGCCGTAGCAGACCTGATAAGGACCCGAACATGGCAAACGAATCGAAATGCCCGTTCAACCACGCCGCCGGTGGTGGCACGACGAACCGTGACTGGTGGCCGAATCAACTCAACCTGAAAATCCTGAGTCAGCACTCGCCCAAGTCCGATCCGTTGGGCAAGGACTTCGACTACGCCAAAGCCTTCAAAAGCCTGGACTTCCAGGCGCTGAAACAAGATCTCAATGCGCTGATGACCGACTCTCAGGACTGGTGGCCAGCCGACTTTGGCCACTACGGCCCCCTCTTCATCCGCATGGCCTGGCACAGCGCCGGCACCTATCGCACCGCCGATGGCCGTGGTGGCGCCGGCTCCGGGCAACAGCGCTTCGCTCCACTGAACAGCTGGCCGGACAACGTCAGCCTCGACAAGGCCCGGCGCCTGCTGTGGCCGATCAAGCAGAAATATGGCCGCAATATTTCCTGGGCTGACCTGATCGTTCTCACTGGGAACGTCGCGCTGGAATCCATGGGTTTCAAAACCTTCGGATTCTCCGGTGGCCGCCCCGATGTGTGGGAGCCGGACGAAGACGTTTACTGGGGTTCGGAGCACGAATGGCTGGGCGGCGACAGCCGTTACGGCAAGGACAAGTCCGCCATGCAGGAACCCGGTGACGGTACGTTGGTCGCCGAGCCGGATTTGCATGGCAAAGAAGAGAGCCGCACCGATCAGGGCGAACGCAATCTGGAAAACCCGCTCGCCGCCGTGCAAATGGGCCTGATCTACGTGAACCCCGAAGGTCCGGAAGGCAATCCAGATCCGGTCGCTTCAGCCCACGACATCCGCGAAACCTTCGGCCGTATGGCCATGAACGATGAAGAAACCGTCGCGTTGATCGCTGGCGGTCACGCCTTCGGTAAAACCCACGGCGCCGGCCCAGCCGATAACGTCGGGCCTGAGCCGGAAGCGGCCGGCCTCGAAGAACAGGGCCTCGGTTGGCGCAACGCGTTCGGTACCGGCAAGGGTGGCGACACCATTACCAGCGGTCTGGAAGTGACCTGGACCACCACACCGACGAAGTGGAGCAACAACTACCTGGAAAACCTGTTCGGCTTCGAGTGGGAGCTGAGCAAAAGCCCGGCCGGTGCGCATCAGTGGATTCCGAAAAACGGCGCCGGTGCCGGTACCGTTCCCCACGCCCATGATCCGAACAAGAAACTCTCGCCGACCATGCTCACCTCTGACCTGGCGCTGCGTTTCGATCCAGCCTACGAGCAGATCTCCCGGCGCTTCCTCGCCAATCCGGATCAGTTGGCCGATGCCTTCGCCCGTGCCTGGTACAAACTGATCCACCGCGACATGGGCCCGCTGTCGCGCTATCTCGGACCGGAACTGCCGAGCGAAGAACTGCTGTGGCAGGATCCGATTCCCGCTGTCAGTCATCCGCTGATCGACGAACGAGACGCGGCTGCGCTGAAAGGCAAAATCCTCGCGTCAGGCCTTTCGGTGTCGCAACTGGTCTCGACCGCATGGGCCGCTGCCTCGACGTTCCGTGGCTCCGACAAGCGCGGCGGCGCCAATGGTGGCCGTCTGCGTCTGGCACCGCAAAAGTTCTGGCAGGCCAACCAGCCTGAGCAACTGGCCAAAGTGCTGCAAACCCTTGAGGGCATTCAGAACGACTTCAACAACGGCGCTGCTGGCAAGAAAGTCTCGCTGGCGGACCTAATCGTGTTGGCGGGCAATGCCGGGGTCGAACAAGCAGCGAAAAACGCTGGCCACTCGGTCACGGTGCCGTTCACCCCGGGACGTACGGATGCAACCCAAGAGCAAACCGATGTTGATTCCTTCGGTTTCCTTGAACCGATTGCCGATGGCTTCCGCAACTACAGCAAAGGCAAATACACCGTCTCGGCCGAGGCGTTGCTGATTGACAAGGCGCAACTGCTGACGCTTACCGCACCGGAGATGACTGTGCTGCTGGGCGGTTTGCGGGTGTTGAACACCAACGTCCGGCAAACCCGGCATGGTGTGTTCACCTCGCAGACGGAAGCGCTGACCAATGACTTCTTCACCAACCTGCTGGACATGGGGGTGGAGTGGAAGCCAACGTCACGGGATGCGGATGAGTTCGAGGGGCGTGACCGTAAAACCGGCAGCGTGAAGTGGACGGCGACGCGGGTTGATCTGGTATTCGGCTCGAATGCGCAACTGCGGGCATTGGCTGAGGTGTATGCCAGTTCGGATGCGAAGGAGCAGTTTGTTAAGGACTTTGTTGCGGCGTGGACGAAGGTCACCAACCTGGATCGTTTCGACCTGAAGTAACTTTTAGTCAATAAAAACGCCGCATTGGTTAATGCGGCGTTTTTTTATGTGTACGGCTTGGGTTTTATGGTGATGCATAAATCCTACCCCCTCACCCCAGCCCTCTCCCCCCAGGGGGGCGAGGGGGAAAGGGAGCCGATCTTCGTGCTTTTCAAGTCCTGAGTTCGGCTCGGACTTTCAGGTCGGTGTAACTCAACCATCCACCTCAGTCAGTCCCCTCTCCCACTGGGAGAGGGCTAGGGTGAGGGGCTTTTGATCTGTTTCAGAATCTGAGTTCGACTTCGGACTTTCAGGTCGGTGTGCTCAACCATCCACCTCAGTCAGTCCCCTCTCCCACTGGGAGGGGGCTAGGGTGAGGGCCGGTCCATCGCTGGAACACCGACACCAACACACCATCAAGCCAGGCTCTTGCTCACCACCTCATACACATCACTCGACAACTGCCCAGACGCCCGAATCCGCTCCAGCTCAGCCTTCATCAGCGCCTGCCGCGCATCGTCATATTTACGCCAGCGCGTCAGCGGCGCCAGTTGGCGCGAAGCGATCTGCGGGTTGAAGCCGTTCAACTCAATCACCAGATCCGCGAGGAAGCGATAACCCGAGCCGTCCGCCGCGTGGAAGTTAATCAGGTTCTGCCCGGCAAACGCACCGACCAGTGCACGCACCTTGTTCGGGTTCTTGATGTTGAACGCCGGGTGCTGCATCAACGCTTTCACCCGTTCCAGACCGCCCGGCAAGGTGCTGCCGGCCTGCACGCTGAACCACTGATCCATCACCAGCGGGTTGTCCTTGAAGTGCTCGGCGAAACTGGCCAGCGCCAAGGCTTTCTGCTCTTCGAACGGCGAATTGACCAACACCGCCAGCGCGGTCAGGCGCTCGGTCATATTGTCGGCTGTTTCGAACTGTTCCAGCGCCGCCGCGAGTACTTCCGGCTTGCCGCTGAGCATCAGGTACGACAGCGCAATGTTCTGCAGCGCGCGACGGGCGAAATGCTCGGCTTCGGCCACATACGGGGTTTGCTTCGACAGATCACGGTTGGCCTGATACCGCAGCCACAGCGCTTCGAACAGACCTTCCGCCAGTTGCTGACGAGCGAACTCACGGGCGATATGAATCGCATCGACATCCGCCACTTCGCTGATTTCAGTGAGGTACGCCTCACCCGGCAATGAAAGCATTTCGGCGACCATGGCCTGATCCAGCGACTCATCCGACAGCACCGTACGCAGCGCCGAGACCAGGCGCGGATCAAGCTTCAGGCTCTCGCCCTTCTGCTGCTGGCCAATCAGTTCTTGCAGCACTTGCACCGACAGTTGCTGACCGGCATCCCAGCGGTTGAAGCCGTCGCTGTCGTGCTGCATCAGGAACATCAGCTGATCGCGGTTGTACGGGAAGCTCAGTTTCACCGGCGCGGAGAAGCCGCGCAGCAGCGAGGGCAGCGGCTGTTCAGCGATATCAACGAAGGTGAAAGTCTGCTCGGCTTCGGTGACCGAGATCACGCGGGTGGTGCCTTGCGCCGATGCTTCGCCGCTCAGACGCAAGGCAATTTCGTTACCTTGGCTGTCGAGCAGGCCGAGTTCGACCGGAATCACGAACGGCAGTTTTTCAACTTTATCCGGGGTTTCCGGGCAGCTCTGGCGGAAGGTCAGGCTGTAGGTTTTTGCGGCAGCGTCGTAAGACTCGCTCACCGCCAGACGCGGCGTGCCGGCCTGGCTGTACCAGCGCTTGAACTGGCTCAGGTCGACACTGTTGGCGTCTTCCATCGCTTTGATGAAGTCGTCGCAGGTCACCGCTTGGCCGTCATGGCGATCGAAGTACAGATCGCTGCCCTTACGGAAGCCTTCGGCACCGAGCAAGGTGTGGATCATGCCAACCACTTCCGAACCCTTCTCGTACACGGTCAGGGTGTAGAAGTTGGAGATTTCGATAAAGCTGTCCGGGCGCACAGCGTGGGCCATCGGGCCGGCATCTTCGGCGAACTGGTGGGTGCGCAGATAAGCCACGTCCTGAATGCGCTTGACCGTGGCCGAGTTCATGTCAGCAGAGAAGCCGGAATCACGGAATACGGTGAAACCTTCTTTCAGCGACAGCTGGAACCAGTCGCGGCAAGTCACGCGGTTGCCCGACCAGTTGTGGAAATACTCGTGGGCGACGATTGCTTCAACGCGCTGGTGTGCGGCGTCGGTCGCGGTTTCGGCGCGGGCCAGTACGGCGCTGGAGTTGAAGATGTTGAGGCCTTTGTTCTCCATCGCGCCCATGTTGAAGTCGTTGACGGCGACGATCATGAAGATGTCCAGATCGTACTCGCGACCGTAGACCTC